>Ga0187892_10004373_pt1 | contig 23830 bp, 22 predicted proteins | sample MA1701073metaG_FD_139345 | JGI IMG/M metagenome (GOLD analysis project Ga0187892, IMG submission 139345) | Bio-ooze microbial communities from a basaltic lava cave in the Kipuka Kanohina Cave System on the Island of Hawaii, USA - MA170107-3 metaG ... | reverse complement strand
TACTTGAGGTTCTCGTGGGTCTTGGATCCTTTGAGTTGCATGCGGTCCTCCTTTCGGTTTCGGAACGGACAAGCTAAGCGCTGTCCCGCGCCGGCGCCAATCGAATGTTGCGATGACGACGATAGCCGACGCCTATGCGGCGCGCGGCGGCGCGCCTCAGCCGCGCAGCGCGACCCCGATCTCGGAGAAGGTGCGTGCCACCTCGCCCCCGGTCTGCAGCGCGAGGCCGAGCTGGCGCGCCACCTGCGAGATCGAGAAGATGCCACGCACCATGGTGCGCTCGACCGGCCGGTCGATCAGCCGGCGCGGCGGCTGCACCTCGAAGTCCACCACCAGCGCATGCTGGCGCCCGGCGCGGCGCAGCGTCTCGAGCACGTGGCCGACGCGCGCGCCCTCCACCTCGGCAAGCGCGAGCACCTCGACTTGCGCCGCCGGGGTCATGATGTCCGCCACGATGAGCTCGCCGCGCTTCATGGCGCGGTCCATGGCCACCCGCATCGCCTTCTCGCCCAGGATATCGGTCGCGGTGAGCACGCCCAGGACTGCCTCGTGCTCGTCCACCACCAGCAGCAGGCGCACGCCGCGCGAGATCATGTACTGGTTGGCACCCTCGATCGGCGCCTGCGGCCGGATGGTGGCCGGGACGGTGCGCGTCAGGTCCGTCATCACCTCGAGCGCGGGCGACTCGAGCGTGACGCGCGCCGCGCTCGCCTGCACCGGGCGGCGAAAGCCCGCGCCCTCTCCCAGCTCGCGGATCGGCAACGCTTCGTAGTTCCGCTCCATGGCAGCGTCCTTCAGTCGGCTGCGCCGGCCAGCGCGCGCGCGCGCCGCGCGCGCGCGCCGCGGTCGGCGTTGAGGAAGCGGTGCAGCTCGGTGAGCGCCTGGCGGTAGACGTCGCGCTTGAACTCGATCACCGCCTCGAGCGGCACCCAGTACGCGTGCCAGCGCCAGGCGTCGAACTCGGGGTGGCCGCTGGCGCGCAGCTTCACGTCGCAGTCGCGCCCCAGCAGCCGCAGCAGGTACCAGATCTGCTTCTGGCCGCGGTAGGTGCCGCGCCAGTCGCGGCGGATCCAGCGCTCCGGAACCTCGTAGCGCAGCCAGTGGCGCGTTCGCCCGAGGATACGCACGTGGTCGCGCCTCAGTCCGATCTCCTCCTCGAGCTCGCGGTACATGGCACGCTCGGGCGACTCGCCCGTCTTGATCCCGCCCTGCGGAAACTGCCATGCATGCTGGTTGACCCTCTTGCCCCAGAACACGTGGTTGCGCACGTTCACCAGCACGATGCCCACGTTCGGCCGGTAGCCGTCCCTGTCGAGCATGGCGACACCACCTAAGCTAGAATCCCCTCGGCATTTTTCCACAGCCCTCCGCCAAAGACAACGCCGCGCGGCGCGCGGCCGGCAAGATGCGATCCTCGAGATTCTTTCTCCGCACCGCAAGGGAGGCGCCGGCCGACGCCGAGCTCGTCAGCCACCGCCTGATGCTGCGCGCCGGCATGATCCGCCGGCTCGCCGCCGGCATCTATACCTGGATGCCACTCGGGATGCGCGTGGTGCACAAGGTGGCCACGATCGTGCGCGAGGAGATGAACCGCGCCGGCGCGCTCGAGCTCTCGATGCCGGTGGTGCAGCCCGGCGAGCTGTGGCGCGAATCCGGCCGCTGGCAGGCCTATGGCCCCGAGCTGCTGCGCTTCAAGGACCGGCACGAGCGCGACTTCGTGGTGCAGCCGACCTCCGAGGAGGTGGTCACGGACATCGCGCGCGCCGAGCTGAAGAGCTACCGCCAGCTGCCGGTGCACTTCTACCAGGTCCAGACGAAGTTCCGCGACGAGCGCCGGCCGCGCTTCGGCATCATGCGCGGGCGCGAGTTCGTGATGAAGGACGGCTACTCGTTCCACGCCGACTACGCGGACCTGGAGCGCGAGTACCGCAACATGTACGCCACCTATACGCGCATCTTTACACGCCTGGGGCTGCGCTTCCGCGCCGTGGCCGCGGACCCGGGCGCGATCGGCGGCGCCGGCTCGCAGGAGTTCCAGGTGCTCGCCGAATCGGGCGAGAGCGCGATCGCCTGGTGCCCGGAGTCCGACTACGCGGCGAACCTGGAGCTCGCCGAGGCGCTCGCGCCGCGCGAGCCGCGCCCGGCGCCTGCCGAGGCGCTGCGCAAGGTGGCGACGCCGGGCAAGACGCGCTGCGAGGAGGTCGCGGCGCAGCTGAACCTGCCGCTCGCGCGCACGGTCAAAGCAGTCGCCGTGATGCACGACGACCGCTTCGCGCTGCTGCTCGTGCGGGGCGACCACAGCCTGAACGAGGTCAAGGCGACGAAGGTCGCGGGCCTCGATCCGTTCCGCTTCGCCGGCGAGGCGGAGATCGAGCGCCACCTCGGCTGCAAGGCCGGCTACATCGGGCCGCCGGTGGGCGCGGGGCGCGCCGCGGTGCGCGTCGTCGCGGACCGCACCGTCGCCGCCATGGCCGACCTCGTTTGCGGCGCGAACGAGGAAGGCTTCCACTACTCCGGGGTGAACTGGGGGCGCGACGCGGCGGAGCCGGAGGTCGCCGACCTGCGCAACGCGGTCGAGGGCGATCCCAGCCCCGACGGCAAGGGGCGGCTGCGCATCGAGCGCGGCATCGAGGTCGGCCATATCTTCCAGCTGCGCACCAAGTACTCGCAGGCGATGAAGGCGGAGTTTCTCGACGACCGGGGCCAGCCGCGGCCGATGGAGATGGGCTGCTACGGCATCGGCGTGACGCGCATCGTCGCCGCGGCCATCGAGCAGAACCATGACGAGCGGGGCATCGCCTTTCCGCGCCCGATGGCGCCGTTCGAAGCGTGCCTGGTGCCGATCGCGTACCACAAGAGCGCGGCGACGCGGCAGGCGGCGGACCGGCTCTATGCCGCGCTCGCCGAGGCGGGCGTCGACCTGCTGCTCGACGACCGCGACGAGCGGCCCGGCGTGCAGTTCGCCGACATGGACCTGATCGGCGTGCCGCACCGGCTGGTGCTCTCGGAGCGCGGCCTCGCCGCGGGCAGCGTCGAATACAAGGCGCGGCGCGACGCCGCGCCGCAGAACGTGTCCCTCGCGGGCGCCGTGCAGTTTCTCCGCGAGCGTCTCGCTTCGTGACGTCCCGCGCCTTGCTCGTCGCAGCGGCGCTCGCCGCGCTGCCGCTCTCGCCCGCGGCGCACGCCGGGGCGCAGGTCTACGAGACCCTTGCCGAGAGCGTGCGTGCTTCGATGCAGGCGGCGATCGCCGACCGCGCCGTGCCCTTCCTCAATTTCGGCAATCCGGGAAACGGGCACAAGTGGGTGGACGAGATGCACAGGCGGCTGCGCCAGCGCATGCCGGACCGCAAGCAGCGTTTCGAGTTCCTGAAGACGGTGCAGTACGAGGCGACGCGCGCCGGGCTCGACCCGCAACTCGTGCTCGGGCTGATCGAGGTCGAGTCCGGCTTCCGCAAGTACGCGGTGTCGAGCGCCGGGGCGCGCGGCTACATGCAGGTGATGCCCTTCTGGATCAAGCTCATCGGCGAGCCCGGGCACAATCTGTTCAAGCTGCGCACCAATCTGCGCTACGGCTGCGTCATCCTGCGCCACTATCTCGACCTCGAGCAGGGCGACTACTGGCGCGCCCTGGGGCGATACAACGGCAGCCTCGGGCGCCCCGAATACCCGGACGCGGTGCACGCGTCATGGCGCGGGCGCTGGAAGTACGAGGGAGCGACCAGTTAACAGGACCGCGCTCAGGAACTGGTTCTACGGCTTCGAGCCGCCGGAGCGCGGCGCGATCGTGCTGCGCCACCGCCGCGTCTACATCGTGCCGACGCGGCTGGGGTGGTTCTTCGGCGCGACGCTCGCGATCCTGCTCATCGGCTCGATCAACTACGCGCTGTCGCTCGGCTTCGCGCTCACCTTCCTGCTCGCCGGGGCGGGCATTGCCGGCATGGTGCACACGGCACGCAACCTCGCGCAGCTCGCGGTGAGCGCGGGGCGAGCCGAGCCCGTGTTCGCCGGCGAGCCGGCGCAATTCCGCGTCCACCTCGCGAGCGCCGCGCCGTTCGAGCGACCGGCGATCCTGGTGCGCCATCTCGCCTCCGGCGCGCAGCTCGTCACCGACGTCCCCGCGGCCGGCGGCGCCGAGGTGGTGCTCGGGGTGCCCGCGGCGCGCCGCGGCTGGCAGCGGCTCGGGCGCGTGATGCTCGAAACGCGCTTCCCGCTCGGCCTGTTCCGCGCTTGGAGCTACGTCGAGCCCGACTGCCGCTGCCTGGTCTACCCGCGCCCCGAGCGCAGCGCGCTGCCGCAGCTCAGCCCGGACCCGACCGAGGGCGCGATGCGCGCGCACGCTCCCGGCAACGACGATTTCTCGGGATTGCGCGCCTACCAGCTCTCCGATTCGCCGCGTCACGTCGCCTGGAAGGCGTTCGCGCGCGTCGGCGACATGCTCACGAAGCAGTTCACCGGCGAGGCCGCGGCCGAGCTCTGGCTCGACTGGACGCGGCTGCCGGCCGCGCTCGGCCCGGAGGAGCGGCTCTCGCGCCTCGCCGGCTGGGTGCTCGCGGCCGAGCGCGCCGGAGCGCGCTACGGCCTGCGCCTGCCCGGCGTCGAGCTGCCGCTGGAGCGCGGCGATGCGCACCGCGCCGCCTGCCTGCAGGCGCTCGCCCTGCACGAGGCGCCATGACGGTCCCGCACCCGCTCGCCCCGGAACTGCGACTCGTCAACGGACGCGACCTCGCCTGGCTGATCGCGTCGCTCCTCATCGTGATCGCGCCGCACGCGACGCGCGCGCCCTGGTGGCTGACCGTCCTTACTCTGACCTTGTACCTGTGGCGCGCCGCGGGGCTCGCGCGCCGCGAGGCGCTGCCCTCGCGCTGGCTGCTGCTCGCAGTGGCCGCGACGGCGGTGCTCGGCGTGTGGCTCGAGTACCGCACCATCTTCGGCCGCACGCCGGGAATCGTGCTGCTGGTGCTGTTCTCGGGCTTGAAGCTCCTCGAGACCCGCAACCATCGCGACGCGACCGTGCTCGCGTTCCTGTGCTTCTTCCTGATGATGACGAACTTCCTCTACTCCCAGACCATTCCCACGGCGGCTGCGATGTGCCTCGCCCTCGTCGTCATCACGGCGACGCTGGTCGGGTTCAACGCGCCGCAGCGCGCCGCGCGCGCCAGCCTGCGCACGGCCGGGCTGCTGCTCGCGCACGCGGTGCCGGCCGCGCTGGTGCTGTTCCTCCTCTTCCCGCGGGTGCAGGGCCCGCTCTGGGGCCTGCCGCAGGATGCCTACGCCGGCATCAGCGGGCTCTCCGACACGATGGCGCCCGGCAACCTGGCGCAGCTCGCGCTCTCGGACGCGATCGCCTTCCGCGCCGAGTTCAGCGGCCAGCCGCCGGCGCGGCGCGCGCTGTACTGGCGCGGGCCGGTGCTGTGGGACTTCGACGGCCGCACCTGGCGCATGGGTCCTTCCACCCTCGGCGACCTGGCTCCGCCCGAAGGCACGCGGCGGTACTCCTATGCGGTGGTGCTCGAGCCGCACAATCGCAACTGGCTGTTCGCGCTCGAGACCGCGGTGACCCTGCCCGAGAGCGCGCGCTTCCTGAGCGACGGGCAGATCATCGCGCGGGGGCTGGTGCGGCAGCGGATCCGCTACCAGCTCGAATCGGTGACCGATGCCGCACCCGATCCGCGCGAGACGCGCGGCGCGCTGCGGCGCGCGCTTGCGCTGCCCGAAGGGCTCAACCCGCGCGCCCGCGCGCTCGCCGCGGGGTGGCGCAGCGGCGCCGCGGACGACGGCGAGGTGCTGGCGCACGCGCTCGAGTACCTGCAGCGCGAGCGCTTCGTGTACACGCTCGAGCCGCCGCTCCTCGGCACGCACTCGGTGGACGAGTTCCTGTTCGTCACCCGCGCCGGGTTCTGCGAGATATTCGCGGCCGCGTTCGTGTTCCTGATGCGCGCGGCCGGCGTGCCGGCGCGCGTCGTCACGGGCTACCAGGGCGGGGACCTCAACCCGGTGGACCGCCAGATCACGGTGCGCCAGTCCGACGCCCACGCCTGGGCCGAGGTGTTCATCGCCGGGCGCGGCTGGCTGCGCGTGGATCCGACGGCGGCCGCGGTGCCGGGCCGCATCGACGGCGGCCTGGCGCGCGCGGTCCAGCAGGGCAGCGCGCTGCCGCTGCTGCTGCGCGCCGACCTCGAGTGGCTGCGCGCGATGCGCTACAACTGGGAGGCGATGGCGCACCAGTGGAACCTGTGGGTGCTGGGCTACAACCCCGAGCGCCAGCGCGAGCTGATGTCGTATTTCGGCATGCAGAGCGCCGACTGGCGCAGCCTGTCTGCGGCGCTGTTCTCTGTGCTCGGCGTCTTCACCGCGCTGCTCCTCGTCTGGTCGCTGCGGCAGTACCTGCGGCCCGACCCGGTGCAGAAGGCCTGGCATGCGTTCTGCGGCAAGCTCGGCGCGAAGGGCGTGGCGCGCGCGCCGCACGAGGGTCCGCGCGACTACTCCGAGCGCGCCGCGAGCCTTCTGCCCGCCGCCGGCGACCCGATCCGGCGGATCGCCGCGCTCTACATCGCCCTGCGCTACGGCCCCGAGGCGCCGCGCGAGCGCGTCGCAGAGCTGCGGCGCCTGGTGCGCGCGTTCCGCCCGGCATGAGGCGGCTGGCCGCGACGGCCCTCGCGCTCGGCGCCTGCTGCGCCGCGCTCGCCGCGCCGACGGCGCCGGCGACCTACGGCAGGCGGGCCGAGGTGCAGGCGTTCATCCGCGAGGTGATGGAGCGGCACGCGTTCGTCGAAAAGGAGCTCGCGTTCCTGTTCTCGCGCGCGCGCCGGCTGCCGGCGGTGCTCAAGGCGATCGAGCCGCCGACCGGGCGCGCCCGCTCCTGGGAGGCCTACCGCGCCACCTTCGTCAACGAGCGGCACGTGCAGGCCGGGCTCGAGTTCTGGCGCGCGCACGGCGCCGCGCTCGAGCGCGCCGCGCGCACTTACGGCGTGCCCGAGGACGTGATCGTGGCGATTCTCGGCATCGAAACGTTCTACGGCCGCAACACCGGGCGCTGGCGCGTGGTGGACGCGCTCGCCACGCTCGCGTTCGATTACCCGCCGCGCGCGGAATTCTTCCGCCAGGAACTGGAGAATTACCTGCTCTACGCGCGCGAGGCCGGCATCGACGTCTTCTCGGTGCACGGCTCGCACGCGGGCGCGATCGGGATCCCGCAGTTCATGCCGGGGAGCTACCTGAAGTACGCCGTCGATTTCGACGGCGACGGCGTCAGCGACCTGCGCGCGAGCGCCGCCGACGCGATCGGCAGCGTGGCCAATTTTCTCAAGGCGCACGGCTGGCGCCCGGGCGAGCCGGTGACGCTGCCGGCGCGCGTCAACGGCGCCGCGCACCGCGCCATGCTCGAGGCCGGCATCGAGCCCAGGTTCACGCTCGCCGACCTGAGGCGCTTCGGGGTCGAGACGCGCTCTGGGCTGGCGCTCGAGACGCCGGTCGCGCTGGTCGACCTCGAGACCCCCGCGCGGCCGACCGAGTACCGGCTCGGCATGCGCAATTTCTACGTGCTGACACGCTACAACCGCAGCTCGTTCTACGCGTCTGCGGTCGCCGACCTCGCCGCCGCGCTGCGCGCCGCGCGCTGAGGCGCGGCGCGCCGCTCAGGAGGGCGGCAGGTACTGCAGCGGGTCGAGGGGCTTGCCGAGCTTCCTCAGCTGGAAATGCAGCTTCGGCCGGTCGGCCTCGGTCTCGCCCAGCTCCGCGATCCTCTGGCCACGCGCGACCACCTGGTCGACCTTCACCAGGATCTCCCGGGCGTGCGCGTAGACCGTGGACACCTCGTTCGCGTGCTTGATGACGATGAACTTGCCCAGGCCCTGGATGTTCGAGCCGACGTAGATCACCTTGCCGGGCGCGGCGGCGAGCACCGGGTCGCCGAGCCTGCCGCCGATGTCGATTCCCCGGCTGGCGATCCCGTCCCTGCCGCGGGTCTCGGAGAATTCCGCGAGCAGCGCCCCTCGGGCGGGCCAGGCGAGCTCGCCGATGTCCGGGTCGCGCGCGCCGCCCGCCTTCTGCGGCTCGGGTCTGGACGCGATCGCGACCGGCTGGGGAGCGGGCTTGGCTGCCGGTGCGCTTTCGCCCTTCGCGAGCAGCGCGAGGTTCTGCTCCGAATACGGCAGCCGCAGGGCCTTGGGCCAGGTCTTGGTTCCGGCGTCCGCCGGCGCGGCGGGCGGCTGCGCGGGGGTTCCGGGTCCGATCGGCCGCGCTTCGATCGCACCGGGCGCGCGCGCACCGCCGACCTGCACCGCCGCCCGATCCTCGGGCGGCGCGACGCGCAGCACCTGGCCGACGCGGATCTTGGCCGGATCGTCCAGCCGGTTCCATTGCGCGAGCTCGCGATGGTCGACGCCGTGCTCGAGCGCGATCGAGTAGAGCGTGTCGCCGCGCCTGACCACGTACTGCCCCGCCGCCGGGGGCACGGGTTGCGCCACGGGGGGCCTGGGCGCGGGCGCAGGCGCCGGCCTGCGGTCGTGCACCGGCGCCGGCGCGCGCGCGGCGCAGCCCATCACGAGAGCCGCTGCAAGCAGCACGAAGATGCGAAGCGTCCTCATTCCTTTCCGGCCGCGAGGGGCACGAAGCGCACGGCCTCGAGCAGGGTCTCGACGTCGCCGCGCGCGCCGCGCTCGATGAGCACCAGCCGCTGCGCCTCGCGCGCGGCCCCCGGCTCCCTGCGCGGCAGCACCATTCTGCCACCCGGCGCGAGCTGCCGTAAGAGGGGCGGCGGCGCGCTCTCGGCCGCGGCGGCGATGACGATCGAATCGAACGGCGCCGCCTGCGCAAGGCCCGCGGCGCCGTCGCCGTGCGCCAGGCGCAGGTTGGCGAGCGCGAGACCCCGCAGGTTGGCGCGCGCGCGCTCCAGCAGCGCGCCGATGCGCTCGACCGAGTACACCTCGCGCGCGAGCTGTGCCAGCACCGCCGCCTGGTAGCCGCAGCCGGTGCCGACCTCGAGCACGCGGCCGAGCTCGCGCGGCGCGCCCGCCGCGCCGCGTCGCTCGAGGAGCGCCTCGATCATGCGCGCCACGACGTAGGGCTGCGAGATCGTCTGCCCGAAGCCGATCGGCAGCGCGCGATCCTCGTAGGCGCGGCTCGCCAGCGCCTCCTCGACGAACAGGTGCCGCGGCACCGCGCCGATCGCCGCCAGCACGCGCGCGTCGCGGATCCCTTTCTCGCGCAGCCGCTCCACCATGCGCGCGCGCGTGCGCCGCGAGGTCATCCCGAGCCCGGCGGCGCTGCGGGCGGCGCGCGGCGGGCTCACCGCGCGAGCCAGTCCTTGACGCGCTCGAGCTGGGCGTGGAGCGTGAGGTCCACCTGCAGCGGCGTCACCGACACGCGCCGGTGCGCGACGGCGTGGAAATCGGTTCCCGGGCCGGCGTCCTGCGCATCCCCCGCGGCCCCGATCCAGAACGCGGTCTCGCCGCGCGGCGTCTCGACCGCGACCACGGGCTCGGCCTTGTGGCGCCGGCCGAGGCGCGTCACCTCCACCCCCGCCAGCTCCCCCGGCGGCACATCGGGCACGTTGACGTTGAGCAGCACCGGCTGCGCGAAGGGCGCGCGCTTGAGGCGCTCGACCATCTGCACCGCGACCTGGGCCGCGGTCTCGAGGTGCTTTCCCGCCTTGCTCGCGAGCGAGATCGCGAGCGAGGGGATGCCGAGAAGGAAGCCCTCGGTTGCCGCGGCCACCGTTCCCGAGTAGATCGTGTCGTCGCCCATGTTGGCGCCGAGGTTGATCCCCGAGACGACCGCGTCGGGCAGCGGGTCGAGCAGCCCCGTCACGGCAAGGTGCACGCAGTCGGTCGGCGTGCCGTTGACGAACCGGAAGCCGTTGGCGGCGCGCCGCACCGTGAGCGGGCGGTCGAGGGTAAGCGAGTTCGATGCGCCGGAGCGGTCGCGCTCGGGCGCGACCACGGTGATCTCGCCCAGGGGCGCGAGCTTCTCCGCGAGCAGCACGATCCCGGGGGAGAAGTAGCCGTCGTCGTTCGAGATCAGGATCCGCATCGCCGGGGCGCGCGCCGAGCGGCGCCCGCCCCGTCCCAGCGCGCGGACGATTCTAGCCGACCCCCCATTTCAGGGGGGTGGCGAAGCACCCTCAAGTTCCGCGCGCGGCTGCCGATAACGCCGCAGAGGCACCAGAAATGAACCCAGTGCCGGAGTTCGACACCCGGGCGCTCGCCCCCGAGCGGCTCGTGCGCGTGCTCCTCGTCGAGGACAATCCCGACGATGTCGCGCTGATGCGGCTGCGGCTCGCCAAGGCCGTCCCCGGCGGCTGCGAGATGCGGCATGCCGGGACGCTCGCCGACGGGCTCGGCGCGCACCGGAGCGGCGAGGTCGACCTCACGCTGCTCGATCTCGACCTGCCCGACAGCTCGGGGCTGGACACCGTAGCGCGCATGTGCGAAGTCGCCACGACCCCCGTGATCGTGGTGAGCGGGATGGCGCATGCGGCGCTGGTCGAGGACGCGATCGGCCGCGGCGCTTACGACGTGATCCGCAAGGAGCACGCCGACGTCGCCACGCTGCAGCGCATCTTGCGGCTCGGAGCGCGCCAGCGCCGCACCGACGCGCTGCTCGAGGACATGGCGAGCCACAAGGTCCGCGCCGAGGCCGCGCTGCGCGAGACCGATGAGCGCTACCGCAACCTGATCGAGGTCTGCCCGGACGCGATCCTGGTGCACGAGTTCGGCGCGGTGCGCTTCGTCAACCTGGCGTGCGTGCGGCTGCTCGGCGCCGCCGACGCCTCCGAGATCCTCGGCCGATCGATCTGGGACATCGTCGACCGGCGCGACCACGAGACGCTGCGCCAGCGCCTCGGCAAGCTCCAGGCGGGCGCGCAAGTCCCGTTCACCGAGTTGCGCTGGGTGCGCTGCGACGGCACGCCGGTCGAGATCGAGGTCGCGGCGACGCCGGTGACCTACGACGGCCGCGCCGCGGTGCAGGTGGTGGCCCGCGACGCCACCGAGCGCAGGCAGCGCGAGCGCGCCCTGGCCGAGTCCGAGGCGCGCTTCCGCAGCCTGATCGAACTCACCTCCGACTGGTACTGGGAGCAGGACGAGCAGTACCGCTTCACGGAGCGGCGCGGCGCCGGGCTGGACGCGGCCGGCTTCACCTACGACGAGGCGCGCGGCAAGACGCGCTGGGAGGTGCCGGCGATCAACATGCGAGCGGGCGACTGGGACCGGCACCGCGCCGATCTCGAGGCGCACCGCGAGTTCCGCGACCTCGTGATCGCGCGCCCGAACGCGCGCGGCGACGTGCACTACGTCGCGGTGAGCGGCCGCCCGATCTTCGACGCCCAAGGCCGCTTCACCGGCTACCGCGGGGTGACCCGCAACGTGACGCAGCAGCTCAGGGCGGAGCGGGAGCTGCGGCGCTTCCGCGCGGCGCTCAACGTCTCCGCCGACTCGATCTACCTCATCGACAGCGCCTCGATGCGGATCATCGACATGAACGACGCCGCCTGCCGCGACCTGGGCTATGCGCGCGACGAGCTGCTCGGCAAGGACGTCACGATGCTGTTCGCCGACCGCACGCGCGAGCAGCTGCAGGCCGAGTACGCGCTGCTGCTCGCCCGGCCGGACGGCCGCGAGCTGATGCGCGCCAAGTACCGGCGCAAGGACGGCACGCGCGTCCCGGTCGAGGTGACGCGCCGCATCCTGCGCAGCGAGGACGGGGTCTACATCGTGGCGATCGCGCGCGACATCTCCGAGCGCAAGAAGGCCAAGCAGCGCCTGGCGCTGCACGCGCAGCGCCAGGAGGGAATCGCGCGCTTCGGCCAGCTCGCCCTCGGGCGCACCGAGCTGACGCGGCTGTTCGAGGAAGCGGTGCGCACCGTCCAGGCGACCGGCGTGGACGCGGCCGCGCTGATCGAGATGGTGCCCGGCAGCGACAAGTTCGTGATGCGTGCCGCCTGCGGCGAGGACAGCGTGGACTCGATCGGCAAGCCGACGACGCTCGCCGCGGACAGCGCCTTCCGCAAGGTCATCGACAGTGGCACGCCGAGCATCGTGGACGCCGAGCACCTGCGCGGCCGGCCTGACCGCAACCCGTGGAGCGCGTGGATGAAGCGCATGCAGAGCGGGGTCTACGTTCCGATTCGCGGCGCCGAGGGCGCCTTCGGCACTCTGGCGATGTACTCCGCGCGCGCGGGCGCGTTCGGCAGCGAGGACGTGCGCTACGCCGAAGCCATCGCGAGCGTGCTCTCGAGCGCGCTGCAGCGCGAGCACGCCGAGCGGCGCCTTGCGCACCTCGCACAGTTCGACACCCTGACCGGGCTACCCAACCGCAACCTGCTGCAGGACCGGCTCATGCAAACGGTCGTGCAATGCCGGCGCAAGCGCTGGCAGGCGGGCGTGCTGTTCGTCGACCTCGACCGCTTCAAGCTGGTCAACGACACGCTCGGCCACCACCAGGGCGACGCGCTCATCGCGCAGGTCGGGCGCCGGTTGCGCGCCGGGCTGCGCCCGGGCGACACGGTGGGCAGGATCAGCGGCGACGAGTTCGCCGTCGTGCTCGCCGACCTGGCGCGCCCCGACGACGCTGCGCTGGTGGCGCAGAAGCTGCTCGAAAGCCTGACGCAGCCCTTCGACCTCAGTGGCCAGGAGGCCTACGTCACCGCGAGCATCGGGATCGCTGTGTATCCCGGCGATGGCGAGGACGCGGAGTCGCTGCTGAAGAACGCCGACATCGCCATGTACCAGGCGAAGGAGTCCGGGCGCAACGCGTTCCGCTTCTTCACCGCCGAGATGAACCTGCGCTCGGTGGCGCGCATGCAGCTCAACACCGACCTGCGCCACGCGATCGAGCGCCGCGAGTTCGTCCTGCACTACCAGCCCAAGGTCGCGCTCGACACGCGCTCGGCCTGCGGCGTCGAGGCGCTGCTGCGCTGGAACCACCCGGCGCGCGGCATGGTTTCGCCGGCCGAGTTCGTTCCGGCGCTCGAAGAGTCGGGGCTGATCATCCAGGTCGGGGAGTGGGTAATCACCGAGGCGTGCGCGCAAATCAAGCGCCGGCGCGAGGCCGGCTGCGGCGAGGTGCCTGTCGCGGTGAACCTCTCGGCGAAGCAGTTCCTGCGCCGCGACCTCGACGCCTCGATCCACCGCATCGTCGCCCGCGCGGGGGTGGAGCCGCGCCTGATCGAGCTCGAGATCACCGAGAGCTGCCTGATGGCGAGCCCCGAGGACGCGGTGCGCACGCTGACCTCGCTGCGCGGCGCGGGGTTCCGCATCTCGGTGGACGATTTCGGCACCGGCTACTCGAGCCTCGCCTACCTCGCGCGCTTCCCGCTCTCGGCGCTCAAGATCGACCGCGCCTTCGTGCGCGACGTGCACCAGGATCCGAGCGCGGCGGCCATCGTGCGCGCCGTGATCGACATGGCGCAGAACCTCGAGCTGACCGTCATCGCGGAGGGCATCGAGACCGACCAGCAGTTCGCCTTCCTGCGCCAGCACGGCTGCCAGCAGGGACAGGGGTTCCTCTTCAGCCGGCCGGTGCCGGGGGACGACGTCCGTCTGCTGCTGCGGGCCGCGGCCTAGGCAGCTCTCACCAGGGCTCGATCCAGGGCCGCAGGTCGAGCTCGTGGGTCCAGGCGCTCTTCGGCTGCAGGTGCAGCTGCCAGAATGCCTCCGCGATCGCTTCCGGATCGAGGATGCCGCTTCTCTCCTTCAACGCGTAGCGCTCGGGAAAGTTCTCCCGGATGAAGGGCGTGTCGATGGCGCCGTCGATCACGACGTGCGCGACGTGGATCCCCTCGGGCCCGAGCTCGCGCGCCAGGCTCTGGGCGAGCGCGCGCAGCGCGTGCTTGGCGCCGGCGAACGCCGCGTAGCCCTTGCCGCCGCGCAAGCTCGCCGTGGCCCCCGTGAACAGCAGCGTGCCGCGGCCGCGCGGCACCATGACGCGCGCCGCCTCGCGCCCGGCGAGGAAGCCGGCGAAGGCCGCCATCTCCCACACCTTGGTGTAGACGCGGCTCGTCAGCTCGCGGATCGGGAAGCGCACGTTGCCGCCGACGTTGAACGAGCAGACCTCGATCGGCCCGAGGTCGCGCTCGATGGTGGCGAAGAGCTCGATCACCTGCTCCTCCCTGCGCGCGTCGCTGCCGAAGGCGCGCGCCCTGCCGCCCTCGGCCTCGATGCGCCCGACGAGCGGCTTCAGCTTGTCGGCGTTGCGGCGCGTCACGCACGTGAAGAAGCCCTCGCGCGCGAAGCGGCGCGCGATCGCGCCGCCGGTCGCCTCGCCCGCGCCGATCACCAGCGCGACCTTCGTGTCTGCCATCAGAGGGATTGGTCGGGGCGGCGAGATTTGAACTCGCGACCACCTGCACCCCATGCAGGTACGCTACCAGGCTGCGCTACGCCCCGTAGGGCGGATTCTAGCGCAGGGCCTCGAGCAACTCGCGCAGCTCGCGCTTGATCGCGGCGAGGTCCACGCCGGCGCCGCGCGCCGCGCGCGCCGGCGGCTCGGGCTTGTCCTCCGCGCCGAGCGCGTGGTCGAGCCGGTTGCGCGCACCGTTGATGGTGAAGCCCTCCTCGTAGAGCAGCTCGCGGATCCTGCGGATGAGCAGCACCTCGTGGTGCTGGTAGTAGCGCCGGTTGCCGCGGCGCTTGACGGGCTTCAACTGCGTGAACTCCTGCTCCCAGTAGCGCAGCACGTGGGGCTTCACCCCGCAGAGCTCGCTCACCTCACCGATCGTGAAGTAGCGCTTGGCGGGGATGGGCGGAAGCTCAGCTTTCCTGCGGCTTGGCTCCATGGCGCGACTTCTCGACCATGGCTTTCAGTTTCTGGCTGGCATGGAAGGTGACCACACGGCGCGCGCTGATCGGGATCTCTTCGCCCGTCTTGGGGTTGCGGCCCGGCCGTTGCGGCTTGTCGCGCAGCTGAAAGTTGCCGAAGCCCGAGAGCTTGACGCTCTCCCCCCGCTCCAGCGCCCCCCGGATCTCCTCGAAGAAAGCCTCGACCATGTCTTTGGCCTCGCGCTTGTTCAGGCCGACCTTCTCGAACAGAAGGTCGGCCAGCTCGGCCTTGGTCAAAGTCATCCCAACTCCCTGATTTACAAATAGTTTATGTTCTGACCGCAGCACCAAAACGACGCCCCCAGACCGCGACCAGCGCATCACGCGCTGCGTCGGCCTCCGCATCCGTGAGGGTTCGTTCAGTATCTTGCATAACTACCCGGAACGCAAGGCTTTTTTTCCCGGGAAGCAGGCTCGGTCCCTGGTACAGATCGAAGACCCCGACCTCCCGCACGATCGGCGGCTTTTCGGCGGCCGCAGCGTCGAGCAGCGCTTGCGCCGGCACGGCCATATCGACCAGCAGCGCGATGTCCCGCACGACCGGCTGGAACCTGGAAGGCTCGGCCGGGCGCGGGAGCGGCACCTCGCAGAGAATCCCGGCGTCGAGCTCGAACAGCACCACCGGCCGCGGCAGCTCGTACTTGTGCTGCCAGCGCGGATGCAGCTCCCCCACCCATCCCGCCACGACGCCGTCCAGCGAGACCCGCGCGGAGCGCCCCGGATGGAAGGCCGGATGCGGCGCGGCCTCGAAGCGCGGCCGCCGCGGCGCGCATAGCGCCTCGACATCGGCCTTGACGTCGAAGAAATCGACGCCGCGAGTCGCCGCGCCCCACTGCTCGTCGAGCACGGCTCCGAAAGCGGCCCCCGCGACGCGCAGCGGCTGGCGCAAGCCCGCCACCGCCAGGGGCCCGTCGCGCGAGCCCGGGTCGCGCAGGTAGACGCGCCCGATCTCGAAGACGCGGGCACGGTCGAGCTTGCGGGCGTGGTTGGCGCGCACGTTCGCGACCAGCGAGCCGACGAGCGTGGTGCGCATCACCGACAGCTGGCTCGCGATCGGGTTGAGGAGGCGGATCGGGTCCGCCTGGCCGGCGAAATCGGCCTCCCAGTCCGGCTCGACGAAGCTGAAGTTGATGGTCTCCCAGTAGTCGCTCGCGGCGAGCCGCGCGCGCACCGCGTGCAGCGAAAGCCTCGCCTCGGGCGGGGCGATCATCTTCGCGCGGGCGCGCGGCGGGTGCGCCGGGATGCGCTCGAAGCCGTGCACCCGCGCCACCTCCTCGATCAAGTCCTCCTCGAGCGCGAGATCGAAGCGGTGGGAAGGCGGGCTCACCAGGAATTCGCCCGTCTTTTTCCGGTACGGCAGCGCGAGGCGCCGGAAGACGTCCGCCATCTCCCGGGCGCCGATCGGCATGCCGATCACCTTCTGGGCGCGCGCGACGCGCATGCGAACGGGCCTGCGCGGCGGCAGGCGCTTGACCAGATCCACGGTCGGTCCGGGCTCGCCGCCGCAGATCTCCAGGACGAGCCGCGTCGCACGCTCGATGCCGTCGACGTTGTTCGCGAAGTCCACGCCGCGCTCGAAGCGGTGCGCGGCGTCGCTCGTGAAGTTGTAGCGGCGCGCGCGCCCCGCCACTGCATCGGGAAAGAAGAACGCCGACTCGAGAAGCAGGTTGCGCGTGCTCGTCTCCGCCTTGGTCGACTCCCCGCCCATGATGCCGGCGAGGCCGATCGCGCCGGAGTCGTCGGTGATGCACAGGACCGAGCCGTCCACCTCGACTTCCTGCCCGTTCAGCAGCAGCACCTTTTCGCCCCTGCGCCCCCAGCGCACGACGATCGGCCCGCGCAGCTTGTCGAGGTCGTAGACGTGCAGCGGGCGCCCGAGCTCCAGCATCACGTAGTTGGTCACGTCGACCAGCGCCGAGATCGAGCGCTGGCCGGCGCGCTCCAGCCGCCGCCGCATCCAGTCGGGCGTCGGCGCCGCGGCATTCACGTCGCGGATCACCCGCCCGGCAAAGCGTCCGCATCCTTGCGCGTGCGTGATCCTCACCGGGTGCCGCGCCTTGATCGTCGCCGCAACGGGCGTGATCCGGGGCAGCCTCAGGCGCGTTCCCGGGAGCGCTGCGACCTCCCGCGCAATGCCCAGAACGGACAGGCAATCGCCGCGGTTCGGGGTCAGCTTGAACGTCAGGACGTGCTCGTCGAGCTGCAACAGCCTGCGCACGTCCGCGCCGGGCTTGCCCTCGACGGGCAGCTCGAGCAGCCCGGAGTGATCCTGCGACAGGCCGAGCTCGCGCGCCGAGCACAACATGCCTTCGCTCTCCACGCCCCTGAGGGACGCTCTCTTGACCTCGAGCGACCCCAGCCGCGCGCCGACCCGCGCGAGCGGCGCGAGCATTCCGGCGCGCACATTGGGCGCGCCGCAGACGACCCTCAGCCTTTGCCCGCCGGCGTCCACGGTGCACACCGTGAGCTTGTCGGCGTTCGGGTGGTTCTCCACCGCCAGCACCTTGCCGACCACGACGCCCTTGAAAGGCGGCGCCACGGGCGTGCAGGCTTCGACCTCGAGACCCGCCATGGTGAGCAGGCGTGCAAGCTTGTCCACCGGCAGCTTGCAGTCGACGAAAGCCCTGAGCCAATTCTCCGGAACGTCCATGTCAGGTTCGCACGCGTGCTCAGGCGAACTGGCGCAGAAAGCGCAGGTCGCCGTCGAAAAAGAGGCGCAGGTCGTCGATGCCGTAGCGCAGCATCGTCAGGCGCTCGAGGCCCGAGCCGAAGGCGAAGCCGATGTAGCGCTCCGGATCGAGGCCGAAGTTGCGCACCACGCCGGGGTGGACCTGGCCCGCGCCGGAGAGCTCGAGCCAGCGCCCCTTGAGAGGGCCCGCGGCGAACTGCAGGTCGATCTCGGCCGAGGGCTCGGTGAACGGGAAATAGGACGGCCGGAAGCGCACGTTCAGCTCGTCGGACTCGAAGAAGCGCCTGAGGAAGTCGGTGTACACGCCCTTCAAGTCGGCAAAGCTCACGTCCTCGTCGAGCCACAGGCCCTCGACCTGATGGAACATCGGCGAGTGGGTCGCGTCGGAGTCCACGCGATAGGTGCGCCCGAGAGCGATCACCTTGAGCGGGGGGCGGTGCATGCGCGCGTAGCGCACCTGCATCGGGCTGGTATGCGTGCGCAGGACCAGCGGCAGGCCCTGCGCGTCCTTGAGGTCGACGTAGAACGTATCCTGCATCGAGCGCGACGGGTGGTTCTCCGGGCTGTTGAGCGCCGTGAAGTTGTACCAGTCGGTCTCGATCTCGGGTCCCTCGGCGACGTCGAAGCCGATCGAGCGGAAGATCTCCTCGACGCGCTGCCATGTGCGGATCACCGGGTGGATGCCGCCGCGGCCGCGACCGCGCCCGGGCAGCGTGACGTCGAGCGCCCCTTCGCCGAGGCGCGCCTCCATGCGCGCCCGCGCGAGCTCGGCCCGGCGCCACCCGAGCGCGGCTTCGAGCCGGTCCTTGGCCTCGTTGATGGCCTGGCCCGCCGCGCGCCGCGCCTCGGGCGCGAGCCCGCCCAGCGTCTTGAGCAGCGCCGTCAGCTCGCCCGCCTTGCCGAGATAGCGCGCTTTCGCGTTCTCGAGCGCCGCGGCGTCGGCCGCCGCTCCCATGTCGGCGAGCGCGCGGGCCACGATGGCTTCGAGATCCTTCATTGCCGCGCCCCTTCAGCGCGCTCCCCCGCGCCGGGAACCGGGCTCGATCAGTGCGCGAGGCTCGCCTTGACCTGGCTCGCGATGCGCGCGAACGCGGGCTTGTCGAGCACCGCGAGATCGGCCAGCACCTTGCGGTCGATCTCGATGCGCGCGCGCTTCAGCCCCGCCATGAACGCGCTGTAGGTCATGCCGAGCTCGCGCACCGCGGCGTTGATGCGCGCGATCCAGAGCGTGCGCATGCCGCGCTTGCGGTTGCGGCGGTCGCGGTAGGCGTATTGCCCCGCCTTCATCACCGCCTGCTTCGCGACCCGGTAGACGTTCTTGCGGCGGCCGCGAAAGCCTTTCGCCTGGCGCAGCACCTTCTTGTGGCGCGCGCGCGCCGTGACCCCTCTCTTGACCCGTGGCATGGCGGCGCTCCTAGGACGAGTACGGCAGCATCGCGCGCACCTGCCGCTTGTTGCTGTCATGGACTCCGGTGGTGCCGCGCAGGTGGCGCTTCCGCTTGGTGGACTTCTTGGTGAGGATGTGCCGCATGTACGCCTGCGAGCGCTTGATCGAGCCGCCCGAGCGGATCTTGAACCGCTTGGCGGCCGATTTCCTCGATTTCATCTTGGGCATGTCTTTGCTCCTCGTTCGAGAGGATGGCGGGCGGCCCCCGGGCCCGTCCGGGGGCGCTTCGCAGTGCCCGCTCATCCCTTGTCTTGGCCCCGGCCGGGGCCGGGAAAAACTACGACGCCGCGGCGCGCTTGAGCGGCTCCTTCTTCGCCGGCGGCGTCGCCGCCTTGCGCGCCTTGCCTGCGGCGCTTTTCTTCTTCGGCGCCAGCACCATCACCATCTGGCGCCCTTCGAGCTTGGGGAACTGTTCGACCAACGCGTAGGGCTCGAGGTCCGCCTTGACGCGCTCCAGCAGCCGGATGCCGAACTCCTGGTGCGCCATCTCGCGGCCGCGGAAGCGCAGCGTCACCTTCGCCTTGTCGCCCTCCTCCAGAAACTGGACGAGCTTGCCGACCTTGATCTTGTAGTCGCCTTCGTCGGTGCCGGGTCGGAACTTGATCTCCTTGACCTGGATCTCTTTCTGCTTGCGCTTCGCCTCGTGCGCCTTCTTCTGCTCGCGGTAGCGGAACTTGCCGTAGTCCATCAGCTTGCAGACCGGCGGCACCGCGAGCGGCGCGATCTCCACCAGGTCCACGTTCTGCTCCTCCGCCAGCTTGAGCGCCTCGCTCACCGCCATGATGCCGAGCTGCTCGCCGCCTTCCGCGACCAGCCGCACCTGCGGTGCGGTGATCTCCCCGTTGATGCGTTGCGATCTGTCGATTGCGATGTGTGAAATCTCCTCTGCCAGTGAAAAAACAGGCCGTGCTAGCGCGCCTCCGCCTCGCCCCGGAGGCGTGCGATGAAGGCATCGAGCGCCATCGCGCCCAGGTCCTCACCGCCGCGCGTTCGCACGGCCACCGTTCCGGCCTGCTTTTCCCTGTCCCCGACCACGATCTGGTAGGGCAGCTTCTGCAGGCTATGTTCGCGAATCTTATAGCTAATTTTCTCGTTCCGCAAATCTTCCGCGATGCGAAAGCCGGCCTCGCGCAAGCGGCCGGCGACCGCGCGCGCGTAGTCCGCCTGAGCCTCGGTGATGCTGAGCACCGCGGCCTGTACCGGCGCGAGCGAGGCCGGCAGCGCGCCGGCGTAGTGCTCGAGCAGGATGCCGGTGAAGCGCTCCAGCGAGCCGAATTTCGCCACGTGCAGCATGACCGGGCGCCGGCGCGTGTTGTCGCTCGCCACATATCCGATATCGAAGCGCTCGGGGAGGTTCAGGTCGACCTGCACCGTGCCGCACTGCCAGTCGCGGCCGATGGCGTCGCGCAGGATGAAGTCGAGCTTGGGACCGTAGAACGCGCCGTCGCCCTTCGCGACCGCGTAGGACACGCCCATCGCCCGGAGCGCGCCGTGCAGCGCGGCCTCGAGCTTGTCCCACACCGGGTCGGAGCCGATGCGCACCTTGGGCCGGTCGGAGAGCTTGACCGCCACGTCGGTGAAGCCGAAATGCCGGTAGATGTCGAAGATGAACCCGGCGGCGAAGCGCACCTCGTCCTGCATCTGCTCCTCGGTGCAGAACAGGTGCGAGTCGTCCTGCGTGAACGCGCGCACCCGCATCAGCCCGTGCAGCGCGCCCGAGGGCTCGTAGCGGTGCACCTTGCCGAACTCCGCGTAGCGCAGCGGCAGCTCGCGGTAGCTGCGGATGCCCTGCGCGAAGATCTGCACGTGCCCCGGGCAGTTCATCGGCTTGATGACGAAGACGCGCTCGTCCTCCGTCTTCGACGTGTACATCAGCTCGCGGTAGTTGTCCCAGTGGCCGGACTTCTCCCACAGCCTGCGGTCGATCACCTCCGGCGCGCTCACCTCGAGGAAGCCCGCCTGGAGGTGCTTCTCGCGCATGAACTCGACCAGCTTGAGAAACAGCGTCCAGCCCTTGGGGTGCCAGAACACTGCGCCGGGCGCCTCGTCCTGGAAATGGAACAGGTCGAGCTGCTGCCCGAGGCGGCGGTGGTCGCGCTTCTCGGCCTCCTCGAGCATCTGGAGGTACGCGTCCTGCTCCTCCCGGGTCGCCCAGGCGGTGCCGTAGATGCGCTGGAGCATCTCGTTCCTCGCGTCGCCGCGCCAGTAGGCGCCGGCGACGCGCATCAGCTTGAACACCTTGAGCTTCCCGGTCGAGGGCACGTGCGGCCCGCGGCACAGGTCGATCCAGTCGCCCTGGCCGTAGAGCGAGATGGTCTCCTTCTCCGGGATCGAGGCGATGATCTCGGCCTTGTACTTCTCGCCGATCGAGGAGAAGTACTGCACCGCCTCGTCGCGCGGCATCACCTTGCGGTGCACCGGCAGGTCCTTGCGCGCGATCTCGCCCATGCGCTGCTCGATCGCGGCCAGGTCCTCGGGCGTGAACGGGCGCTGGTAGGAAAAGTCGTAGTAGAAGCCGTTCTCGATCACCGGCCCGATGGTGACCTGCGCCTCGGGAAACAGCTCCTTCACCGCCTGCGCCAGCAGGTGCGCGGTGGAGTGGCGCAGGATCTCGAGGCCGTCCGGCTCGCGCGCAGTCACGATCGCGACCTCGGCGTCGCCCTCGATGCGGTGACTTGTGTCGACGAGCTTGCCGTTCACCCGCCCGGCGAGCGCGGCGCGCGCCAGGCCTGCGCCGATCGAGGCGGCCACCTCGGCCACGGTGATGGGCCCGGCGAACGCCTTCAGCGAACCATCGGGTAGCTTGATTCTCACCATCTCCAAAAACAAACCGCGCATTGAACGGCGCGCTCGTCGCGCCCGTTCCAATGCGCGGAGTTACGGACGGCGCCCTCGGCGTCCGTCCTAACGTCTGGTAGGCGCGATTGGACTCGAACCAACGACCCCTACCATGTCAATCGCGCAGCTGGCAATGCGGTCGTTCCGAATCAATATCTTACGCTACACGGCTCCCTGCCGGAACGACTGCAGACGCCAGAAAACGACACGACTGGCCCCAAAGGTGTACCCAATCGAGGGAACACCGATCTCGCGCATTCAAGCCGGGGCGCCCTCCCGGCTGGGTGCGCCTTGCACCAGGTAGTCGAGGATTTCTCCCTGCATGCGCTCGATTTCCAGGCGGTAGCCCGAACTCATCGCCGGCCACTCCTCCGGCCTGGCGGTCTTGCGCAGCGTTTCGAGCGTCTGCTCGATCTTGGCGAGCCGCTCGCGCGAAACCGCCAGCTCCTTGTCGTCACGTATCACGGTCTGAGCTCCAATAGTCCGCGCCTGCTTCCATCGCGCTTAGTTTGCCACGTCTCGAGGAACTGCTGCATTTCGGCGTCCGAGAGCATGCCTTGGCGTATCCAGAACACGCTCGCCCCGAACCGCGCCTCGGCGTCCGGATGCGAAAACAGCGTGACCGATTCGCGCGGTGCCTCCTCAAGCCGGAAGCCCGCAGCCATGACCAGGACGATATCCACGTCCCGCGGACCGGCGCCCGCCGAAACGAAACTCCCGAACACCAGAAACCGCTGCAGCTGCCCGGTGCGCTCCGCAAGCTCATACAGATGCCGAAGCCTCGCGTAAGCGTTCGCTCGCGCTACCGAGCCAGCGCCGAACCGTTGCTCGATCTGGCTCCAATTGGCCGGATGTATCCCCGGCGGAAGGTCGCCTTTGTCGGTGAACGGCGGAAGCATGTCCCTTCATGCTACGCGAAGCAAGCGGAGGCGAGAGGATGCAAGTGGCTCCCCGGGCAGGGCAAGAATCGACACCTTTCGGTCGCAAAAGTGCCGCTCACTTAACGGATTTCTGGCCAAGTAGCGATGCGCTAGCCGGCCCCCGCCATGCCAAGCGTACATCTCCATCTACCGCGAACGTTTCGACGATCGCAGAAGCCGTCGAGGCCGCGCGCTCGGGCAGCTCATAAAACTCGATTAGCTCTAGCGGTTTCTCGGGGCGCCGCAAAGCCTCCCTTATTAAAAACCTACCGTAGTGATCGTCTCGGGGGAAGCCGTAGCCGATGGCCACCAGCGCGGTTGCATCTCTAATGGCTGTAGTGACCGCCCGCCATTGCGACATAACTGTCTCGAATACAGTCGACGTTCCAAAAACGTCCTGAACCTCACGAATGAGTTCGCTCTTGATGGGGACCGCTCCAAGTAGAAGCGGCTCACGGTTGGCCACGTCGGCTTCGTCAAGGGACTCGAAGAGCGGATTGCCAGCCGGATCCGAGGTTCTAATATCACGCGCGATGAACCAAGATGCGGAACCGTGGGGCTTCACGAGATGAACGTTGCCGTCAGAGTACGAGCCACACGCCATGCGAATCGGAGGACGCAGCCGGTGAATCAATCGTTCAACGACAGTGTCGTAGTTAAACGATACCACCACGTCACCCGGCTTGATGACCTGCCCAGGGATCTTCGGACCATTCACAGCTGGAGAACGGCTCCCTGGTGGATGGAATCGTAACGCGTCTTGAACTCGATCGGTGTGAGGTCCTCCAGGCTCTGATGCGGACGGACGTGGTTGTAGTGGCGACGCCAGGTTTCGATGACGACGCGGGCTTCCTCGCGGCTGCGGAACCACTCGAGCGACAGGCACTCGTCGCGCAGCTTCCCGTTGAAGCTCTCATCGGCCCCGTTCTGCCACGGTTTGCCGGGGTCGATGAGCGCGGTGTCGATGCGTGCGTTGCTAAGCCAGTCGAGGATCGCGTGGCTGACGAACTCCGGGCTGTTGTCAGAGCGCAGGAACCGCGGCGCGCCATGGGTCGAGATCAGCCGGGACAGGACCTCGATCACGCGGCCCGAGCGGATGGAGCCAGACACGTCGATCGCG
>Ga0187892_10004372_pt1 | contig 23831 bp, 16 predicted proteins | sample MA1701073metaG_FD_139345 | JGI IMG/M metagenome (GOLD analysis project Ga0187892, IMG submission 139345) | Bio-ooze microbial communities from a basaltic lava cave in the Kipuka Kanohina Cave System on the Island of Hawaii, USA - MA170107-3 metaG ... | reverse complement strand
CGCCTGCATGAGACCGATCCCGCGCACGTCCCCGACGAGGGGGTGGGATGCAGCGAGCCGCTCGAGGCCGCGGCGGAGGTGCGCGCCGACTCGCGCGGCGTTCGCGACGAGGCCCCGCTCCAGTAGGTCGAGCGTCGCGTTCCCGGCCGCGCAGGAGAGGGGATTGCCTCCGAAGGTGCTCCCGTGCGATCCGCGCGCCCAATCCATCAGGGGCGCGCGTGCGATCGTCGCGGAGAGGGGCAGCCCCGAGGCGATCCCCTTCCCGAGGACGACGACGTCGGGCGCCACCTTGAAGTGCTCCATCGCGAACATCTTCCCCGTCCGCCCCATCCCGGACTGGACCTCGTCCGCGACGAGGAGAATGCCGAAGTCGTCGCAGAGCCGCCGCAGCCGGCGATGGTACTCGGGCGGAGGAACGACGTAGCCCCCTTCCCCCTGGATCGGCTCGACGAAGAGGGCCGCGACCTCCTCGGCCGGCGTGTGCGTCTTCAGCACGCCGTCCCGGAGGCTCTCGACGCAGGCGACGTCGCAGGAGGGGTACTCGAGATTCAACGGGCAGCGATAGCAGTTGCCGTAGGGGACGTGCGTCACCCCCGGCAGGAGAGGGCCGAAGCCCGCGCGCTGCACCGGCTTGCTCGCCGTGAGCGAGCGGGCACCCAGCGTTCGCCCGTGGAAGGCGCCCTCGAACGCGAGGAGACGAGGGCGCTTCGTGTGGGCGCGCGCGAGCTTGATCGCCGTCTCGACTCCCTCCGCTCCGGAGTTGCCGAGGTGGACGCGCTTCTTTCCCCGCCCGGGAGCGAGGGAGGCGAGCCGCGTCGAGAGGCGCGTCCACTCCGGGTCGTAGAAGTCGGTCGCGCAGACGTGGAGGTAGCGGCGCGCCTGGCGCTCGATCGCGCGGACGACGGCGGGGTGGGAGTGTCCGGTCGACACCGTCGCGATCCCCGCCGCGAAGTCGAGGAACCGGTTCCCGTCGACGTCCTCGACGGCGAGGCCCTCCCCGCGCGCGATGACGAGAGGATGCTCCTTGATATAGGAAGGGGAGGCGACGGCCTCGTCGCGGCGGATGGCGCGGCGCGCCTTGGGGCCGGGAACGGGGGTGCGGAGCCGAGGCGCCTTCATTTCATCCAGGTCCGGCTCTGCTCGCGCAGGAACTGCTGGACGTAGTAGGGGCCGCAGACGCCGCGGCCGGTGTTTCCCGAGCCCTTCCAACCGCAGAAGGGATTGACGCCGGGCCATGCGCCCGTCGTCGCGCCCGATCGGCGGTTCGCGTAGGTCACGCCCGCCTCGATCGTCCCGAAGAAGGTCTCCACCTCGGCGGGGTCCTCGCTGAAGATCCCCGCGGTGAGGCCGTACTCGCTCTCGTTCGCGAGGGAGATCGCATCTTCGAGGGAGTCGACGGCGAGAACGGGGAGGACCGGCACGAAACGCTCCTCGCGGAAGAGTCGGTGGGTCTTCGGGAGGCCGGTGGCGATCGTCGGCTCGACGTAGAAGCCGTGCGCGTGGTCCCCTTCGCGGAGCACGCGCCCCCCGTGGACGATCTCGCCGTCGGCCGCGGTCCACTTCACCGTCTCCTCGAATCGCGCGAGCGCGTCCTCGTTCACGAGAGGGCCGAGGAAGACCTCCCGCCGGATCGGGTGGCCGACCCGGATCTCGCGCGTGCGCGCGAGGAGTCCGTCGACGAACGCCTTCTCCACGGCGCGGTGGACGTAGACGCGCGAGCAGGCGCTGCACTTCTGCCCGCCGTAACCGAAAGCCGAGCGCATCACCCCCTCCGCCGCCTTCTCGATGTCGGCCTTCGCCGTCACGATCGCCGCGTTCTTCCCGCCCATCTCGACGATGCAGGGCTTCGGGTACTCACCGACGAACTCCCGCAGCAGCCGCATCCCGACCTCCTTCGATCCCGTGAAGACGATCCCCGCGACGTCGGGATTCGAGAGGATCTCCTCGCCGAACTCGCCTCCGCGGCCCGTCACGAACTGGAGGGCGCCGCGCGGGATGCCGCCGTCGACGAGCGCGCGGTGGAGCTCCCAGCCGATCGCGGGGGCGTCGCCCGAGGGCTTGAAGACGACCGTGTTCCCGGCGAGGAGCGCGCCCGCCGCCATGCCCGCGGGGAGCGCGATCGGGAAGTTGAAGGGGGAGATCGCGGCGAAGACGCCGTACGGGCGCCCCACGCTGCGGGTGTCCTCGTTCGGCGCGAGCTTTCCCATCGGGCGGTCGAAGCCGCCGGCGTCCTCGATCTGCTGCGCGTAGTAGCGCAGGAGATCCGCCGACTCCTCGACCTCTCCCATCGCCTCGGTGCGGGTCTTCCCCACTTCGTGGACGAGGAGCGCCGCGAGGCGGAACCGCCGCTCCGAGATCACCTCGGCCGCGGCGCGTACGCACGCGGCGCGATCGCGCCAAGGCGTGCGAGACCAGGCGGGGAACCCGGCCTTCGCCGCCGCGATCGCGGCGCGATGGTCTTCGCGCGTGCCGTGCGCGAAGCGGCCGATGACGACGCGCGTGTCGCAGGGGGAGGTGTCGGAGAAGAACTTGCCCTCGCCTCGCGACGATCCCGTCTCGAGGGGGTAGGTCTTGCCGAACTCGCGCTCGACGGCGCGCGCGGCGTCCTCGAACTCTCGGTGGAACGCCTCGAGGTCGGCGCCGAGCGTCGTGTACGTGATCTTGAAGGTCATGCCTTCGCCCCCGCGACCTCCGTCGCGCGGATCGCCTCCTCGAGCCGGTGCGCGATCTCCTTGATCTCTGCGCGCGTCACGGTGAACGGAGGCGCGAGCAGGATCGAGTCGCCGTCCGTCCCGTCCGCGTCCCCTCCCTGCGGCCAGACGAGGAGCCCGCGCGCGAAGGCCGCCTCCGCGACCCGCTCGCAGAAGCGCCGGCGCCGCGGGAACGGCTTCTTCGTCGCCCGGTCCGCGACGAACTCGATGCCGGCGAGGAGGCCGATGCCGCGGACGTCGCCGACGGCGTCGAGGCGCTTCACCGGTTCCAGGGCCTCGAGCAGCACCGCCCCCATCCGCGCGGCGCGCTCGACGAGCCGCTTGGAGCGGAGCACGCGGATCGTCGCGCGGCCGGCCGCGCAGATCACGGGCGTCTGGGAGTAGGTCTGGTGGTGCTCGAAGTCGTGTCCGGCGCGCGCGATCGTCTCGACGATCTCGCCCCGCGCGAGGACGGCCGAGAGCGGCGCGTACCCTCCCGAGATCCCCTTGCCGGCGGCGAGGACGTCGGGCGAGACGCCGTAGTGGTCGACGGCGAACCATCGCCCCGTCCGCCCCATCCCCGACAGCACCTCGTCGGCGATCCAGAGGATGGAGCGCCGGTTGCAGATCTCGCGAATCTTGGGCCAGTACTCGGGCGGCGGGACGGCCGCCGCTCCCGAGGCCCCGAACACGGGCTCGGCGAGGAAGGCGGCGACGTTCTCCTCCCCGAGCGCGTCGATCGCGCGATCGAGCTCGTCCGCGCAAGCGACCTTGCAGGAGGGATAGGTCTTCTCGAGGGGGCAGCGGTAGCAGGTGGGTCCCGCGATCCGCGGCGGGGACTGCATCCAGTCCCCGAAGTACTTCCGGTAGGACTCGCGCGCGCCGAGGGAGAGCGCCGCGAGCGTGTTCCCGTGGTAAGCGGGCCGCCGAACGATGACGCGCGTCTTCCGCGGCTCGCCTCGCTCGACCCAGTACTGGAGCGCGAGCTTGACGGCCGCCTCGACCGCCTCCGATCCGCTCGTGAGGAAGAGGGCGCGGGTCAGTCCGTTCGGGGCGACGGAGACGAGGTCCGCGGCGAGCCCCTCGAGCGGCGCGCTCGTGAACTGGGTCCCGTTCACGTAGGCGAGGGCCCGCGCCTGAGTCGCGACCGCGCGGGCGATCTCCGCGACTCCGTGCCCGACGCTCACGACCATCGCGCCTCCCGTGGCGTCGAGGTAACGCTTCCCCTCGGAATCCTCGATCCAGGAGCCGCGACCCCGCACCGCGCGGGGGTATGCGCGGCGGAGGCGGCGGTGGAGCACGGCGCTGGCGGCGCTCGTTCGGCGAGGGCGAGGCACGCGGGCGACGCTAGCGACGCCCTCCGCGCGCGGTCAACTCGACCCCCGCGCGCTGGGGGTTCTTCAGTTTCCCTCGCGCCGGGACCGAAGAACCCGGCGGAGGACAGGATGCCGGCGGCCGCAACGATGTTCGCGCGGGACCGCAGCAGGATTCGCCCGGCGCTCCCCCTCTGGCTCCTGGCGATCGCGGCGATCGCGCCCGCGGCCCGGGGGCAGGCCTCGCTGACGCGGGGGCCCGCGGTGGCGAAGGTCGAGACCACCGCAGCCACGATCCAGTGGACGACCAGCCCCGCATCGGCGGGCGTCGTCGAATGGGGGACGACCGCCGCCCTCGGCCAGGCGACCGAGCCGACGCCGGTCTCCTCGCTCCACGAGGTCGAGATCGCCGGCCTCCTCCCCGACCACGTCTACTACTACAGGCTTCTCGCGGACGGGACTCCGGCTTCCCCGGTCTTCACCTTCGAGACCGCGGAGGCTTCCTTCGAGTCGTCCTTCCGTTTCGCCATGTTCGGGGACAGCGGGAGCGGGAACTCGAATCAGCTCGGGGTGGCGTCGCTCCTCGAGGAGCTCGATCCGGATCTCGTCCTCATCGCGGGCGACGTCGTCTACCCCTCGGGCGCGCTCTCGGGGATGGATCCGCGCTACTTCGTCCCCTACGCCGCGCTCCTTCCCGAACGTCCCTTCTACCTCGCGCTGGGGAACCACGACTATCAGACGTCGTGCGCGCAGCCGTACCTCGACTCCTTCTGTCTGCCGGCGAGCGCCGCGGGCGGAGAGCGCTACTACTCCTTCGACCGCGGGAACGTGCACTTCGTGTCCGCGGACTCGGCCCCCCTGGGCTCCCTCCCTTCGGGATGCTCTCCGAATTCCGCCTTCGAGGCGCAGCTCGCGTGGCTGGATGCCGATCTCGCGGCCTCGACCGCAGCCTGGAAGGTCGTGTTCTTCCACCATTCTCCCTACTCCGACTCCAACCACGGGGACAACGCCGACGTCCAGGCGCTCTTCGTGCCCCTCTTCGAGGCGCACGGGGTCGACGTCGTGCTCACCGGCCACGACCACTGCTACCAGCGCTTCCCGCCGATGTCGGGGGGAGCCCCGGCGGCCGACGGTGTGCGATACATCGTGGCGGGAACCGGAGGCGCTTCCCTCTACTCGATCACGCCGGGGCCCCTCCTCGAGGTCGGGATCGTCTCGCACGGCGCGGTGATCGGAGACGTCTGCGGGAACGACCTGCGCCTGCGGTTCTACGGCTCCGATCCGGGGAACTACGGTCAGCTCCTCGACGAAGTCCTGCTCTCGAAGGGACCGGCGAACTCCTGCTCGGAGAGTCCCACTCCCATCGTCCTCGGCAATCGGTTCGAGGGCTCGTTCGCCTCGGGGGCGGACGTCGACGAGATCTCCTTCGAGGCGGTCGAAGGGATGCTCGCCTCGATCGACGCCCGCCGCACGGCCGGGAGCACGCAGCCGGAGTTCTCGTTGACCGCGCCGTCGGGCGCCGCCGTGTATCTGGCGGCCTACGTTCACGTCACCTCGAAGGGGACGAAGGCGAACCAGGTGCCTCTGCCCGAGACGGGGACCTATCGCGTCGCGCTGTCCTCGGCGAACGGGGAGAGCGGGCCCTACCGGGTCCGGACGAAGGGAGAGGCTTCCTCCGGCCTGAAGAAGCTCGCGACGTCGGGCCTCGTCTCGCCCCCGGGGGCGACCGCGGAGGTTCCCTTCCTCGCGTTCGCGGGAGGAAAGCTGAAGGCGAAGATCCTCTCGGGCGGCAGCGGGCTCGACCCATCGGTGCAGCTGCTGGGGCCGGGAGACACTCCGATCTCGCTCGAGGGATTCGTCGTGTCGAAGCCGTTCGTCTCCGTCGCGCTGACGGGCGTGCCGCTCCCGGCGACGGGGCCCTACGCGCTCCAGGTGACGGGGGCGACCGGGACGGCCGGCTCGTTCACGGCGAAGCTCAAGATCGGTTTCCCGAAGGTCCCGCCCCTCGTCGTCTTCGAGCCCTGACGCGGACCGCTCGACCCCGCTAGAGTGCGAAGGAGTGAAGGTCACGGTTTCCCTCGCGGCGCTCGCCGCGCTCGCGTGCGTTTCGCCGACCCCGGCTCCCGAGGCGGACGCGAATCCGGGGATCGGCGGGTTCCACGTCTCCCGCGTCGTGGAGCAGCGCGCCCTTGAGGGGGAGTTCGCGAGGATCCCCGATCCCGCCGCGTGCGAATCGCACCTTCGGCGCGTGACGGCCGAGCCCCACGTCGCGGGCACGCCCGCGAACGCCCGCGTCGCGGAGTACATCCACGCGCAGTTCCGCGCCGCGGGACTCTCTCCCGAGTTCGCGGAGTACGAGGTGCTGCTGTCCTACCCCGAGCGGATCGAGGTCGAGCTCGTCGCGCCGGCCCGTGCGACGCTCGCGCGAGCCGAAGATGGGTTCGAGAGTCTCCCTCCCTGGCACGCCTACTCCCCGTCGTGCGACCTCGAGGCGGAGGTCGTCTATGTCAACTACGCGAGAGCCGAGGACTTCGACGCGCTCGCCGAGGCCGGGGTCGACGTGCGAGGGAGGATCGTCCTCGCACGCCACTTCCAGGGCTACCGGGGAGGCAAGGCGCTCGAGGCGCACCGCCGCGGGGCCGCGGCTCTCCTCACCTACTCCGATCCGGCCGACGACGGGTGGGCGAAGGGGAAGGTCTATCCCGAGGGGCCTTGGGGGCCCGCGGACAAGGTCCAGCGCGGCGCGACGGTCCACGACTTCCTCGTGCCCGGCGACCCTCTCACGCCCGGTTGGGCCTCGACGGCGGGGGCGAGACGGATCGACGCGGCCGAGGCGGGGCCGCTCCCGAAGATCCCCTCCTGTCCCCTCGCCCCTCGCGACGCCTCCGAGATCCTCTCCCGGCTCGGCGGCGCTGGAGCGCCGCCCGAGTGGCGCGGCGCGCTCCCCTTCGCCTACCACCTCGGGCCGGGACCCGCGCGCGTGCGAATGCGGCTCGAGATGACGCGCGAGATCCGCACGATCCGCAACGTCGTCGCGCGTCTCGAGGGGGGGAAGTTCCCCGAGGAGATCGTCCTCCTCACGAACCACTACGACGCCTGGGCCCACGGCGCCGTCGATCCGGGCTCGGGGACGGCGGCGATGCTCGAGGTCGCGCGCGGGCTCGGCGCGCTCGCGAAGCGGGGGTGGCGGCCGCGACGCTCGATCGTCCTCGTCGCCTGCGACGCGGAGGAGTTCACCCTCACCGGCTCGACGGAATGGGGCGAGGAGCACGCGGAGAGCCTCTCGAAGGGGGCGATCGCCTGCCTGAACGTCGACTCGGCCGCCTGCGGCCCCGACTTCGGCGCGACGGCGTCCCCCTCGCTCTGGGGATTCGTCCGCGAGGTCGCCGGCGCCGTCGAGGATCCGGCCACGGGGAAGAGCGTGCTGGAGGCCTGGCGCGCGCGAGAGCGCGCGGGCGGCGCCGCCTCGACGCTGCGCTACGTCGCGGCGGGGCCGGCCGCGGACGAGGGGCCGACCGTGAGCGTCCCGGGCTCGGGCTCGGACTACACGGTGTTCCTGAACCACCTCGGCATCCCCATCGCCGATCTCGCCTTCGAGGGGCCCTACGGCGTCTACCACTCCGTCCACGACAACTTCGATTGGATGGCGCGGTTCGGCGACCCGGGCTTCCGCTACCACGCGGCGGCGGCGAGGCTCTGGGGGATCGCGGCGCTGCGGCTCGCCGAGTGCGACGTCCCCCCCCTCGATCTCGCCGCGTACGTTCGCGTCATCGAGCGCGCGCTTCCCGAGGGCGATGCGCGGCTCGAGCCGGTGCGCGCCTCGGCGCGCGCGCTCGGCGATGCGGCGGAGAAAACGAACCGGCGCGTCCGCGACCTCCTCGTCTCGCCCGAGTGGTCCGAGGCCGACGGCGCCGGCGCGACGCAGGCCCTCCTCCGGGCCGAGCGCGCGTTCTGCCGCGAGGAGGGGCTCCCCGACCGGCCTTGGTTCCGCCACCAGATCTTCGCGCCGCTCCCTTCCTACGTCGCCGAGACGCTTCCGCGGATCCGTCGCGCGCTCCGCACCGGAGGCGACGTAGAGGCTGAGGTCGCCCGGCTCGCCGAGACCCTCGACGCGGTGCGGGCCGCTCTCCTCACCCCTCCGACGGCCGAGGAGCCTTCAGCGCCTCGACGTCGATCTTGAAGAGGCGCGCGGCCGTCTTCCAGCCGATCGCCTCCTTGTCCTCCGCGGGGAGGTCGAGGTTCGCGAGGAACTTCACGTAGGGGCCCATCCGGACGAGGGGCCAATCGCTCCCGTAGAGGAGTTGGCGTCCGGGCTTCCCCATGTAGGTGATCATGTCCTTCACGCGCTGGACCATGTAGCGCTCGAACTCGTAGCCGAAGTCGCCGAGGACGAGCCCCGAGATGTCGGCGTAGACGTTGTCGTTCTTGTAGAGGACCTCCGCCGCGTCGTTGAACCAGGGGTTCCCGAGGTGGCACATGATGAAGTTCACGTCGGGGTAGTCGACGGCGACGTCGTCGACGAGGAGCGGATGCGCGTTCCGCACCTTCGCCGTCTTGCTGTAGGTGTCCCCGGTGTGGATCATCACCGGCACCTGATACTTCGCGGCGATCCGGAAGACGCTCTCGAGGGACGGGTCGTTGATCGCGTAGGGCTCGTACCCCGGATAGAGCTTGATCCCCTTGACCTTCTGGTCGCGGATCCGCTCCTCCATGCTGAAGAGGTCCGTCTTCTCCTGCCCCCGCCAGCGGAGGCCCTCGACGACCGTGGCACGGGGATCGTCCGCGAGGATCTGGATCAGGCTCTCGACGCTCGGGCGATTCGTGTCGACCTTGTAGGAGGTGATCACGACGGCGTGGTCGACGTTCCACTGCGCCATCTTCGCGAAGAGGTCCTGGACGTTCTGCTCCGTCGGCCGGCTTTCCTGCCCCGCCTCGTGGTAGTTGTTCAGGTGGACATGGCAGTCGATGAGCATGGGGCAGCCTACTCTCGATCGGGCAAGACGGTGAACTCGCCGCGGGCGCGGATGTCGGAGGAGGAGGCGCCGACCAGGATCTCGAAGGTTCCCGGCTCGACGACCGGGCGACCCTCGTCGTCGGGGAAGGCGAGGGCCTCGGGGCCGAGGGAGAACCGAACGGTCTTCGCCCCTCCGGGAGCGAGGCGGATGCGCTCGAAGGCGCGCAGCTCCTTCACGGGGCGCACGACGCTCGCGACCGGATCGTGGAGGTAGAGCTGGACGACCTCGTCCCCCTCGCGGGCGCCCGTGTTCTTCACGTCGACCCTCACCTCGACTCGACCTGCCGGCGGGATCTCCGGGGGCTCGATCGAGAGGTTCGAATACCCGAAGGTCGTGTAGGAAAGGCCGTGTCCGAAGGGGTACCGCGGCGCGCCCGTGAGGTCCACGTAGTCGTAGCCGCGCCCCGTCGGGCGGTGGTTGTAGACGAGCGGGAGCTGGCCGACGGCCTGGGGGAAGGTGATCGGGAGCCGGCCGGCCGGGTTCACGTCCCCGAAGAGGACCTCCGCGACGGCGGTGCCTCCCTCCTCGCCTCCGTACCAGGCGGCGAGCACCGCGGGGACCTCCCAGAGCCATCGCTCCATCGTGACGGGGGCGCCCGCGACGAGGACGACGACGACGGGCTTCCCGAGGGACGCGACCTCGCGGATCATCCGCGTTTGTCCACCCGGGAGATCGAGGTTCGCGCGGTCGCGCCCCTCCCCCTCCTCGATGCCGACGACGACGACCGCCGCGTCCGCGCGCCGGACGGCGTCCAGCGCTTCCGCGAGGAGCGCGTCCGGGCCCTCCCGATTCCAATCCCATCCGAGAACGGCCGTCGCGCCGCCGCCGTTCTCGTAGTACTCCATCTCGACGTCGACCGGGCGGCCGGCCTCGAGGCGCGCGGAGAAGCGATCGGTCACGGGGACGCGGTCGACCCACCGGTCGACGTAGGACGTGCCGTCGAGCCGGAGCCTCACCCCGTCGTCCGTCGTGACCTCGAATCGGTAGAGCCGCGTCTCGGGCGGGACGATCCGCCCCTTCCACCGGACGGAGAAGCGGTCGTCGGGGACGCCCTCGCCGGGAGCGCCGCGCCCCCAGCGGAAGTCGATCGAAGGGTCGACGCGCACGAGCGCGGGCTCCCCCCCGAGGTCGCGGTTCGCGAAGTACTCGCCGCGGAGGCCGCGGTCCTCCGGGGCCCCTCCGTCGGGCCGGAGGAACTCGGAGGAAATCGGCGGGGAGGACTCGACGATCTTCGCCCCGAGAACGTGGAGGACCTCCGTCCCCTCCGGCGCCTTCGCCCGGATCCCCTCGAGGATCGAGACGGTCCTCGTCCCGGTCCCGCTGTAGCCGCCGAGCCGGACCTCGTCGGCGAGCGGGCCCACGACGGCGATCGCGCGCAGCTCGCGCGGCAGCGGGAGGGCGTCCCCCTCGTTGCGGAGCAGCACGATCGACTCGCGCGCCGCGCGCCGCGCGAGCGCGCGGTGCTCGGCGCAGTCGGCGAGCGCCGCCGCGCGCGCGGGGTCGGCGCCCCGGTCCTCGAAGAGGCCGAGCTCGAGCTTGATCCGCAGCAGGCGCGCGACCGCCGCGTCGAGCGCCTCCCGCGAGACGAGCCCTTCCTCGAGCGCCTCGACGAGCGGCGGGCCGTAGAGGTTCGCCTCGTGGAGCTCGACGTCGAGACCCGCGGCGAGCGCGAGGGCCGCCCCCTCCTTCTTCGTCGCCGCGGCGCGGTGGAGGCCGACGATCCCCCAGGCCGAGCCGTAGTCGGAGACGACGAATCCCGGGAATCCCCACTCCTCGCGGAGGATCGTCCCGAGGAGCCAGCGGTTCGAGGTGCAGGGGACGCCGTTGAGCGAGTTGTAGGCCGCCATCACCGATCGCGCGCCCGCCTCCCGGAAGCAGGCCTCGAACGGCACGAACTCCGTTTCCCGCAGCCGCCGCTCGGGGAGGTCGATCGCCATGCTGTCGCGCCCGCCGTCGCCGACGTTGACGGCGAAGTGCTTCGGCGTCGCGACGACGCCCTGGGCTTCGATCGCCCTGCAGAAGGCGACTCCCATCCGCGCCGAGAGATGGGGGTCCTCGCCGTAGGTCTCCTCCACCCGCCCCCAGCGCGCGTCGAGGGCGAGGTTCACGACGGGAGAGAGGGCCTGGAGGATGCCGCGGCTGCGCGTCTCCTTCCCGATCGCGGTCGCGACCGCCGCCATGAGGTCCGTGTCGAAGGTCGCCGCGAGCGCGATCGCCTGGGGGAAGATCGTCGCCCCGACGCCCATGATCCCGTGGAGCGCCTCGTCGTGGATCAGGATCGGGATCCCGAGGCGGGTCGCCGTCCGCGCGGCTTCCTGGACGCGGCTCGCCTTCTCCGCGGCCGCGGCGGCGTCGAGCCCGCGCAGGAAGACGCCGAGATTGCCGATCCCCTCGGGGGGGAGGCCCTCCCCTTCCTCGGGATCGGCGAGGGTGCAGCGGAGCTGCGCGACCTTCTCCTCGAGCGTCATGCGGCCCAGGAGGTCTTCGACGCGCGCGTCGACGGGCCTCGTGGGATCGAGGTAGGCGGGAGCGCCGGTCGGGTCCTGGTCCGTCCCGGCCGGCGCCGCGCACGCGGCCGCGAGGAGCAGGCCGACCGGGGTGGAGGGCGTGCGAATGGCGCCGCGCCGGATGACCGACCTACTTGTGCGCCGACGCGGCGCGCTTCGCGATCTCCGCAGGCGAGAGGTTTTCCTTCCGTGTCGCCATCCACCACTGGTTCCCGCAGGGGTCCTTCACGGCGCCGCTCCGGTCCCCGTAGAACTGATCCGTCGGCGGCTGGATCGAAGCGCCTCCCGCCGCGATCGCGCGCTGGTAGGCGGCGTCGCAATCCGTCACGTAGAGGTAGAGCATCCCGGGCATCGGCGGATGCTCGGCGCGCGACTCGCCCATCATCACCCGCGAGTCGCCGATCTTGACCTCCGCGTGCGTCGGGTTCCCGTCGGGGCCGGGGACGTTCTCGGTCACCTCGGCGCCGAACGCCTTCTTCAGGAACTCGAGGAGCCTCGGGATCCCCTTCACGACGAGGTAGGGCGTCACGCTGTGGTATCCGTCCGGTATCGGCTTCACGGCCATGGTCGCTCCCGCTTCCGATCGCGGCCCCATTCTGCCGGGCGGCGCCGGGGACCGGAAGCCGCCGGTAAGAAACGCGGCTCGGGGTTCGTCCCAGGATCGCTTGATCGGGCGACTCCCGTCGCCAGGAGAAACCATGCGATCCGCCGCCTCCGTCGGGTTCGTGCTGGCGGTCCTCGTGACGCCCGCCTCCGCGCAACGCATCTGGACGCTCTCGGGCCTCCCCGGGGTGATCGAGGAGAACGCGTCGACCGGCGCGATCCTCTCCGCCTTCTACCTCCCGCCGCCCCTCGTCCCCTTCGCCCCGCCGTTCGGGGATCTCTCCGTCGATCGCGCCGGGGGCGCGCTCTGGCTCACGGACGGGTTCACGATCGCGCGGGTCGCCCGGACCGGCGGGATGCTCCTCGACGCGGAGCCCGTCCCTCCCCCGTTCGGGCCCCTCACCGGCCTCTCGTTCGACACGACCGTCGGCATCCCGAACCTCTGGATCACGGACGGCTTCCTCGTCGGGAACTTCGGTCTCGGGCCCTTCGGACTCTTCCCGCTCGCGCCGTTCTTCCCCTCGCCGCTCCCCGGGCTCGTCGGGATCGACTACGACTCCTCGACGGGCACGCTCTGGATCCTCGACGGCGTCGGCGGGATCGCGAACGTCGACCCGTTCGGCCTCGTGCTCGCCTTCGCCCCCCCGCCGGCCGTGGTTCTGCCCCCCTATTCCGCGATCACGGTCGACACGACTCTCCCCGGGGGTCCCGCCGTGCCGCGGGTGTGGGTGCTCGGCGTCGGCGGGATCGAGAACCTCCTCACGGGCGCCGTGATCACGGGCTACGGATTCGCCGGCGCGGCCTCGGAGGGGATCGGCTTCGCGCCGATGCCGAACCGCTACGGCGCGGGAACGCCCGGCCCCCTCGGTTTCGTCCCGGAGATCGACTGGACAGGAGGGTTCGCGACGATCGGGAACGCCCTGGGCGCGATCGTCGTCTCGAACGCGGTCCCCGGTCCCGCCGTCCTCCTCCTCTCCGGCGCCGCGGCGGATCCCCCGATCTTCGTGCCGCCCGTGGGCGCCATCTGGGTCGACCCTCTCGCGCTCTTCTCCGCGACGGGGCTCCTGGCGGTGGGTCCGGCTCCGGGCTTCGCGGGGCAGATCTCCTCCGTCCCGATCCCGGCGATCCCGCTGCTCGTCGGGGCGACGGTCTTCGCCCAGTGGATCAACTTCGACGGCGCCGGCTTCGGGCTCTCTCGCGCGCTCTCGATCACGATCGGATCGATCTGATCCGAGTCTCCTTGAAGGGGGGGGAGAGGACCGGTCCTCTCCCCCCGATTCTTCCCCGGCGCGGGTTCCCGAGGCGGGCGTTAGCATGACGGCCCGCGCTCGCGCGAAGGATGGAAAGCCCCTCGATCCCGCGGTCCCGCGGCACCGCCGCCGCCCTCGTCGCCGCCTCGCTCCTCGTCGCGTGCCTCGGACCGGGGGATCCCGGGAAGCCCGGGGCGACCCGATCGGACCGCGCGACGGCGCGCGCGCTCGGGATCCCGGTCGACGCCGTCCTCGACCTCCGCCGCGAGCGGGGCCTCTCGAACGAAGACCTCCTCGGGATGCCCCGGGCGAAGGTCGAGGCGTCGCTCCGCAAGATCCGCCAGCCGCTGCCCGACTCTCCGGACGAGTGGGCGCGCTGGCGCCTCTCCTTCTGGATGGACGAGGCGGGGAGGATCCCGGAGAACGCGCTCCTCGCGGCGCGCGCCGAGATGGAGGCGCTCGCCTCTCCGGAGACGGCCGGGGGCCTCAGCGCGGCGAACTGGGAGGAGTTGGGCCCCGGCAACATCGGCGGGAGGATCCGCAGCGTCGCGATCCATCCGACGAGCCCCGACACGATGTGGGTCGGCAGCGTCTCGGGGGGAATCTGGAGGACGGACGACGCGGGCGCCTCCTGGGGCCCCGTCGACGACTGCATGGGAAACCTCGCCGTCACGAGCCTCGTGTTCTCCCCCGGGAACCCGGACTGGATGCTCGCGGGGACCGGCGAGGGTTTCTTCAACGGGGACGCGATCCGCGGAGCCGGGATCTTCGAGAGCGTGGACGGGGGCGTGACCTGGGCGCAACTCCCCTCGACGGCGAATCCCTCCTTCCACTGGGTGAACCGCCTCGCCTTCTCCCCCGACGGCGCGATCCTGCTCGCCGCGACGGGCACCGGCATCTGGAGGAGCGTCGACGGCGGGACGCTCTGGACGCACGCCTTCGCCGGGACGGGGAACGCCCGGTCCCTCGACGTCGACTTCCACCCGACGAATCCGGCCCTCGCCGTCGCGCACTTCGCGGACGTCGAGCCCGGGACCTCGACGTCGTTCACGAGCGGGCTCCGTTCGACGGACGGCGGCGCCACCTGGAACGAGTCGAGCGGTCTCCACGTCGGGAGCCTCTACGCGCGCGTCGAGCTCGCCTACCACCGGGGATGGACGGGGGCGGGAAACGGCTGCGTCTACGCCTTCCAGGCCCTGGACGGAGGCACGCTGCTCCGCAGCCTCGACGGCGGCGCGAGCTATGCCGCCGTCTCGACCGTGAACGTCGGGAGCGCCGGTTGGTACTACGACGCGCTCTGGATCGACCCGACGGACACGAACGCGATCCTCGCGGACGACGTCGTGATCGTCGGCGGCCTCGACCTCCACCGGAGCGCCGACGGGGGCGCGACGTTCACGAAGATCAGCCAGTGGTACTCCTGGCCGACGAGCGCCCACGCGGACCACCACGCGATCGTCGAGCACCCGGATTTCGACGGGGCGTCGAACCGCCGCGTCTTCTTCGGGAACGACGGAGGGGTCTGGAAGACGGAGGACGTTTACGCGGTCGCGCCCCTCTCGGGCTGGACGAGCCTCGTGAACGGCCTCGCGATCACCCAGGGCTACGGCGCCTCGCGCAGCCCGATCTCGGGCACGGTGATCCTCGGGACCCAGGACTCCGGCACGGTGCGCGGCACGCCGGCCGCGGGGCCGGACGGATGGACGACGATGTTCGGAGGCGACGGTGGCTTCTGCGCGAGCGACCCGGCCGATCCCTCGGTTCACTACGGAGAGTACATCCGCGCCCAGGTGCACCGCAGCACGGACGGGGGCGCGAGCGCGACCTACGTCGACGGCAAGCACTGGAACGGTTCGTCCTACGTGTGGAAGCCGCTTCCCTACCGCATCCCGGACGCGCAGAGCGGCGCCGCGAACTTCATCGCGCCGATCCTCCTCGACCCGAACGAGCCGGACCGCCTCTTCGTCGGAGGAGCGTCGCTGTGGCGGACGAACGACGCGAAGGCGCCCCTCACCTCGACGACGGGACCCGCCTGGACCTCGATCAAGCCTCCGACCGGCGGTTCCTCGCGCGTCTCCGCGATCGCCGTCGCCGCCGGGAGCCCCGGCGTCGTCTGGGTCGGCCACAACAACGGTGACGTCTACGCGACGGCGAACGGGACCGCGGCCTCGCCCGCCTGGGTCCGCCGCGACGAGACCGCCCCGTCCCTCCCGAACCGGAAGGTGACGCGGATCACCGTCGACGCCGCGAACGCCTTGCGCGCGCTCGTGACCCTCGGCGGCTTCGAGAGCGACAACCTCTGGGAGACGACGGACGGCGGGGCAACCTGGAGCGCCGCCTCCGGGATGCCCGCCGTGCCGCTGCGGGACGTCGAGATCAATCCGGCGCACCCCGACTGGCTCTACGTCGCCAGCGAGCTCGGCGTCCTGATCAGCGAGGACGGAGGGGCGAGCTGGTCCATCTCGACGGACGGCCCGAGCCTCGTCTCCGTCGACGAGCTCTTCTGGTCCTCCGGACACCTCTACGCGGCGACGCACGGCCGCGGCGTCTTCCGACAGACGCCGTTCCCCGCCTCCCTCCAGGCGCTCGGCGCGGGATGCCTCGTGGGGATCTCCGGTCCCGCGCCTCCCGTCCTCTCCGCGGGCATTCCCCTCCTCGGGCAGGGCTGGTCCCTGTCGATCGCGAGCGCCCCCGGTCCCGGAACCGCGCTCGTCTTCGCGAGCGATCCTCCCGCGGGTCCGGTGTCCCTGCCCCCGTCGTGCACCGTTTTCGTCGATCTCGCCACGGCGATCCTCCTCGTCTCGTTCGCCGTGACGCCGGGAGGGAGCGGAGCGACGATCCTCGCCCTCCCCGATCTTCCCGCCGCCGGCGGGTTCGCGCTCACGCTCCAGGCGGCGGGGGTCGGCCCCGCGGGAGGACTCGCTCTCTCGAACGGGCTCCTCGCGACCTTCGGCTACTGAAGCGTCCGGGGCTTACAGGACGATCTCGAGCCCCTGCGTCGCCGCTCCGGGCGGATCGAGGACGAGCCACTGGAAGTAGACCGACTGCCCGACGAGGGAGGGGTTCGCGGGGACGGGGATCGTCAAGAACCGGATCCCGTCTCCGGTGGTCGTCGCGAGGACCTGGACGTCGAGCGAGACGACGATCGCGCAGTTGGGGAACCCGAACGGGGCGAGGCTCAACGGGAGGGGGATTCCGAATCCGAGCCACTGCGTGTTCGAGGCGCCGGCGGCGAGGAGTGCGGGGGCGTTCGGGAGCGCCTTCGAGAGCACGATGCGAAAACTCGGATTCCCGGCCGTCGCGTCGGGGGCGCCTCCCGCGGTCTGGATCCGCGGAAGGGCGCCGCTCGTTCCGGGACAGCCGGAACCGAAGAGGCTCGATCCCGGAGGGAACCCCGCCATGGAGTAGACCGTCGCGCTTCCCGCTTCGAGGAGTCCACCCGGATCCGCTCCCGGGGTGCCGACGACGAAGTCGCGGAGGCCGTCCCCGTTCACGTCGCCCGCCGCCGCGACGGACCACCCGAGGTAGACCGCCGGGAAAGCGCCGAAGATCTGATGGAGGATCGCCCCGTTCGCCCCGGAGACGACGCGGACGTACCCGTTGCCGACGGCGGGCGGGGACTGCTCCGCTCCGCCCAGGAGGTCGGGGACGCCGTCCCCGTCGAGGTCCCCGGGCGCCGCGAGCGTGCGCGCGAAGTGGTCGTGCGGGAGGAAGCCGGTGGACGTGACGAGGGCCGCCCCGCTCGCCCCCGAGAACAGCTTCATCTGCCCTGCGTGCTGCACGCCACCCGGGTCGTGATCGGAGACGCCGACGAGGATGTCGTCGAATCCGTCTCCGTTCACGTCTCCCGCCCCCGCGACCGCGGCGCCGAGCCTGTCGGCGAAGCCGGTTCCGTCGAAGACGTGGAGGACCGTGCCGGCGGCGGGGCCGCCGGCGAACACCTTCGCGCGCCCGGCGGCCGAGACCCCGGCGGGGTCCGCGCCCGGAGCCCCGACGACGACGTCGCAGTAGCCGTCCGCGTTCACGTCGCCGGCCCCCGCGACGGCGGATCCGAAGAAGTCGCTCACCGCGGAGCCGTACGCCGAGAACAGAACCGCTCCCGGAGCGAATCCTCCCGAGTAGACCGTGGCCCGCCCCGCGAACGGGAGGCTGCCCGGATCTCCCCCCCGCGCGCCGACGATCACGTCGTCGAAGCCGTCGCCGTTCACGTCGCCCGCGCCGCTGACGGAGTAGCCGACCTGCTCGTTCACGGTCGTCCCGCTCACGACGAGGAGGGGGAGGCCGTCCGTCCCGGAGTAGACCGTGGCCTGACCCGCGTCGAGGACGACGCCCACGTCGACCCCGAAGGCCCCGACGATCACGTCGTCGAAGCCGTCGCCGTTCACGTCGCCCGCGCCGGCGACGGAGAATCCGAAACGGTCGTCGGGCACGCTCCCCGGGAAGGTGTGGAGGACCCCTCCGGTGGCGCCGGAGAGGACCTGCACGGCCCCGAGCCCCGCGAGACCACAGAAGAAGAACTGGCAGGAAGGAGACGCGACGATCAGGTCGTCGAAGCCGTCCCCGTTCACGTCCCCGGCCCCGGCGACGGACCACCCGAGGGTCTGCCCGGGGCTGGAGCCCTCGAACTGGTGCACCACGTAGAGCTGCGCGGGCGCCGGAGAGACGGCCGCGAGGGCGATCGCCACGACCGGCGCTCGCCGGAGGATGGCGCGAACGAGGCTGGCGGCGCACCCGGCGCCCGACAAGGGCATTTCAACCCTCCGAAGGAGGCGTTCCTCCATCCTTCCTTCCTTTGCAATGCTAGCACCCGGGCGCCGGGCGGGGAAATCGTCCGGACCGACCCCTCCCGCCGACCTCGGGGAATCAGGGGCCGAGGGGCTCGACCGCGACGTCCTTGAAGGCGGTGACGGAGTCGGCCTTCGTCCAGAGCCCGATCTTGCCGCTCTCGAACCCCCTTCGACGGAGACGACGAGCGGGTCGTGATCGTCGAACGCGCGGGGGATCTCCGGGCCCCGGCACTCGACGCGGAGGGTGTGCCACTCGTTCGCCGGAACCTCGACCTTCTGCGACGCGAGGGTCTTCCGCTTGCCTTCGGTCGATGTCGTCCGTCGAGGCATGCTTCAGGGTGAATCCCTCCCCGTCCTTCTCGACGATCCACGTCCCGATCTCCTCAGGAGATTCTCTTCCGCAGCATCTCCCGCTGGCGCTGCGCCACGAACTCGCGGATCGCCGCCAGCCGGCTCTTCCAGTTCTCCGATCGCTCCGGGTCGAACTCGACCCCGTACAGAGTTCGGCCCAGGTGGGACCGCTGGTGGCGGACGATCCCACGGAGGAGGAGGGGTGCCGGAGAGGTCGGGAGTTGGAACATCATCTCGATCGCCTCCGTGGCGGCGAGCCGGGGGACCGGGCTTCCCTCCGCCGTGACCCCCAACCCCGTCTCGGAGATGTCGACGAGTCGGGACACGATCTTCCGTTCCTCGGCGTCCCGCCGGAGAGTCACCAGGATCGGCGTGTCCCGCCCGGGCGTCACCCGGAACGACCGGCGACGGTTGAACAGATCGCGCAGCGGCTGTCCGCCGAGCGCCTCGTCCAGAGCCTTCCGGTCGACGAACTCGAGCCCGACCCGGTCGACCGCCCCCTCCGAGAGCCGGTACCTCACGGTCGCCCAGGTCGCGATCGGCAGGGCGAAGCGCGATCCGGCGAAGGTGAGGACGACCTGCTTCCCTTCGTCCAGGGGAATCCCCGATCCGCCGGGGACCTGGACCGCGACGCCGTCCGCCGTCACGTTCAGGACCCGGCCCGTCGACGAGGCGACCCCCGGAACGCCGATCCCCACCTCGACGTGGAGATCCGCGCCGATCTCGGTGCGGTATCGCTCTCTCCGCTCCACCGTGGCCCCCCTGGGGTCGGGTCTGAAACCCCGTGCGGCTCCGGGCTCCGCTCGGCAGGGCTCACGACCCGGGCCCGCGCTATCGCGGGAAGCGGTCTGCGGCGCCGGTTTACTCCATGCGGGTCGTCGCTGGCAAGCACGAACGGAGGGGGGGGTGGGGCGTCGAACGGGGGGTTCACGGCCTGCCGAGAGTCGTCAAGGACGGGATTCGGGACCCCGGCGGCGACGGGGGACGTGTTCGCCGGCGCGCGCCGAGCCGAAGACGAGCGAGGCCGCCAAGACGGCGGGGATCATCGACCACCTTCGTCGCGTCACGCTCTCCTCCCAGGCGGGGTCGGGGGGCGCGGCTCCGAGCTTCGCCCTCTCCGTCGACACGAATCTCCTCGACGGGACGAATCCGATCACGGCGAACTGCTTCGGCGCCTTCGGCATCCAGCTCTCTTCGATCTATGCGGTCGTGGTGACGCTCGATCCCATGAATCCGACCTCGCTGTCCGTCGCCGACCAATTCAGCTTCACGATCTGTCCGTAGCCGCGGGGTTTTCGCCTCTTGGACTCCCGGGGCCGCCGCGTGGCGGCCCCGGTCCTTTGGGCGGGGAGTCCGGGGACGGGGCAGGGTTGACGGGCCCCCCGGGTTGGACCATCCTTCGGGATGGAAGAACTGCAAGAGGCAGGGTCCCATGGTGATGTCGTCGACCTGTCGCCGGCGCGGCGCGCTGCCCGCCGTGGTCGTCCTCCTCCTCGTCGTCGAGGGCTCCGCCACAGCGCAGCGGGCCCGCGCGCAGAAGAGGGAGGCGGCCGACGTCCCCGAGGCGGTCGAGTGGCGCCCGGGTCCGTACGCGGACCTGCTCCGGGAGGCCGGGGACCGGAACGTCCCCGTTCTCGTCTCGTTCCTTCCGCGCGAGCCGAGCCGCCACGCCCGCGTGCGACTCGGGCTCTTCCAGAGCGCCGAGTTTCGCGAGGTCTCCGCGAGATGCGTCCCGATCGTCGCGATGGACGCCGATCACCCGAGCGCGGGGGGAGACCCGACGGCTCCCTGCCCCTTCTTTCCGACGATCCGTTGCGGGGATCACGTCCAGATGGCGCGGACGCTCTTCCCGATCTTCGCGGAGAATGGAGTGATCTATCCCCCCGTCCACCTCGTGCTGAAGCCGACGGGGGAGCTCCAGGAGCGGATCGAGAACTCCGCGAAGCAGGAGCAGGAGCCCGAGCGGGACGAGAAGATCGTCCGCGCGGCCTGCGAGGCATCGAAGGCCGCCGGCCCCGGTCTCGACCGGGGGGAGTACGGCAAGCGCATCGCGCAACTTCGCGAGGCCGACACCGCCCTCTCGCAGGACGACTTCGCGAAGGCGTGGGGTCTCCTCCAGTGCATCCGCGAGGAGGTGGAGATCGGGGCTCTTCCCGATCGCGCCGCCGTCGCGGAGGAGGCCGTCTGCAAGCGCGCGGGAGAGGTCCTCGATTGGGCCGACCGGCAGGTCGACGCGGGAGAGATCGCCGCCGCTTACGACACCTTCCGTCAGATCGAGGCGGCCTTCAAGAAGACGCCGCTCGGCTCCCGCGCCCAGAAGGAGCGGGGCCGCCTCGAGCGCGGCAAGGACACGGGCCCGATCATCCGCGCCCACAAGATCGCCCTCGAGGCCGAGGATCTCCTGCGCAAGGCGGAGGCGTGCGAGGCGCAGGGAGATGTCGGGCGGGCGCTGCGGGTCTACGAGCAGATCCTCGAGCGCTACGCGGACACCCCGGCCGCCGAGAACGCGCGGATCCGCGTGAAGACGCTCCGCGGCCAGGCCGACCGGTAGGAAAACGGGGTCAGGCACCTTTTCCGGCTCGGCGGAATAGGTGCCTGACCCCGTTTTTCGTCAGCGGGCCCCCGCTTCGACCCGGAAGGTCAGCGAGGCCCAGAAGGACTCCCACTCGAACTCCTCGGTCGCGGGCCGCGTCATGTGGACGAGCCGCAGTGTGAAGAGCCCGGGGCCCTCGATCGTCGTCGTCGCCTCCCCCTTCTCGTCCGTCCGCACGCTTCCGACGAACCCCTTCCCCGTTCCCGGACGGTCGTGGCCGACGACCGCTCCCGCGAGCGGCTTGCCGCGGTAGAGGACCCGGAAGCGCAGCTGGCTTCCCGGCCCGAGCCGGGTCGGGTCGGAGAGGGGCACGACCTCGAGCGGGAGGCCGAGGGGTTTGGTCACCTCGCTCGACGGGCCCTCGCCCCCGACCCGGAGAATCGCCTTCGCGAACTTGGAGTAGCGCTCCACGGCGTCCTCGCCGAGCCGGCCCTCCTTCTCCCGCCAGGCCAGGGTCTCGGGGAGGCCGTCCTCGCGGAGGTACTCGTTGAAGCCCTCGGCGGCGAGACGCAGCACGCGGGGCGCCGTCTCGATGGCCGCGGCGTAGGCCCCCTCCGCCGGCGCGGGGAATCGGACGAGGAGGAACGTCCCTTCCGTCGCGAGATCCCGAGGGTGGCTCTCCGTCCCGTCGGGTCGGCGGACGAGGACCTGGGGCACGCGCTCGGGAGCCACGGCGGCCTCGCTCTGCGGAAAGTCCATTCCCGATGCCGCGCGCAGCACCGCCGTCTCCCCGGGGGAGAGGGGGAGGTCCGGCGGGAGGAGCCACAGGTCGTGGGCGCGTGCGGCGCCCGCGAGGAGAGCGAGGCCCGCCGGGACACTCACCCTGAAGAACGATCGCCGATTACTTCGGCTTCGCATCTTCTCCGGTCTCCTTGGGAGCGATCGGGCTCCCGCTGGCTTCCAGGATCTTCGCGAGGCGATCCTTCCGTCTCGGATCGCGCTCGCGCTCGAGCGCCGCCTGCGCGAGGGGGGCGGCTTCCTCCCATCGCTTCTCTTTGGCCAGAAGGTCGACGAGCCCTTCGAGGGAGGAGAGGTCCTCGGGGTCGCACGCGAGAGCGGCGCGGTACTCCGTCTCGGCCTCCGCGCTCGCGCCGCGCTCCGCGAGCAAGGAAGCGAGGTCGTGGTGGAGGTCGGCGATCCCGGGCGCGAGGGCGCGCGCCGCGCGGTACTCCTCCTCGGCGCGCGCGAGGTCCTGCTCGGAGCGGGTCCCGCTCGCCCGGCCGTAGAGGGCGAATCCGAGGGCGCGCCGGCCCCCCGGGTCGTTCGGCACCTCGCGCGCGTAGCGCTCGAGGAGCGCGATCGCCTCGTCGAACTCGCCGATCCGCGCGCGTGCGGCGCCGGCGCGGTAGAGGGCGTCGAGGTCGCCCGGGTTGCGCGCGAGGAGCCGGTCGAGCGCCGCCAGCGCCGCGCGCTCCTCGGAGATCTCCTCGTGGAGGCGCGCCTTCTCGCGGAGCCCGTCCGGATCGTCGGGTCGCGAGGCGAGAACGGCGTCGACGAGATCGATCGCCGCACGCGAGAATCCGCGCTCGGAGAGCGCTCGGGCCGTGGCGAGCCGCAGGACCGGATCGGCGCCCTCGCCGGGGTCGCGCGGGAGGGGCTCGGCGAGCGGGGCCGCGCACCCGGCGAGAAGCAGCGCGAGCGCGGCCTGGGCCCGGCGAGGTCGATTCAACGCTTCTTCGTGTGGGCGCAGGGGGCGAGATCCCCGCACTCCGGGCAGGCCCCCGGCTTCATCCGGTCGTCCTTCGCCGGGATGCCCAGCGCGATGCGCCCCGCGCGGATCGGCTTCGCCGCGACGCCCATCGCGCCGAGTAGGGCGTTGTTCCCGACGGTGACGCCCGAGAGGACGGTCGAGTGGTAGGTGACGCGCGCGCGCGGGCCGATCTCCGTCCGGCCGAGGGTGACGTCGTCGGAATCGGTCGACGCGTGCTCGTGGGAGTAGACGTTCGCCCAGTCGCTGACGCTCGTCCCCCGCCGCAGGATGACCTCGCCGCGGTCGTCGATGAGGACGCCGCGGTGGATCACGCAATCGTCCTCGACGGTGAGGTTGTAGCCGTAGGAGAACATGACGTCCTGGAAGATGCGGACGCGCTCGCCGCAGTGCCGGAAGAGGCGCCGCCCGAGCATCGCCCGGAACCGCAGGCCGAGGGCGACGTTCGCCGCGAGGGGCGTGCGGTCGAAGAGGTACCACATCCAGAGGATCGGCTTCGCCCGCGCGAAGCGATCCGGATCGAGGTCGCGGTAGAACTCCGCCTCGAGGAGCCCGTTGCGGGGGTCGAGGTTGGCGATCGCAGCGCGCTCGACGGGCGAAGAGGCGCGCTCGAGGAGGTCCGCGTAGCGGGACCGCGATCCGAAGACGAGCTCGACGAGGAAATCCCGCGCCACGTCGCTCCGGTCGAGGGACGGATCGTCGAGGCGGGCCCCGAGGGACTCGACCATCTCGTCGAACACCCTCTCCCCCTCCGGGGCGATCGCGACGGGGCGGTGGTTGGGTCGAACCCGTCCGATGACGAGGGGTCCGGGGGCGGGGTCGGGCACGGGATCCTCCGAGGACGACGTTCTCGGTATCGTATCGAGCCTCTCTTCCCGTTCCCCCTCCCATGTCCGATCCTTCCCGCTCCACTCCCGCGCCGGCGGTTCGCGCCGTCCTCTTCGACGCCGGGAACACCCTGATGCGGGAGGTGCCGGTGCGGTGGGAGATCTACGCCGCCGTCGGGCGCGAGTT
>Ga0187892_10004371_pt1 | contig 23833 bp, 25 predicted proteins | sample MA1701073metaG_FD_139345 | JGI IMG/M metagenome (GOLD analysis project Ga0187892, IMG submission 139345) | Bio-ooze microbial communities from a basaltic lava cave in the Kipuka Kanohina Cave System on the Island of Hawaii, USA - MA170107-3 metaG ... | reverse complement strand
TTGCGGCTGGTGGCCATCAGGGACAAGCAGGGTGGCTACCATCTCTACCTCACCAACATCCCGCCCGAGAAGCTCGCGGCCACCGACATTCGATCGGTCTACGCCAGTCGCTGGCAGATTGAGCTGCTGTTTAAGGAGTGGAAATCCTATGCGAATCTGCATGCCTTCGACACCGGTAAATCGGAGATCGCCGAGCCATTACTCCCAGCGTCACCACGAGCATGGCGCCTAGTTTGATCGTCATGCGGTATTCCAGGTCTTTCAGGTCGCGAGCCAACTTGGTCTCAAGCTCCTTGATATCCCGTTTGAGTTCTACCCGCACCTGCTCGATCTTGAGGTCGAGTTCCTTAATATCGCGTTTAACGTCGGCAATGTCCCGCTTGGTGGCGAGGTTCTCTTCGATGAACTCCGCCTCGGCAGCGCCCAAAGCCTCGACCTGCTGCTCGGTGAACCCGGCCTCTTTGAGGCGCTTGGCGAATTTCAGGGTATCGAAAGCGATGGCGGTCACGACGTTGCAAAGAGTCCAATTTGCTTGTGCCAAGCATAGCGAATCCCATGCCTTGCGCCAAATGCGAATTGGAGACTGGAGGCTGGAGACCGGAGGCTGGACTCCTCAAACCTCCATCCTCCAGCCTCAATTCCCCCCTGCGACAATTTGCCGCATCCCTAGTGTATGGGATATCCGTTACCATTTTCCGATTGCGGTTCAATACGAGAGTCCTGGCCAACACCTAAGCCTGCCGAAGAAAGGTCGCTCGCCCGCTGGTTTACCCAGCACAGTGTGCAGTTGCGCGGCTGGCTCGGCCGGCGTGTCGGTTGTCCGGAGACAGCGGCGGACTTGGCGCAAGAGGTGTCCCTGCGCCTCCTGGGCTGCGCTCATGCCGGAGGAGACGCGTGTTGGCGCGGGCTGGCCTATCGGATCGTGAACCAGGTCCTCATCGATCACCACCGCCGCATGGCGGTCCAGGCGCCAGTCGAAGCGCAAGTCTCGAACCTCGACGCGATCGCCTCACCCGCCCCTTGGCCGGAGCGGATCCTGGCCGCGAGACAAGCCCTCGCGCGCGTGCGAGCGGCGCTCAGCGAGTTGCCCGTCGATTGCCGCACGGCCTTTCTGCTGCACGGTTTGGAGGGTCTGCGCCACGCGCAGATCGCGGCGCGGCTCGGGATCTCCGAGCGCATGGTGGCCAAGCATCTGACCCGTGCGCTCCGCCACTGCCGCGATCGCATCGCCTCGGATTAAACTCCTGCCGGCTTCGCGCGCTCGAGGGTGCGCGATCCCCTGCCTCGTGCGTTTTGTAGTATAAGGACGACGCAACTCGGAGCGGGGCGCCGAGTCGTCTGAAACACGAGATTTGCATGAGGTTCCGCACCCGTGGATGAGCGACCCGAGCCCAAGGGGTTATCCAACGAGGCCATCGAATGGCTGGTCGCCTTGCGCTCAGGAAGGGCGAGCCCGGCCGAGCGGCGGCGATTTGCGGATTGGCGAAGCCAGAGCCCCGAACATGCCCGGGCCTTCGAGGACGCCGAGTGCCTGTTCGGCCTCATGTGCGAGGCGGCGGCGGAAGAGTGGCCGAAGGTGCGTTCTCGGCACCCCACGCGCGCCTTCCTCTCACGTCCACGCCTCCTGGCCGGGGGGGCGGTCGCTCTCCTCATCGGGGTGGCTGTGATGGCGCCCCGACGCCGTGACCATCGAGCGACTCGACCCGCTGGCCGAGCTGGTCAACAAAGCCAAGCAACCCCTGCGGGTCGCGGAGAATGAGGCGACCCAAGCCGCGCCGAAAAAGACCACCCAAGATCAACCCACGGTCTTGGAAGACATGACGGTGACCGCGAAGCCGCAGGACGAGACGAGCAGACCACCATCCGCGCGGAAAAATTCAGCCCCAGGGTAGGTTTGGTTTACCAACCTTGGCCATGGCTTTCCCTCTACGGCAACTATGTGGAATCCTTTGGCCAGCAGTGCGGCGGCTGTTTCGCCGACGGCTCGCCGCTACCATCACAGGAAGGAGAGCAGTACGACGTCGGCCTGAAGACCGAGTTTTTCGACGGATGGCTCAGCTCCACCTTGGCCTTCTACCACTTGACCAAGACCAACCTGCCTGCAGCCGATCTCAACACGCCGGCGCCAGCTGTAGCGCGCTGTTTCCCGGCGACCCGCTCACGGTGTTGGGGTCGGTGCGGGTGGAGTAATTGAGCGTGGTGCGGTCCAACCCCCACTCCTGCCCTCCCCCGTTCGCAAAGAGCTGCGAACAGGGGAGGGAGCAAGGTTCCCTCCCCTGCGATAGCGGGGGAGGGCTAGGGTGGGGGTGATTCCTCCCGCGCGAGCGAGGGAAGGAGCGCCGTAGCACGGTAGATTGGGGTGAGGTACGAACCCCAACATTTCGCGGCGGCTGGAGTGGCGTTTGGGTTCCTGCGTCACCCCAAAACCTACCCTGACTATCCATTACAACCCCATCAAACACAGTTGGACGCGGGGCGGCGCTGGCGATTGTTCGAGTTTCCATCGCTTCGCTCGCTTGGACATGTATCCTTTGGACTGGGCCACCCCGGCGGACATTCGGGCGTGGGAGTTGGAATGAGTCTCCCGGAATTTCCGAAGGCGGGTTACGCTTCGCTAAGCCACCTACCGTGCTACCGTGCCCCAAGGACGTTTTTGGGCTCGGTGGGATGGAGTTTTAGCACAACGCTTTTATGCTGGCACGAAGGGATCCAGGAGCTTGATTCCAGCGTGCTTCACGTCGGCCACGTTTCGGGTTACCAGGGTAAGGTCATACACCTTGGCCGTGGCGGCCAGGAGACTATCAATGGTCGGCCGGGGATGGGGCGCATTCAGTCGGCCCCACGCGTCGGCCACCGCCTGGTCGATGGGAAGGATGCGCTGCGCGAAGGCTTGGCTCACGGTATCGAGCCAGCGCTCCAGGGCGGTGGCCTTGGCGGGATCACGCGGGCGCGCCAGTTCGATGCCTTTGCGGATCTCGCCGAGCACGAGCACGCTCAGGCACAGATCGGCGTCGGCGACCCGCGCCCACCAGCGAGCGACATGGGAGTCACAGCGTTTACCCTTGCGCACCTCAGCGATGATGTTGGTGTCGATCAAATAGCTCACAGCTCGACGGTGCGGCCCCGGTCCTGGGTGCGTGTGAGATCGATATCCTCGAGCGGCGCCGCGCCGAGGAGTTCCTTGAGCGCTGGTGGCTCCTTGGGGCCGAGGAGGCTAAGCAACTGGACCCGCAACCGTGCCGCCGTCTCGGCGTCGCCCCGTAGGGACTGCGCCGCCCGGCGGATCAGATCGGCGTCTGCGGCCGGCACTTGGACTTCAACACGCGCCAGCCCGCGTTTTTTCAGCCGGCTACGGTGTGCGGTGAGCGCCTTGACGGGCGTGTTGGTCATGGCTCATCCCTCACAATAATTTCCGGAAACATACCCGGAAATATAGCCCCAGTGAGGCTGGAAGACAAGCCCTTTCGAAAGTCGTAAGCGGAGCCGCACACGACGTTTTTGGGTGCTAGTGCGGCCCTGATGAAGCCTCGCGGGATCCGGGATAATCTGAGCACGGAATTCCCGTCTTGTGCTGCGCTACATACGGGCTACTCGTCTCAAATACCAGCGTCCGTTCTCATCCTCCGAGCTCCACCTGCGTTTCGGCGGGACGGATCCCCAAGGCACCCCCGACCTCTTGCGGAATGGTGACTTGGCCTTTGCTGGTGACACGCATGGCGTTGCCCTCGTGATGGACTGGTAATAATGATACCGGTGACTGAATTTATCCACCCGCTTGCCCCCTGCGACAATTTGCCGCATCCCTAGGTGCAGGGAATATCCGTTACTATTTGCCGAATCTGCCGAAAAGGTTCATAGGAGTGTCTCGACCTCAGCATGGACAACACATGGCCAACACCTAAGCCCGGCGAAGAGCGGTTGCGCGGACTGGCCTACCGGATCTGTTCGATCTTGGCTTCAAGCTTTTTTATATCTCGCTTAAGCTCAGCACTATCCCGTTCCGAGGCGAGGTCTTGCTCGATTGACGTAACACTGTGAGGGAGCGGAGGACGATGAAATTTCACAGCCGACGGTTGGCCGGCATCGTTGCCGTGACCTTAATCACTGGGGGCTGCATTCGTACACCAGAGCGCACGGCCCTAACCACGGCCTCCGCCGTCCCGGGGCAGTGGAGCGCCGGGACGCAACGGCCAAGCGATACGTCCGTCGATCGCTGGCTAGCTACTTTTCAGGACGCGCGCCTTAAACAGTTGGTGGCCGAGGGGCTGGCCCAGAACTACGATCTTCAGGCGAGTGCGGCCCGGGTACAACAAGCCCTGGCCCAAGCCCGCATCGAGGGCGCTCCGCGCTTACCGCAACTGGACTTGAAAGCAAACGGTGAGCGCTCTCAAGACAACTTTGTCGGCATCGACGGCGAGCCGGCGAAATTTCTGGCCAATAACTTCGCGCTTCGGGCGGATATCTCCTGGGAATTGGACGTCTGGGGTCGAATTCGTGCCAGCCGTGACGCATCACGCGCCGAAGCCGTGGCCGCACAACGCGACTTCGAGGCAGCACGGCTTTCACTCGCTGCACGGATCGCGCAGGCCTGGTATCGACTCGTCGAGGCGCGCCAACAAGTCGAGGTGGCGGAGAGCTCAATAACGGACCGACGCACGATCGCGGGCTTGGTCCGAGGACGTTTTGAGCTTGGCTTAAGTCAGGGCTTAGAGCTGCGCCTCGCGGAGACGGATCTGGCAACGGCCGAGGCCCAGCTCGCCTCGGTCAGGAATCAATTGCAGCTGGCACAGCGTGATCTGGAATTGGTCCTCGGGCGTTATCCGCGTGCGGGGCTTACCGCCGCCGGCGAGTTGCCGTCCTTGCCCAAACCCGTGCCCTCAGGTCTTCCCGCTCAGTTGCTCGAACGCCGACCCGATCTCTTGGCCGCGCGCGCAAGGCTCACTGCGGCCGATCAGCGCGTGGCCAGCGCGCAGGCGGCGCTGTTGCCGCGCTTTACCCTGACCGGTGGTGGAGGGGTCCGCAGTCAAGAACTGGATGCGTGGTTCTCGCCCACCTCCGCGGTCTGGAATGTCGCAGGCGGATTGCTACAGCCGCTCTTCACGGGGGGGCGTCTCACCAACGAGATCAAACGCAACGAAGCGGGGGTCGTCGAGGCGCTGGCCAACTACCGGCAGACAGCGCTCACGGCCTTTCGAGAAGTCGAGCAGACCCTTGCGGCGGAAGAATGGCTACGCGGGCAGGAGAGAAGCTTGCTCGCCGCCACACGCCAAGCCGAAGAGAATAAGCAGGCGGTTGTATACGCCTATCGCAATGGCCTTACTGATATTTTGACCTTGCTCGATAACTATCGCAGTGTCCTTGACACGCGCAGTGAGCATCTCGCGGTTAAAAGGCAGTTACTCACTAATCGCATTGATCTCTATTTGGCTTTGGGCGGGGGATTTTAATGTTTCAGCACAGACCGACCGTCTCCCAGCTCGATAACTTGAGTCCCCGGCCTTAGACATGCGCGCGCTCAAGCTAGCGGTTCCTGTTTTGATCCTCACGGCCGGTGTCTTGGGTGCCTGGGCCATCATCGCCGCGAACCCGAAGGTAGAGCCGGCGCCCATCACGCACCAGCCGCCGCTGGTGTCCGTGCTAAGCGCGACCCCCGAAGCGGTACGGCTCAGGGTTTATTCGCAAGGTGTGGTCGCACCGCGCACAGAGATCGACCTGGTCCCCGAGGTTTCCGGGAAAGTCATTAACGTACATCCGGCCTTCGCGGCCGGTGGCTTTTTCAAGAGTGAAGAGGTGCTGGTCCAAATCGATCCGCGCGACTACGACTTCGCTGTGACTAGGACCGCGGCGCAGGTGGCCGAAGCACGCAAGGAATTGTTGCGCGAGGAAGCGGAAGCGGAGCAGGCGAGCCGTGAGTGGAAAGCTCTGGGTGGCGGGAAGCCAAGTGACTTCGTGTTGCGCAAACCGCATCTGGCCGAGCGCCGCGCCAAGCTCGCCGCCGCGCAGGCCGATCTGGCGGAAGCAAGACTCAATCGCACCCGCTGCGAATTGCGCGCGCCCTTCGACGGCCGCGTAAGGACTAAGCACGTCGATGTTGGGCAGTATGTGACCGCTGGCGCGCGGCTCGCACGGATCTACGCGACCGACATCGCCGAGGTGCGATTGCCCATCGCAACGGATCAGCTGGACTTCGTCGATCTGCCCTTAAGCTATCGTGATGGCAAGAATAAACCCTTGGCGCCCGAAGTGATCCTAAGCGCCCACATAGGCGGTCGGACCCACCAATGGCTTGGTAGCATAGTGCGCACGGAAGGGGCATTTGACGAAAAAACCGGAACCCTATACGCCGTCGCACAGGTTCGTGATCCCTATGCCTACCGCGAGGATGCACTGCCCTTAGCGGTGGGTTTGTTCGTCAATGCAGAGATCGAGGGACGCGAGCGCTCGGATCTGATCAGCCTACCGCAGACCGCTCTGGTGCGCGGCGCGCATCAGGTGCTGGTCGTGGATCGGGAGAGCCAAGTGCATATACGCCCCATCCGGGTGTTGCGCAGCGATCGCGACAAGGTGTTCCTAAGCAACGGCGTCGAAGTTGGCGAGCACGTGATCGCGTCAGCCTTAGATACCCCAGTCGAAGGGATGAAGGTGCGGATTGAGGCTCTAGGCTCTAGGCCATAGGCTCTAGGAAAAATGCTATGCGGGACCACAAAAAACTACGGGCGTTTGAATTATACATAGCGTCAGAAGTCGTAGCGAGCGTGGCGCAGGCGGGGGAGGTCGGAGCGCAGGAACCGGAGCATACACGATAGTATGTGAGGATTCCGAGCACCGCCCGACTCCGCATCCGCCATGCGCAGTAGAATTATGACGCTATGTATAGCTGACACACTGGCTGTCGAGGTCTATCGAATCACGGCCAACTTCCCAACGGAGGAACGTTACGGACTGTCCGCAGACCCTAGGCTCTAGGTTTGAGGTGCATGAATTTCGAACGTCCAGAATCGCACACCACTGCCTCTGCAGATGAATCCCGAACGTCAAAATGGCAAGGACCTAGAGCCTAGAGTCTAGAGCCTATGGTCTCTTCACATGAATCCCGAAAGCCCAGAATCCCAAATCCCTAGAGCCTATGGCCTAGAGCCTATAGCCTCTTCAGAGCCTAGAGCCTCTTCAAGTCTCCTCGCCTGGTTCGCAGCCAATCCGGTTGCTGCAAACTTGCTCACGCTGCTCATCTTTCTGGGTGGCACGGTCAGCTTGCTGCGGATCGATAAACAGGCCTACCCGCGCTTTGCGCCTGCCCATGTGACGATCACGGCTGCCTACCCCGGTGCCGGGCCCGCCGAGGTCGAGGAGGGCGTATGCATTCCGATTGAAGAAGTCGTCCATGATCTGAGCGGCCTCAAACAGATCGAGACCAGTGCCTTAGATGGCCTGTGCGAAATCTCGCTGCAGGTCGAACAGGACTACGACATGAAACAGTTCGTCAGTGCCGTTCGAGCCCGCATCCAATCGCTGCGCAATTTGCCGAAAGCGGTAGAGCGCGTCGACATCGACGATGTCGGTTGGGAGACCGCCGCCATCACCGTGGTCTTGCGCGGACGGGCGGACAAACTCACCTTGCGGCATTTGGCCGAGCGCCTGCGCGATGAGCTCGGTGCATTGCCCGGTGTGCGCCGCGCAAACCTGTGGAACACAGTGGCCTATGAGATAGCCGTAGAGGTGCCGGCGGGCCGTTTGCGCCAGCATGGACTGACCTTGTCCGAAGTCGCCGAGGCGGTGCGCAAGAGCTCGCTCGACCTACCGGGGGGCGAACTCAAAGGATCGGCGGGCGAGTTTCAATTGCGCGCGAGATCCACGGCCTACGATCGCGCCAAGCTGCTCGGCCTCGTTCTGCGCACGTATCCCGACGGCACCGTGCTCAAACTCGGCGATATCGCCGAGGTCACCGACGGCTTCGCCGATCAGCGCTTTGAGAATTTGAGCGACGGGGAGCCCTCCGAGAGCATCTGGGTGATCCCGGAGCACGATTTGGTCGAAGTCGCCGAAGAGGTCAAACGATACGTCGAACAGCTGGCGCCGCGTTTGCCGGCCGGGATCGAGGTGATCACCCGCCGCGACAATGCCCGCTCCTTCGCGGAGCTTTTGGATACGCTCGCGTTTGAGGGGATCACGGGCTTTTTCCTGGTCGTGCTGGTGCTCATGCTGTTTCTCAGCATTCGAGTCGCATTCTGGGCGGCCGTTGGCGTTTTGATCTCCATCTTCGGCGCCTTCTGGTTTTTGCCTGCAGCCGGTGTGACCCTCAACATGCTTTCGCTTTTCGGATTCGTGCTCGCCATGGGCGTTCTGGTCGATGACGCGATCATCGTCAGCGAGCGCATCCACGAGCTGCAGACGGAAGGCGTGAGGCTGGAGGCTCTAGGCTCTAGGCCCCAGGCTATAGGCAAGAGCGCAGCACAAGGCTATGATCTCCTCGACCCTATAGCCTATAGCCTAGAGCCTAGAGCCTCCTCAGGTCTCGCTGCTGCCATCCGCGGGGTGAGCGAGGTGGCCATCCCGGTCGCGGTCGGTGTGACCATCGGTCTGGTGGCTTTCTTGCCGGGTCTTTTCGTCCCCCCCAGCTGGGCCACACAGTTCATGAAGCCGGTTGCGGTCGTGATGATCTTGACCTTGACGTTCTCGCTGGTCGAATCACTGCTCATCCTCCCGGCGCATCTTGCCTCCGAGTCTGCACCGGCCGGTGAGCCGAATTATTTGGATAAGCTGCGCAGCGTCCTCAACGGCGCGCTTGCAGCCTTCCGTGCGCGTTGCTATCGGCCCTTCTTGCAGACCGCGCTCACGTGGCGCTATGCCACCGTTGCCCTGTTTGCGGCGGCATTGATGCTCGGTGGCGCGCTGATCCGGGGCGATTACGTGAAGGTCTCGGTCGAAGAAGATGGTAGCTATAGTGAATTCCACGTGCATTTGGTGCCTCCAATCGGCACGCCATACAGTGAAAGCGAAGCGCGCGTGAAACAGTTCGTCGATGCCCTGCCCAAGGTCGAAGCGGAATTGAATCCGCATCCCTCGCCCGCGATGCCGCGGGTCGTCGAAGGCGTGGAAGTGGTGCTCGAGGAAGCGGATCCGCAGGTCTATGTCGAATTCACGAGCGAAGCGCGCCAGCAATTTCGGCTACAGGACGTGGTTAAGAGCTGGTACAAACATATCGGCGATGTGGGCGACTTCACGCCCGATTACCACACTCCGACCGAAAAGGAATTGATCGATCTCGAAGTAGAATTGCGTGCCCAGGACCCAGCGGTCTTGAACGCGGCGGCCGACGCTGTGAAAGCGCGGATGGCAACCTATCCCGGGATCGCGAAGATCGGCGACTCGCGCAAACCGGGCAAACCGGAGCTGCGCTTGAATCTCAAACCGGCGGGCGAGCGGCTAGGGCTGCGTTTGAAGGATTTGGCCGAACAAGTGCGGCATGCCTACCAGGGCGAAGAGGCGCAACGTTTCATGCGTGGCCGTTCGGAGGTCAAGATCCAGGTTCGCTACCCGCGTGCGGAGCGCCAGTCGATTGAAGACTTGCAGGCCTTGCCGGTGAAACTCTCTACTGGCGGTCAAATGCCCTTGGGCAGCGTCGCCGAAATTAGTTTTGCACCGGGCTACGGCGGCTTGAGCCGTGCCGATCGCATGGGCGTGGTGGAGCTACACGTGCACCTGGCCGATCCGCCGCTGCTCACAGCGGAGGCGATCAAGAAAGATCTGCAAGAGAATTTCTATCCCGGCCTCGAGCAGCAGTTTCCAGGGATCGAACTCTCCGGTGGAGAAGCCGCGGAAGAAGCCGACGAGTTCATGGAGGGTTTGAAGCGCAATACGCTCATCGCGCTGGCTGTCATCTATGCCCTTATCGCTGTCACCTTCCGCTCGTATCTACAACCCTTGTTATTCCTTTTGGCGGTGCCGGTAGCTTGGCTGGGTGTGGTGCTCATCCATTGGGTGCTTGGGCTTACCATCTCCTTCCAATCATTGGTCGGGATGGTGGCGGCAAGCGGGGTGGTCGTGAACGACAGTGTGGTGCTGCTCGACTATATCCAGCGGCGTCGCGATTGCGCGTTAAACCCGGGCGAGCTCATTGCTGAGGCCTGCGCTTCGCGCTTCCGGCCCATCGTGCTCGTCGCCTTGAGCAACTTCGCGGGCTTTGCCCCTATGCTGTTCGAGACCAGCGAACAAGCGAAGTATCTCGTGCCGGTGACTGTTTCCCTTGCCGCGGGATTGTTCTTCGGAATGCTGGCCACTTTGATCCTAACACCGACGTGCTACGCGATCATCGAGGATCTACGGAGCGCGTTTACCAAGCGTGCTTTGACTCCGTCTCTGCGCGATCCCGTAGCAAGGGAACCCTAACGCAACCCCGACTGCCACGAATGTTGGGGTGAGGTACGAGCCCCAAGCTACCTGGTGCGACATTTTGTCGCATGTTCCCATGTTCCGGTTTGGCTTAAACTTACCGCCACAACGAAACCAACTCTGAGCCATGCCCGCCACTATGCTGACCAATGATTCGGTCCTCAAGCTCGTGCGCGATCACGAGGGGGACATCATCGCCTACATAAGGCGCCCGGTCGGGCTTCCAGGAGACGGCGCGCGATCTCACCCAGGAGGGTTACGTGCGGCTTCTGCGCCAGCGGCATTTGGCGAACCTCGACCACCTGCGGGCCTATCGCTATCGGATCGCCGAACGGCTGGTCATCGATCATCTGCGCCAAGTCCATGGGTTCTCCTCAGCCCGCGTGCGAAATTAAGCCAGCACCGCTGAATTCGCTCGTGCGTTACTATGAACGTCGGAGTCGATCCAATCTACTGCTGGAAGGTGTTATCGCCTATTGACAAATGGAGGCCTCATAAGTGTTGGGCGACACTGCGCCATGCGGACGATTAGCATTACTCCGTGATTTCGTCATAGCCCCGCCCGAGGAACTGGACGAAACAGAACCCGTGGCCGAAGGGATCAGCCATGAGAGCGAGCTTGCCCCACTTGTGCGTAGCGATGGGCTTCTCTAGCCGCGCTCCAGCCGATACCGCTCTCTCTACCGCCGGTTCGATCTCATCAACCACGAAATCAAGATGGACCGGCGTCCAATGGCGCTCGTAACTCCTACCCTGCGAGGTTGTATCTGAGGCCGGCGTTCCAGGTGATTTGGCGAGCAGGTAGATTGGGGTCGAACTCCCAAGCATCTCTACACCGAACGCTCCGAAGCGACGGCCGATCTTCAATCCAAACGCAGAGCCGTAAAAGCGGCCCGCCTTTTCGAGATCATCAACGTCGAGGTTCACGAGAAAGTTCATCTGGCATGCTCCTGTATCGCCCAAGGCTTGATTTCAGGCGCGGTAGGCAATGCCTTGAGAGCGCATTATCGTTGCGCTGTTAACCTTGTTTTAACACGCTTGGCTCCTTGTAGATCAATTCCCAAATGTGCCCATCAAGATCCTGAAACCCATGTTGCCACATAAATCCGTAGTCTTTTGGTTCGCTATAGGTTGTTCCGCCAGCGGCGACTGCCTTGCGAACCATTTTATCGACTTCTTCTCGGCTCTCAAGAGATAGACACAGAAGCACCTCCGTGCTTTTGGTCGCATCACAAATTTCTTTCGGCGTAAACGTCTTGAACTTGGCCTCGGTCAAGAGCATGACGAATATGTCCTCGCTCACAATCATGCACGTGGCCGTCTCGTCAGTAAATTCGGGATTGAACCTGAAGCCGAGCTTGGTGAAGAACGCCACGGACCTGTTGAGATTCTTGACCGGCAAGTTCACGAAAATCTGTGTAGCCATGGCTTCCCCTTTCGGTAATCAATTAAGGATTGAACGGTCGTCATTAAGCAGCATCGCCGGTCTCCTGTTTCTCCGAGCGCAGCCCGATCGTTCGGGATCGTCCTCGTAGCGGTCGTGGTGACGCCACGTTGTGGTCATGAATCGGTGTGCCGCTCTGTCGGTTAGCCACACTCGTCTCCAGCTATTCGTATGTCGGCTTCTGAGGCCAGCCGGCGGGCGAGTCCTCAAAGTCCTCCTGCCTGCCGTAGGGGGTTGTGTCGGCGCCGCTCGGCGTTCACTCGGTCGCGGTGCTTGGTGACCTCCTTCTCTTGCACCAAAAGTTTTTTTCGCGCGGCGAGCCATTCGTCTCGCGAGACGATTTTCGGCTGTGCGATTGTGCTCGTGATCATTGTGGTTTCTTCTCTTGGTTCTGCTGATTTTCTGGTCGTCCGGAGCACCGCCGCCGGTCCTTGTTCCGCCGATAGCTCACTGTCATGAATTGGTGCTATTCTCCGTCATCGCGTAGGTGATGGCGTTGATCGTGGCGCCCTGCGGGTCTTGCAGGACACAGAAGCGTCCGACCTGGGGGATGTCCTGCGGGGGCATGAGCACCTTCCCGCCCATCTCCACCGCGAGCTTGGCGGTGGCATCCACATCATCCACCGTCACATACACACCCCAGCATGGCGGCAGGCCTGCGGCGGCGGGTGGTATGGTCATTATGCCGCCCATCTGCTCGCCGCCGTACTTCACCAGGGTATACTCCATGTCGGGTATGGGCGCGGGCCCCAGGGTCCAACCGAAGAGCTGGCTGTAAAAGCGCTTGGCTTCCGAAACGTCGGTGGTCAGCAGCTCACACCAACTGAACGCACCGTGGACTTTGTACCGGGTGTCCATAGTTATCTCCTTGATAATATTGATAAGAATTTATTAACAATCTATGGGATAAGCGTAAACCCGACTCTAATCTCTCAGGGGGTCGTCGTACCGGTCGTGATGCCGGACCCAGTCGGTTGTATCGAAGGCTTAGCCGTTGAGTTATCCTACACTGTTAGAAACGGCTGGGACACCCTATATAGTCGTTTGGCGGAGACCCAATTCGACACGGGCCTACCGCCGTGATGGTTTGCGACCGGCCGTTGTGAGGGGGAGTCTCATTCTGGCAGCTCTCGCAGCCGACGCGCGAGAAACCGTTGCTCCGGCTCCTGCTTCGTGAGGCCGAGGGCGCGTTCGTAGGAGGCTCGGGCTTCGGTCGTTCTGCCCAAGCGCCGGCACAGATCTGCTCGCGCCGAGTGCGCCAAGTGGTAGTCCGCGAGATCGCCGCGCGCCAGGATGGCGTCGATGAGATCAAGACCTGCCAAAGGGCCGTCGTGCATCGCCACCGCCACGGCGCGGTTCAGCTCGACCACGGGCGAAGGGGCTGCCCGCGTCAGCATGTCGTACAGTCCGACGATCTGGGCCCAGTCCGTCGCGGCGGCGTTGGAGGCGTTGGCGTGCACCGCGGCGATCGCCGCTTGCAGTGTGTACGGACCGAGCCGGCGCGACCGGAGCGCCCGCTTCACTAGCGCCGATCCCTCCGCGATCTGATCCTGGTTCCAGAGCGAGCGGTCCTGGTCGTCCAGCAGGACCAGCTCGCCAGCCGGCGAGCTACGCGCGGCGCGCCGCGATTCCTGCAGCAGCATCAGCGCGAGGAGTCCCAACGCCTCGGGCTCCGGCAGCAATTCGACCATTAGCCTTCCCAAGCGGATCGCCTCGCCCGAGAGATCTTGGCGCGTCAGCAACGCACCAGATGACGCAGAGTAGCCTTCGTTGAACACGAGGTAGACCACGCACAGCACGCTGTCCAATCGATCCGGTAGATCGGCCAACGACGGCACCTGATAGGGAATGCGTGCGTCGCGGATCTTTGCCTTGGCGCGCACGATACGCTGGGCGAGCGTGGGCGCAGCGGTCAGGAACGCGCGCGCGATCTCCTCGGTCGTGAGGCCACATACCTCGCGCAAAGTCAGTGCTATCTGGGCCTCCGGGGGCAGGGCTGGATGGCAGCAGGTGAAGATCAGCCGCAGTCGGTCGTCCTCGACGCCCTCGTCGTCCCATCCCTCGGGGTCACCGGTGTCGGCGTCGGATCGCTCGGTAGGCTCCGCCAGCAACGGGTCGAATCGGGTACGCCGGCGCATGCTGTCAATGGCCTTGAAGCGGGCGGTTGAAACGAGCCACGCTCGCGGATTGGCGGGCACCCCATCCCGGGGCCATTGCTCCAGCGCCGCTCTGAAGCCATCGTGCAGCGCTTCCTCCGCAAGGTCGAAGTCGCCGAGTAAACGGACGAGCGTTGCGAAGACGCGGCGCGAATCGGAGCGGTAGACGGCGTCCACCGTCTCGCGCACCCGTTCGGCCGCGTCCTCGCTCACCGTTCTATTCGCGATCGGGAATGCCCCGCTCCCAGTGCCGCAGCAGGAACATTGCGATCAGAGCGCCAAGCACGGGGAGCGCTATTTGATGGCGATATGGATATGGGCAAACCTCACTACTGGAGATCGAATAAACGGCGCTAGCGGTCTTCTCGCGTGTGCCAGAGCCGTAGGACGTAAAGCGTCGATTTCCGAATCTCGTAGCGCATTTCATAGTGTCCCACGAGGATACGGCGGACCTCGTTCGGCCCAAACTCTTCAAGCTTTTCCCCAATGCGCGGATGTTCCAGAAGCTTTGCCGGCGCGGCAGCCAGCGTTTGTACCGTGCGCGCTGCGGCCCGCTGGTTCACCGCAGCCAGGAACTCATGAAGCCGCGCCAGATCGGAAAGTGCCTTGCTCGTCCACTTCAACTCCATCAACGCGGTACAGGCAAGGGCTTGTCGGCGTCGAGACTATTCGCCCAAGCTTGCACGGCCTGGTGGTCGATGACGCGGCCAGCATCGACCTCCGCTAAGGCCTCGAGCGTAAGGCGCCGACGTTCTTCCTCTTGGTCGATCCAGGCTGTCAGCGCCTGTTTCACGATCCAGCCACGCGATCGTTCGAGGCGAGCAGCTATCTGATCCACCTTTTCCGCAAGCGCCAGCGGTACGTGTGCAGTCAAAACCTTGGTCGTCACAGGACACCTCTTGGACAGTTAGAAGAAATTTCAATCGTAGTGATTAACAATGATTAACGCAAGAGGCTATACGATCACCAGTTTTGCCGGGATGGAATGTGGGAACTGCGGATCGATCTGAGCGCTATTGAATTGAGGGTTCCAGCGTCGAGCGAAACTACTCGGCCTGGGTAGGCCAAGGAAAGCACGCGAAGAAAGTTAACCTGATCCGGCGACTACGCTTACTCGCTCATCGTGTTCAGGTTCCCAACGCGGCCGTGGTTTTCTCGCGAGGATGGGCCGTCCAATTCGCGACACGTTCTGACTCAGGGCCGCTTGCCATAGACGACATCAAAAAGGCGTTCCAATTCGGCGTGCGTTCCGCGCATGCGGTCGATGACCGCCTGCGCCCAATCGAAGTACTCGCGCCGCCGTTGCAGATCCCAATCGGCAGGGGGCGAAGCGTGAACATCGCGCAGATTGCAGATTTTATCCGCCAGCTTGACCAACCTGGCTGGGTAACTAAGCGTGGATGCGGTTTCTACTTGTAGCCGTTTACGCTCCGCCTTGGGTAAACGCTTGTCGTCCGTTACTTCCATCACGATCGCGGCAATCGCTTCCCCAAACTGCGCTTGCAGCTCTTGGGGCGTAGTATCCGTATCCTCCACGGTGTCGTGCAGGATGGCTGAGGCGATCACCAACGGGTCTGAAATTCTAACCTCGTTGGACAGGAGAGTTGCTAAAGCGATGGGATGGTTGATATAGGGCGAAGCGTCCAGGTCTTTGCGTCGCTGATCCCTGTGTTTGCGAGCGGCGAATGCCAACGCAGCCAGCACCAAACCGAGGACGGCTTCAACGCGATCGGCATCAGTTCCGTTGGCGCCGGCGAGGGCCGCGTCCTGGTTATAAGCATTTTGTGCAAAAACGGTCACGGCAATCTATCAACCCTAGCATCTCTCGGCCAATACTGCCATTTAGCCGCACCTTGCGGGCAACGGCATCCCTCGGCATCCAATAGTGCGATGACCAGGCGCGCACGCCGGGGTAGATCCTGCCCGTCGTTTTCAAACAGGTATTCCGGTTTGTGCTGAGGGCCGACGGTGAGCTGGATCAGACCCACCCGTCCGGCGTCGTCCAAGACATGAGCGAAGACGATGAGTCCCCGCTCGAATTGGCGAGATAGGCCGAGCCTTATCGCATTTTTGTCCTTTGCGTCCAAGCTTGCCTGCACATCTGCTATCGCTACCGGCCCACGGCTCAGGATCGCTCGCTTGGCTTGTGCCGCCTGTAAAAAGCGCGCGAGCTGACTCGCCGCGAACGCGTTGGTATCCTTCGCCAGGGCGCGCCGTTGGGTTGCCACCGCCTGCTCGTACAAGCCTAAGCGATATTCCAAGGTAGCCAGCGTGTCGAGAAACGCGCTCTCCCCAGGCGGGGCACCTCTGAGTGCTTTAGCCGCGCTCTGGTAGGCGGTGCGTAGCTCCTCGGCAGAGGCGCCGGGGTCTTCGGCAACGCTCCACGCGAGGTTATTGAGCAGCGCTGGCGGCGCCCAGGCGTTCTGCGAATATCGTTGGGCGAAGCGTGCGTGATCGTGTGGGTCCGGATCTAAGAAATACCCCCACGCGCCGATCAAGCCGCTCAGCGAGAGCACGCACACGAGGGCAAACAGCGCCTTTGCGCCGGAGCCTAGGGGCGCATCGGTATCCAAACGAGGAACCGAACGGTAGAGGCCGTAGGTGGTCAACACTCCTGCGGCTAATCCGCCGGTATGGGCGGCCATGTCGATCTGCGGCATCAATAGCGGCAACGCTAAATTGATGCCGATGATAAACAGCCACCAGCGCAAGGGCTGATAAAAGCCTCCGGGCAGTTTGCGCCGGAAGCGCCAGTTCAAAACCGCAAGCGCCCCCAGCAGCCCAAACAGGGCGGTGGAGGCACCGACCGAGAACAGGGCCCTTCCGGCGAGCGTGGAGGCTAACGCGCCCCCGATGGCGGAGCACATGTAAACCGAAAGAAACCGCTGCCAGCCCATCAAGCGCTCGAGCAGTGCCCCCAAGGACAAGAGCGCCAGGGCGTTTACGCCCAGATGAAGGGCATTGGCGTGGAGAAAATTAGCGGCGACCAGCCGGAACCATTGGCCCTCGTGCACTAACAAAGGCGCGTTGGCCCCCATGTCCAACAGCCGCAAGGGAGATTGCACGGCATCGGCGGCGATTTGCAACACAAAGGCCAATGTTATCAGCACCAGCAAAAGATAGGTTGTCAGGGGGGCCCGGCGCTGCAGGCTCTTGGCCACGTCTTGCCGGTGCGCGATCTTTCCCCAATGCACCCGGCCATCGGGGAGTTGCAAGATGCGGGACGCTATCTCTTGGCTCAACAGCGCAATCCCATCGGAAACGGCGAAGGCGCGATCGGGGTAGACAAACAGCCTTTCCTTGGTTCCGAGCACAAGGGTCTGTCTGGGAGAGCGGCCCCAGATATCCAAGGAAAGAACGTCTGCATAGGGAACGTCGATGACCCGGCTGGCCCCAGGTTTTGCCGGTAAGCTCATGTGCGCCGACAGAAGCCGGATGGGGGCGGGAACGCCAGAGCGGGTAAGAACACGCACGGCAAGCACTAGGGCTAGCAGCCCGGACCCGATGATGAGCGTGGTAATCCCCCGACTCATGGACTGCGGATCACTCAATACGAAAACGGTGGCCGTCGCCACCGCCGAGACGATGCAGGCTAACCAAAAGGACCAAAATGGCGGCTTGTGCAGCGGTATTTCCGCGTGGGTGGCTGGGCCAATCGCGTAGGTTTCGTAGGGTGTGGACATCAGTTCTGCGACTTCCCTCGATGGGTTCCCAAGGCAAGCTGCCGCGTTTCTTGTCGGTAGCCCTCATCACAGCGTAGCACTGGCACTAACTCCTCGGCACACCAGCGATTGAGGCTGAGTTGAGCGTCGGCTTCCCCGCGTTTGAGAGCCCAGGCCGCGAATTCCGCCATCAGTGCGGCAGCGCCGATCCTCGCGATCGAGAACGCCAACAGGCGGGCGCCGGCCTCTTGGGCTTCCAAGTCCGCGCCCCAGTGCCATTGCAGATAATCGCCGAGGCGCACGGCCGAACGCGCGATGCGCTCCCGGATCGCCCTCAGAGAGGGATCGTCGATCCGATCCAGCCGCGCCTCCAGGTCTGAGGCAAAATGGGCAAAAACGCCGCGCTCTCTCAAGACCCGTAGCACATCTAAGCTTAAGATGTTCGTGGTCCCTTCCCAGATCGGCAATACCTGGCAGTCCCTGAGCAGGCGTGGCAGACCGGTGTCTTCAACGTACCCTGCTCCGCCGAAGCACTCGATGGCCTCACTCAACACAGCGACCGCCTGCTTCGCAGTGAAAAGCTTGACCACGGGGATCAGCAATCTCAGCATAGCCTGCTCTGATTCGCTGGTTTGGCCCAGATCGCTCCTGCCCGCGAGCAAGCCCAAATGGAACGTGAGATGAAACGCCGCTTGAAACTTCACCTCCAAGCGGGCTAGCGTTTCTAAATGCAGGGGATGTTCGCTCAGGCGCTTGCCAAAGGCTTGGCGTTTGCCTGCATAATCGCGGGCGAGCGCAATACCGCGGCGCATGTAACTGACCGCGGCGACCGCATTGTACAAGCGGGTGATGTTAAGCAGAGTGGCAATGGTGCGCACACCTCTTCCCGGTTCGCCGATGAGCCGGGCCGCGGCGCCGTGCAAGCGGAGCTCGGCGGTCGGCATGGCGCATGTTCCGAGCTTATCCTTCAAGCGCTGGATTTCTATCCCGTTCAACCGCCCCTCCCCATCGCGGGTTTCCAGGTAAAAGAGACTCAGCCTGTCATCGCCCGCGATCTTGGCCAACACCATCGCCGCTTCCGCCGTGGTGGCGGAGGTAAACCATTTCGCTCCGTATAAGCGATACTGCCCCTCGCTCAGATGCGCTTCCGTGGTACTGCCGCCGACGTCCGAGCCACCGCTGCGCTCGGTCATCCATTGCCCTGAGGTCCAGAAATCGTCCGGCTGCCGTGTGGTGAAACGTTCGAAGGGATGTTTCAGCAAGCCCTCATCGCCGTAGAGCTCGATGATGCGAGCCGCACCGTCGGTCATCGCGAGCGGACAGGAATACATCGCTGATGAAGCGTGAAACAAATATAGCCGTGCTATTTGATGTAACCGCGACCAAACGCCTTCCCCACGTTGGTAGGCCACCGCCACGATCCCCTCTTCCGCGGATACTCGATGCAACCCCTTCCATCCCCAAGCGGTTTGGATCTGATCCACTCGTCGCCCCCAGGGGCCGAAGTGGATCAGGCGAGGCGGATCCGCCTCGGCGTCTTCGGCCATAGCCAGAATATCGCCGACCACGCGGTCACCGAGCCGTTCAAGGCCAGGGGAGATCGCCGCCAACACCTCTCGCGGAAGGCGCCAGGCGAGAAACTGGCGCAGCAGGGCATCTTCTCGATACTGGTTGCCTAGCCTGGGCCCTACTTGAAAGAACGCTTCCGTCATCGCTTTGCTAATCGTCTACCCAGGGCTACGATTTCCACCAGGGCAGATGTGGCGGGAACCAGCCCGCGCAACAACCCCACAAAGAGGAAGGACGCCCAAAGTTCTTAAACCGCAGCCTTGAGCGGTCTTACAGATCCTCCTGTCTTGCGCTAAGGTTCTGACAAAATGCTCTTACAACATCAGCTGCATCCTTAGGCGCCTCTTGCAATATAAAGTGTCCCCCTTCAACTCTTCTGACGTCTAAAGAAGGACAAACCCGTTTTATATCGATAAGCTTATTCTCTGAGACCAACCTATCTTTAGTGGCTTGAATGCAAAGACAGGGAATCGTTAGTTCTTTAGCGGGCGCAAGATCCAAGTTGGCGATCGCCTTTAGGCGTTGTCGAATCGCATTCGGGCTCACGGAGCGAAAGTTTGCCGCGATCGCTTTCGCCACTTCATCATCAGCCCCACGGCTCAAAGAAACGGCTTTCACAACGAAAGGTCTGCTCACAAAAAATGAAATGAGAAAAGGTGGCATGGCTGTCAGTATCTTCAATACCAAAGGATTTGGGTTGGTCAAATAGGTCGCTACGAAAATAGCGCCTTTGCATTTTTCTCCATCCCTTATCGCCATCTGATAGACAATGGGTCCCGCAAACGACTCCCCTAAGACGATGTAATCGTCATCTTCAGGAAGTTGCTTTCTTATCGTGTCTGTTAACGTGTCGTAATCTTGTGGACCGGATCCCGGGTAGAAGATCACAGTCGTCTCAATTGCTTTGCCTAATTCATTCACAAAAGGTTTAAACAGCAATCCTGTGCCATCGAACGCGGGCAGTAAAATGAGTCGCATAGCTTATCTCCCCTTATTAGCTGGCACTCCAAATCAATGTGTGCCCGATTTAAGCCCTTTTTAGACCGATTTTTAGACAGCTCTATCTCAAGCTCTTTGCCACGGTGGATCTGCTCGTCACGGGGAAGCTTAGTCGAATACAGCCTCTTCCACCCCCGGTGCTTGCTGTAAACCGACGATCTCATCTTTGCCCTCGATGCGGTCAAATCTGGCCCCGGCGATGCGGGCATTGGACAAATCGGCCCCGCGCATCTTGGCCCCAGAGAAAACCGCGCTGCGAAGATCGCAACCGCTCAAATCGGCATGCGAAAGATCCGCCGCGCTGAGATCCGCGAACTTCATCTCGCAGCCGGAAAGCCTGGCGCGGCTCAGATCGGCCCCCTTCAAATTGGCATTCTCCAGCATAGCGCGGATCTTTCCCATCGGCTGGTTCTTGGCATCGGCGGCGAGGTTGGCATCCTTGAGCTTAGCGCCTTCGAGAACGGCGCGTTTCAGGTCTGCAACGACTCGTGCGCCCGAGAGATCGGCCCCCCTTAGATTGGCATCCACCATCACCACACCGAACAGGCTGGCATCGCGCAAAGAGGCCTTCTCCAGATCGGCGCCGCGCAAGATGGTGATGTCCATATTGCAGCGATCGAGCTTCGCCTTTTGCAGCTTGACCGCGGCCAAGTGCGTACCAAAGAGATCGGCTCCTTTGAAATCCACACCCGAGAGGTCAAGTCCCCGCAGGTCCTTATCGCGGAGATCGGGCCGCTTGTTTTCCTCGCTGCGCGATAACACCTCAAGCACCTCCTCCTTAGTCATGGGCTGATATCCCGCTGCTTGCAGAACGTTCGCGCACGCGAGCAGCAGCCACACCGTGACCCAAGATCGGTGAGCGATCGCTTTCGCTGTCCCCATGATTTACCCCTTCGGTCGTTAGCGCCGCCGTCGCTTCATAACGGCAGGCGTACGATCCGTTTTGTCTCGCCGATTTCTAAGCCCAAGCGTAGCTCCGTGCTGGATTCCGCCTCCTGTTTGCCGGGGAAGAACAGGTAACCGTAGGCCAGTTCCCCCGGTTCTACACGGCGGTTGCGCAGCGATTCGTCTTGGAGATCCCGATATATCTCGCCTTCCAAATTGCCGTAGCGCTCCCCTCCTCCGTAGATCGCCCCAGCGGCCGCTCCGACAGCGGCGCCCTTACCCGTCGCTTCCGCGATATTGCCCGAGACTATGCCGATCGCTAGCCCAACGACGGCGCCCGCCGCGCCCGCTAAGGTCGCCGGCTTGAGGCTCCCCGTTATCGTTTCTCCCAGGTCTACGTGGCGATGGACCCGCTCATACGCTTGCTCGGATGACAATAAGGGCCACGCCTGCCCCTGCTGATCGATAAGAAAGGTCTGATCCGCCGCAACTTGCGCCGGCTGAGCACCTTGGTTGTCGATCACGAACCGCACCGGCAAAAGCCCTGCCCCGCGGATGTCGAAGTCGAACGCGGCCTTGGCTTGCTTGCGATCGACATAGGCTTGGGCTAATAGCTTGACCCCGTCCACGTCCACTCGCTCTGCCTGAGCCGAGGGGAGCGGTACGGGCGCAACCCTATCCCCGTAAGTGGCGCAGCCGGCAAGGCAAAAAACACTCACTGCCCAGACCCCGACGCGGCCGGCACACAAGGCGCAGTTAATCATATCGGATCCCTCAAGAGTTAAGATTTTACGTGTCTTTCCCCCTCTTGGACACGCGGGCGGCTGCGAGTTCATCTTGCGCCGGAACAGACACGCGGCTTCCGAGAACACTCACAGACGTTGTACATTAGCTTTCCATCTCGAAACACACTGGCAACGGCAAACGAAGGAGCGATCTCGATGAACGAGACTGAGTATCGAATCGAAAAAGACAGCATGGGCGAAGTGCGAGTCCCGAAGGACGCTCTGTACGCGGCGCAGACCCAGCGCGCGGTGGAGAATTTTCCCATCAGTGGACTGCGAATGCCGCGCGCCATGATCCGCGCCCTAGGGCTGATCAAAGCCGCGGCGGCACGCGCCAATGCCGCCTTAGGGCTGATGGAGGCGGAGCTGGCGGATAGCATCCGAGTGGCTGCAGAAGAGGTGGCCCGGGGGCTACACGATGCCCATTTTCCGATCGATATCTTCCAGACCGGCTCCGGCACCAGCTCCAATATGAACGCCAACGAGGTCATCGCGCGCCTTGCCGCCGAGCGCTGTGGAAGGACCGTGCATCCCAATGATCACGTCAACATGGGCCAGAGCAGCAACGATGTCATTCCGACCGCGATCCACGTGGCCGCCTGTCTGCTCGCTCACGAAGGTTTGCTCCCCGCCCTGGATCACCTGGCCGAGACCATAGCGCGCCGCTCGCAAGAGCTGCACGGTGTGGTGAAAACAGGCCGCACCCACCTCATGGACGCCATGCCCATTACCCTAGGCCAGGAGTTGAGCGGGTGGGAGACTCAGGTGCGCCACGGGCGCCAGCGAGTGGAGGCGGCCTTGCACAGCTTGATGGCCTTGCCCCAAGGCGGCACCGCGGTAGGCACCGGGATCAATGCGCATCCCAACTTTGGCTTCACCTTTGCCAAAAACCTGATGGCGGCTACGGGCATACCCTTTCGCCCGAAAGCGAATTATTTCGAGGGCTTGAGCGCCCAGGACGACGCGGTGGAGATGAGCGGCCAGCTGAAGACGGTGGCGGTGAGTCTGATGAAGATCGGCAACGATTTGCGCTGGATGAACAGCGGCCCCCTGGCGGGGCTCGGCGAGATAGAGTTGCCCGGCTTGCAGCCCGGCAGCAGTATCATGCCCGGAAAGGTCAATCCGGTGATCCCCGAAGCCTTGTGCATGGTGTGCGCCCAGGTCATCGGCAATGATCTCACCATCACCCTGGGGGGGCAGTCTGGTAATTTTCAGCTCAACGTCATGCTGCCGGTGATCGCCTACAATCTATGCCAGAGCATAGACCTCTTGACCCATGGCTCACGCTTACTCGCGGACAAAGCGATCTTGGGTTTCACCGTGAATCGCGAACGCTTGAGTGAGTCCTTAGAGCGCAATCCCATCCTTGTGACCGCGCTTAATGCGGCCATAGGCTATGAAAAAGGCGCCCAGATCGCGAAGAAAGCCTACGCCGAAGGGCGCACCGTACTCGAGGTGGCCAAGGACCTGACCGAGCTTACAGAAGCGGAGCTGGCGCGTTTGCTGGATCCCGCCAAGCTCACGAGGGGCGGGATCGAGAGCTAGCGGGTGGGTGCTCCATGCCCGGCCCCGACACCCGCTATTTCGTTCCACCAACACCATCACCACAAAGGAGGCTGCCGACTGACCGCTCTGCTCGCGACGTCGACTTTGTGCTCTAGCGGCGGCCGACCAAGCGGTCGCGACGCTTGGCCGTAATGAATCCGTCCGCAACCCACTGGCATGCCAGCTTTTCCGGGGTCTCCTGGAGCAACAGCCGACGTCGCGTAACCATCGTTCGAGATTCTGTTCCACATAGGATGGGCGCCCGTCACAGGCGTCCTAGGGTCAGCTCCTTGCGTTGTGCATCACGCTCCATGTCCTAGGGTTAGGTCTTGCGTTGTGGGTCAAGCGCGAGCCGCAAGCGCGGTAACGCCCAGTTAAGGCCTCCGCGCTCCGCTTGCG
>Ga0187892_10004370_pt1 | contig 23833 bp, 18 predicted proteins | sample MA1701073metaG_FD_139345 | JGI IMG/M metagenome (GOLD analysis project Ga0187892, IMG submission 139345) | Bio-ooze microbial communities from a basaltic lava cave in the Kipuka Kanohina Cave System on the Island of Hawaii, USA - MA170107-3 metaG ... | reverse complement strand
TGATGACCGCGCTCTATTTCCACGCGCTGCGGCCGGGCGACATCGTGGCCACCAAGGCTCATGCCTCGCCGGTCTTCTACGCCATCGAGTACCTGCGCGGGCGCCTCACCGCCGAGCAGCTCCAGGGCCTGCGCACGCTCGGCGGGCTGCAGGCCTATCCGAGCCGGCGCAAGAATCCCGAGATCGTGGATCTCTCCACCGGCTCGATGGGGCTGGGCGCGGTGAGCGCGGCCTTCGGCGCTCTCGCCACGCGCTACGTGGGCCACCACCTCGGGGGCAGCCCGATGCCCCGACGCTTCATCGCCGTGATGGGCGACGCCGAGCTCGACGAGGGCAATGTGTGGGAGGCGCTGCTGGAGGAAGCGGTGCGCGAGCTCGATAATCTGATGTGGGTCGTCGACTTCAACCGCCAGAGCCTCGACCGCATCGTGCCCGACGCCCGCCGCGGCCAGCTCCGCGAATGGTTCCGCGGCGCGGGCTGGCACGTGATCGAGCTGCGCTGGGGGTCCCGGCTGCGCGCGCGCTTCGGCCGTCCCGGCGGCGAGCGGCTGCGCGCGCGGCTCGAGGGCATGGGCAACGCGGAGTACCAGTCGCTCCTGCGCCTGCCGCCCGCGGGGGCGCGCAAGGCGGTGATCGCCACCGCGACGGGGGAGACGGACCCGGCGGTGGACCGGCTGCTCGCGGACGTTTCGGATGAAGCCGTCGTCGGTCTCGTGGCCGACGTGGGCGGACACGACCTGGCCTCGATCCTGGAGGCCTATGAAGAAGCGGGCCGGGAGAGGAGCGGGCCCTGCGTCATCCTGGCCGACACGATCAAGGGCTGGGGCTATCCGTTCGGCGGCGATCCCATGAATCACAGCGCGCTGCTCACTCAGGGGCAGCTCGACGAGATGCGCGCCGCGCTCGGCATCGCGTCCGGCGAGGAATGGGCCGGGTTCGCGGCGGGCAGCGCGGAGGCGGAGCTGATCCGTGGCGCGCCCGCGCCGTACGCGCCGCCGGCGCCCGGGACCGAGGCGACGCTCGTCGTCCCCGACGCGCTGGACGAGGCCTATCCGCCGCAGAGCTCGACCCAGGAAGCCTTCGGCCGCATCCTCGGCCGGCTGAGCCGCCTGCCCGTCGGCGACCGCGTCGTGACGCTCTCCGCCGACGTGTCGATCACCACGCATCTCGCGGGGTGGATCAACCGCAAGGGCGTCTACTTCCCGCGCCCAAAGCCCGGCTTCACCGCGGAGGGGCCGCAGGCGGTGCAGTGGAGGGAGTCACCGGCGGGCCAGCACATCGAGCTCGGCATCGCCGAGCACAATCTCTTTCTCGCGTTGGGCGCCTTCGGTCTCACCGCAGAGCTGTCCGGCACGACGCTCCTGCCGATCGGCACCCTCTACGATCCCTTCGTCACCCGCGGGCTCGACGCGCTCTACCACGCGCTCTACGCGGGCGGGCGCTTCATCGTGGCCGCGACCCCGTCGGGGGTGAGCCTCTCCCCCGAAGGGGGCGCGCACCAGTCGGTGATCACGCCGGGCATCGGCATCGCGCTGCCCGCCATCACCTACTACGAGCCCACCTTCGCGCAGGAGGTCGAGTGGATCCTGCTCGAGAGCCTACGCGGGCTCGCGCGGCGTGGCGACGCCGAGAGCCTCTATCTGCGCCTCTCCACCAAGCCCATCGAGCAGGCCCTCGCCCCCGCGCCCTCGCCGGCGTACCGCGCCGCGGTGCTCCGCGGCGGCTACCGCCTGATCGACGCGCGGGAGCGGCCCGGCTACGACCCGGAGGGCGACGCGGTGCACATCTTCGCGGCCGGCGTGATGGTGCCCGAGGCGGTGGCGGCGAGCCAGGCGCTCGCGGCGGACGGGGTCCACGCGAACGTGTTCGTGGTGACCAGCCCCGATCTGCTGCATCGGGGGCTCCGGGCTACGCGCCCCTACGTACTGGAGCTCGTGTCCGCCGAGGAGGAGGGGGTGCCGGTGGTCTCGGTGCTGGACGGCCACTCCCACGGCCTGGCGTTCCTGGGCGGCGCGCTCGGGGTTCCGCAGATCCCGCTCGGCGTGGATCATTTCGGCCAGTCCGGCTCGCGGGGCGATCTCTACCGCCACTACGGCGTGGACGCCGCCGCGCTGGTGCAGGCGACCAACCGGCTTCTTGCCCGGGGGCCGGGTCTGCGGTAGCATCGCAGCACTTCTGAATTGCCTCGCGCTCCAAAGGAGGAGCCTCCCATGATGGACACTCGCCTCAAGCGCCTCACCGAGCAGCTGGACGCCGGCCTGATCGCCCGCCGCGAGTTCCTACGCAAGGCGGCGGTCATCACGGGCGGCACCGCGGCGGGACTTCACGCCCTCCGGTCGATGGCGGGGGCGCAGTCCAGGACCAAGCTCCGGCTCTGGCTCTTCAAGAGCTTCGTCACCGCGGGCAACGACGTGCTCGCCAAGCAGGTCGAGGCGTGGGGCAAGGAGAAGAACGTCGACGTCGAGATGGACTGGGCCACCTTCGGCGACCGCGAGCAGAAGTTCGTGGCCGCCATCGAGGCCGGCAACCCGCCGGACATGGCGGAGATGAACTACCTGGGGCCGATGCGCTACAAGCCCGCCCTCCGCGACGTCTCCGCGGTCGCCAAGGACATCGCGGGTTCGCGCGGCGGAATCCTGCCCCACGCCGAGCGCTTCGTGCACATCGGCGGCCAGTACCTCGCGGTGGCTCGGCAGAGCTGGCCCGGCGGATTCTTCGTCCGGAAAGATCTCCTGGACGCCAAGGGGATCAAGCTACCCAAGGTCTACGACCCCGACGTGGTCGAGATGGCCAAGAAGGCCCAGGATCCGGCCAAGGACCTCTGGGGATTCGGCCAGACGCTCAACCGCTCCGACGACGGCAACGGCTTCATGCAGAGCATCATGTGGGCGTATGGCGGCAGCAGCTGGGACAAGGACGGCAAGCCGGCGCTGGCGACGACGTTCCTCAAGCAGAACATCGCGGCGCTCCAGTTCGCGGTGGACACGATCCAGAAGCACAAGATCCAGCCGCCCGGAGTGATGAGCTGGACCGACGTCCACAACAACGAAGCCTTCCTGGCCGGCAAGCTCGTCAGCACCAACAACGGGGCCAGCCTCTACTACGCGATGGTGGCCAAGCAGCACCCGCTGGCGAAGCAGACCCAGGTGATCCTCAACCCGGGCGGGCCCGCGGGCTCGTTCTCCGGCCCGAGCTGCTACAACTGGGGCATCTTCAAGGCGTCCAAGCACGCCGACCTCGCCGAGGACCTGATCCGCTGGGTCGAGGACGAGAAGCGGTTCGAGGAGTACATGCTGGCGTCCATCGGTCAGGCCGGGCCGGTGTACAAGTCCCGGGTGGAGCACGCGTACTGGAAGAGCGACCCGAACTTCCAGGGCATGCTGCAGAACGTGCTGCGCGGCACGTGGCCGGGGTATCCGGGGCCGGTCACGCCCGCCGCGATCGAGGTGCAGGCGCAGTACATCCTGTGCGACATGGCCGGGCGGGTCGTGGTCGCCGGGCTCTCGCCGGAGGCGGCCCTCAAGGAGGCCCACAAGCGGATCGAGGACATTCACCGGATTCGTAGCCGGGCCTGAGGAGCATGGCGACAACCGCTCCCGCGCCGTCCCCTCTCCCCTCGGGGGAGAGGGTCAGGGTGAGGGGAGACTTCTCCACCGAGACGACGCGCGGGACGCGGCCGCGGACGATCGCGGTCGAGCTGCGGCGGCTGCTCGGGACCGACTGGCACCTCGGCTATCTCTTCATCCTGCCGATGGCGCTGCTGGTGCTGGCCCTCGTCGCGTACCCGTTCTGCTACGCGGTCTACCTCAGCATGACCGAGAAGTACGTCGGGGTGCCCCCGGTCTTCGTCGGCTTCGAGAACTACGTCCGCCTCGCCTCCGACGGGTTCTTCCTCCGGGCAGTCTCGAACTCCCTGGTCTTCACGCTCGGCTCCGTGGTCTTCAAGCTCGTCCTCGGCATGGTCATGGCGCTGGTCCTGACCTCGGGGATCCGCTTCCGCAGCCTCTTCACCGGTATCTTGCTGATCCCGTGGGTGGCTCCGACGGTGGTCAGCGCGCTGAACTTCCTGTGGATCTACGACGGCAGCCTGGGGGTGCTGAACTACCTCCTCGTGAAGGTCTTTCGCATCCTGCCCCAGGGGGTGGGATGGCTCAGCGAGCCGGGCCTGGCCATGGCCTCGGTGATCTTCGTGAACATCTGGCGAGGCTTCCCCTTCTTCGGCATCTCGTTCCTGGCCGGCATGAAGGCGGTGCCGGCGGAGCTGTACGAGGCGGCGGCGGTGGACGGGGCTTCGGTGGTGCAGCGCTTCCTCCACGTCACCCTGCCGGGCATCCGCAACATCGTCATCATCGTCATCCTGCTCTCCACCATCTGGACCTTCAACGACTTCGCCATCGTCTACATCCTGACCAAGGGAGGCCCCGGCGGCGCCACCCAGGTGCTCCCCGTGTTCGCCTACGAGATGGCGTTCGGGGCCCAGCGGCTCGGGGAAGCCATCGCGGTGGCGCTCTACATGCTGCCCCCGCTGGCCTTGCTGATCATCCTGCTGGCCCGGTACATGCGGAAGGGCCGCGCGCGGTAACGCGATGACCAAAACGACGGTCGGCCGGCTGCAGCTCGGGTTCTCCTACGGGATCCTCGGCGTCCTCCTGCTGATGGTGCTCTTCCCGTTCTACTGGATGACGATCACCTCGCTCAAGAGCGAGGACCAGATGCGGAGCCTGGTCTCGATGTTCTGGCCCTCACCGATCGTGTTCGAGAACTACGAGCAGCTCCTGCGCAAGACCGACTTCACGATCTGGTTCAGCAACAGCGCGATCGTGGCGGTGTCGAGCACCCTGCTCGCGACGGCGGTCGGCACCATCGGCGCCTACGCGCTCGCCCGGCTCCGCTTCCGGGGCCGCGCGTTCATGTCGAGCGCGACGCTGATCACCTACCTGGTGCCGCCGTCGATCCTGTTCATCCCGCTCTACGCCCAGATCCGGACCCTGGGGCTCTCCGACAGCCTGGCCGGGCTGATCGCCGCCTACCCGTCCTTCACGGTGCCCTTCGTGACGTGGCTCCTGATGGGCTACTTCGAGTCGATCCCGGTGGAGCTGGAAGAGTCCGCGATGATCGACGGCGCCACCCGCTTCGGGGCGTTCCGCCGGATCATCCTGCCCCTCGCGGCGCCGGGGGTGCTGGCCGCCGCGCTCTACGCCTTCACCCAGGCCTGGAACGAGTTCCTGTACGCGCTGGTCTTCATCGCGGACGTGAAGCAGCGTACGCTGCCGGTCGGGCTCTCCAGCTTCATCACCGGCGACGTCTACGGCTGGGGCTACCTCATGGCGGGCGCGGTGCTCACCACGGTGCCGGTCATCGTCGTCTACATCTACCTGCAGAAGTACATGGTGGAAGGGCTCACCGCCGGGAGCGTGAAGGGGTAAGCCCCTCACCCTGCCCTCTCCCCTCAGGGGAGAGGGTTCCGAAGCGAGGGTTGCGCATACCCTCTCCCCTGAGGGGAGAGGGCAGGGTGAGGGGGCCTCTTTCTGCTACACTCGCGGCATCCCACATATCGGCTAGAGGAGGTCCATCGATGGCGGCACGATTCTTTTACCTCATGCTGGCGTTCGCCCTGAGCGGCGTCCTGAGCGCTCCGGATCCGGTCGCGGCCCAGCAGCGCTTCATCACGATCGGCACCGGCGGCGTCACCGGCGTCTACTACGCGGCGGGCGGCGCGATCTGCCGGCTGGTCAACAAGGACCGCAAGACCCACGGCATCCGCTGCTCGGTGGAGTCCACCGGTGGGTCCGTCTTCAACATCAACACCATCAAGGCGGGCGAGCTGGACATGGGCGTGGCCCAGTCCGACGTCCACTTCAACGCGGCCAAGGGCCTCAACCAGTTCAAGGACGGCGCGTTCAGCGACATGCGGGCGGTGTTCTCCCTGCATCCGGAGCCGTTCACGGTGGTGGCCCGCAAGGAAGTGGACGCGCGGGGCTTCGCCGACTTCAAGGGCAAGCGCTTCAACGTCGGCAACCCGGGCTCGGGCACGCGGGCTTCGATGGAGGAGCTGCTGGGCGCGATGGGCCAGAGCATGAGCTACTTCGGGCTCGCCTCCGAGCTCAAGGCCGACGAGCACGGGCCCGCGCTCTGCGACGGCAAGATCGACGGGTTCTTCTACGCGGTGGGCCATCCCTCCGCCAATATCCAGGACCCGACCACCACGTGCGGCGCCAAGCTCGTGTCGCTCACCGGGCCCGCGATCGACAAGCTCGTCAAGGAGAAGCCGTACTACGCCTACGCGACCATCCCGGCCGGCCTCTACCCGGCCAACCCGCAGGAGACGAAGACCTACGGCGTCCTCGCCACCTTCGTGTCGTCGTCCAAGGTGCCGGCCGACACCATCTACGCGGTGGTGAAGGCGGTCTTCGACAACTTCGACGAGTTCAAGAAGCTCCACCCCGCGCTGGCGATCCTGAAGCCGGAGTCGATGGTCAAGGACGGACTGTCCGCCCCGCTGCATGACGGCGCGGCCCGGTACTACAAGGAGAAGGGCTGGCTCAAGTAGCGGAGCACGAGGGCCGGTGGAGAAGCAAAAGCCGCTCAGCAGCGAGCAGCTCGAGCAGCTCGTCAAGGAGGCCGACCTCGGTGGCCGGGAACCCGGCGGCCGGGTCGGCCTCTTCCTTGCCCTGATCGCGGCCGGCTGGTCCCTGTTCCAGGTCTGGTACGCCTCGCCGCTGCCCTTCGTGTTCCGGCTCGGCCTGTTCAACGACACCGAGGCGCGCGCCATCCACCTCGCGGTCGCGATCTTCCTCGCCTTCGCGGTCTTCCCGGCCTTCCGCTCGTCGTCGCGACGGCGGGTTCCCGCGGCCGACTGGCTGCTGGCGGTGGTCGGCGCCTTCTGCGCCTCCTACCTGTACCTCTACTACGCCGAGCTCGCCCAGCGGCCGGGCACGCCGACGCGCCTCGACCTCGTGGTGGGCATCATCGGCATCGCGATCATGCTGGAGGCCACCCGCCGGGCCATGGGCACCGGCATGCTGATCACCACCGGGCTGTTCCTCCTCTTCATCTTCGCGGGGCCGTACATGCCCGAGGTGATCCAGCACAAGGGCGCCAGCCTGCAGCGCCTGGTGTCGCACATGTGGCTCACCACCGAGGGCGTGTACGGAGTGGCCCTCGGGGTGTCGGTGCAGTTCATTTTCCTGTTCGTGCTCTTCGGCACCCTCCTCGACATCGCGGGCGGGGGCAACTGGATGATGCAGATCTCGGTCGCTTTTCTCGGCCACCTGCGGGGCGGGCCGGCCAAGGTGGCGGTGGTGTCCTCGGCGCTGAACGGGGTGGTGTCCGGCTCCTCGGTGTCCAACGTGGTCTCGGGCGGGATCTTCACCATTCCCATGATGAAGCGCACCGGCTACTCGGGCGTCAAGGCGGGGGCCATCGAGGCCGCCTCGTCCATCAACGGCCAGATCATGCCGCCGGTGATGGGCGCGGCCGCGTTCCTGATGGTCGAGTACGTGGGCATTCCGTACTCCGAGATCGTCAAGCACGCCGCGCTGCCCGCGATCATCTCGTACGTGTCGCTCTTCTACATGGTGCACCTCGAGGCGCTGAAGTACGATCTCCAGCCGATCCCGCGGACGGCGGGCCGCGGGCCACGGGAGCAGCTCGTCGAGGCCGCGCTCGGCGGCCTGGGCACGCTGGCCGCGATCGCCGTCCTCTACTACGTGGTCACCGGCGTGCAGCGGCTGCTCGGCCCCGGGGCGGGCTGGGCCCTGGCCCTGCTGACCGCGGGCGGCTATCTCGCCCTCCTGGCCTTCTCCGCGCGCTATCCCGATCTGCCGCCCGACGATCCGACCGCCCCGATCATCCGCCTGCCCGCGCCGTGGCCGACGGTGCGCTCCGGCCTGCACTTCACGATCCCGCTCATCGTGCTGCTCTGGTGCCTGATGGTCGAGGAGCTCTCTCCCGGGCTCTCCGCCTTCTGGGCCACCGTGACCGTGATGGCGATGGTGGTGGCCCAGCCCCCGCTGCTCGCCCTGTTCCGGCGGCAGGGGGCGCTGGCCACGGCGGCGGGGCGCGGGCTGGGTGATCTCTGGCGGGGCCTCGTGCTGGGCGCGCGCAACATGATCGGGATCGGTGTCGCGACCGCCAGCGCCGGTCTGATCGTGGGCGCCATGACCCTCACCGGCATGGGCTTCATGATGACCGAGTTCGTCGAGTACGTCTCGGGCGGCAACGTGCTGATCATGCTGATCTTCACCGGGGTGATCTGCCTGCTCATCGGGGCCGGCGTCCCCACCACCGCCAACTACATCCTGGTGGCCACCATCATGGCCCCGGTCATCGTCGAGCTCGGCGCGCGGGCCGAGCTGGTCATCCCGCTCATCGCGGTGCACCTCTTCGTCTTCTACTTCGGCATCATGGCCGACGTGACGCCGCCGGTCGGCCTCGCCTCCTACGCGGCGGCCGCGATCTCGGGCGAGGATCCGAACGCCACCGGCTGGCAGGCGACCTGGTACAGCTTCCGGACCGCGGTGCTGCCCTTCGTCTTCATCTTCAACCCGCAGCTCCTGTTCATCGGGGTGTCCGCGTGGTGGGAGGCCATCCTGGTCGTGGTGAGCGGCACGGTGGCCTCGCTGCTCTTCGCGGCCGCGACCATGGCCTGGTTCCGGACCCGCTGCAACCTCATCGAGATCGCGCTCCTGCTGATCGCGACGTTCCTGTTCTTCCGGCCCGACTGGGTCATCGATCGCTTCCATGTCAAGTACGTGAGCGCGCCCGCCGGGGACATCTACCGCATCGCGGACGCGCTGCGTCCCGACGAGCTGCTCATCGTGAGCGTGAAAGGGGAGTCGATCGAGGGCGACGACGTGCGCAAGCTCATCGCCCTGCCCATGGGCCCGGGCCGGGACGGGCGCGAGCGGATCCGCAGCGCCGGGGTGACCCTCGCCCAGGGCGAGAAGATCCAGATCGCGAACGTGAAGTTCGGCAGCCCGGCCCGCAAGCTCGGGGTCGACCAGGGCTACACGATCGAGGAGATCAAGCTGCCCAACCCGCGGCGCCCGGCGCCCTACTGGGGCCTCATTCCCGCGGTGCTCGTCGCGCTGCTCGTGTGGGCTTCCCAGGGCTGGCGGCGGCGTGCCGCGCCGGCGCCTGGCGCAGCGCCGACTCGATCAGCGCCTCCAGCATGAAGCGGGCCACCGCCTCCACCTCGCGATAGCTCGCCCCCCAGATGTCCCGCAGCACCACGTACGACTCGATCCCGTAGACCAGTGACAGCGCCTTGAGCAGCCGATCGTAGGCCTCCGGCCCCAGGCTGGCGGCCAGCGGCGCGGCGGCCCGATGCAGCATGTAGCGGCGGTGCCCGCGCCGGTAGGCCTCTTCCTCCAGGATCCCCATCCGCTCGAGCGACTCGTGCTCGAGCGCCAGGTGCAGGGCCGCCCGCATGTGCGGCTCGAACCGCTTGAAGAGCGGAAACGTCTTGTCGAACAGCTCGCGCACGCGGACGAGGCCGTCGGTGGCGGTGGGCTCGAAGCGCCGCACCGGAGCCAGGCTCTCCGCCACCACCGCGCTCACGAGCTTGCTCCGGCTCGGGAAGTAGCGGTACGCGGTGGCACGCGAGACGCGGGCCTTCACCGCGAGCTCCGGGACCGAGGGAATGCGCCCGCGGCGCACCAGGGTCATCGCGTGGCCGAGCAGCAGCCGGTAGGTGCGCGCCTGCGGGCCGGTGGGGCCGGTGTCGGGGGGAGGCGGTGTCCTCACGGCTCGCTACTGTGAGCGCGGAAATGGCGGTTGACAAGAGGGCAGGGCGTTTCCTAGTATGGCCCACCCGCGTGAGACAGGTGTCTCACGGCAGAGCCGGAGCTGCCCAGCGCCGCGCAGCACCCGATCCGAGGCGGCGCCGCTCCCCGGCAGGAGGCGGCCATGACCAGCGTTCTGCTCACGAACGTCCGGATCTTCGCCGGGACCGGCGCCTCGCCGTATCCGGGCGAGGGCCAGGGGCCGGCGTGACCACGCAGTTCGTCGAGCGCATGGCGGTCGAGACCGACGGCAGCGGGGAGGCGGTGCTGATGATCCACGGCCTCGGGGGCACCTCCAATGTGTGGACCCCGGTCCTGCCCGCGATGGGTCACCATCGGACGATCCGGCCGGATCTCCCCGGCTCGGGCCGCTCGCATCGGGTGGAGGGGCCGCTCTCGATCGAGCGCTTCGTCCAGGCGATGCAGCGGGTGTGCGCGGCGCTCGGCGTGGAGCGCGTGCACGTGGCGGCCCACTCCCTCGGGACGATCGTCGCGTTTCACCTGGCGATCGCGGCCCCGCGGCTCGTGCGGAGCCTGGCCCTCTTCGGCCCGCTCCTGTGCCCGCCCGACACCGCGCGGCCGGGCATCCGGGCGCGGGGAGAGAAGGCCCGCGCGGAAGGGGAGGCGGGCATGCAGGCCATCGCCGACGCCCTGGTGCAGGGCGCGGTCTCGAGCGAGACGCGGATGCGGCGGCCGGTGGCGGTGGCCGCGGTGCGGGAGCTGGTCATGCGTCAGTGCCCGGACGGCTATGCGCGGTCCTGCGAGGCGCTCGCCGACGCGCGGGCGGCGGAGGTGAGCGGCATCGAGTGCCCGACGCTGCTGGTCACCGGCGACGAGGACGCGATCGCGCCCGCGCAGGCGGTGCGGCAGCTCGGCGAGCGGATCCGCGACGCGCGGGTGACCGTGCTCCCGCGCTGCGGGCACTGGACCATGGTCGAGAAGCCGGAGGAGTGCGACGACCTGCTGCGACGTTTTTACGCGCAGCGCATGTAAGTCCGATGACGACGAGCGTGATGGACGATTAGAGTGCCTCGGTTCTGGCGGTGGTTCTGGAGTCTGGTGCTGGGCGTGCCGGTCGTGGCGTTCACGGTGTGGGGGCTTGCTGATAACGCGAAGCTCTTCCTCAGCACCGCGATGAACGGGCTGACGCTCGCCGCGCTGTACTTTCTGGTCGCGAGCGGCTTCACGCTGGTGTTCGGCCTCATGCGGAATGTCAACCTGGCCCACGGCTCGCTCTACCTGCTGGGCGCCTACGTGGGCTACGTGGTCGGCGAGTGGACCGGCTCGTGGCTGCTGGCGGTGGCCGCCGGCTTCGGGAGCGCGGCCCTGTTCGGCCTGGTGCTGCAGGTGGCGGTGTTCCGGTTCATGCACGGCGAGGACCTGCGGCAGACCCTGGTGACGATCGGCCTGTCCATCATGATGGCGGACGCCCTGCTCTGGATGTTCGGGGGGGAGATCTACCAGTTCGACCCGCCCCGCGCGATCTTCGGGCGCACGACCCTGCCGATCGTGGAGATCTACCCGACCTACCGGCTCGTGCTGCTGGCGATGTCGGCGGCCATCGGCGTCCTCCTCTGGTGGTTCCTCAACCGCACGCGCGTGGGGATGATGATCCGCGCCGGGGTTGACGACCGGGGGATGCTGGCCGCCGCCGGCGTCAACGTGCAGTTCGTGTTCGCGGTCACCTTCGCGATCGGCGCGGGCCTGGCCGGCTTCGCGGGAGTGGTCGGCGGCACCGCGCTGTCGATCGCCCCGGGAGAGGACACGCGCTACCAGCTCGCGTCGCTCGTGGTGGTCATCGTGGGCGGGATGGGCAGCGTGGTGGGCGCGGCGATCGGGGCCATTCTCATCGGGGTGGCCGAGCAGTTCGGGCTGGCCTACGCGCCCACGTACAGCGTGGTGTTCACGTTCGTCATCATGGCGCTCGTGCTCGCCTTCCGGCCGCAGGGCATTCTCGGGAGGCGGACGTGAGCGCGGCCGACTGGCGGAAGGCGATGAACGCGGGGGCGGGGCGGTACGCGTGGAACGCGGGGGCCGCGGGCCGGCGCGTGACCACCCACCCCTCACCCCGGCCCTCTCCCCTGAGGGGAGAGGGGGAGGTCGCGGCGGGGGCGTGGGCGCGGTGGATCGGGCGGCGGGTGGGGGCGCGGCACGTGCTGGTGCTGCTGGCGGTGCTGATCTATCCGTGGGTGGCCACGCCGTTCTTCACCTACCAGATCGGCGCGCAGTCGCTGGCGCTCGGCCTCATCGCGCTGTCGCTGACGTTCCTGGCCGGCTACGGCGGCATGGTCTCGCTTGCCCAGATGACGGTCGCGGGCATCGCCGGCTACATGTACGCCATCTTCGCCACGAGCGGCACCACGGAGATCAGCCTGCGCTGGCCCTGGGGGCTCGCGGTCGTGCTCGCCCTCGTGATCGCGACGGTGTGCGGGACGCTCATCGGCTGGTTCTCGGTGCGCACCGAGGGCATCTACACGATCATGATCACGCTGGCCATCGGGGTGGCCTTCTACTACCTCGCCCAGCAGAACTACTCGCTGTTCAACGGCTTCCAGGGCTTCCAGAGCGTGATGACGCCCGCGGTGGGGAGCGTCGAGCTGCGCGCGCCGATGACGTTCTACTATCTCGCGCTGTTCTGGTCCCTCGCCGGGTACTTCTTCGTGGCCTACCTGCTGCGGGCGCCGTTCGGCGTGGCGCTGCAGGGCATCCGGGACAATCCCCGGCGCATGAGCGCGCTCGGCTTCAACGTCACCGCGCACCGGGTGGCCGCCTACGCGGTGGCCGGTGCCATCGCCGCGGTGGGCGGAATCCTAATGGTCTGGTACAACGGCCTGGTCTCGCCGGGCTCGGTCGGCACGAGCTGGCTGATCAATATCCTGATCATCGCGGTGCTGGGGGGCATGCGGCATCCGATCGGCCCCTTCGTCGGGGCCATCGTGTTCGTCCTGCTGCAGAACTTCGCGGTCGATCTGGTCGGCCGCGAGCGCTTCAACCTGCTGATCGGCGGCGTGTTCCTGGTGATCGTGCTGTTCTCGACCGACGGCCTGCTCGGCTGGTGGGCGCAGGGTCGGCGATACGTGCAGGGGCAGTTCCACCGCGGCCCCGGGGCCGCACTAACCCAGAGGAGGGGACAATGAAGTCACTCAAGAGGCGGCTACTGTGGGTGGCGGTGGGCGCGGCGATGCTCGCCGCCGCCGTCGCCGGGGGCGCGACCGCCCAGGCGCCGGTCGTCAAGATCGGCCTGCTCGCGACGCTCGAGGGCCCGTTCGCGGCCGGCGGCCAGGACGGCATGCGCGGGGCAGAGCTGGCCGTGAAGGAGCGCGGCGGCATGGTGGCGGGCCGGAAGATCGAGATCATCAAGGCGTCGTCGGACGCCAAGCCGGACGTCGCGGTCAACGCCACCCGCAAGCTGGTGGAGCAGGACAAGGTCGACATCATGGTCGGTCCGCTCTCCGGGTCCGAGGGCATCGCGGTCAAGAACTACTCGAAGACGCAGCCCAATACCACGTTCATCAACGGCTCGTCGGGCGCGCAGGCCACCACGCTCGTGGATCCCTCGCCCAACTTCTTCCGCTTCAATACCGAGGGCGCGCAGTGGATGGTGGGCCTGGGCGACTACGCGTACAAGACCAAGAACTACAAGAAGATGGCCCTGATCGCGGAGGACTACGCCTTCCCGTACTCGCAGGTCCAGGGGTTCATGACCGAGTACTGCCGGCTGGGCGGCCGCGTCACGCACAAGGCGTGGGTGCCGCTCGGGGGCAAGGACTACTCGTCGGTCATCGCCAAGCTCCCGACCGACGTGGACGCCCTCCTGGTCGTCCTCGGGGGCGCCGACGCGGTGAACTTCCTGACCCAGTACGAGCAGGCGGGCGGCAACAAGCCGATGGTCGGCGGCTCGATCACGGTGGATCAGACGGTGCTGAACTTCAAGGGCAAGCGGCGCGAATCGCTGCTCGGCACGCCCTCGGCCGGCCCCATCGCCGACCGCTACGAGGGAGCCGACTGGAAGAAGTTCGTGGCCGCCTACAAGGAGAACTTCAAGGACGGCTTCCCGAGCCCCTCGCTCTTCGCCTACGTGTACTACATCAACATGAAGGCGGCCCTCGACGGGCTGGACGCGGTCAAGGGTGATCTCTCGGGCGGACAGGCGAAGTACCGTGAGGCGCTCAAGACCCTGAAGCTGAAGACCCCGACCGGCGAGGTGACCCTGGACGAGAACCGTCAGGCCATCGGCAACACGTTCGTCACCGAGGTCGCCAAGGCCGCCGACGGCGAGTTCTACAACAAGGTCGTCAAGCTGGTGCCCGGCGTCAACCAGCGCCTCGGCATGTCCAAGGCCGACTTCGACAAGGTCGGCCTCGGCTCCCGCGACGTCCCCAACTGCCCGTGACAAACCCGCTCGCTTCGGGTGACGCCCTGGTTCTCGAGGGCGTCACCCGAACGTTCGGCGCGCTCCGCGCGATCGAGGACATTTCGCTCTCGGTCGCGGCGGGCGAGCGCCGAGCTCTGATCGGCGCCAACGGCGCCGGTAAGACCACCCTGTTCAATGCCATCACCGGCGACTTCCCGCCCACCGCCGGGCGGGTCCGCTTCTTCGGCGAGGACGTGACCGCGATGCCGCCCCACGAGCGGATCCGCATGGGCCTGCGCCGCACGTATCAATCCTCTCTCCTGTTCCGCGATCTCACGGTGCGGGACAATCTGTTCCTGGCGGTGCGCGGCGTGGCACGGGGCCGCTACGGCTTCCTGCGCGCCCGCGCCGCGCATCCCTCGCGTCTGGCGACCGAGGACCTGCTCCACCGGGTGCGGCTCGAGGCGGTCGCCGAGCAGCGTGTCTCGTCCCTGTCGCACGGCCAGCAGCGCCAGCTCGAGATCGGCATGGCCCTGGCGGGCGCGCCCCGCTTCATCCTGTTCGACGAGCCCGCGGCCGGGCTCTCCCCGGCGGAGCGGCGCGAGCTGGTCGCGCTGCTCACCTCGCTGCCCGCCCACATGAGCTTCATCATCATTGAACACGATCTCGATGTCGCCTTGAGGGTGGTCGAGCGGGTCACCGTGATGCACGACGGCCACGTGCTGAAGCACGGCACGCCCGCCGAGATCGAGGGTGACGCCGAGGTGCAGGCCATCTACATCGGGGGTGCGCGTCACTGATGGCCTGGTTCTCCCGCGCGCGCGGGCCCCGCTCATCCGGGCCGATCCTGGTCGTCGAGAAGCTCGACGTGTACTACGGGCGCGCGCACGCGCTCCAGGAGGTGTCCCTCAGCCTGGACCACGGCGTGACCGCGGTGGTGGGCCGGAACGGCATGGGCAAGACCACGCTCTGCAATGCGATCACCGGGCTCGTGCCGGCCTCGGGCAGCGTGCGGATCGACGGCGAGGAGGTCCTGGGCCTGCCGCCGAACGCGATCACCGATCGCGGGGTCGGCTACGTCCCGCAGGGCCGGCGCGTCTGGCCCTCGCTCACGGTGGACGAGCACCTGCGCCTGGCGTCCCGCGACCGATCGCGCGGCCCCTGGACGGTGGCCCGCGTCTACCAGACCTTCCCGCGGCTCGCGGAGCGGAAGGGCAACGGCGGCGCCGAGCTGTCCGGCGGCGAGCAGCAGATGCTCGCGATCGCGCGGGCGCTGCTGTTCAACCCGCTGCTCCTCGTGATGGACGAGCCGACCGAGGGGCTGGCGCCCGTGATCGTCCAGCAGGTGGCCGAGATGCTGAAGCGCCTGGCCGCCGACGGCGCCATCTCGGTGCTGCTGATCGAGCAGAACCTCGGCGTGGCGATCGACGTCGCGGACACCGTGGACGTGATGGTCAACGGCCGGATCGCGCGCTCGATGCCGTCGGCCGAGCTGGCCGCGGACCGCGATCTCCAGCAGCGCCTGCTCGGCGTCAAGGTGGGGGTGGACGAGGAGCCGGACGGCGACGCGGCGACCGAGGTGGGCGACCGGCCGGACCCGCTCACCGTCTACACGGTGCGGCGCTCGAGCGACGACGTGGAGACGGCGTCCGCCGCCGAGGTCGAGCCGCCCGTGGAGCGAGCCGTGCGCGGGTTCACGCGCTGGAACGCGGGGGACCCGCGGATCGCGCCGCGCGACCGCCTGCTCGACGGGCGCGCGGCCCCGGGCGATCCGGTGCCGTCGCTCGACGAGGCCGCCGCGGCCCTGGCGGATAGCCGCCCGGCCGGGCGAGTGGTGGAGTTCCCGGTGGCCGCCACGGTGGGGCGGGCGGCCTACGTCGCCGGCACCTTCGACACCAAGGGGCGCGAGCTGTTCTTCCTGCGGAGCTGCCTCGAGAAGCTCGGCCTGCGGACGGTTACGGTCGACCTGGCGACCTCCGGGAAGCCGTCGCCCGCGATGATCCACCCCCGGGAAGTCGCGCGGCATCATCCGAAGGGCGAGCGCGCGGTGTTCACCGGCGACCGCGGCTCCGCGGTCACCGAGATGGCGGTGGCCTTCGAGCGGTTCGTCGCGGGCCGGCGCGATCTCGGCGGGCTCATCTCGGCGGGCGGCTCCGGCGGCACCGCGCTGGCCACCCTCGCCATGCGCGGCCTCCCCATCGGCCTGCCCAAGGTCATGGTGTCCACGGTCGCCTCCGGCGACGTGAAGCCGTACGTGGGCCCGTCCGACATCTGCATGATGTACTCGGTCACCGACGTGGCCGGCATCAACCGCATCTCGGAGCGGGTGCTCGCCAACGCGGCGCACGCGCTCGCGGGCATGATCGCCTACGGGCGCGCGCTCGGCGGCGACTCGAGCGCGAAGCCCGCGATCGGCCTCACCCAGTTCGGGGTGACCACGCCGTGCGTGCAGGCGGTGACCAAGGCGCTCGAGGAGCGCTACGACTGCCTCGTGTTCCACGCCACCGGCACCGGCGGCCAGTCCATGGAGAAGCTGGTGGACTCGGGCCTGCTCGCCGGGGTGATCGACGTCACCACCACCGAGATCGCGGACGAGATCGTCGGCGGCGTCCTCTCCGCGGGGCCCGCGCGCCTCGATTCGATCATCCGCACCCGGCTGCCCTACGTCGGCTCGTGCGGCGCGCTCGACATGGCGAACTTCTGGGCGATGGAGACGGTGCCCGCGCAGTTCCGGGACCGGAATCTCTACCGGCACAATCCCAACGTGACGCTCATGCGCACGACTCCGGAGGAGTGCGCCCGCATCGGCCGCTTCATCGTCGAGAAGCTCAACCGGATGGACGGCCCGGTGCGGTTCCTGATCCCCGAGGGCGGCGTCTCCCTGATCGACGCGCCGGGCAAGGCGTTCTGGGACCCCGTCGCCGATCGGGCCCTGTTCGACGCGATCACGTCCGGCTTCCGGGCCGGCTCCCGCCGGAAACTCATCCGGCTGCCGCACAACATCAACGACCAGGCCTTCTGCGAGGCCCTCGTGGCCGCCTTCGACGAGATCGTCGCCGAGCCGGCCCTGGGCCGGCCTCAGGTGAGGTGAGCGCGCCCATGCCCCGCATCCCCCGTCAGGACTGCCTCAAGAAGTTCCGGGCCATGATCCGGCGCGGCGAGCCGATCATCGGCGGCGGCGCGGGCACCGGGCTCTCCGCCAAGTGCGAGGAGGCGGGCGGCATCGATCTGATCGTGATCTACAACTCGGGGCGGTATCGCATGGCGGGCCGCGGCTCCCTCGCCGGGCTCATGGCCTACGGCAGCGCCAACGACATCGTGCTGGACATGGCGCGCGAGGTGCTGCCGGTGGTGAAGCGGACGCCGGTGCTGGCGGGGGTGAACGGCACCGACCCGTTCATGATCACCGACGATTTCCTCCGCCGGCTCATCGAGCTCGGCTTCTCCGGGGTCCAGAACTTCCCGACGGTGGGCCTCTTCGACGGCACCATCCGCGCCCAGCTCGAGGAGACCGGCATGGGCTATGGCCTCGAGGTCGAGATGATCCGCGCGGCCCACGAGCGCGATCTGCTGACCACGCCCTACGTGTTCTCGGAGCAGAACGCGGTGGACATGGCCAAGGCGGGCGCCGACATCGTGGTCTGCCACCTCGGGCTGACCGCGGGCGGCGCCATCGGCGCCGAGACCGCGCTCAAGCTCAAGGATTGCGTGCCGCTCGTCGATTCGTGGGCCGCGGCCGCCCGGTCGGTGAACAAGGACGTCATCGCGCTCTGCCACGGCGGGCCGATCGCCCGTCCGGCCGACGCGCGCTACATCCTCAAGAATTGCCGGCAGTGCCACGGCTTCTACGGGGCCTCCAGCATGGAGCGTCTCCCGACCGAAGTGGCGCTGACCGAGACCACTCGCAAGTTCAAGAAGATTCGGCGGTGAGAGACGCCGGGAAGAGCCGGCATGTAGTTGCCCGGGCGCCCGCGGAATGAACCAGGTGGTGGGGGGCTTGGGGGAGGAGCGGCGCCGCTCCGCCCAATTAGAACAAGTTTAGGAGGCTTTTCATGACTGGAGCGCAGTTTGGCGCGGTGATCTTCGGGCTCGTGGTCGCGGCGATCGTCGTCGTGATCGTGGTGTGGCTGATGAACTGGCTGTACCTGCGCTCCTCGAAGGAGCGCGCCTTCGTGCGGACCGGCCTTGGAGGCCAGAAGGTGGTGATGAACGGCGGGGCCTTCGTGCTGCCGATCGTCCACGAGGTCGTGCCGGTCAACATGAACACGCTCCGGCTCGAGGTGTCGCGCGGGCGGGACAAGGCTCTGATCACCAAGGACCGCATGCGGGTGGACGTCGTGTCCGAGTTCTACGTGCGCGTGCAGGCCGGCCCGGAGGCCATCGCCTCGGCGGCCCAGACCCTGGGCCAGCGCACGCTGGAGCCGGAGACGCTGAAGGAGCTGGTGGAGGGCAAGTTCGTCGACGCGCTTCGCACCGTCGCGGCCGAGATGACGATGGAGGAGCTGCACGAGAAGCGCGGCGAGTACGTCAAGCGCGTGAAGGGCGTGGTGGCGGCCGACCTCCTGCAGAACGGGCTCGAGCTGGAGACGGTCTCGCTCACCCAGCTCGACCAGACCGCCATGGAGTTCTTCAATCCGTCCAACGCCTTCGACGCGGAGGGCCTCACCCGGCTCACCGAGCAGATCGAGCGGCGCAAGAAGATCCGCAACGATATCGAGCAGGACACCATGATCCAGGTGCGCAACAAGAACCTGGAGACCGAGCGCCAGGCGCTCGACATCGACCGGCAGCTGGAGTACGCGCGGCTGGCCCAGGAGCGCGAGCTCGAGATGGAGCGGGCCTCCCAGCGGGCCGATGTGGCCCGCCAGCGCGCCGAGAAGGAGCAGGAGGCCGAGCGCGCCCAGATCGGGGCGCGGGAGGCGGTGGACCGGGCGCGCCTGCTCTCGGAGCGGGCGGTCGAGGAGGAGCGGATCATCAAGGAGCGCGAGGTGCAGCAGCTCGAGATCGGGCGCCGGCAGGCGGTGGAGCTGGCCGAGCAGCACCGGGCGATCGCGGTGGCCGAGCAGTCGAAAGCGCAATCGGAGGCGCAGGGCGCGGCCGACCTGGCCCGGGCCAAGGCGGTGGCCGAGGAGGAGCGTGTGTTCACCGCGCGGGAGACCGAGATGGCCGAGCGGCGCAAGCGCATCGACCTGATCGGGGCCACGCAGGAAGCGGAGCGGGACGCGGTGCGGGTGCGCATCGGCGCGGAGGCGGAGAAGGCGGCGGCGGGCGACCGGGGCGCCGCGGTGCGCGCGGAAGCCGAGGCACATGCCGACGCCGAGCGCGTGCGGGCGATGGCCGCGCGCATCCGCAACGAGGTGGAGGCGGAGGGGACCCGGATGATGAACGAGGCGCAGAACCTGCTGTCCCCGGAGGCCCGCCTGTCCGCGATGCGCATCCGGCTGATCGACAAGCTGGAGGGCATCATCCGCGAGTCGGTGAAGCCGATGGAGCGCATCGAGGGCATCAAAATCTTACAAGTGGACGGGCTCGGCGGGGGAGGCGGTGGCCGCGGCGACGGGCAAGGCAACGGCGGGTTCGCCGATAGCGTGGTGAACTCCGCGCTTCGCTTCCGCGCGCAGGCGCCTCTGGTGGATCAGCTCCTGCGTGAGATCGGCGTGGATTCGGGCGACGTCGGCAAGGCGGCCCGCGGCCTGCTCGACCGCGGCCAGAGCGCGGCTGCACTTCCGCGCCCCGGTGAAGGCGAGGCCGGGCCCAGCGAATAGCCCGTGATCAAGGTCTACGTGTCGAGTGTGATCGATGCGCCCGCGGACACGGTGTGGGCGCAGATCCGCGACTTCAACGGCCTGCCCAAGTGGACCCCGTTCGTGGCCGACTCCCGGATCGAAGGGGGGATGGCACCGGATACGGTAGGCTGCGTCCGGAACTTCCGGCTGAAGGACGGCGGGGTCATCCGCGAGCAGCTCCTGACCCTGTCCGACTACGACTTCCAGTGCACGTACTCGATCCTGGAATCCCCGATGGGCGTGGACAACTACGTGGCCACGCTCAAGCTCACCCCGGTGACGGACGGCGGCCGCACCTTCGCGGAGTGGTGGGCCGAGTTCGATTGCGCCCCCGAGCGCGAAGGCCAGCTGGCCCAGCAGATCGGCCAGGGCGTCTTCCAGACCGCCTTCGACTCCCTCAAGACCATCTTCAGGCGTTAGGCGCGGGGTCAGGTCTTAGCAGGGCGGGGTCAGGTCTTACATTATGACAACGCAACGCGACAATGTCGGAATGTAAGACCTGACCCCATGATTCGGGTCACGCGGTCGGCGGTGATTGATGCGCCCATCGAACGGGTGTGGGCCGTGCTGCGCGATTTCAACAGCCATACCGCGTGGCACCCGGTGGTGGCGGATTCCGAGATCGAGGGCGGGGAGCCGTCCGATCAGATCGGCTGCGTGCGGCGGTTCACGCTGCGCGACGGCAATCGCATCCGGGAGCAGCTCCTCGCGCTCTCCGACCGGGACCACGTCTCCACCTACTGCATCCTCGACGCGAGCGTGCCGCTGCAACGGTACGTGGCCACGCTCCAGCTCAAGCGGGTGACCGACGGGGAGCGCACCTTCTGGCACTGGCAGTCCACCTTCGACGCGCCGCCCGGCCGCGAGCGGGAGCTGGCCGACATGGTCGGCACCGGCGTGTATGAGGGCGGCTTCGAGGGGCTGCGCGCCTACCTCCGGCGGTCGCGGCATACGCCTCATCGCGCCGCCGCGACCGGGCGGCCGGTCGCGGCCGGGGAGGCCATGCCGGCGCAGGGCGTGGTGGCCACCGCCTTCGGCGGCCCCGAGGTGCTGCGTTATCAGCCGCTGCCCGCGCGCCCGCCCGGTCCGGGCGAGGTGCGCATCCGGCAGACCGCGGTCGGGGTCAACTACATCGACGTCTACGTGCGCGCCGGCCTCTATCGCATGATCGAGCCCCCCGCGCCGCTCGGCATGGAGGCGGCGGGCGTGGTGGTGGACGTGGGCGACGGCGTCGCCCACCTCCTGCCCGGCGACCGGGTCGCCTACGCGTGCGCGCCGCCCGGCGCCTACGCGAGCGCGCGCACGATGCGGGCCGACCAGGTCGTGGTGCTGCCGGACGAGGTGGACGACGAGAGCGCCGCCGCGCTGATGCTCAAGGGCATGACCGCCGCGTACCTGCTGCACCGCACGCATCGCGTGCGCGCGGGCGAGACCGTGCTGGTGCACGCGGCCGCGGGCGGCGTCGGTCTGCTCCTGTGCCAGTGGGCGAAGGCGCTCGGGGCGCGCGTGATCGGTACCGTCTCGAGCGATGACAAGGCGCGGCTCGCGCGCGCGAACGGGTGCGAGCTGCCGCTGGTGGGCCGCGACTACCGCTTCGCGGCCGCGGTCAAGGCGGCCACCAACGGCCGCGGCGCCGACGTGATCTACGACGGGCTCGGGCGCGCGGCGATGGAGGAGAACCTGGAGGCCCTCGCGCTCTGCGGCCACTGGGTGAGCTACGGGCAGGCGAGCGGGCCGCTCCCGCCGATCGGCCCCGAGACACTGGCGGCCAGGTCGACCACGTTGACGCGGCCCGTGCTCTTCCACTACACGGCCGAGCGCGCCGCCCTCGACGAGCTCGCGCGGCAGACATTCGATGCGTTACGGGCCGGCGTGATCCGCCTCGACATCCGCCATCGCTATCCGCTCGCCGCCGCCGCCGAGACCCACCGGGACCTCGAGGGACGTCGCACTACCGGGCCGCTGGTGCTGCTGCCGTAGACCCTCGCCCTCCCCGTGTGGGCGGCGCAAATTCAGCCTTTCCTGATGGTTAGGGTTGCCGGCGGAGTCGGGAGCCGCCAAAATTCCGCGCCCGGCTAGGATTGGATGAGGAGGACTCCTCTCTATGCGCCGCCTGACTCTCCTGACGCTTGCCCTGCTCAGCCTGACCGCCCCAGCCTCAGCCGATGGCGGCTGGGTCCTGTGGATGATGGGCGGGGATTCGCCCTGGGATTCCGTGAGCACCTTCCCGACACGCGAGGAGTGCGCCACCGCCATGCGGCAGCAGGGCCAGGCCCTCGAGAAGATGGGGTTGCGGGTGGTCGCGAGTCCCGCCGGGGCCTCGTTCGAGGCTGCCGATGCAGACCGGACGATGCGGGGCCAGTGTCTGGCCGAGAACGTCGACCCGCGGAAGGCCGCGACCAACTAGCGCCCGCCTATCTAGGTGAGCACCTTCTTATAGGTCGCTTCTTCGAAGCCGACGATCAGGGTGCGGCCCCGGCGCAGCGTTGGGGCGCGCAGGTTGCCGGTCGGCCCCAGCAGCAGGCCCAGGAGCGTGGTGCGGTCCGGCTTTGCGCGCCTGAGATCGACGTGCTCGACCTTCTTGCCCTTGGCCACGTACAACTCGTCGACGCCGTCGAGCACGTCGAGGGCGGCCGCGCCCTTGATGGTGGCTTTCTTCGCGTCGGCCTGCTCGGTCACCGTCACCTTGTGCTTGGCAAGGAACCCTTGCGTCTTGGCGCAGGTCATTCAGCCGTTGCGGTGATAGCTCCAGTCGACTCGGGCCATGGGATCGATCTCCTTGGAGGTCAGTGGGTGTAGCGGCGCGCGTACTGCGCCACGCAGGCCGCCTCGAGGGCGGCGGGGTCGCGATAGCCGCCGGCGAAGCGCTCGACCGAGATCGGCGTCAGATCCGGATCGCTCTTGCCGTCCACGATCAGGTCGGCGAGCGCCCGGCCGGCGGCGGGCGAGAGGCTGAGCCCGCCCACGCAGCAGCCCGAGGCCACATAGAGGCCGTCGAGGCCCGGCACGCGGCCGACGAGGGGCCGGCCGTCGGGCGTCATGGTGGGCGCGCCGCCCCGGTGCACCGCGATCTTCGCGTCCCGCAGGGCGGGGAAGTGCGCGGCCACCTCGTCCACCAACCCGCGCAGCACGCCCAGATCGAGCTCGAGCGCGGCGATCTGGAATCCCGCCGGCAGACCTTCGCGCCCGAGCACGCGCGGGGCGTCCTCGTAACCGCCGAAGAGCAGCCCGCCCTGCTCGTAGCGCACGTACACGCTGGCCTCGACCAGCCGCACGATGGGCTGCAGCGGCTCCACCCCGGCGATCGGCTCGGTGATGAAGAGCTGATGGCGCACGGGAACCAGCGGCAGGGTGATGCCCGCGCCCGCCGCGACGCGCGCGGTCCAGCCGCCCGCTGCGTCCACCACCACCGGGGCGCGGATCTCGCCGCGTGGGGTCATCACGCCTGTCGCGCGGCCGCCCTCGCTCAGGAGAGCCTGTACCGCGGTGAAGGGGAGCAGGCGCGCGCCCAGCTCACCCGCGCGGGTGGCGAAGCCGATCGCGACCCGGGCCGGATCCACCCAGCCGTCGCTCGGCACGTGCAGGATCATCCGTGCCGCGCCCGGCTTGAAGTGAGGCGCCAGCCGCTCGGCCTCGGCGGCCTCGATCACGCGTGCCTCGATGCCGCAGGCGCGCGCGGTCTCCTCCGCCACCCGCACCCGTGCCACCGCCGCGTCGGTATAGGCCGCGCGCAGGCTGCCGGAGCGATGGAAGTCCACGCTGCGGCCCATCTCGCTCTCGAACCGCTCGAAGGCCTCGCAGGCCTCGTGGCGCAGCCGCGCCATGGTGGGCATCGTGTCGGCCTTGCTGGTGAGCCCGGCCGCGCGCGGGGAGGTCTGCGAGCCCAGCGCGTGCTGGTCCACCAGCGT
>Ga0187892_10004369_pt1 | contig 23842 bp, 20 predicted proteins | sample MA1701073metaG_FD_139345 | JGI IMG/M metagenome (GOLD analysis project Ga0187892, IMG submission 139345) | Bio-ooze microbial communities from a basaltic lava cave in the Kipuka Kanohina Cave System on the Island of Hawaii, USA - MA170107-3 metaG ... | reverse complement strand
CTGCGTGCCGCAACCGTCGCGATCTGGGCTGACTTCGTGAACCCGCCGTTTGCAAGATCTCGCTCGATGATCGGGCGGTCGTAATAGCCGTGGGGCGTGCGGGCCAGGAAGCGAGGCGGATCGTTGGGAAACATGGATTCCAGAGCGGTCGTCACCGTGTCGGCGAATTCGTTTTCCTTGATGCGATCCCACACGTTGAAAGTGAAAACGCCTCCCGGCATAAGCACTCGACGTGCCTCCGAAAACGCCTTGGACTTTTCGGGGAAGAACATGACTCCGAACTGGCATACGACGGCGTCAAACGTTCCGTCTGCGAAAGGCAGTTGCATGGCATTGGCCTGACGCCACTCCACGGGGCGCCTGGTCCCGACTACGGAAGCCTGGTCGAGCATCGCCTGATTCAAATCCGTGGCGACGATGGAGACGCGTTCGGGTAGCACGGATGCCAAAGCCCGAGTCACGACACCCGTGCCGGCCGCAATTTCGAGTACGCGAAACAGAGTTCTTGAAGCGAGTCGATCCACCAGATCCGTAGCGTAGGGCTCGAAGATCAGCGGAACCAGATAGGTTTCGTACAGCTTCGGAATTGAGCCGCTGAAGACTTTGTCGGTATCGGCATTGCTCATACTGCTTGCCCTTGCTCCAAAGCCGCGCCATCAGGCGGCCTGGGTAACGATGCTCTTCATGCGTTCCAGTTTCGGAGATACGACGGGCACCGTAAGCATGGTGCTTGCAACGGCCATCAGCAGCGGTGCCGTGAACGTCTCGCTCGTGATGACCCCCTTGTCGAGGAGGATGTTGGCGAAGATGATCATGATCAGCGCCTTCGTCTGCAGCAGCCAACCGCTGATCGAAGCCTCACCGGGCTGCCATTTGAGGACCTTCCCCGCGATCTGAACGCCGAGCAACTTGCCTGCTACCGAAGCGATGAGCAACCCGGCCGCGGCGATGAACACCGCCTCGCCACCTACGCTCCAATTTGTTCTCAAACCCGTGCTCAGGAAAAAGACCGGCATCACGACCAACAGCACATGGTGACGCAGCAGGTCCATCTGCTTCTGGTCGAACCAATCACCATCCATGACGGCCCCCGAGAGGAACGCGCCGACCATGAAATGCAGCCCGGCCCAATCTGCGCCGAAGGCGCACACGGCGAGCCAGATCAGACCTACATACCAGCGGTCTCTCTCCGGCAGCCGCACCATTAGTTTGCGGAATCCGTAACTGCAAACTCCGAAGGCAAATAGAAACATGGCCTGCATGCCCACGCGCTGCCAGTCCATCAGGATCAGGGCCAGCACGCCCCAAATGGCGATGTCATCCAGGCTCGCATGGGGCAGGATGCGCTGGCCGATGGCTTGCCGCAGGATCTCCAGCTTCTCCATGAGCAGAATCAGGATGGGAAGCGCGGTGACGGCACAGGCCATGCCCACCCCGAGGACGAATTGCCAGGCCATCGCCTTGGGACCGACCCAGCCGTCGTGCATCAACATGCCAGCGGCCACGATGCTGCCCAACAGCAGCGGCACGGCGAGGGCGAGCCCGGCTGTGATGGCACTCTCACGGCGATGCGTCCAGGCCTTCTTCAGGTCCAGTTCGATGCCGGCGATCCACACGAAAATCATCACTGCCCACCAGGCGATGCCGTTCAACGATTGGACGACCGGCTGGGTAAAGACGAAGGCGTAGTAGTCCGGGAAAATTCTTCCCAAAATGCCGGGCCCCAACAAAATTCCGGTGATGATTTGCACCACCACGAGGGGGGCGTAGTAGTCGGTCTTGCCGACGCGCCAGATCAGATACGGGACGGTGAAGATGATCCCGATGGCGATCAGGAATATCTCCGTAGTGCTCAAAATGGTATGCATGGATTCTTACTGAAGTTCGATGTATGCACGCATGGGCAGACAGGTACTACATGATGTCCCGCCACGCAGCTCCGGCCGTCCCGGACATCAATTGCTCGTGCGCGTTCACGCAGGCGCCCCGAGCTCCGTGGTCAAATCGGCAGCGTCGGAATCATACGTATCGGGGACGGCTCCACCGAGCCGATAACCGAGCTTGAACGGGGTCTCCCGGCCCCCCTCTCTGATCGATGCGCCTCACACCGAGATCTTCCCCTCGCTCACCATCACAGCATCGCCTCCAACGCGCACGGCGGCAACGCAATTTCCTGCGCGATCGATCGCGACCCGCAGTTCACTCGCCCGCCCGATTTCAATGCCTTGATGCAGCGTGACGGCGAGCGTTGCATCGCCCGGCGGGGCGCGGCGAGCGAGCCAGCCGGCGAACGCGGCCGCGGCCGATCCGGTGGCCGGATCTTCGGCAATGCCGACACCGGGCGCGAAGCTGCGCACTCGCCAAGTCGCAGCGTCAGCCCGCGCAACCGGGTAGATTCCGAGCGTCGTTTCGCCGCCAAACAGTTCGCGCCACGACACAAGGTCGAGCGCGCAGCGTGACAGCGCTTCGACCGAGGCGACCGGAATCACGAGGAATGGCACACCGCAGGACCAGTGCTCGGAGCCGTCCTGGACCGCAACCGGCGCAAGGCCGATCAAGCGCGCCAGCGCTTCGCGCAGCGGCGGCGGCCGACCTTGCTCTGGCAACCGCGCCGCGCTGAGCGTCGCGCCCGTCACGCCCGCGCCGTCGCGCTCGATCGTCACCGAAACCGGGCCGACACCTTCCTCGAAGACGATCTCGCGCACGTTGTTCGCAATCGCACCGATGGTTGCCAGCACGAATGCGGTGCCGACGGTCGGATGCCCCGCGAATGGCAACTCGCCGCCGGGAGTGAAGATGCGGACGCGCGCCGCGTGGCGCGCATCGTCCGGCGGCAGCACAAACGTCGTCTCGGAAAGATTGAACTCCTTCGCGATCGACTGCATTTCCGCGTCGTTCAGGCCGGAGGCGTCCGGCAACACGGCAAGCTGATTGCCGCCAAAGCGCGTGCGGGTGAATACGTCGCAGGTGAAAAATCGCAGCGAGCGGGTCATGCGGATTCCTTGGTTCTGCCGATGAGGATGAAAACGACTACCGCAAGAGCGATCAGCCACGTCGAACCGGTGACCGTCTCGCCGAATATCCACGCGGCGAATGCCAGCGTGAAGAACGCCTGCAGCAACTGCACCTGGCCCACTCGCGCAATGCCGCCGATCGCAAGACCGTTGTACCAGGCGAAGAACCCGGCGAGTTGCGAAATCAGCGTGACGTAGGCGAAGGCGCTCCACGCCGGCAACCCTGCTTGCGGCGGGTTCTGCCACGCGAGAGCGAGCGTCAACGGCAACGTGAGCGGTAGCGCGACAACGAGCGCCCAGGTGATCACCGCGATGCCGCCGCTGCGCGCGGCAACTCGTGCGCCGGTTGCATAACCGACCGCGCCCGCGATGACCGCGGCCAGCATTGCGATCTCGCCGAAGCCGAACCCGAGTTGCGCAGGGCCCGATCCGCGCAACGCAAAGCCGACCACAAGCGCCGAACCGATCGCCGCGCAGACCCAGAAGCGGGCACGATGGCGCTCGCCGAACCACCAGGCCGCGAGCAACGCGGTTGCGAATGGAAGAAGGCCATTGATGATTGCGCCGTGATTCGATGGGATGTGTTTCATCGCTAGCGACGACAGCAGCGGGAAGCCGATCACAATGCCGAGCGAGGCGGCCGCGATCAGAAGCCACTCTTCGCGCGCGGGCGCTGGCACGCGGCGTACGACGAGCCACGCGGCGGCCAGCATGCCGGCAATCGACATGCGGCCGAACGCGAGGAACCACGGATCGAGCTCGGCCACCGCGAAGCGCGTCATCGGAAGCGTGAGGCTGAACGCCAGCACGCCGAGCAGTCCGAGCGCCAGACCGCGCCACTCGCGCCGCTGCCTCGAATCAAGCGCGAACGCGCTCACGCGTGCCCGCACATAGAATCGCCACTTTGCTGGAGCCGTCGATGCCACAAGCCTTCCTTTGCGATGGAATCCGAACGCCGTTCGGCCGTTACGGCGGAGTGCTCGCGAGCGTGCGCACGGACGATCTGGCGGCTATTCCGATCAGGGCGCTCGTCGAACGTAATCGGGATGTCGACTGGAGCGCGCTCGACGACGTGATCTACGGCTGCGCGAATCAGGCGGGCGAAGACAATCGCAACGTCGGCCGCATGGCGCTGCTGCTCGCAGGATTGCCGGAGACGGTGCCGGGCAACACGGTGAACCGGCTGTGCGGTTCCAGCCTCGACGCCATCGCGATCGCCGCGCGCGCGATCAAGAGCGGCGAAGCGGACCTGGTGATCGCCGGCGGCGTCGAAAGCATGTCGCGCGCGCCCTTCGTGATGCCGAAAGCGACCGAAGCTTTTGCGCGCGCCAACGCGATCTACGACACAACGATCGGCTGGCGCTTCATCAACCCGCTGATGAAATCGAAATTCGGCATCGATTCGATGCCGGAGACTGCGGAAAACGTCGCCGAGCAGTTCGGCATTGCGCGCAAGGATCAGGACGCGTTCGCGTTGCGCAGCCAGGCGCGCGCGGCTGCCGCGATCAAGTCGGGGCGGCTCGCCGAGGAAATCGTGCCGGTATCGATTGCGCAGAAGAAAGGAGATCCGGTTTCGGTCAGCGGGGATGAGCATCCGCGCGAAACGACGCTCGACGCCCTCGGCAAGCTGAAGCCGATCGTGAAACCGGAAGGCACGGTCACCGCCGGCAACGCTTCGGGCGTCAACGATGGCGCTTGCGCGGCGCTGCTGGCGTCCGAAGACGCCGCACGCAAATACGGCCTGCGACCGAGAGCACGCGTAGTCGCCGCGGCGGTCGCAGGCGTGCCGCCGCGCATCATGGGAATCGGCCCGGCGCCCGCGACGCGCAAGGTCCTTGAGAAAGCGAAGCTCAGGATCGCCGACATCGACGTGATCGAACTGAACGAAGCGTTCGCCGCGCAGGCACTCGCGGTTACGCGCGACCTCGGCTTGCCCGACGATGCACCGCACGTGAATCCGAATGGCGGTGCGATCGCGATCGGTCATCCGCTCGGTGCCAGCGGCGCGCGACTGGCAACAACCGCGATGTATCAACTCGCGCGTACCGGCGGGCGCTACGCGCTGGCGACAATGTGCATCGGTGTAGGGCAGGGGATTGCGGTGGTGATTGAAAGAACGTGAAACGTGAAACGTGAAATGTGAAACGCAAAAGATGAGCCGCGAACGGGTTAGGGTGGGGAAGGGGTAGAGAGGATGAGCAACGTCAACTACCACCGCCCACTTCCCGGCACGCAGCCGGAGTATCTGCATCCACCGTATGGATCGACGGCCAAACGCGCGCCGAGCGAGCCGCTCGTGTTCCTGCCGCACACGGCATCCGAGACAACAGGTCCGGTGTTTGGTCCGGATCTCGTGAAGCCCGGCGATGCCGACCTGACGCACCAGCACGCCGGCGAGCCGCTGGGCGAACGCATCATCGTTGGTGGTCGCGTGCTCGACACGAATGGAGAGCCACTCGCGCACACGCTGATCGAAATCTGGCAGGCGAACGCGGCGGGCCGCTATCGGCACGGCAACGACACGCACGATGCGCCGCTCGATCCGAATTTCAGCGGAGCCGGTCGCGCGATCACGGATGCAGAGGGCCGCTATCGTTTTCTGACGATCAAGCCGGGCGCGTATCCGTGGCGGAACCATCCCAATGCGTGGCGGCCCGCGCATATCCACTTCTCGCTGTTCGGGCAGGCCTTCGTCTCGCGCCTGGTCACGCAGATGTATTTCCCCGGAGATCCACTGCTGGCGTTCGATCCGATTTTCAACTGCACCGCCGACGAACGCGCGCGCAGCAGCATGATCGCCGCGTTCGATTGGGAAGCGACGACCAGCGAATACGCGCTTGGCTACCGTTTCGACATCGTGCTGCGCGGACCCGACGCCACACCGCCAGAGCGCTGAGATGAGTCCGCAGCCAACGACATCGCAGACCGTTGGGCCTTTCCTCACCATCGGCATGGACTGGCTCAACACCGGCGACGTCGCGCGCGGTGTCAGCGGCGAACGCATCACGATCGAAGGCCGAGTGCTCGATGGCGATGGACAACCCGTCGCCGACGCATCGATCGAGCTGTGGCAAGCCAACGCGCAGGGAAAGTACGAGGCGAATGCCAGCGGCTTTGGTCGTTGCCCCACCGACGGAGAAGGCGCGTTTCGATTCACCACGGTGAAGCCGGGCGCCGCGGAAGGCCACGCGCCGCATATCGCGGTCAATGTGTTTGCGCGCGGACTGCTCAAACAGCTCGTGACGCGCATCTATTTTCCGAACGATCGTGCCAACGACACCGATCCTGTGGTGTCGCTTGTGCCCGCCCCGCGGCGCGCGACGCTGATCGCCATACAAAGCGCCCGCAGAGGCGTGCTCGAATGGAACGTCGTTCTGCGCGGCAAGGATGAAACGGTCTTCTTCGACTGCTGATGTCCGCCTTGCTCGATCCTCTTTTCGGCGCGACCGCGATGCGTAGCGTTTTCTCCGATCGCGCGCGGGTGCAGCGCATGCTCGATTTCGAAGCCGCGCTTGCGCGGGCGCAAGCGCGTGCCGGCATCGTGCCGCCGGCGGCAGCCGCGGCGATCGCCGCTGCGTGCCGCGTGGAAGCGTTCGACCTCGACGCGCTCGCGCAAGCCACAGCAAAGGCCGGCAACCCCGCCATACCGCTGGTCAAACAACTGACCGAACGCGTCGCGCGCACAAACCCGGATGCCGCGGACTTCGTGCATCTGGGCGCGACGAGCCAGGACGCGATCGACACCGGTTGCGTGCTTCAACTGCGCGAGGCCTTCGAGTTGATCGAAAGCGACCTCACGCGGCTGGCCGCTTCGCTTGCGGTGCTTGCCGACCGGCATCGCAACACGCTGATGGCCGGCCGCACTTTGCTGCAGCACGCCGTGCCGATCACGTTCGGCCTGAAAGCCGCCGGCTGGCTCGATGCGATCTCGCGCCACCGCGCGCGCTGGCGCGAAATGCAGGAGCGAGCACTGGTGGTGCAGTTCGGCGGAGCCAGTGGAACGCTGGCCGCGCTCGGCGCGCGTGGGCTCGACGTGGCAACGCTGTTGGCCGACGAACTGAAGCTCGCATTGCCGGCGCTGCCCTGGCATGCGCAGCGCGATCGACTGGCCGAAGTCGCGACGACCTGCGGCCTGCTCGCCGGCTCGCTTGGAAAAATCGCGCGCGACATCGTGCTGCTGATGCAAACTGAAGTCGCCGAAGTGTTTGAGCCTGTCGAGGAAGGGCGCGGCGGTTCGTCGGCACTGCCTCACAAGCGCAACCCGGTCGCTGCGCTCGCAGTCGCCGCTGCGGCGTTGCGAGTGCCGAATCTGGTCGCGACAATGCTGGCTGCAATGGCGCAGGATCACGAACGCGCGGCCGGCGCGTGGCACGCCGAGTGGGAAACGCTGCCGGAGATCGTCGTGCTGACCGGCGGCGCGCTGGCGTTGATCGCTGAGACGATCGATGGCCTTGAAGTCAATGCGGCGCGCATGCGCGACAACCTCGACGCGACGCGCGGCCTCGTGCTTGCCGAGGCGGTGGCGATGGCACTGGGTGAGCGCATCGGCCGGCGCGCTGCGCGCGATGTGATCGAACGCGCGTGCCGACTTGCGAATCGTGATCGTCGGCATTTGCGCGACGTGCTGGCCGAAGACGCGCAGGTCTCGCAGCACCTTAGCGCTGCTGAACTGGACCGCCTGTTCGATCCGGCCAACCATGTCGGAGTGACGCAGCAACTGATCGACCGCGTTCTCAAATCAGACGGGCAACCATCCTGACGTAACGGCGATCGGCCGCTCGTTCACCGCCTCGCGCACCGCGTATCGAGCGAGCAGACGTGTTGAATCCAGCACGGGAAGCGAGGAGTTCTGCGGCGTGACGATGATCGGTATTTCGGTGCAGCCGAGGATCACGCATTCGGCGCCGCGCGCTTTCAGCGCCTCGATTGTGTTGAGAAAAATCTGCGTCGTCGTCTCCTTGAACACGCCCTGACAAAGCTCGTCAAGGATTGCGGTGTTCAAGCGTTCGCGCTCCCGCTCGTCGGGGATCAGGTGGTCAAGTCCGCGTTTCTTCAGGGCTGTTTCATAGACCGGCCCGGTCATGGTCCAACGGGTGCCGAGAAGACCGACTCGCTTCCATCCGTTGGCGGCGATCTCGGCGCAAACCACATCGGCAATGTGCAGGCCCGGCAACGGCAAGCGCTCCGCGATCCGCTCCAGAACGATGTGCGCCGTGTTGTCCGGGCAGATGTAGAAATCCGCGCCGGCCGCGGCGATCTGCTGCACCCCTTGGGCGAGAAATCCCGCCACCCGCTCGTAGTCGTTCGCCCACCAGCCCGGCATGCTCAAGCCCATTGGAATTGCGCTCACAACGATGGTCGGGTGCATGTGAGCGCCGAGGTGTGACGCGCCTTCGCGGCACGCCGTCAGAAAACAAAGCGCGCCACCTTCCGCGCTATGCGCGACGATACCGATCGTCTTCATCTTTCTTCGCGGGCGGAATGCGACGGCTCGCAGCGCACCTCGGTCTTCACTGAGTTGGCGATGAAGCATTCTTCGTGCGCCTGCTGGTGCATCTCGTCGATCTGCTCGCGCGTCGGCAGCACCTCGCCGGAGAACCGGACGTCCGGCCGCAGCGTGACTACCGACATGACGAACTTGCCGGCCGCGTTCTTTTCCATGATTCCGCTTGCCGCATCGAAATATCGATCGACGCGGAACCTGCGGTTCCCCGCGATGGATAGAAACCACAGCATGTGGCAGCTAGCAAGGGAAGCGACGAATGCTTCCTCCGGATCGACTGCTGCCGCATCGGACATCGGGAGCGGCACCACGTGCGGAGACGACGAGCCGGGCACTTCCACGCCGCCGTCGAAGCGAAGCAAGTGTTTTCTGCTGTAGCGGTTGTCGAGGAAGTTCTGCTCGCCGCGTAGCCAGAGAATCTGTGCGATGTATGGGGTCATGATTCGTACTCGCGAAGTAGCGCACCGAGAATTTCCACGCCCTTCCGGATCCTGTCAGGCGCAACCGTCACAAAACTCAGTCGCAAGCGATTGCGTTGCGGTGTGGCCGCATAAAAGGGCTCGCCGGGCACAAACGCAACTTTGCGTTCGATCGCCAATGGCAGCAACTTGCCCGCGTCGAGTGAAGGCGGCAGTTCGACCCAGACAAACATGCCGCCATCCGGCTCGGTCCAGCGCACACCGGCCGGAAAACTTGTTCGCAGCGCGTTGAGCATCACGGCGCAGCGATCGGCGTATAGCGCTCGCACTTCCGGCAGATGAGTCTGCAGCAAACCGCTCGCGAGCACATGTGTTGCAGCGCGCTGCGTCAGCGTCGAGGTATGCAGATCCGTCGCCTGTTTGATGCGTACTAGAACGTCGATGACATCGGCCGGTGCGATCAGAAAGCCGAGGCGCAGGCCGGGGGCCAATACCTTCGATAGCGAGCCCAGCCGGATCGTGCGCTCAGGTGCGTAGGCGCGCAGGCTGGGCGGCGGAGCGCTGCGATACCAGAGCTCGCCATAAGGATCGTCTTCCACCAGCCACACGTCGTGTTCGCGCGCAAGTTCGGCGAGCGCGGCACGACGCTCGACCGACAGAGTCAACCCGGTCGGGTTCTGAAACGTCGGCATCACGTACACAAAGCGCGCGTCGTTCAGCGTTGACGCTTCAATCGCGTCAACCGCGAGTCCGTGAGCGTCAGCCGGAAGCGCGACGAACTCGGGCTCGAACTGCGCAAAGGCCTGCAACGCGCCGAGATACGTTGGCGACTCAACGAGCACCGTTGACCCGGGGTCGATCACGGCTTTGCCGACCAGGTCGAGCCCCTGCTGCGAGCCGCCAACGATCAACACCTGTTCCGGCGAAGTCGGCATTCCGAGCGCGGCCTCGCGCGCCGCGATCCACTCGCGCAGCGGCGCGTGTCCTTCGGTCGTGCTGTACTGGAGTGCCGCCTTGCCGTCCGCCCGCAATACCTCATCGCACGCCGCGCGCAGTTCTTGCACCGGAAACGAATCGGGCGACGGCAGCCCGCCCGCAAAGGAGATGATCTCGGGCCGCTGCGTGATCTTCAGAATCTCGCGGATGATCGAGCTCTTTGCCGCAAGCGCGCGTTGCGCGAGCACGGGCCGCACAACGGCGGGTTCACGTGGATTCATGACTGCAACCTTTCATCTCGTCTCCCGGCGACAACATCACCTCTACTGAACCGCCATCCATACCGCGGTCGTCGCCAGCAGAAATCCCATGGCCGCATTGAAGAAGCGCAGGCGGCGTCCGCGCGACAGCCAACCCCGCAGCGCGGCACCGACGGAGGCCCACAACATAATGCTGCCGAGCGCCGCTACGCCAAAGACCAGCGACGCGAGCGCGCCGCGCAGCAGCGGCCTTTCCCCAGCGAAGAACGTACCCGCGGTCGCGACGGCAAGCATCCATGCCTTCGGATTCAGGTACTGGAACACGGCCGATTGAACAAAGCTCAGCGGCAGCTTGAACGGTCCGGTCGGTTGCACGAGCCCTCTGTCGTTCGATCTTGCCAGCACCCACGCGAGCCATAGCAGGTACGCGACCCCAGCCCACTTCAGCGCTTGCGATGCCAGCGGCGAGGCGATCAACACAGCGGCCACGCCGCCGGCGGCGGCGAGCAGCATTGTCGCGAATCCGAACGGCACGCCGAACACGTGGGGCAACGCGGCGCGCAATCCGAAATTCGCGCCTGTGACGGTGGCAATCGTGTTGTTCGGCCCGGGCGTGAACGAGCCAACCAATGCGAACACCGTCAGTGCCAGAAGTTGATCTGCGCTCATAACCCGTTCGAGCCCGCCAGCACTTTCGCAAACACTTCCGAATCGACGTTGCCGCCGGACAGCACCAGTCCGACCTTGCGTCCGGCAAGTTCCTCGCGTTGTGCGAGCGCCGCGGCGAGCGGCGCGGCCCCGGCGCCTTCGGCGGTGTTGTGGGTTGCGGCGAATAGCTTTCGCATCGCGTCACCAACGTCGTCGTCGGTGACCTGGACCACCTGGTCGACGTAGCGGCAAATGACCTCGAGTGCGTCACCGTCCGGCACGCGACACGCCATGCCGTCGGCGAGCCGCGTGGTGGCCGGTGCTTCGATCACACGGCCGGCGGCAAACGACAGCGCGTAGCACGGCGCGTGCGCCGACACCACACCGACAACACGGGTACGAAGTTCGAGCGCGTTGCGCGCCGCGACGCAGGCGTTAATGCCCGAGCCCTGGCCGATCGGCACGAACACGACGTCGAGGTCCGGAACCGCGCAAAAGAACTCCAGCCAGTACGTTGCCACGCCACGCACAAGATCGGCATGAAATGCCGGGACCATATGCAGGCCGCGGGGCGACGCGATCCGCGTGGCTTCTTCTCGCGCCGCCTGAAAGTCCTCGCCGTGTTCGATCAGGTCAGCGCCGAGCGAGCGCATCGCCGCATTCTTTTCGCGGCTGTTGCCATGAGGGACGACGATCGTGGCGCGCAAGCCGTGCAGCCGCGCTGCGTAGCCGATCGACTGGCCGTGGTTGCCGCGCGTTGCGCTGATTACTTCGCAGCAGCCGGGCTCGCGCTGCTGTAACGCGTTGATATAGGTAAGTCCGCCGCGCAGCTTGAAGGCGCCCACCGGCGTATGGTTTTCGTGCTTGATCCAGACCTCGGTGCCGAGCATTTGCGCGAGCTGCGGCCAAGCGTACTGCGGCGTCGGCGGACAGTAGCGGCGCGCGACGAGCGCGGCCGCCTCGATCGATTGAAGCGACGGGAGCATGCGGGAATCCGGTGCGGAGCGCGATCGACTGTACCCGAGACAAGCGGTACAGTGCCAGTACAGTTTTGCGGATAATTGCGGCCACTGGCCTGCCAAACAAACCCAGCCACTTCATTCCCGCGCCATGCCACTTGAGCTGACGCCTTCCACGCGCACGCTGTCCGATCAGATCGCTGCGCGAGTCGCGCTGCGCGTGGAGCAACACGCGCTGAAGCCTGGCACGCGCCTGCCGTCGATTCGCGCATTTGCGCTGGCCGAACGCGTCAGCCGCTCCACTGTCGTTGAAGCGTACGACCGCCTGATTGCTACCGGTCTGATCGAATCGCGGCGCGGTTCCGGCTTTTACGTGAGCGCGCGGCGGCACGCGGGTGCGCGCGCCGCGCATCCGCCTCCTACCACTAAAGAAAATGCGATCGATGTCGCGTGGCTGTTGCGCAGCATGTTGCGACAGGCGCCCGCGACCGATCACCCGGGCGCCGGACTACTGCCGCCGGCGTGGCTCGACGATCAACTGATCGGCGCAGCGGTGCGTGCGGTGGGTCGCACCGCGGGCGCATCGTTGTTGACCTACGGTGTACCGCAGGGCTATCAGCCGCTGCGCGAACACTTGGCGCAACGGCTTGCGCTCTCCGACATCAACGCCGCTCCGTCGCAATTGATCACGACGTGCGGGGTCACGCAGGGGATCGACCTGGTGGCGCGCCACTTCGTCGCGCCCGGCGATACGGTGTTCGTCGAAGACCCGGCGTGGTTTGTGATGTTTGCGCGCCTGGCGGCATTCGGCGCCAAACTGCTGGCGGTGCCGCGCGGCGCCGAAGGGCCGGACCTGGACGTACTCGCCAACCTGCTTTCGCGTCATCAGCCGCGTCTTTTCATCGTCAACACGGTGCTTCATAACCCCACCGGCGGATCGATGTCGGCGGCAGTCGCGCACCGTTTGCTCAAACTCGCCGAGCAGTACGGCTTCACGCTGGTGGAGGACGATGCGTATGGAGAACTGCACCCCGGACGCGCGCTGCGGCTCGCCAGCCTCGACCAGTTCAAGCGCGTGATTTACCTCGGCGGGTTCTCGAAAACCCTGGCAGCCGGATTGCGCGTCGGCTACGTGGCCGCTGCGCCCGAAATCGCACATCAGCTTGCCGACCTGAAGATGCTGACCGGGTTGACGACGCCCGAGCTACCCGAACGTGTGGTCGCTCGCATCCTGGCCGAAGGCCATTTTCGCCGACACCTCGATCGGCTGCGCGGCAGGCTCGACGCAACGCGCGCACGCACCGCGCGCGCTCTGGAAAAAATGGGCGCTCGCGTGTTAGGCGCTCCGGCGGCCGGCATGTTCCTGTGGGCCGACTTCGGCCGCGACACGAACGCGATTGCCGCCAACGGCGCGCAGCAGGGCATCCTGTGCGCGCCCGGCGCGCTGTTTTCGCCGGCGCAATTGCCGAGCACCTGGATGCGTGTGTCCGCAGCGACGAGTCTGAATCCGGCGGCGATGAAATTTCTGGCGCGCGCGATCGGCGGAGATTGAGGCGAACGGTACGGCGAGTATTGCACTCGCTGCGCTCAGCGCTGCGGCCGACGGTGGTCATACCGATGTTGCAAAATCCCATTGGTGGATCGCGTTCAATAAGGGCACGGACGGTTTAACGAGGCGGTTTTCTTTCTTGCCGTTTAATGGCCGCATTGTCGAAGGCGCAATCTTCAGACCATGAAGCCGCCGCTGCCCGAATGATATGAGGAACGATCTCTGCCACGAGATCGCCTCCGTCGTCAGGAAGTCTTTGGGTGATTGGACCGGCAGATACGAATTCGACGATATCTTCAACGCGCCCTGAATCAGCGGGCGCCGGCAAGTAATCCTCGAGCACTCCTTTGCGCAGCAAACAGACACCGCGGTTTCGGAACCGGTCCACACATCGCTGTTGCTTCTGCCCCCAAACATCGTCGGCTTCGCCAGGAATCCGCCTACACGTTTCGCTCAGGTTCGAAAGAAAGTCGAGATCGGCCACGATCACCGATCGAATCTTCGCCCCGTGGAGAAATTGCTGGTAAGGGCGCAGACTGAGCTTTCCGCCCACATCCAGAACTTCAACGACTCTTCCTTGAAGCTGATCAGCGGTTTCGGCGAATGCGTGGCGACCACGACTTGGGCCCCTTGCTTGATCGCATCAACAAGAAAATCAGACAGCATCCGAACCCAAGTCGGATGCAGATGCAACTCGGGCTCGTCAATGACCAGCAAGCCTTTTTCCGCGCCCGTTCCGTATATGCATACAAGCAAACTGAGAAGTGAGCTCTCTCCTGAGCTCGCCTGAATTGATGGGAACGGTCGATCACCCTTCGAAACACCAATTGCGAACTGGCGGCTGTATGGGTCCGTCTCCCGCAGATCCCACGTGAATTCGAATCGGCGCAGGGCTGCTTCCAGTCTCTTGAGCTCGGGAATTTCCTGGAGACGGCCGTTCGCGTTACCGATGTCATCGGACTGCAGGCGCACAAAGGCCGCCGCCATGTTGTAGACCGCGTGCTCAATTGAGCTCGGCGCGCCCCGAGTACCGACCTGGAGCCGTTGCTGAGCGAATTGCTCTTGTCGACTACTCGGTTGGTTCGAAGTTGAAAGAACGGTTGAAAGAGTGGTGGGACTTCGCTCGGACGGAAAAAACGCAAAGGGCACTTGCGGCAGACTGCCCATATGGCATTCGGCCAACAGCAATGAGATCGCCTCGAAGCTCCGCAAGAAAGAGATCCAGCCAACCGTCTTCGGTTCAACGATGTTGTGCGGAAAGTTGCCGTTTGCAAATTTGATTTCTATCGCATCTCCTTCCGCCGGCACAACGTTTTTGAACCAATCCGCAGGGTCAAAAGAGTTTTCGACCACGATTCCCCGCTTCGCGCATTGCTGGAGAACTTCGGGCCAGGCACTTCGCATCTTGTTGTAAGCATCAACGTCAGCCGCTGTTGCGCGCAACTTCAGGGTTATCAGTCGATCGCTCGGACCGTTCCAGTGAGCTTCAAGACCGCGCAGCCTGTGCTTTCTCCACCGGCAACAACGACGCGCTGAGTGACGCCATTTTGAGAAACATTTTGGAAATAGGCAGGCTTCAGCAGATCCTGCATCGCGCCGCCAAGTGCGGCGATCAATGTGGACTTTCCCCCGCCGTTAGGGCCAATAAAGACATTCAGTCCTTTGTCGAATGAGATCTCTTCCGTCTCGAGGAACGACCGTATGTTTTGGAGGACGAGCCTATCGATCAGCACGCTTAGGACCGTGATTGCTTTGAAACTCTAGTTCTGCCGAGCAAGCGACAGAATCCGAAGATCAATCGGGCGCAAACGCAGGCAGGCCATAGCCCAGCTTGCGCGCCGCGCGATTCAATGCGCGGTCGAAGCCGACAAACTGCACTGTGGAACCCGTGTCGCGGCCAAGGACTTCGAGGCTCGCCAGATGCACGGCATCGAGCGCGCGCAGTCCGAAGCGCACCGCACGCTCGGCTGCAGCGGCGAGCAGCGCATCGGCGGGACGGATGGCCGTTATTTCCTCCCAGCGATCCCCGAACAATCGAAGCGCGTCGGCATGCACCCGCGCGGTCAGTCGCCCACCCCGAAGCGCCGCTGCCATTGCAGCGCAGACTTCAACAAGGCTCAACGACGAGGTGGCGATGCGGGGTTCGGCGTGCGACAGCGAGACGAGATCGGTTTGGCCTGGCTCGGCGAGGTACAACTTGACCAGCGCCGAGCTGTCCCAGTAGTTCAACGACGCATCCCCAGCAACAGATCCGCGATGGTCTTTCCGTCGGTGGATGGCTTGACCGGCAGCGCGTCACTTGCGCTTACGCCGCGCCAGGGCCGCAGCGGCAACCGGTAGGCGGGATTGCCACGCAGCCGCTCGAGCTCGGGCGGCAGCGTGCCGCGGCCGGCTTCATTCAGGGGCCCCAGCTTGGCAACCGGTTGACCGTGTGACGAGATGACAACCGTTTCGCCTTTCTGCGCGCGCGCAATGTAACCCGCAAGGTTCTGCCGCAATTCACGCACGGGAACATCCTTCGGTTTTCCCATCTGAGGTTTTCCCATCCGACACCCGTCGCCCTGTGTGTACCCAAGGGTACACTCGGCCCCGGTTTCGGGCAACGACAATCCTCTTCGAACATCGACATGGGCGCACCCAAGGAAACGCTTGGCTTCCAGGCCGAGGTGAAGCAGCTGCTTCACTTGATGATCCATTCGCTGTACAGCAACAAGGAGATCGCGCTGCGCGAGCTGATCAGCAACGCGTCCGACGCGTGCGACAGGCTGCGCTTCGCTTCCATTGCAAACCCCCACTTGCTGTCGAACGAAGCAGGCGGCTCCGAACTGACGATACGTGTTGCCTACGACAAAGCGGCGCGCACGGTGACCGTGTCCGACAACGGCATCGGCATGAGCCGCGACGAAGCCGTCGCGCAGCTCGGAACGATCGCCAAGAGCGGTACGCGCGAGTTTTTTGCCAGCCTGAGCGGCGACCAGCAAAAAGACGCGCAACTGATCGGGCAGTTCGGCGTCGGCTTTTATTCGAGTTTCATCGTGGCCGATCGCGTGACGGTGATCACGCGTCGCGCGGGCCTGCCGGCCGACCAGGCGGTCCGCTGGGAAAGCGACGGCAGCGGCGAGTTCACCGTCGAGGACAGCACGCGTGCAGCGCGCGGCACCGACGTGATCCTGCATTTGAAGCCCGACGAAGACGAATGGCTCGCCGCGTGGAAATTGAAGTCGATCGTGACCCGCTATTCGGACCACATTGCCACGCCGATCCGCATGAGGAAGGAGGAGTGGGACAAGGACAAGAACGCGTACGCCGTCCGCGACGAAGAGGAAACGGTCAACCAGGCCAATGCGTTGTGGGCGCGCGCGAAAAGCGAAGTCACCGATGAGCAGTACAAAGAGTTCTACAAGCACGTCGCGCACGATTTCGGTGAGCCGCTGGCGTGGACGCACAACCGCGTCGAAGGTCGCACCGAGTTCATTCAGTTGCTCTACGTTCCGGACCGCGCGCCGTTTGATCTGTGGGATCGACGCCAGCGGCACGGCATCAGGCTGTATGTGAAGCGCGTGTTCATCATGGACGACGCCGAGCAGTTGCTGCCGGCGTACCTGCGCTTCGTGCGCGGCGTGATCGATTCGTCCGACCTGCCGCTCAACGTGTCGCGCGAAATCCTCCAGGAGTCGCGCGACGTGAAAGCGATCCGCGAAGGTTCGACCAAGCGCGTGCTGTCGCTGCTCGAAGAACTGGCGGAGAACCGCAAGGAGGATTACGCGAAGTTCTGGACCGAGTTCGGCCAGGTGTTGAAGGAAGGCGTCGGCGAGGACCACGCCAACCGCGAACGCATTGCGAAACTGCTGCGCTTTCCGTCAACGTCCGGCGACAAGGTCCCCTCGGTTTCGCTGGCCGACTACATCGCGCGGATGAAGGAAGGGCAGACGGCGATCTACTACGCGACCGCGGATACGCTCGAAGGTGCCCGGTCCAGCCCGCATCTGGAGATTTTCCGCAAGAAAGGCGTCGAAGTACTACTGCTCGCGGAGCGCATCGACGAGTGGCTACTGTCGTTTCTCGTCGAGTTCGAGGGCAAGCCGCTGGTATCGGTGGCCAAGGGCGACCTCGATCTCGGCGGGCTCGCCGACGCGCAGGAAAAGGAAGAGCGGCAAAAAGTCGCCGACGAACTAAAGGACTTGCTGGGAAAGGTGAAGGGCGCGCTCGGCGACAAGGTCAAGGAAGTGCGGGTCACGCTGCGATTGACCGACTCGCCAGCCTGCGTCGTAGTCGACCGCGATGCGATGAGCGCGCATCTGCAGCGCCTGCTGAAGTCCGCGGGACAGAAGCTGCCGGAGAACACGGCGGACAACGCTCCGATTCTTGAACTCAATCCCAACCATCCGCTGGTACGGCGATTGAAAGACGCGGGAGAGAAGCTCGCCGACTGGGCGCATTTGCTGTTCGAGCAGGCGCTGCTCGCCGAAGGCGGACAACTAGAAGATCCGGCCGCGTTCGTCAGGCGTGTCAACGCCATGCTGCTGGATGCGAAAGGCTGAGGCCCGCCCCCCCACCCTCTCCCGCGAGCGGGGGGCGGATGCTGGGTTTGGCAACGTGCGAGCGTTGCGCCCCCGGAGCGACGCTCGCCTGCCAGCGCGCGGCTCCGCGAGAACGGCGGCGATCAAGCCGCTGCGCGGCTTCCCGGCCGTCATTAGGATCGATACGGAAACCCTGATCCTCGGAAGCTTTCCGAGCGCCGCCTCGCTTACGGCGAAGCAGTACTACGCGCACCCGCGCAACCAGTTTTGGCGCTTGCTCGGTGCGCTGCTTGCCGAGCCATTGGAAAGACTCGACTACGCGTCGCGGCTGGCGCGCGTGCTCGCGCATCGCGTCGGCATCTGGGACGTGCTCGGCGCCTGCCGGCGCAATGGCAGTCTAGATACCGCCATTCGCTCAGCGCGCGCCAATGATTTCTCGGCACTAGAAAAGCGCGCGCCCCGACTCGCGCGCGTGTTCTTCAACGGACAAACGGCCGGACGGTTCGCGCCCGCATTCCGGGACGCCGGCTTTGTGGTCGCCGTACTGCCGTCGAGCAGTCCCGCGCACGCAGGGCGAACTTTCCGGCAGAAACTCGGGCTTTGGCGGCGCGCGTTCGAGAGCAAAATACCGCGGTCGGGAACCAACGCGTGAAATGAGCGACGATCTTCGCAATCTTCTTGCCGGCGCGGTACCCGCTGCCGCGCCAGCGCAATCGCAACGCCCGGCTTCGCGCCGGCTGCTGGAGCAGTGTTGCGGGCCGATCCTGTCCGCGATCAGGCCCGCCGTGCCGGGCCTTCTGCTGGAGGCGCTCGGACCACTGGCTAAATCCGACGACGCTGACGAAGCGAAGCCCGCAACGCAGGTGCTGCTTCGTGATCGCGCTTTCGCGGAGGAACTCGAACAGGCGTTGCGCACCGAAATCGACACCGCGATCGACGACTTCGTCGCGCATCGAACGTCCGATCAGGTCAGTGCTGGGGGCAAGCTCAGTTTGATCGACTACGGCTCGATGGAGTTTGCAACGGTGGTCGAAAGCGCGGGCAACCGCATCCGCAATTCGATCGACGACATCTACGTCAACGTCAAACTGCGCGTCGCCAATCTGGTGGGTGAACGTGAACTGCGCGACAACGAAGTGCCGTTCCGGCCGGCGCTCTTCAATCGCGCGGTGTATCGCGCGCTGGAAGGCGTGGGCGTGCCGGCGGCGGATCGATTGAAGCTGCTGAAGTGTTTTGACGCACCGTTGATCGAACCCGTTCGACAGGCCTTCCGGGCGCTTGACCGCCGTTTGGACGCGCTTGGCGCCAAAGCGGAGTACGGCAGGCCGGCGGTACATCGCAGCGCGCCGGCCGGCGAGACGACACCCGCCGGCGCATCGATCATCATCGGTAGCGGGCCGGGCGGCAACACCCATGCTGACCAAGTGCTCGGCGCGCTCTATCAACGCATGCGTCTTGCTCCCATCGCAAACGCGCCGGCTGCATCCCTCGCACAGACGGGCTTTGCCGTCTCGCCCAATCGCAGTTTCGGCGCGGCGACGGCAGCGCAATTCGCGTCGTTGCAGGAGATCGTGCCGCGCGTTCAGGTCCCTGTCGGTGGCGCGTTGATCGGCACCGGTGACCCGCAGTTGATTGCCGCGATAAACGACATTCAACGCCGCGGCGCTGCTGCGCTGTTGGCGTCGGTGTCGGCTTCAAATTCGGGTCAACCAGCACCGGCGCAGACAATGGACGCCGCGCAGTTGCGCGGCGCGCTGACGGAAAAGGCGGTCCGTCAGGTCGACAAGCTGACGATCGAAATAGTGGGCCTCCTGTTCGACCGCATCCAGCGCGATCCGCATGTGCCGGCGCCCATCAAAGAACAGCTGCAACGCTTGCAGTTTGCACTGATCAAGGTGGCGCTGACCGATCCTGAGCTCTTCGTCACTCCCGCCCAGCCGGCGCGGCGGTTGATGGACCGCATCGCGTCGACGTCGCTTGGCTGGACCCAAGAGGGCGAGGAAAACGAGCGCTATCTGACCGAAGTGCAGACAGCGGTGCATACGGTGCTCGATGCGCCGGAGGGCGGACTTGAGGTTTTTCAGCAGGCGCTCGCCCGACTTGAAGCGTACCTGGATGAGGAACGCACGCGCGACGACGACCCCGTCGTGCGCGCCAAGCGGGCGCTCGCCGAAGCCGAAGAGCGCGAAGTGATGGCGATCAACGCCACGATCAAGATTCGCAGCGCGTTCGACGGCGTATTGATCGAGTCCTACCTGCGCGATTTTCTGCTGACAAACTGGGTGCGCGTGCTGGTCGCGGCGACGCTGCGCGACAAGGAAGCGCCTGGGCAGGCGCGTCGCTTTGTCGCGATCGTTCCCGACCTGATCTGGAGCGTGCAGCCGAAGATCAATCCGGAGGACCGCAAGCGCCTGGTCGGCACGATTCCGCCGGTGCTCACCGCGCTGCGCGAAGGCTTGATGACCATCGACTGGCCGAAACCGAAGATGCAGGAGTTTTTCGGCAAGCTGATGAATTCGCACGCGCAGGCGGTAAAGGCGCTTGAGTTGGCGCACGGGTCGCCGGGAAAGACTGTGCAGGCGTTCGAGCCCAGCACAATGCGCATCAAACTCGACGGCTTGCAATTCGCCGCCGCCGATGCGCCCGATTCGGTATTGCAGGACATGCGGGTCTCCGATGACATTGTTCGCCACGTGCTCGCGGCCAACCATGTCGAGGTCGAACATCTGACTGCGGAAGACGAACCGGCGGCCGAGGCGCGCGGCACGGTGATTGCGCTGGAAAGGAAGATCGCGGAGTTCAAACGCGGCGACTGGTTCGATCTGGCGCGCGGCGACGTGCCACAACGCGTCAAGCTGGCATGGATCACTCCGCGCCGGACTTTGTACTTGTTCACGCCGGCGCGCGGATTGAAACCACAGTCACTGACGCCGGCGACACTGCGGGCCTTGTTGCAGAACGGCCGCTTGAACAAGGTCGAATCGGCGCCGCTTTTTGACCGCGCGGTGCAGGACGTCGTGCGCGATCTGCAGCACGCCGGCGAGAGCGACGTTGGCGGCGCGACGGCCTAACCCGGATATTTCACGAGGTCGCCCCGTTTGCGCGAAGCTCGTCTCGATCAATTGGCGGCGCCAATGCTCGAATGTCCAGTCCAGTTTGGATTGCCCGGGCTACGCGGGTTGGCGCCGGCGCCCCCGCCTTCGCGGGGGCAGGCTCTGCGGGCGCGGGCTTGCGCTCAACTCCTCCAATCCCGCGTCCCTCGTGAAACATCCGGGTAACCCCGGCAAGCGTCGCAAGGACGGAAACGCAAGGGCGCTGCCACGCGGTCAGCGGCCGGCGTCGGCGGGCACGCAGCGCGTAACGATTTCTGAATCCGATGGGGTGCGCTATCTCCACTTCGGCACGATTTGGGTGCAGGGCGCGATGCGGGTCGCGCGCCCCTTCGCGCTGGAACTTGACTATCAGCGGCAGATGATGGCTGCGGCATTGTTCCTTCCGCAGCCCGGACGCATCGTGCAATTGGGTCTCGGCGCCGCGGCCCTCGCCAAATTCTGCTGGCGCGAGTATCCGGAAGCGACGATCACGGCGGTCGAGGTCAGCGCTGACGTGGTCGCCGCGGCGTGCGCGTGGTTCAAGCTGCCGGAGGATGACCGAATCGAACTCGCGATCGAGGATGCACGCGACTTTGTTTCACATCCGCACCGGCGCCGAACCGCCGACTGGCTGCAGGTGGACCTGTACGATGCCGCCGCCCGCGGCCCGGTGTACGACGACGCCGGTTTTTACGCCGCCTGCCGGCGCGTGCTGGCAAACCCGGGCGTCGCGGTCTTCAACCTCTTCGGCCGCCGCTTCGATCCGAGTTTCGATGCGATTGCGCGGGCGTTCGACGATCGCGCCATCGCATTGCCCGAGGCCGATGCCGGCAATCGCATTGTTCTCGCTTTCGCAGGCGCGCCGATCGACGTGGAAGTCTCCGCGCTCACGGAGGGCGCCCGCCGGATCGAATCTCGGCTGCGGTTGCCGGCGATCAAGTGGGTGAATCAGCTGCGCGCGCAAATTGGCTACGCTGATCGGCTCCTCGTTTAGCCGGTCAATCTCAGTGATTGGGTACCGCAGACGAGTCTCAATCCGGCTTGACAGAGCGGGGGGTCAGGCTACATTCGGCCGTCGTTTTCACTCGCAGCGGCGCGTGGCAACGAGAAAAGTTCGCGCGCCGCGATTTTGCCCCGTCGCGACCAGCGCGCCACCGAAACGGCGCTTCATCGAAACCGAGGTTCATGGAAGGTAATCCGCTGGCCTCATCCGACGCCGCGCGTGCACCCGGCTCGGTGCCGTTCGTGTCGGCCGCGCAGGCATCTGCACTGTTGCGGTCGGGACTCGCGATCGCCAGCGAACTTATCGGCGGCGTGTTCCCGTCGATCTGCAATGTAGTGAAAGAGAATCTGACCGCGCGCTGGGACTTTCACGTCGGCGCGCCGATGGTGCAACGGCTGATCGCCGGCAAACAGGCGGACCTGGGCCATCAGTTTCTCCGTCACCTGAGAGAGCGGCAGGACCTTGCGCTTGCCAACGCAATGGCACGGCCGTCGGCGACGTCGGCGCAGGTGTCCGTGCAGCTCAGTGCCGAAACCCTGACCTTGGTCGATGCGGTGACGACGGGCACCAACACTGTCGTCGAGCGCGCCGCCAGCAAGATGCGCGGCGTCGTTGAAGAACCTTTGCGCGACCTGCACATCATCGTCGGGCATCTGGTCGGCCGGCAAACCCTGCGCACCGCCGATGATCCGTTCGCGCCCGAAGTTTTCATGCATGCGCTGCTGTCGGCGGGCGAAGACCTGACGCTGCATCAGGAAGCCTGGGATTTCTTCCTGAACTCGTTTGAAAATCCGATGGCCGAAGAAATCGGCCGCATTCACCTGCAACTGCTCGAACATTTTCAGCGTCACGGATTCGATGCCAAGTCGATTCGCCGTGAGCTGGCGCTGAAGCAGGCCGGCACCCGCACGCACGGCGGCGGCAGAGCGATGGGGGATGGATCGGCGACCACCGGTGTCGGCGGTTATGGCGGCGCCGGCTTCGGCGACGGGTCGTTTGGAGGCGGTGGTGGATCTGGCGGCGGCGGATCCGGCGGTTCGGCCGGTGGCGCCGCGGCTGGCGGCTATGCCGGCTTCGGCGGAGGCATGGCCACCTCCGGACGACCGCTGCCGTCCATGACGATCGGTGTCGGCGCTCCGCTGGCCGACCCGACGTTTGTGCTCAACAACCTGATGACGCGGCTCCAGGCCAACGCACGCGACCTCAATGTTCCACAGTTGCAGTCGCCTGGACCGGCGGGCCAGCAACTGCTGCAGGCGATCAACGAACTGCAGGCTCTGGGGCTGGAAGGCATACACGGCGCGGCGTTCGCCGGGTCGCAAGCGGGATCGATCAACGCGTGGCGCGGGCATCTGATCGAAAACTCGTCGCGCACTGTCGACAAGCTGACGATCGAGTTGGTGGGCATGATGTTCGATCAGGTGTTGCGCGACGCACAGGTGCCAGCGGAGATCAAGGCCATCCTGTCCCGCCTGCAGTTTCCGGTGCTGAAGGCCGCGCTGCTCGACGCCGACTTCTTCGCCTCCAGCACGCACCCGTCGCGCCGGCTGATCGATCGTATTGCCAGCACCGCCGCGGGCTGGGAGCCCTACGGCGATGAGAACGAGCGCTACCGCGCCGAGGTCGAGCGCGTGGTGCGTGTCGTGCTGGAGAAGTTCGACAAGGATCTCGGCATCTTCGAAAAGCTGCTGGCGGAGTTCGACAACTTTGTCGGCGAGGTGGCGCCCCGCGACAACGATCCCGTGGCGCGCGCCAAGCGCGCGCTGGAAGAAGCGGAAAAGCGCGAGATCCTCGCCATCAACACGACGATCCAGGTGCGGCGCGCCTTTGAAAAAGTCGAGCTGGAACCGTACCTGCGCGACTTCCTGGTCGGCCCATGGGTGCAGGTTCTCGTCTCGGCCACCTTGCGCGACTCGAAGACGCCCGGATTTTCAAAGAG
>Ga0187892_10004368_pt1 | contig 23848 bp, 22 predicted proteins | sample MA1701073metaG_FD_139345 | JGI IMG/M metagenome (GOLD analysis project Ga0187892, IMG submission 139345) | Bio-ooze microbial communities from a basaltic lava cave in the Kipuka Kanohina Cave System on the Island of Hawaii, USA - MA170107-3 metaG ... | reverse complement strand
TTCCTGCAAGGGTATTGTACACCCTGAACTGCAGGCTCCTCGCCAGGCTGTAGACAGGCGGGTGGTAGTAAGGGCCAAAAACGTGCGGCTTTTTTATTGTTTTCGCCGCCTGTAGCCCGGCTGTCGCGGGGAAATAGCCGTAGTGGTGCGAATGGATTACGTCGAAACCCTTCGCCACTATTATACCCTTCCACCTGGAAGAATAGTACACCTTCCTTCCGAAAAAATACCTGACAGGCAGCCTGTTTATTTCTATTCCGTCTATCGTTTCTTTTTCTTTCCAGCCTTCGTTTATCTTTGTGTAAACAGTGACGTTGTGCCCCTTCTTCTTCAGGTATTTTGCAAGGTCCTGGCAGTAGAAAGACGCGCCTATGACAGAAGGATGGTAGGCAGGCGTGACAAAAGCGATTTCCATGCGATCACGCAGCGGTGCACATATAGACGCGCCTCAGGTTAAGGCCGTCAACTGCTATCTCCTTTATTGTCTCGCACCTGGCGCCGAGGTCCTTCTCTATATCCTGATAATAAGTATTCTTGTAGAACGCGTAGACGCAGAACGGGAGTTCCTGTGCAGTCGGGTTCGTCAGGACAAAACCTTCCGGATCCGCGTCTGGCGGCGCGGCCGAGCGCGCAAGCTCGCCAGCTACTTTTGTGCAGTTTTCTCTGACAAAAGCAGCGCCTTCCCGGTAGCCGTACAGCAGGACAATTTCGTCGTCCACCTGTCTGAAATTTGAGACGTTATCCAGAGGGCTGTAGCTGAGTATATAGTGCGGGTGGGCAGCAACAGCCGACATAAAGAGGGTCACAGACGCAACCACTACCAAGAAGGTTTTTGCTCTGTTTGTTTTCAGAAGATCAAGGCATCTTGCGGAAACTATCGCTATCAGCGGGATAACAGGAGTCAGGTATCTGTAAGACCAGCCGTATTTCTGGTTCCACAGAAAAAGAAGGAATATAAGCAGGAATATCAGTATATCCTTGTCTATCGATACTCTCTTTCTGAAAATTGCATAAAGCCCGGCAGCGAAAAGCGCGAGCAGCGGCAGGCTTTCCTTGGCGAAAAAAATAAACATGTAGCCTACGAAAGGGAATGTTATTATGTTGTTCTGCACGCCCGACTCCTGGGCGTAGCGCGATATTTCTTCCCGTCCAATGGCCGCCGTAGAATACTCGCCTGCCGAAAGCAGGAACTGCGGAACGTTAAGCGTGAAAGAGTCGTCCCTTCCAGGGAAGTCGGTCAGTTCTACGTCAAAATGTATCCTTACGGGGTATAGGGAAAAAGGCCAGAGAATAAAGAACACGAGGACTGCGGCAATCAGGCCCTTCAGAAAATAGTTCTCAAATGAGAGTGTGAGCTTTTTCCTGAAGCTGATTTTTATCAGGCCTTTCCAGAGGGCGTGTGCCACGAGTGAAACTACGAGGTAAAGCGCCAGGTACTTCGATAGCAATGCGAGCCCGAGTGAAATTCCGAAAAGCAATATATTCCTCCTTTCAGGTTTCTTCTGCATCACGAAATAGTAAAAAAGGGTCGCAAGGTAAAAGAATCCTGTAGCAGCTTCCGCCAGAAACATCCTGCTGAAAGCTAAATGAACAACCGAAAACGCGACTATAGACGCCGAGAGTGCAGCCGCGTACTTGCCGTAGTGCTCCCTTACAAATACATAGGTCAGCAGGACTGTCAGTGTTCCGAAAGCAGCTGAAACGCCCCTGAGCAGGGCCTCGGAAAATCCGTATATTGCATAGACAAATGCGCCCAGATATTTCATAAGTGGCGGGGTTGCGAAATCGTTGAAATTGTGGATGAGGTTGCCACGTGCATACTCAAGCGCGCCGCCTACAAGCGTGCCTTCGTTCCAGCTGAATTCTTCCCAGCCAAGGTCCGAGAATCTCAGGAATATTGCGGCCAGCACGGCGACCGCGAGGAATGCTATTTCTGCCCTATTTTCATATATTTTTCCTGATCGCACCGCGTATCAACCCCAGCCCGTAGGCGAATTCCCTGACAAATATTATCTGCAAAAGAAGCGGATAGTACCTGAGCCTGCCTGTTTTTAGAAGTATATACAAAGGCTTTAAAAGAAAATAAGCAGCCAGCAGGGCTATCCACCACATGAACAGCGCTAGCGAGGCAAGAAGCAGTACTATCGTAACAAGGAACGCGGCAGGCATAAGGACATCAAAAAACGAGATCATCTCGCCGTGCCGTCTTATCAGGTCTGTCTTTGCTATGCCGTTCCTGTATATCTGGTTGAAAACGCCTGAAAGGTCGCTCCTCCTTGTGTGCATTACTTTTATTGAAGGGTCGAACTTTATCCTGTAGCCTTCCTTGTAAAGCCTGTGCAGGAGTTCCGGTTCCTGCAATCCTGTTAGCTCTGTGTCGAAATTATGCTTTTTCAGGACCTCGTGTCTTATGGCCATATTGCACGCGCGTATACGTCTGGCGGCGTCTCTGCCGTGCAACGTCCCGCCGGCCCTGGCCTTGTCTATCGCAAAGACTGCGTTCTGAAAATCCGTCGACCTTTTTTCATCTATCACGTCATCCCCGCCGACTACGTCCGTATCCTTTATTGCACCCTCCAACCTGTTCAGCCAGTCCTCCGACACCACGCAGTCGTCGTCGGTGAACGCCACGACCTCGTTTCTGGCGGCGACAGAGCCGACATTGTAAGCATTTCCTATTGTATTTGCTTTGTCTTCGGCCCACCGGCAGCTGTATTTTCTTGCAATTTTTTTAGCGGCATCGCGCATCGGGGAGACAATTATTATTTCTGAAACTTTCTTTTTTTTGCGTTTGAGATTACTTATGCACTTTTCCAGATTTTGTGGGTTGTTGCGTGTCGGTACGACAACTGAGAATCTCATACAGATGTTTTAAAAAACAAGCTTAAACCCTTTTTCTCGGACGTGTATTGAATCATTTTTCAGCAAGGACGTTACACAATTCTGATTCCATTCCGGACAACTCTTCGGCGGTCACGGGTCTTATATCGCTCTTTCCTAGCAGGAAGAACTTTCTGAAGCCTACGGATTCCATCATTTTCACCAGTCCTTCTGCTGTTGCGCACGACTCTGATAGTACGGCGGGGTTGAGTTCTACGATCATACCGATTTTTTTGTTATTTTTTGCAGCCGTTCTCATTCCTTCAATGACGTCAAGTTCTCCTCCTTCCACGTCTATTTTCACCAGGTCTATCCTGCTTATATTCTCCTTCCTGCAGAAGTCGTCTATACTGACCGTCTTTACCTGCGATTTTCTTTTCGACTTGATTTTCAGGCTGTGAAGGCCCGTGTCCTGGCCTATATACATTGTCGCCCTTCCACTCACGTTCGATACAGCTGTTTTCGTGGTGACGATATTACCGTAGCCGTTTATTTTGGTATTTTTCTCCAGGAATGAGTAGTTCTTGTCCTCAGGCTCGAAAGAGTATACGCGGCCAGTTTTGCCTACAAGCCTTGCGCCTTGAAGTGTAAAATATCCGATGTGGGCTCCCACGTCGAAAAACACCATACCTGGCCTGAGAAATTTTCTCAACGCCTCCGACGTAGTCGGCTCGAAGTCGAACATCGCCATCCTCCTGCACGTGGCATCGTTCAGGTCGAGGTATATTTTATGGCCTGACACGTTCTCCAAACTCGTGCCGCCCTTTCGGAGGAGCATGAAAACTCTTGTATACACCGATCCTACAAGTCTGTACTTCGTAAGCTCCGAGCCCTCGAGCGCCTTGCACAAGCGTCTGAAAACCGCGTAAGCAATGTTTCTTAGCATATTCACCACGTTACACGTCGACCACTATGACAGAGTATCCCAGAAGACCTGTGGCGCTGTAGTTGTCGAGCCATGAGTAGCACTCGCGGTCGTAGAAGTTGTAGTTGGAAATTCCTATGAAGTACCTTCCGGTTTCTGGTGTGCACGACGCCCTTGTGTAATCCGGGGCGTAGAACCGTATGAATTCAGCCTTTGGTATCATGCTTGCTATTCTTGCGTCCTGTACATTGTTTTCTTTTATGTATTTTGCTACATCCTTCATGCCCTGTCCCCAGTCTACGTTTGCATCGGTAAGGTACAGGTAGCCTTGTGAAGGACCGCCTACGAACTCGTTGAAATACGACATGTTGTAGGGCAGTACGCTTGCCGCCTCAGCTACGTACCATAGCGAGAGTGCCACGATTGCAGCAACAAAATATTTTGCACGTCTCGCGTCGAATCTGTAATTTACTATGCCCCCAAGAAGCACGAAGAGGAACGGGTATAGAGGTAGTATGTGTCTCAGCCCTATTTTTACGTTCACGAAGAACGAGAAGAACAGTATAACCAACGCAGCCGGCATTATCAGAAACTTTTCGTCCTTCCATCGCATTTTCTGTTTTCCCGATAGCGACATGAATAGGAAAATCGCCAGAAATGTCAGGAGGGGTATTGGCTCTTTTATCAGGAAGGCTGTGATATGATAGTACCAGAAATCCCAGCCGTTCACGGGAGTTATCTTCTCCCCGAAGAAGAGTGTAGAGAATCCTCTGGACGCCTCGTAAGAGTTGTATCCGAACGGGCCGTTTATATATCTCACAGCCGGAAGGGGTATGTTGGCTAGTGCAAGTACAGTGTCCTTTGCGAGTCCGCTGAACTTCGAGTCGATAAATTCCATCGCTTTCTCTTTCGAGTGGACAGTATCCATTACAGAGCCGACGTGGAAGCCGTAGAAAAGCCATACAGTAAGGAATACGCAAGCAAAATACAGCAGGAACGTACGTGTATTCTTTTTAAGCGGCCTGAAATAGAGAACGAATATAAGCAACACGAGCGGTACAAAAATAAGTGCGGTGAATTTCGTGAGCAGGGCCAGCCCCAATGCTGTACCTGATATTGCGGCGTTTTTGTTGGTCTTTTCTTTGCTGAATCCCCACAGGTAGTACATGGAAATAAACATGAACGTCGCTGCAACAGCATCTGTTGTGGCGAGCGAGCCGTTCGCAAGCAGCAGCGGCTCAAAAGATAGCAGGAACAATGCGAATAGTGCTGCCTTATCGCCGTATATCTCTCTAGCCCACCTGAATACATAAAAGCCAAGCAAGATAACAGTCAGAGCTATGGGCAGTCTTGTAAGAAAAAGATAGTAGTCTATTCCGTACGCGTTCATTACGTTGTACATGTTGAAAGGCCGCTCGTCCCAGACAGGGTTTGCGTCGGGATATAGGAAAATACTGTTAATGAAGTATGATAAATCGCCGTGGTATCTGTAAGCAAATGGCGAAAAATCACCAGTCGTCGCTGTATATTTTCCTATCCCGGGATAGTTCTGCTCGTCGGCCACCATAGAGTTTGCACTTATGATATAAATCATCTGTGCAAAAGCTAGCAGAAGTAAAAAACCAGATATAATTTCTACTCTTCTGTCTTTAATTTTCATGTGCTGTTCCTTCACAATGACGGACTAGTTTCGTGGCTTTTCTGCCGTTATCATTTTGTAGAGGGCGAATGGGTTGTTTTTAGTATAGTTAAAGGCTTTTTCTATACCGGCTCCGAATTTTTTGTTGACCATGAAATTTGGGAAAAAGCCGAATTTTGTTATATTTATGTTACGAAATCCGGTATTCTCCAAGACCTTGGTTAGTCGTGAATTTGTCATATTAAGTATCCCCTTTTCATTTTTCCATCCCATCTCCGTAACAACCATCATCTGAATATAATAAAGTGGATTGGTAGGATTTGGTTCTACAAATGCTATTTTGCCGCCTTTTTTTATAGCAGAGTTTATATTTTTGAGCGCAATTTTTATTTCAAGCAAATGATGGAGGACGTGAAAACCGCAAACTACGTCGAATTCGTCTTTTATGTTGGAGCTATATACGTCCAAATTCATAACTTTGGCGTTAGGCCCGACGGCGTTTTTGAGTCTTTTTAGCATGTCGCCCGCGGCGTCCGATACCGTAAGTTTGTACCCGCGTTTTATGAGAGCCGTAGAAAATCTTCCGTAACCAGCCCCTACTTCAAGAATTTTTAGGCTCTTATCTATTTTACTTCTCTTGATGAATTCTTCGATTATAATATTAACAAATGGTGTGTCGGCAACAAACATATAGGCGTGGTCGTGGCTGTAGTATTTTTTTATATTTGACAAATCTCCGGCAATTTTATCACTAATCATTTGATCACAAGGTCTTTATTATTAAAAATCTGTTACGATAATCGTTTTAAAACCTTCTAATAACCATAGAAGATGATGGCTGATTTTCTGGAAAAATACACTGCAGGGAAGGGCGTTGACACCTCCCTGAAAAAGCACAGCAGCGCCAGACATGTGAAAAGAAGATACGACAACCTCTATTCTTTGTACCCGGTTGTGAAGTTTGAATCGTGTGACTACGTGACAAACGTGGATTCCATAAACGCCACTAAATTCGGTCCTGTCATCCTTTCTGAACTGATCAAGTACGTAAAAACAGGCGGCTTCCTGTTGGTGTCTTACACGCCGAACAAAATAATGAACAGCGGCGGCCTGAGAAAAATCGCGGAGAAGTTCATAGGAAGATTCGGAGAGGTAGCGGAGTACAGAAAAGAAAAAGGAAGGACAACCATGATTTTCAGGAAGACCAAAGATTATCTCTCAAAAGGAGATTCCATAAACAAGTGGACGATAGGCGTCATAACCAACGGAAAGCGGGACAACTGGGTGTTGGGCATGATAGAGTCCGTCAGGAAGCAGCGCATACCGGAATACGAAATCCTCATAGTTGGAAACACAGGCAGTGCTGTGAGGGAGCAGAAGGGCGTCCGTTTCGTGTACTTCGACCAGAAAGACGAGAAAGGCTGGATAACAAGAAAGAAGAATGTCATATGCGAAAAGGCAAAATATGAGAACGTCCTCGTCCTGCACGACCATCTATTTTTGGATAAAAACTGGTATTCCGGCATGAAGAGGTACGGAAACTATTTCCAGATATTGACTTTCTGGATAAACTCGGCGGCAGAAAGGGTCCTGTCTTGGGACGTGGCGTCCAGAGGCAGGTGGCCATATTCGCTCGATGCAAGAGATTGGGATGCCAGCGCTGTCATAGGGGGCAGCTACTGTGCCTTAAAGAAAGACGTTGCGCTCGCTGTCCGATGGGATGAGAGGCTTTTTCACTTCGAGGGTGAAGATTTCAAGTTCTCACTGGACGCTACAAAGAAGGGCTTCGTATCCAGGGTGAATGTTTTTTCCGACATGGGATCCTACAGGGCGCTGAGAAAAGGCCCTTACGCATATAAGTTTGATCCTGCAAAGCTTGGTAGGCTAAACATAAAGGAAAAAGTAACTTACAGGAGACTTCTAGATACATCTATATACATGGGCGCCAGAAACTTCAGCAATAGTACGCTGAAGGTGTGGAAGTACGGACTGAAGGTGAAGAAGCGAGTATCACGGCGCTAGTGCTTGTGTGCCACGCTCGGTATATTTTTCTTGTAGTGCTTTATGAAATGTTCCACATCCTCAGGCGTGCCAAGTCCCCACATTTCCTTTACCTTAACTATTTTTATCTTGTCACCTCTTGCGATTAGCTCGTTATAGACAGGGCAGACGTAGAACTGGTCGTTCCTTCTTATATCTTTCCTTATCATCTGCTCGGTGGCCCAGATAAAGTTCTTCCCGCGGGCAAAATAGTACAAGCCGACGGTCGCGTTAGAGCTTATAGGCACCTTCTCCGCAACTTCTGTTACCACGTCGTCGGGGCCTGCTTTGGCGAAGCTCCATTTAGGGTCGGTCGCGTGGAATACAGGTATAAGGCCTTCTGCTTTGTCTTTCCTTACGCTCGCTATCGCTTTTTCTATGTCGCACTCGAAAAACTGGTCTGTATTGTAGATTATCAGCGGCTCTTCGTTGTCTATAAGGTTTTTTGCCAGGAGTGCCGTTGCAGCTGCGCCCTCTGTCACCCCGTCCGTTACTATTATTTTTATCCTGTCGCCGTAAAGCTCTTTCAGTCTCCTGTCAAGGCCGTGCTGTTCCACGTGATCTTTCAACACTATGAAAATATAGTTCTCGGATCCGTAAGGCAGGCAGCTTGTAGCCCACACAACCATTGGTTTCCCAAGTATGCCGATCAGTGGTTTCGGCTCTTTATACCCTTGTTCCTTGAACCTGGAACCCCTTCCTGCAATAGGCATGACTATTTTCATACTATCACCTATAGGTTCTCCAAAATAAAGCTGTCCACATCGCCCACGAGCGAGCTCCTCTTCTGGAAAACGCTGCTTGTCGTATTATGTAGATTCTTGAATATTTCATAAAGCTTTGCGTATTTTTCCGTTGCGGCTATGTTCGGGTAGAAAGTTTTATTCAGGCTTATCCTAGAGGCGGCGGTCTTCATGTCGATCTTCTCGATGAGCAGGTTGGACAAGATAGCTGCGCCGAGCGAGGTCGTCTCGGTTTCGTTCGTGACCGACACCGGTTTGCCTGTGAAATCGGTTTTTATCCTGCATATTAGGTCGTTTCTTGAGAGCCCGCCCGACATCCTCAGTTCCCTTATAGGGATGCCGTGTTTCTCTATGGACTTCGTCATGTCGAGCGTCATGAATCCTATGCTCTCAAAGATACTGCGGATTATGTCTTTCCTGGAGTGGTACCTTTCCAGTCCGAAGAACACTCCCCTCACCTGCGCGTCAGAAAACGGCATCCTCTCGCCGAGTATATAAGGTAGGAATATAAGACCGTTCGAGCCTGCAGGGCTCTCGGAAGCCTCCTGATTCATGAGATCGTATATATACGGCGTATCTTTGTACTGGTGGTCCGAATAGAAGCAGCTTTTTGCCCATTCTAGAAGGCCGCCTTCTATGTTGTTAGACCCGCCGACCACGTACACGTTGAAATAGGGGAAATGCTGCGATAGTATCCCTGAATTGTTCGCGCCGACGTTGTTCTGCGATGCGACCCTTACTGACGACACAGTACCGCAGGTGTTCGCAGCGACCGAATAATCATATATGCCGCTCCCCCAGAAGGAGCACAGAGCGTCGTACGTAGATATGGTTATTTCTGTTTTTTTGTCCAGGCCAAGCTCCTCGGCTGTTTTCCCATCTATGCGTCCTACCGTATGGCCGACTTCTTTCACGTCCGGCAGGTTCGCCCTGCTTATCCCAAGGAACTCCAGGAGCTCGTCAGAGTATCCTCCATCAGCGTCGTAATAGAATTTTTCTGCGTTCATTGTGTCTGTTACAGTCCTGCCAGACAGCTTCATTATGAGATAGTCGTTTGAACCTAGGAACATCCCGACGTCGTCAAAAATTTTTTTGGCGTTCCTTGATATCCAGAATATTTTTGGGGCCATGTAGCTCGCAGCCGGCCGGAAGTTCTGGTGGTTCCATATGAGTGCCAGGCTCTCCGCCGACGACATCTCTTCGGCTTCTTTCTTTGATCTTTTGTCAGAAACCATTATTGCATTCGTTAAAGGCTCGCTACTATTGTCTACAGGGACAAGGCAGGACGAAGAACTTGTCACCGTCACTCTGGCTATTTCCTTATTCATAACTTCGCCTACCGCTCTTTTTGTCAGCTCCCACCACTCTATTGGATTCTGCTCGACGTGGTCTCCATGAATGAATGTCCTAACCGGAAAGAACGAAGACTGGGCCGTCTTTTTGAACCCGCTATCAAACACCACCGCGCGGACGCTTCTCAGGCCTAGGTTTATAACAAGCGTATTTCCACTGTTCATAGGGAAAACTTTTATACCAAACCTTTTTTAACCCTCCGCCGTTCAACGTTTGTACCAAATCTGCGCATAAAAACATTGGGTCGAATGTTTTCTGATGAAAGACACCGTGACATTCCTCATAGCGACGCTCAATGAAGAAGAGGACCTTGAAGATCTGCTGGTTTCCATAAAAAAACAGACGCACGTGAAGAAAGAGATAATCATAGTGGACGGCGGATCGAAGGACAGGACAGTCAAAATCGCCAGCAAATATACAAAAAAGGTTTACGTACTGCCGGGAACAGGTGTTACAAAAAGTAAGGCTTACGGACTGAAGAAGGCAACAGGTGGCATTGTGCACCTTGCGGACGCCGACAACAGGTTTGAAGACAGAAGATACATGGAAAAAATGATAAAAATTTTCAGGACGCACAAGCCTGGCGCAGTGGCCGTGAGGATAAAACCGTCCGGCAGGATGAACTTCATCCAGCGCGGCCAAGCGGCGTACCGCTCCCTTATATGGGAAAACAACCAGAAGGGTGTCGTGACAGACGTAGACCCGGACAACATAACCTTCTGCTGTTTTGAGAAAAATCTCCTAACCAAGCTTATGGACAGCGAATACAGGAATCTCATAGGTAACGACGATCTTTACCTCGCGAAAAGAACGCGCGAACTAGGCGCAAAGACCGTGTTCGACCCGGCCCTTTCCCAGAGTCATAAGGACCCGGACTCATGGAACCAGATAAAGCGCCAGGCTCTCTGGTACGGCCGGGTAATAAACCAGAGGTACGTGCCGGATAAAACAAGAAAAGTTGTTACGATGCTGGGTGCGCTACTTTTCTGGCCTGCTAATTTCTTACTTTTTCCGGTAAATCTGTCTTTTTTTCCGAGCGATATAATTGCACTTTTGCTGGCTGCGATGAACACTCTTTACTTGTTAGGTGCGCTTTACCTGTCTGCGAGATCTAGGGACGCTGCCGGCAGCTTCTTTCTTATCTACATCCTCAACCCCTACCGTGCTTTCTGGTTCTTCACAGGTTATACCAAAGGCTTAGGAAGGTGACTAGATGAAACCTAAAAGCGCGCTTCCTTCAAATAAGTGGTTTGCAGTAATCCTCGCCCTGTCACTTCTAGAACTTGCGCACTTCCTCGCGGCGGCCGGCGCGGCGCTTCCAGGCTCTGTATACGTCGGGTCGACCACGGACGAGGCGATAGTATTCGGGCTTGCTCGCTCGGTTGACATGGATTACATGAACCCATGGAACGTTGAAAAAGAGGAGAATATTTTCACAACGCTCGCTCTCACAAGCCCATTCGTCTACGTTCCTGTTGGCTTAGTTTCGTCGCTTAGCGGTATTGACTTGCTGATCCTGAGCGTAATTGTGCGCGTACTTGGAAATTTTGCATTCTATATAGTCGCCTATCACCTGATAAGGATGTTCTTCCGGGAGGGCGAGAAATTTGACATAGCCTTTACAGTTTTCCTGTTCGTCACAGGCTTGAGCGGCGTTTTATACGGTTCCATGGCTCTGGCCGGCTATTCCAGCGGCGCGCTGAATACGTTAGCGCATATGTTCGCTTACTACGAATTCGAGAAGCTGACATATTCTGTCTACTACCAACTCTATTACACCCTGCCTAAAATCACCGGAATGTTGTCTGTCCTGTTCCTGTTAAGAAACCGCAGATTGCCTTCGCTATTGTTTATGGGTCTTACGCTGCTGCTATATCCGGCCATAGGCGTCGCGTTCTTCCTGTGCTTTGTTATCTACTACGCGGTACTGAAAAAGGATTTTAGCAAAAATCTGCTCCTGGCGATTGTAGTTTCCGCCTTTTTTTTCTCTCCTTGGCTCGTTATGTCCCTCGTCAACCCAGAAAACTTCCTGCTCTACTCCGCAAAGTACAGGACCGTCGCCTTCCTGCCCGGCGTACTCGTAGCTTTCGCGCCGATGGTACTGCTTGTTTTTTACAAGCTCAGGAAAAATCTGAATGTCTTCAGGAACAATCTTTACGTGGTCCTCCTCGCAGCCGCTACTGTTATTTTCTCCGTAAGTCAACTGAGAGAAATATCGACAGAGAGCAGCCTTGTAAATAACTTTCTTGCTTCTTCCGGCCTACTCAACGTCTCCAACTTCATCCTGCCCGTCTCCTTTTTGGTAGAATTATCCATGACCGCCCTGCTGCTAGTTGGCGCTTACGGGGTGTACAAGTCCGTCTGGAACATAAAATTGAAGCTTGTTTTCATCTGGTCGATTTTGCTCATTGCGGCGAGCATAGTGTCGCAGGACTACGTGCCATGGGGGCCGCACAGACTTCTGTTCGCCCTGAGGCTGCCGTTAGCTATATCAGCTGCTTTCGGGCTTTCCCTGCTGGCCGGAAGGGTGAAAATAAACAAGTTGCGGCTTCTTATTATCCTGTTGATCATTTCGGCCCCTACTATACTGGCGGCTGAAGCAAGGGCGCAGACGTTTGTCAGTCGTGATTTCTCCTACTACAGTGCGGACGATTTCTACGCCCTAAAGTTTCTTGAAAAGCAGGAACAGGGTGTTGTGGTCAGTTCTGCGAAACTTGGCACATTCGGGCCGTATATATCAGCCAAGCGTTTTCTTCTGTTCGGTCTGCCAGCAGAAATAGTTGTGGATAGGTACGGTGAAAAACTGAAAGACGTTGAGATATTCTACTCTTCCGCCGACGTGTCAGTGCTGAAAAAATACAACATAACTTACGTCGTTTACAGTTACGAGGAGAAAAAGCTCTCTTCTGTAGATTTTGACGCGGTAGGTGGCTTGGAAAAAATATACGACAGCGGAACGAAGGTTTACAAGGTCGTCCCCTGAGTGACCATCTCCTTGTTCGCGGTGCATTCCACATTGGGGCATATCGGGCTCGGCATTATCTGCGTCCTCTCGTTCACCCAGACCCCCTTGTAAATGAATACCATTTCCCTGCCGCACCTCTCGCACTTCATGTTTATTCACCCTGGCTAATTTCTATCTTCTTGTAAAGTGCGTCCGCAGACCACGTGTCGTGCTTCTTTTTCTGCACTTCCTTTATGTCTAGAAATATGTCCTCTTTTGCGACGCCGTTTTCTTCCAGCTCTTTCTTGAACCACGGAAGAAATCCCATGTTAGTCTGCCTGTGAATATCTTTCCAGCCTACGGTAGTTGTTGGCGGCACGAAACCGTGCTGCACAGCTGCGTCATACAGTTCAGTGCCTGGGTACGGTGTGTAGAGCTTGGGGCCGCTTATAGATACATTCGGGTAGTCCAAAAGTTTTATTATTAGCTCCTTTGTCTGAATCATGTCCTCCAGCTTCTCGCCCGGTATACCGAACATGAAAGACACCCTGATCGGTATGTCGTGCTTGTATCCGAGCTCGGCAGCCTTTATTATATCTGATGGTGTTATCTCCTTCTTTATGAGTTTCAGCACCCTTGGTGAGCCTGATTCGCCTCCTACAAAGAGCTGCATACATCCGTTCTCGCTCAGTTTCTTCATGAAGCTGTCCGTAAGCAGCGTGGCGCGTGTCTCGCACATGAATCCGACGCCTTTGGTCTTCATGTAGTCTGTTATTGCTATCGCCCTTCTCACGTCTATAAGGAAGAAGTCGTCCCAGAATCCTATGCCATCGATATCGTAGTTGCCGTGCAGGTAGTCTATCTGGGTCTTCACCCACTCAAGCGAGTGGGGTCTCCACGTCGAGTTGTGGACAGCGTTTATGTAGCAGAAAGAGCACCTGTAGGGGCATCCCCTGCTGGTGACCATGTAGTAAAATACTCTTTTCCTGGTCTTCTCAAGCGCTCCGCGGACTGAGTGTTCCTCCGTGTAGATGTAATTGCTGCCGTCTATGAGGTGCCAAGCAGGCGCGTGCTTGTCCAGGTCCTTTATGAAGTCTGTAGTGGTCCATATCTTTTTAAGAGGCGGACCGCTTGAGAAGGATTTTGCGAGGTCCACTACGGCCCTTTCTCCCTCGCCGATGACTATATAATCAATAAAATTTTCGTTAATGCACTGGTGCGGTAGTATGGTAGGGTGCACGCCTCCCCAGACTACAGGTGTCTTTGTCTCTTTCTTCACAGCCTGCGCAATGTCTATCATCTGGAATATCGTCGGCGTTGTGTACACAGTCTCGCCAACAAAAAGCGGGTCTAATTCGGAAACCTTGTCTACTATTTTCTTCAGGGGGTCTGAGCTGTCCATGAGTGTTACAGAAAATCCGGCCTTTTCGAGTGCGTCTGCTATGTACAGAGTTCCCATTGGTGCGTATCTGTAGCCTTTGTTCTGACTCACTAGGAGTATATTCTTGTTCATTCAGATCAGCCTCTCGCCGGTTCTCTTGTCGACGATGTGTATCACGTTCACCGGGCAGCACTCAGCTGCCTGTGTATTGATCGCGTGGTCTTCCTGCGCAAGGTCCAGCTTCTCCTGGACAACCTCGCCAGATTCTACTACCTTCTCGGCGCCTATGACGTCTGACTTGCCATCTACGGATGATATGACCCAGTGCTTTGGGTTTATAGCTGCGCACGCGCCGCAGCCGATGCATCCTGGCCTGTCGTGGTCTATCAATAAATCAGCCATATACGACCACTATAGCACCGTATATGCTTTATATCTATCTTTTGCAGCTAAAAAGGCTTCCCAGGGTCATTTCCTAGCGTTTGTGGCTGCTTTTATTATGCGCGTAAGCTCCCTGGCCTTCTCATCCCAGTTCTGCACGCCGCGCGCTTCCGACCTGTTCGCAGCCTGTATGTCCGCCAGTTTCTGCCTGTTTTTAAGCAGGCCCTCGAGTTTTGCAGCCAGGTCCTCTGCATCGCCTGATCTGAAAAGGAGGCCGTTTTTCTTTTTTATCAATTCCCTGTTCCACTCTGTGTCTGTGGCAACTACAGCCAAACCTGCAGCCATGTATTCCAGAATCTTGACAGGCGAGAATCCGTATGGCTCATTTTTCGCCTCCAGGTAAGACGCGGTGCCTATAGAGCACCGTGTCATAGCTGACAAGGCCTCCTTGTTTGGCAGAGGCCCGAGGAACTTCACGTTCGTAGCTGCTTTGTACCTGCTTTTGTCGTACTTCCCTACTATCCAGACCTCGTGGTTCACGTCCCTGGTTGTGAGTATTCTGCTGGCTTCCAGCAGGACGTGCACGCCCTGATATTTCAGGCTGTTTCCAACAAAGATTATCCTGTCGGGATTGCGGCTGCTCTGGCGCATTTTTACTTTTCTGGTGTTGGCGCCGGTGCCTATTACATAGATTTTCTTGTCTATCCTTCTTTCAAGCGACTTCCTGTTAGATTCCGATACCGTGATGACGCAGTCGAAATTTTTTACTGCGCTTTTCATCCAAATGCTTAGCGCGGCGTTCCTGACAGGCCATAATACAGAAATAAGCCTGCTTACATCGTAAGACTTTGCAAAGAGGTTGTAGCTTATCTCTATCATGCTTGAGGCTTTCGTTTCGAGGAAAGCAGGAAACAGCTCGAACGGTTCTGTCCTGAAGTAAAGGAAGTCAGGGTCTATTTCTGATATTATTGAGTTTATATTCTGTATTTTCTTCACGTCCCTGCGAAGCCTGATAAATGACGTATCTATGTCCTTGCGTACGATAACGGTCAGGTTGCCTTTTCTCTTTTTAGTATTATTCTTTCCTGACGCGATAAGGTATACGTCGTCATTTCTGTTTATCCTTGACATCGATTCTGTAAGGTCGGTGTAGTGCAACGTCCCGCCGGAAGGCGTGTCCAAGTTTACTTTCGGCGCAAGAAACAGTATCCGCATGCGTATCTACTCGCTGGGATATATCCTTTTCCCGGTCTCTTTGTCAAAAACAGTTATTATGACGGTCGGACATACGCTGGCAGACGCCACGAATTTCTCCAGCTCGTCCTCCCCGCACTCCAGCTCGAATACCCCTCTTTCCTTCTCCTCCCCGCCTTTCAGGACAGCCCTGCCGTCCATCGTGTTCATCCTCCATCTTTCCGGATAGACCGCCGTACAAGCCGCGTCGCTTATGCAGCCAAACCTGTCGAATTTTATCAGGTACTTTTTCGGTGTGTCCATGTCAATCCAACCATTGTTCTCTCCACAGCTGAAGGCTGAAAAGATTGAATACCTGCTGTGAATTTGTCCAGGAGTTTTTTTGAAGGTATTCCTTTGCCTTTTTAACCTCATCTTTTTTGACCAGACATGATAATGCGAGCTTCTCTAGCTTGTCCTCGGCCGTGCTCCTGTAGTCGCCAAAAAGCCACACGGTCACAGGTGGCGTGAGTCCCATCTTTCTTTTTCTGCCTGCTATATTCTTCGGTACCCTGTCCGCCACAATTTTCCTGAAAAGTATCTTTGTCTTTGTTGCCGATACTTTCTGGTCAATTGGAATCTTCTGCGCCGCGTCCACTATCCTGTAGTCCAGGAACGGGCACCTTACCTCCAGCGAATTGGCCATCGAGGCTCTGTCTACTTTTACCAGATAGCCGTCTACAAGCGTGTAGTTTAGGTCGAAGTCGAACGCCCCGGCAAGCATGTCCTTCCTTGACCTGCTTATCTTTCTCAAGGAATCCGAGTTCCTGCCTGTAGGTGTCGGTATATGCGAGTCCCTGAGGCTCGTCTCAAAGTCGGAGAGGAGTTTTGCAGCGTACCTGTTGCCGGTTATGCCGTGCACAGTTGCAAATAGACTCCTGCCAAGGATTCTGAGTATCCTCGGCGACAGCCTCAGCATCTCGAGTCTCCTATAGTTCATATAGTGTCCGTACCCGCCGAAGAGTTCGTCACCACCGTCACCGGAAAGCGATACCGTCACGTGTTTCCGCGCGAGCTCCGATAATCTGAAAGTTGGATACATAGATTGGTCCGCGAACGGTTCGTCAAAGTAGAAGTAGATTTTTTCTGTAAGATGCTCAAAATCCTTTTTTCCGAAGTATTTATGATGGTGGTTTGTGCCTATCTCCTCGGCCACTATTCTCGCGTATTCGCTCTCGTCGTAGTCCTCCTCCTCAAAGCCTATGGAGAATGTGTGAAGACGTCCTGCTTCGGGTATGAATTTTACCATGGTCCCTGTTATTGCAGACGAGTCTATGCCTCCGCTCAGGAAAGCTCCGACAGGGACGTCCGCCACCATTCTTTTTCTCACGGCGTCGTCAATAAAGTCCCTCATTTCTTCCACGATGTCGCCGCTGGCCTTCCTTTGTCTTGGAAACGTGTAGTACCTGCTAATTTTTGTGAACTTTTTCTGCCTGAGATCGAATACAGCGTACGAAGCCTTGGGTAGTTTGTGCACATTGCTGTAGATCGTAAACGGTGCTGGTATCCACGACAGTGTTAGATAAAGCTCCAGAGCTGTCTGGTTTATGTCTCTAGGTATGTCGTGCTGCAGGATCGCCTTCAGTTCGCTCGCAAAAATGAGTACGCCGTCCTTAATATAATAGTAGAGCGGTTTTTTTCCCAGCCTGTCCCTTGATAAGTATAGCACTTTTTTTCTTGAGTCATATATAGCTAACGCCCACATGCCGTTTAGTCTTTTCACAAATTCGTCTCCCCATTCTTCGTACGCGTGAATTAACACTTCGGTATCGGTCGCTGAACTGAACCTGTGTTTTTTCTCCAGTTCCCTCTTTATCTCAAGGAAGTTGTATATCTCGCCGTTGAAGACTATGCACACGCTGCCGTCCTCGTTGTAGATGGGCTGTCTTCCCCTCGTCGAGAGGTCTATTATGGACAGCCTGTTGTTGCCGAGGCTGACGTTTCTGTCGACGAAGTGGCCGCTCTCGTCAGGCCCTCTGTGTGTCTGGATAGAAACCATCTTCTTGACAAGTGCCTTGTCTGAGAAATTGAATCCTACTATGCCGCACATACAAATAGTCCTCAGCAAGGGTATTAAAAAGTGTTCGCCGCGTTAAGGGTTTTGGTTCATTTGTTTAATTGGCGTATATGCCTTCTGCGACGCTTTCTTCTTTAAAACCTTGTCGTCCAAACATCTTACTGGTATGCGGAAAAGGTGTCCTGTTTGCTGAGTGTAATAGTTCCGATGAAAAACGAGGAGAAAAACTGCGAGCCGCTCGTCAGGTCAATAGAGGAGACCGTGAGGAAAAACAGATGGAAGGCGGAGATAATACTGGTGAACGACGTCTCCTCTGATAAAACAGGCGAGGTACTCGACCGCCTAGGAAAGAAATACAGAAACGTGAGGGTGATCCACAGGAAGCCGCCTTCAGGACCGGGCCGGGCCCTCCGAGACGGCTTTGTATCTGCCAAAGGCAACATAATAGTCACTATGGACGGCGACCTTTCTCACGATCCAAGGGATATGCCCAAACTCGTTGATGAATTGAAAAATGCTGACATAGTGTGCGGCTCTAGATCTGTAGCCGGCGGAAAGGCGGAAATGCAGGTCAGCAGGATAATCATAAGCTACGTCTACAATCTGCTCTTCCGTACTCTCATCGGTATCCCGGTAAAAGATTTCACTTCGGGCTACAGGGCGTACAGGGCGGGTATGGTAAAGTCCTTGAAGCTGGATGCAGACATGTTCGGGATATACGTAGAGATTCCTGTGAAAGCCTACATAAAAGGCTGCACGTTCGCAGAAGTTCCTATTCACTACCGCAAGCGTGTGCACGGGAGGACAAACCTGAATTACCTGAAGCAGGGCAGGGAGTACCTAAAATACGCTCTTTGGGGTGTAAAGGCCAGGATATTTGGTGGTTGATATCTCATACAAAGAATTGAGGGATATTTATGAAGGCCAGAACGCCGACGTCGATACTAGGGCGTTCAACAGCAGTATGTCTATACAAAGGGAGTGGCACAGGGAAAAACTGAGGCACGTCATGAGGAACGTATCCTTGAAAAACAAGTTTGTTCTGGACGCAGGATGCGGCTCAGGAGCTTTCTCCAGGGCTCTTGCAAGGAAAGCGAGGCGGGTAGTGGGCATCGATATAAACAAGTTTGCAGTCGCAAGTGCGGCCGATAAAGGCGGTTCATTCTTCATTCCTGCGAACATCGAGCGTATACCTTTCGCAGACAGCTCGTTCGACGTCGTAGTCTGCCTGGACGCCCTCGACCACTGCCTTAAGCCCCGCGACGTTGTAAAAGAGTTCAGCAGGGTACTGAAGAAAGGAGGTAAAGGAATCGTGATAGTGCAGAATCATACGCGTGCGTGGAGGTTTGTAGAATATATGTGGGATAGGTTTGGCAAAGGCAGGGAGTACGGCCACGTCCACGTGTCTAGATTCGACAAGGGCAACATAAAGGATCCGTTCAATGTAAACGGCGTAATGATAAGCGATATTTATTCTATACACCACATTTCCCCGTTGCTTCTGGTCAGGAAGCCGTGGACCTACCCGGACCTGGTGGAAAAAAAGATAAGGAAGATGATGATGGGGTTAAGCATAGTCGTAGTCATAGAAAAGGTCTAGTGCTGTGTTTACGCGAAAAGATTCTTGTTCTTGTCCGTCCATCTGAAGAGCGCTTCTATACCCTGTATTGGCGCTACCTTTGGTCTCCATCCGAGTGTTTTCGTAGCTTTAGATATATCAGAATAATAAACTTTCTGGTCAGCAGGTCTCCACGTGTCCTTTGACGTCCTGATTTTTCTGCCTGTTATTCTTTCCAGTTCTTCCGTGAGTTCTATGAGGGATATTGTATTTTCTTTTCCGCCTCCTACGTTGAACGCCTGGCCGTGCAGTTTCTTCCTCGATTCGGCCTCGCGGATAAAAAGTTCGACGAGGTCTGATACAAAAAGAACGTCCCTGACCTGCTTGCCGTTCCCGTATATCGTCAGCGGCTTGTTGAAGATGGCGGCCCTTACAAAATGCGATATCCATCCCTGATCGGCCGTGCCGAACTGCCGCGTCCCGTAGATGCAGCTCATCCTGTTTACCACTGTCTTTATTCCATACAACGCCCCGTAGTCCCTGGCGTACTGCTCTCCGACAAGCTTCGAGACTCCGTAGGGTGTGTGATGCCGGGCGTCTATGTGAAAATCCTCCCGTATGCCGTTCCTGTGTTTCCCGGAGAACTCGTACCTCTTCTCTTTTTCAACCAGCGGCACGGCGTTCACGTTGTCGCCGTATACCTTGTTTGTGGAGCAGTATACGACACACGCATCGTCCTGTCTTGCAGCCTCGAGGACGTTGAACGTGCCGAGCGCGTTTATCTCGAAGTCCTCCCTTGGATTTGCAACAGAAGTCGTGACAGCTGTCTGACCGGCCGTATGGAAGATCACGTCCCTTCCCCTGGCTGCCTCAGCTACCTGGGAGAAATTCCTCACGTCGCCCTCCACTATTTTTATTTGCTGGTTCTCGCCAAGCCATTCGGCGTTATGCCTGCTGCCCTTCCTGCTGAAGTTATCGAAGACCGTGACGTCCGTCCCGCTCTTTGCCAGTGCGCTGGCCAGATTTGACCCTATGAAACCTGCGCCGCCGGTGACGAGGGCTTTTTCCATACGTACCACAACTTCAGTTAGGAATTAAAAGCCATCTTTACCCTGAGGACCAGAAGCTGGAATACCATCTTCAGCGGGTCGAGGGTCTTTATCCTGCTTTCTCCCCTGTGTTCCCACACAATCGGTAGCTGATAAAGGCTGTATTTCCTCTTTCTGGCCCTGTGAAATATCTCGACGTCGAATACCCATCTGTTGCTCAGCAGGCTGCTGAAAAGATCCTTCGCGACGTCCCTCCTGAAGCCCTTGAAGCCGCAAAGAGAGTCGCTTATGCCTGTCTGGTAAATCAGGTTAACCGCCAGGTTGAACGTTATTCCGAGGAATTTTCTTTTCTTTGGCTGCTTCACGTCCGACTTGGCAGATGCGCGCGTGCCGACGACGATGTCGTATTTCTTGAGAAAAGGCTCCATCTTCCTGATCTCGTCCGGGCGTATCGAACCGTCCGCATCTATGAATATGACGTAATCACCCCTGGCTTTCGTCACGCCCTGTCTCACGGCGTAGCCCTTTCCCATGTTTTTCTCATACGAGATTACCCTGAACTTCCCCGATTTTCTTGATGCCGAGTTTAGCAGATCCAGTGTCCTGTCTCCGGACCCGTCGTTGACCAGCAAGACCTCGTATTTTCCGTTCTTCACGAATTCGGTCATTTCCTCCAGAAAAGGCACTATCCTGCGTTCCTCATTGTATGCAGGAACTACGATGCTGATCACGGATTTTTCACCATCTTCATGTATAAGTCCTCGAACCTGGACATCACGTAAGACTTGTCGAACCTTTTCGCGCTCATCTTCAATTCCTTGCCCATTTTTTTCCTGACAGCAGGATTTCTCAGCATATACGTTATCGCGTCTGCAAAGCCGCGGTAGTCTCCCCTCGGGACGTGCACGGCCTTGCCCTCAGTCACCTCTTTCAGAGCCGGTATATCCGATGTCACTACAGCCGTGCCAGCCGCCATCGCTTCCGCGACCACCAGGCCGAACACTTCCCTCTGCGTGGGGAGGCAAAAAACGTCGGCGGACGCGTAAATGCTTGGCAGGTCCTTCTCTGGTACAGTTCCTGTGAATACTATATTCCTCTCTAGTTCCAGTTTTTTTGCCAGCTCCCTCCAATGTACGTCTGATTCATCGCCTTCAAAGCTGGCAGGCCCGGCTATGAAAAATTTTGCGTCCGGTATTTCTTTTACAACAATACCAGCCGCCCTGATGAATGTGTCTACCCCTTTTATTCTGTTGAGCTTGCTGAGGAAAAGGACCGTGTTCTTTCCGGAGCCGTACCTCCTTCTGATGTAATCTTTTTTCGCTGAAGAGAACGTCTTGCAGTCGAGGAAAGACGTGACTACACTGCATTTTCCGGCGCCGGCAGTTTTTTCTACGCTGTCCAGAGACACTTTTGTTTCTGCTGTCACATGATCGAATTTCCTCATCACGTAGCCCTCTATTCTTTTAACTACCCTGTTGGGAAAATCTATTTCCTCTGAGCCCACGGTCCACGCCGGGTTGTGGCACGTATAGACCGTCTTTATATTATCCGGCAGGCCGAGTAGTGCGAACGTAAGCGCAGTGAACGGCGTGTGGCAATGAACAACCGATACAGGAGACACTTTGTTAATATCTATTATCCTTTTCCTGCACCTCATGCCAAAAATCAGTTCTGTTATTCTCAGGGAAAACTTTCCGTCAAATCGGTGCGCGCTGACGTACTGTATATTTCCTTTTTTTCCGGGCGTGCCGTTGTCTATGACGGTTATATCTGTTTTTCTTGACTTCCTTTTTGAAAACTCCCAGAGCAATTTCTCAGTAGCGCCGCCTTTATCGGGCGGTATTGCCACAACTCCTGATCCTACCTGTACAACGATGCTTTTCATGCCTATATGATTTTTCAAAAGTTTCTTAAGTGCTGATTTGTGCGGCTTATCGGGTTTTTTAATGATTTGCTTCAAGTAGAAAACATGGAATGTGCAGAGATAAAAAAAATGGGCGACATAGAGGACGCACACTGGTGGTTCCGCGGCAAGAGGGACCTTGTCTCTGCAGAACTCAGGGAGCGGAAAAAAGGGCTGCTACTGGACATAGGATGCGGCACTGGGGCCAATATTCGCGAATTCTCGAGGGTCCACAGGGTTGTCGGGTGCGAGGTCTCGAGGCAGGCTCTGCGTCTGTCCAGGAAAAGGGGTGATTTCCCGCTTGTCCTGTGTAGCGCAGAAGACCTCCCGTTCAGGGAAGGTGTCTTTAATTATATTACAGCGCTAGATGTACTGGAACATATAGAGGACGACGAAAAAACTATGAGAAACATAAGGTCTGTAATGAAGAAAGGCGGCGTCCTTATATCGACCGTGCCGGCGCACATGTTCTTGTGGTCCAATCACGACGTCCTCCTGCACCACAAGCGTCGTTACAGTTTTTCGGAATTCGTCTCGAAGATTGCTGCCAGCGGGCTTGACGTTGTGAAAGCAAGTTACTGGAACTTTTTCCTTTTCCCGCTCTCTTTCGCCTACAAAATGGTAAGCTCGGGAACGAACACCGGCCAGACCAGCAGGATTGTAAACTGCATATTCCTGGCGCTGCTGAGGCTGGAAAATTCCCTGATAAGAAAAACAGACCTGCCACTAGGTGTCTCTATCTACTGCGTCTCCAAAAAATAGCATCCTCGTAGGCGCTTATGTAGGCATCGACAAGGTGCCTCCAGTCGTATTTTTTCACTTCTTTCTTCCCGCCGGCCGTGACCTTTCTCTGTAGCTTTTTTGAAGAGATCAGCCTGTCTATACTCTCCGCAAGGTCTTTTTCATCGCGCGGCTTTACCAACAGGCCGTTGTAGTTATGTTTCACGATTTCCGGCACGCCTGCGATATCGCACGTAACAACAGGGCACCCGGCGGCCATGGCCTCGAGGAAGACTATTCCGAAACCTTCGTACAGGGTCGGGAGAACGAAGGCTTCTGCTTCCTGCAGCGCGGCTATCTTTTCCTCTTCTGGCACGTATCCTATGAATTTTACGTTCTTTTCGACGCCTAGTTTCTTGCACTCTTTCTCTACATCCTCATTCCCTTTGTATCCTAGGAACACCGCTGTTGCATCCGGGTGGCTCTTAACCAATATCGCCATCGCCCTTAGAAGATACCCGGGGCCCTTCCTTCTTATTGGCTGGCCGATAAAAAGTATCATCCTGCCTGTTATGCCGTGCTTCTCCCTGAAGCCATTTCTCCTCTTCCTATAAAGGCCGAGCGTGACCCCAACCGGCATTATTCTCATTTTTTCATCTTTGACTCCGAATTTTCTTAATTCCTCTCTTTCCCAGCTTGTCAGGGCGCCTACAACGTCCGAACTGAACAGGGGCAGGTGGCTGAACCAGTTCCTCCAGCGTAAAGGATTCATGGGGAATGTCTTCTGCATATTTCCGTATTCTATCCTGCTGCCGAGAGGGTCCTGTATATCCTTCACTATGTAAGGGTCGTGGTAGAGACCCATAACGTTGTGGACTACGGGAATTTTCCTGAGCTTCTTTCGCAGGGCTGCGTAGCTCGATATGGAAGCTATGTAGCCGGGAAAATGCGCGTTTATGACGTCCCAATCGCCTTTCAGCATGTAGAGCAGAGACGACGGCACGACGGGGTGGAATCTTTTCACGTGTATGCCGTCTATTGTTTCCTCCTTCTTCGCGTCGTGCATATTCATAACAGAAGACGAGGTAAGGACGGTGACTTCGTGGCCCTTTCTGATGAGTTCTTTCGCGAGGGCGTACTCT
>Ga0187892_10004367_pt1 | contig 23850 bp, 24 predicted proteins | sample MA1701073metaG_FD_139345 | JGI IMG/M metagenome (GOLD analysis project Ga0187892, IMG submission 139345) | Bio-ooze microbial communities from a basaltic lava cave in the Kipuka Kanohina Cave System on the Island of Hawaii, USA - MA170107-3 metaG ... | reverse complement strand
CGTTGAAATTGTGCGCGAACACGGTGGCGGCAATACAAGGCTCGCCGTTGACAAAATGGAGCCCCTCGGTGTTGACGCCTTGCGGCAGCGCGGCCTCACTCTCATTGAGGGCCAGCAACTCACCGAGCATGCGCGGTGCATCAAAAACGACGCGGAACTCGAGCTGATGCGCTGGACGATCCGCGTGGCCGAGGCGGGAATGGCGCGAATGTACGAAAATTCGTTGCCGGACAAAACGGAACAGGAGATTTGGGCCGAGCTTCACTATGAGAATATTCGGTCTGGCGGCGAGTGGATCGAAACCAGGCTATTGACCGCGGGGCCGCGCACCAATCCGTGGTTCCAGGAATGCTCCAATTACAAATGCAAACAGGGCGACATGCTCTCCTTCGATACGGATATGATCGGCCCTTACGGCTACTGTGCCGATTTGTCCCGCTCCTGGCCGATTGGACACGTGCCGATGAGCGATCCTCAGAAATCGCTTTATTCCACCGCTCTGGACCAGATCCATCACAATCTTGCCCTGCTGCGTCCTGGACTCAGTTTCGCCGAATTCAACGAAAAATCCTGGCGAATTCCGGATAAGTACATGGCCAACCGTTACCCGGTTGCGGTCCATGGCGTTGGCCTGGCCGATGAGTATCCTGCCGTTCCCCTGCATCCGGACTTTGACACTGGGTATGACGGTCTGTTCGAAGAGGACATGGTCGTATGCGTCGAAAGCCTAATTGGCGAGCAGAATGGGAGTGAATGCGTGAAACTTGAGACACAAGTTTTAATCGGGGCACAGGGCGCAATTCGCCTCGACCGGTTTCCCTTCGAAACCGTATAACTTCACAATCTGCGCCATGCGCAAACGAAGGCCTCGTGGACCTCTCGTTCCCGCCAGACGCTAACAGCCTCCTACGCTGGACGACGCGAACATGGGCAAAAGTCGGCTCTTCAAAACCCACTTTACTATACTGACCACATGTGTACAGATACTGAGTTCTGGCTCATCGCGGCACGTTAGCACAGACTAGTGACCTCATGTTTGAAAGAACATATCCGGAGGTTTATTGAAAATGATATGGGCGAGGCGATTTGATGAAACTGTCTGAATACGTTGAGTATGACGGCCTGGGATTAGCGGAACTCGTACGCAAAGGTAAGGTAACTTCGTCCGAACTTACGAGGGCCGCTTTCGAAGCGATGGATATTATCAATGATAAGATTTTTGCCATAGTTGGCCGAATTGACCCTCCGGTTGCTGAAGCGGGCGTAGATTCGAGTGCGCCTTTCTACGGTGTGCCATTCGTCGTGAAAGATTTGTGGCATGGCTGGGGCGGTATTCGTTGCGACCAAGGAAGCCGCCTCGGTCAAGGTTATGTATACCCTGAAGACAGTGAGCTTGCCGCGCGTTTTAAACGTGCTGGACTTGTCGCGGTTGCGCGAACGAGCACGAGTGAGTTGGGGCTTTTCATGGCCGTGGGTGCTGTGTCTGGTGAATTAACGCGAAACCCTTGGGATCTGACACGTTCGCCGGGAGCTTCTAGTGGCGGTTCAGCAGCTGCGGTGGCAGCAGGCATCGTACCGCTAGGTCATGCCAACGATGGGGGTGGGTCGATCCGAATGCCGGCGGCTTGGTGTGGTCTTGCTGGACTCAAGCCATCGCGCGGGCGTAACCCGTTAGTTCCCCCGCCGGTGGGAGATGGACCGTACGGAGTATGTGCCCATCATGTTGTCACGCGAACCGTACGCGATTTGGCAGCTGCTCTCGATGTTACTAGCGGGCCGACAGGGGGCGACTACATACCCCTGATGAGTCCGGAACGATCTTTTCTTGACGAGGTGACCAATGAACCCAAGAAGTTGCGGATCGCTCTGTGCACGCGTTTCGATGATTCTAGCGAACCCGATGCAGTCTGCGTCGAGGCGGCGCTCTCGGCGGCAAAACTGTGCGAAGAACTTGGTCATGACGTCGTAGAGGCGACACCCCATATCGCCTATACTCAGATGGTGGACGTTTGTTACGACTGGTACACTATGGCATCCTTCACCGCGATCGAGGAGATGGCCCGAAACTCTGGTAGGGTGCCCAGCGCCAAAACGCTTGAGCAGCCGTCACTTGAAACGTACAAAAAGGGACAATCAATGTCAGCGACACATCTCCTGCGCCGCCTTGATGAGGCAGCTATGATGAGTCGTTTTATGGGACAATTCATGGCTGAATATGACGTTCTCCTCACGCCATCGACCTCTCGTGTTGCGCCGCCAATTGAACGCGTCCGTCTGGACAAATATGGCGAAGGTGATTTGTCCTATTGGTATGAGGAAGGCGAATATTACACGTTCATGCCACTCTTTAGTGTTACAGGACAGCCAGCCATGGTTCTGCCGCTACACTGGACGGCAGATAATCTTCCGATGGGCGTCCAATTCTCCGCCGCAATTGGCAATGATAGCCTGCTGTTTCGTTTAGCCGGTCAACTTGAGCGTGCTCGGCCTTGGAACAGGCGCCGGCCTCCAACACACGCAGCGTCTTCTACGAAAAACAATTAATTCGCAGGGAGTGAACAGACGTGATCAAACAAAACAACATATCCAAATCATTGCTCAATATGTCCACCACGCTAGTAATCGCGGGAGGGCTAATACTAAGTACGAATAGTGCACATGCCGCTTGTAACGAACTCAGTGTGCTGACGTGGGAGGGTTACGCAGATGATCTTTGGATCAAGCCTTTCGAAGAGAAGAGCGGCGTTTCAGTCGCACGGACGTATGTCGGTTCTAATGACGAGTACATGGCGAAGCTGGCTGCTGGCGGCGGCGGATATGACGTTGTTGTCATCGTCAGCTCGCTCGGTAAACGGGCGATAGACTCAGGCTTTGTCGAACCAATTGATCTCTCGAAAGTCCCGCATTTTCAAGAGCTGTTCGAAGCCTTCAAAACCGTCGAGTTTAACAGAAAAGGCGATGAGCTTTACGGAGTGCCGACTTTTTGGGGCACATCACCCGTTACGGTCAACGCGGAGGCGATCCCTGAGGGCAACGATTTCGGATTACTATTTGACCCTAAGTACAAAGGTCGGATTGGCATGTGGGACGACGTTTCCACTATCGCTGATGTTGCAAACTACATGGGTTTCGAAAATCTGTGGACACTCACTGACGAACAGCTTGAGAAGGTCAAGCAAAAGATGATTGAGCAGAAGCCGCTAGTACGAAAGTATTGGTCTCAGCCAGGAGAGGGCATCGAATTGTTCGCCAGTGGTGAAATCATCGCCTCAAATTCTTACAACTACATTACGCAAGCACTGCGCAGTCAGAATCAAAAGGTACGAGAATTTGTTCCGGAACCTCCCATAGGATGGGTCGATTCCCATTTTGTCGTCAAGAATACTGATTGCAGGGATGTTGCATACCAGTACATTGATCACCTTATATCTCCAGAGTCACAGGCAAGAATTGGTGAGACGACAGGCTACTCGGTTTCCAATCCTCAATCCAAAACACTCATGGACAAGGATACCTGGGATCGTCTTTACATGGATGAAGGACCTGAGCTCCTGACTCGCATTAAGTTCTGGGACGATATTCCGCGCCGCGCTCGATATCTCGAAATTTTAAATGAGATCAAGGCTGCCCCGTGATGCGTCAGGGAGCCAACCTCTGTCGGACCTCGGACCTAGAAAAACGACAGGTATTGTAGGACTTCCCGGTCTTGGTGGATCGCTCAATGGATAACGTGGTTCGCCTTGAGAGGGTTTCGAAAAGGTTTGAGGATTTTGAGGCCGTTAAGTGCCTCTCGCTGTCAGTTGCGCGAGGTGAGTTCTTGACTCTGCTTGGGTCGAGCGGCTGTGGCAAGACAACGACGCTGCGCTTGATCAATGGTTTCGAATTAGCCGACGACGGCGAGATCTATATTGACGGGACTCTGGTCAATGCGACACCACCGTACCGGCGTGAAGTCAATACGGTGTTTCAGAACTATGCACTTTTCCCGCATCTTAGCATTTTTGATAACGTCGCGTATGGACTTTCAATCCGCGGTTTAAACAAGGCGGTCATCCGCAAGCGCGTTTTCGAAATGCTTGATCGCGTGGGCTTGGTAGAGAAGGCCAGCAGCCGACCAGCGCAGCTGAGTGGCGGGCAAATGCAGCGCGTAGCGCTCGCCCGAGCGATAATTAATGAGCCTCGGGTCCTGCTTCTGGATGAGCCATTGGGCGCTCTTGACGCCAAACTCAGAAGGACAATGCAGCTGGAGCTGAAGCGGATTCACACCCGGCTCGGCATTACCTTCATCTACGTAACTCACGACCAAGAGGAAGCATTCGTGATGAGCGACCGCATCGCCGTTATGAATGACGGTCGGCTCGTGCAGATAGGGGCACCCACTGATATTTTTGAGAGGCCAGCGAACGCATTTGTGGCGGAATTTGTCGGCACCGGGAATTTCTTCGCGGCGATCGTCGGTGAGGCAGTAGGGGAGGGGCGAAGAGTGCATTTTGGTGCAGAATGTCACCTGGTCGCAACCGGTGCTAACGGATTCGCAGAGGGAGCGTCGGTCACGATTGCTGTCCGTCCCCAACCCGTTCAGGTGTTAACGGCAACATGCGTTGAAGAAAGTGAGAATGTTTTACCCGGCACATTGAAAGAAATCGTTTACGTCGGGGCGGTAGTTCGTCTGACAATCGACTTAGGCGCGGGAGGAACAATTCAAGCTGAAAATCTACCGGAAAACTTGCCCTTCGACTTCCGCCGATTAAGGGGAGGCGACAAACTGTGGGTGCATGTGCCAGCCGGATCAATTCTGGTCTACGGAGCCGGCGCGTGAGTTCCGCAGAGATCACCGCGCCAGCTTCACCGGCGGCACTAGCGGCCAAGGCTCAGTATCGCCGAGATCGAATTTTGCGCTTTGCACTCTGCTTCGGGCCGTCGTTTGCCTACCTGGTGGTGTTTATGATTGTGCCATATCTGTTGATTCTGATCTTCAGCTTTTGGCAGGTCGAAGGATACGCGATCATTCGCGATCTCACTATCGGAAACTACATTCGAATATTCGAAAATCCCCTGTACTGGGGTACAGTTTTAAAGTCACTTGAGATTGCCTTCATTGTCACGATTGCTGCAAATGTCATAGGCTATCCGCTGGCGTTTTTTCTGGTCTTCGTTGCAGGCCGCCATCGTCAGTGGCTCTATTTCCTTATAATCATACCCTTATTTACAAGTTTTTTGCTTCGGGCTTTCATTTGGAAAACGATACTAGGCCGCTCAGGCGTGGTGAACACCGCGCTCGAGTATCTGGGGTTTATCGACGAACCCATTTCATTATTTCTATATAATCAATTCAGCGTTTGCCTCACGCTGACGTATATCTTCATACCTTTCGTTACTTTGCCCGTATATACAGCACTTGAGAAAATCCCGAAGGAGTTGATTGAAGCGAGCCTCGATCTTGGCGCCACACCATGGCAAACAGTTCGACGGGTACTCCTACCTCTCAGCATCCCCGGTGTCGTCGCCGGCAGCATCGTCACCTTTGCACTCAGCTTCGGCGACTTCGTAACGCCGACACTGCTGGGCGGTCCTAGCGGCATAATGATTTCAAGTATCATTATTGGTCAGTTCGGAGCTGCATTTGATTGGCCTTTCGGTAGCGCGCTGGCGATCGTGGTGCTGCTTGTTGTCTTAATCACCGTCGTTATTGCTTCAAAATTCGAGCGCCGATCGCTCGCTTGAGGGGCCATGAATTCGTATCATCACCCAATAATTAGCCCACGGTCGCGCCTCTGGTTTCGCGTCTTCGCGATATCCACGTATGTGTTTCTCTACCTTCCCGTAGTCGTGCTGGTTGTCTTTTCCTTTAGCGATTCAAAACTGCTCGTCTTTCCGATCGATGAGTTTAGTCTCAGATGGTACGGCGTCTTATTCGCTAACAAGGACTTGCAGCGTTCTATTTTAAACAGTTTCATTGTCGCGGGAACTGTGGTCCCTGTGTCCCTGGCACTAGGTACGCCTCTTGCCTTTGCGCTCGACCGATTTCAATTCCCCGGCAAAACCGTGTTCGAACAAGGTCTGCTCATCCCATTGATCGTTCCTGGCCTGATCACAGGGCTGGCGATTCTGCTGGTTCTAAAAGAGTTGGAAGTCCGCCTTTCGCTAGTGACCGTCATCATTGGGCATTCAATTTGGTGTCTGCCAATTGTAGTTACGCAGGTATACGCGCGCCTCAGGCGACTTGATCAGACGATCGAGGAGGCCAGTATGGACCTGGGGGCGACCCGAGCGCAAACCTTTCTGCGCGTGACGCTGCCGAATATCAGGACGTCTCTTGTTGCCAGCGCGCTGCTAACCTTCACTCTATCCTTCGATGAAGTGCCAGTAACCTTCTTCCTGACTGGAACCCAGAACACCCTCCCGATGCACATCTGGTCTATGTTGCGCGAGGGAGTAACACCGGAAATCAATGCGATCGCGACAATCACGGTGGCGATTTCCATAATCATTCTCGCAATCGCTTTGCAGCTACTGAACCGAGATAACAGCGCCCGACCCCGTCAGCCGGGGCCGGTAACAGGAAACAATGGAGCATAGATGCCATATCTCGATCTTAAGGATGTCAAGCTCTGGTACGTCCAGGACGGCGAAGGACCGGACATCGTGTGGATTCCGGGCGGCGACAACGTCGCAGCCGACTGGTCCTATCAGTTCGACTATTTTAAGCGCACCTTTCGAAACACTTCGTTCGATCCCCGGGGGGCGGGCAGGACTGAAATTGGCGACATGACCGAGTGGACCATTGCCGATATGGCTGATGATTGCGCTGCGATGATCCGCGAAGTCTGCAATCCACCGGTCATTGTCATCGGGCTTTCAATGGGCGGTTACATCTCCCTGCAAATGGCAGTCAGCTATCCTGAACTGACCCGCTTCGCCATTGCCATGGGTGCTGCAGCTCGACCAACTGGCTTCTCGAGGAGTTGGATGGAAGCAGAAATTGCGTTCCGCCGCGCCGGTGGCACATTGTCGCCAGAGTTTGCTCGGCATCACTACGGTGTGTTTATGTACCCACCCGAAGTAATCGACAACGACGAGCTGTGGGAGAAGCTTGTTCCCTTTATTGGTGCAAGCTATGGAGAACGTGACGGGCCGTTGTTAATTGGACAATGGCAGGCCTGTGTCGATTTCGATGTGACAGCTGAACTCTCAGCGTGCGATGTGCCAATTCACGCGATCGGATTCTCGCTCGACATTCAGTCGCCGCCAAATCTTGGGCGTCGAGTTGCGAAGCTTGCAAGGAACGGAACCTTCCATCTCCTTGACGGGCTTGGGCATCTGTCACTGGTCGGTCATAAACCAGAGATCGTCAACGCGAAGATTGAGTCGATAATCAATACCGAACCGAAGACGTGATTCAAAGTGCTTTTAGGCGCTTCGCGGGGTCTTGTCAGGATAACACCGACTGAATTGCTTCGCTATGGACTGCGTGGGCCATTAGGGCTTTGATGCTCTTGGTTCCAACACGAGATTACCAGTCATGAAGCCGATTTCCTTTGCCCGTCATCGGTTTCCGACCGACGTCATCCGACGGGCGGTGTGGCTGTATTTCCGGTTCACGTTGAGCTTCCGGGATGTCGAAGATCTCATGGCCGAGCGTGGCATCGACGTGAGCTATGAGACTGTCCGCTGCTGGACAAGAAAATTCGGCCGAATGTTTGCCCACAATCTTCGAGAGTCGAGAGCGGCACCCACTTCCCGCTGGTACCTCGATGAGATGGTGGTGCGGATCGGCGGGCAGAGAATGTTCCTGTGGCGTGCCGTCGATGATGAGGGCGAAGTTCTTGACATGCTGGTGCAGAAGCGGCGCAACAAGGCTGCGGCTCTGAGATTGCTCAAGAAATTGATGAAGCGCCAGGGCATCCATCCTCAGTCTTTCGTCACCGATGGCCTGGCTTCGTATCGTGCCGCATTCAATGATCTTGGCTGTGCAGATCGCCATCGGCCCGGCCGACTACGAGACAACAATCGCGCCGAGAATTCCCATCTGCCGATCCGAAGGCGGGAGAGAAAGCAACAACGGTTCAAATCGCAAGGTTCTGCCCAGAGGTTCCTTGCCATCCACGCCGCCGTCTACAACACCTTCAACGTCCAACGCCATCTGATCCGCCGTTCCACTCTCCGCCATCTCAGGGACGAGGCCATGGCGGTGTGGAACGCCGCGACAGTGGCGGCATGATGTTTGGCATCTGCGCGACCATTTCACGGCCAACCAACGTTAACTTGTCAGCACCGTGACGCTTGCAGGATCGGCGAAGATCGGAGATCCGATGGACCCTCAGACCCATATAGGACCCATTACTACCGAACCTCAGTTTCGCAAGATCCTCGAGTATATCGAGATTGCCAAGGCCGAGGGCGCGATCTGCGTTCTAGGTGGCGGCCCATATGCCGAGGAGGGTGCCAAGGGTGGGCGTTTCGTCCAGCCGACGATCTTCACGAACGTTTCAAACACGATGCGTATCGCGCAAGAGGAGGTCTTTGGTCCAATCCTCGCGGTTATCCCCTTCGAGGATGAGGAGGAAGCGATCCGCATCGCGAACGACGTTCCATTCGGTCTGGCGGCTGGGATATGGACAGAAAACATGGGCCGCGCGATCCGGATGTCGGAGCAGCTTCGTGTTGGCACCGTATGGGTCAATACCTATAGGGCAGTTAGTTTCACATCGCCATTCGGCGGTTACAAGCGGAGCGGCATTGGTCGCGAGAGTGGACTGGCGGCCGTGCAGGAATTTCTTCAAGTCAAATCGGTCTGGATCGCTACCGAGAAAAGCACCCGAAATCCCTTCGTCATCGGTTAACGATCAAGTACAACGTCTAAGTGGGTGAAAATAGTACGACTGCGTTATCTGCGCCGACCGACTTGGAATTCCAATGGAGAAGCTTAATGTCAACGGGGCACCGATCTCCATCGGACACCCATTTGGGATGAGTGGTTCCCGAATGGTCGGTCACGCTCTCATCGAGGGGAAGAGACGCAACGCCAAAGAACTGTATTTAGATAAATTCAATAAATCGCGATAAAATTTGCAATTGTCTCAAGTCGGTTTTTGCCGTCTTTGTAGGGTGAACACTTCCATCGGTTTCAGGGGTATTCATGCCAAAAATTTCCGATCTCAAGGGATTCGCCTATCCATCACCGCGGGGAATTTCCTCGGTCATCGGCGGCCTGCCGTGGCATTTCGGCACCGAGCACCTGTGCGTTGCCTACCGGGCGGATCCAAAAGCCATAGCCGCCTATCTGCCGGTGCCGCTTGAACCCAGCAGCACGCCGGACATCGTCATCGCCGATTTCGGCAAGTGGTATTGCCTGTGGGACGATCTCGACATGCAGGTGAAAAATCCGGAACGCACCTGGTATGACGAAACCGTCCTGTGGGTCGGCTGTTCCTACAAGGGCAAGGACGCGAGGCTCTGCGTCAACTCATGGGTCAATCGCGATTTCAGCTTGATCCGCGGTTACATCATGGGCTTCAACAAGAAATTCGGCGAAACCGTCAAGACCATCTACCATCCGATGAACCCCGGCATGGTCGAGCCCGGGCCTGGCACGAAGATGAGCGGCTATCTCACCGCCCATGGTGACCGGCTGATGGAAGGTGAGCTAACGATCGAGCGCGCCATCACCCGCGAAGCGCTGCCGGCGATGATGAACTGGGGCCAAGTCAATCTCCGCTACTTCCCCTCGATGAAGGTGGGCGGCCCGCCTTCGGTTTGCGAGATCCTGCAACTCGACGCCACCGACATCCGCTTCGGCCGTGCCTTCGGCGGCAGCGGCAAGATAAAACTGTTCCCCAGCAGCCTCGAAGAACACACGGACCTTGCGGTGCGCGAAGTCGTTGGCGCTTGTTACTTCGAGAATGGCTGCACCATTACCGGCGGGACCGTCCTGCATAGCTGGGTTTGATCGCCAGCGGTCATGGACCAGATCGTCCATACAAACACCATGCGCCAAAAGGTGGCGCATCTGCCGTCATTCGACGATGACAATGGCTGGTACAACATTTTGCCGAAGCCCGCCCCGCCCCGCGTGCTTGCCGGCTCGCACGTGGCCGACTGGCTGGTGATTGGGGCTGGCTATGCCGGTCTTTCGGCGGCGCGGCGGTTGGCGGAACTTCATCCTGAGCAGCGCATCGCACTGGTGGAGGCCGATCGCGTCGGGCGCGGCACCGCCGGGCGCAATGCCGGGTTTGCCATCGACCATCCGTTTCTGCAGGAAGCCAATGGCGATGTCGAACGCGGGGCTCGCGTACTCAGGCTGCACCAAGCGGGCGTTGCCATGCTCGACCGGCCGGTCAAAACCCACAAGATCGATTGCCAATGGAGTCATCGCGGCAAGTATCAGGTGGCGGGTGGCGCCAAGGCGCGGCGCATTCTGGATGCCACGGCGAAACTGCTGGCCGATTTGAAGCAACCCTTCGAGGTCGTCGGAGCCGAAACTCTCGCCAGCCGTTTGGGAACGTCGCACTACAGTGAGGCAATCTACACGCCGGGAACATGCCTGATGAATCCAGCCGCCTTGACGCGCGGCCTCGCGGCAAGTCTCCCCGCCAATGTCGATCTCTACGAGAATTCGCCCATCACTTATTTGTCGAGGGGTGCCGCCATCGTGGCCGAGACGCCCAGGGGAAAAATTACTGCGTCCCAAGCCATTCTCGCGACAGACGGGTTCACTCCGGCCTTCGGTCTTCTCAAGAGGCAAATATTCAACATCACATCTTTTGTGGGACTCACCGCGCCATTGTCGACAGCACAACAGAAGCGGCTTGGCGGCGACCGCGACTGGGGCGTGCATCCGGTTGGAGTAGCGGGCGCCACGATCCGGCGTACCCAGGATGAGCGCATATGGTATCGCGCGGACTTTATCTATTCGAGCGATCTTTCCTATACGAAAGCCCAGCTTAAACATTCCGGCGAGAGGCTGCTCAAAAATTTCCACGCACGCTTTCCGCAGCTTCGCGACGTGGTCTTCAGCCACACCTATGGCGGCAGCCTGTGCATCTCGCGAAACAACGAGCCGTACTTCGCCCGCGTTGACCCCAATTTCTACGCGGTGGCCTGCCAGAACGGCATCGGCATCGCCAAGGGCACCATCCACGGGGCCCTGATGGCCGAATGGGCCTCGGGACATCAGTCGCCCTTGCTCGACGATGTGCTGGCCTATGGAACGCCATCGAAACTCCCGCCGGAGCCCTTGCTGAAATGGGGCGTAACCGCGCGCCTGACCGCGGCACGTCTGGCCGGAAGACAGGAATAACCATGACCAGACGCAACACTCAGCGTGCCGAACGGTTGAAGATCGCCAATCCGCAGCTTCCGTGGAAGAACCTCGTCAATCCGCTCAAGCCCGTCGAGGTGCTGAGTGCCGATGAAGTCGAGCACATTCACCAGGCCTCACTCCGCGTGCTTGCAGAAACCGGCATGGAATTCATGGATGCGGGGGCGCGCGACATCCTGCTGAAGCAGGGCTGCGATGTCGACCAATCGACCATGCGGGTGCGTTTCGATCCCGCCTTCATCGAAGGGAATATCGCCAAGGCGCCATCGCACTTCCAGTTGCGCGCCCGCAATCCCATGCGAAATCTCGAGATGGGCGGGGCCAACATCAATTTCGTTTCCGTCATCGGTCCGGCCTACTGCAACGACCTCGACCGTGGCCGCCGCACCGGCACTTCGCAGGACGTGCGCGAATTCGTGCGCCTGCTGCACTCATTGAATTCCATACATTTGCTTTACGGCACGCCGTTCGAAGCGATGGATCTGCCCCCCGAAGTGCGACACCTGCAAGGCTACATCAATTCGATCGAACTTTCGGACAAGTGCTGGGGCTCCTGGCTGCTGGGCCGGTGCCGCGCCGAAGATTCAATCGACATGACCTGCATGACGCTGGGCGAGAGCCGCGACGATCTTAGGCGCAACCCGGCCTGCATCGGCAACATCAACACCAACTCGCCGCTCCGCCTCGACGTGCAGATGACGGCGGGAGCGCTCGCCTTCGCCGAATGCGGACAAGTCATTATCGTCACACCCTTCACGCTTGCCGGCGCCATGGCGCCGATCACGCTGGCCGGAGCGCTGGTGGGCCAGAACGCCGAAGCGCTGGCGGTCATCGCCTTTCTTCAATCGGCATACCCCGGAACGCCCTGCGTCTACGGCTCCTTCACCTCCAATGTGGACATGCGCACCGGCGCGCCGTGCTTCGGCACGCCGGAAGCGACCAAGGCCAACTTCGCATCCGGCCAGTTGGCGCGGCGGTATAATCTGCCGTGGCGCTCGTCCAGCGCTTGCGTATCCAACGCCGTTGACGCCCAAGCCGCCTACGAATCCGAAATGTCGATCTGGTCCACGGTGATGAGCCATTGCAATTTCATCATTCACGGCGGCGGTTGGCTGGAGGGTGGCCTGACTGCCTCCTTCGAGAAACTGATTCTCGACGCCGAGATGCTCCAGATGATGACCGACGTGCTGCGGCCGATTGCGGTCAACGATGCCGAGCTGGCGCAGAGCGTGTTCAAGGAGGTGGGACCAGGCGGGCATTTCTTCGGCACCCAGCACACCTTCGATCGCTACCAGAATGCATTTTACCAGCCGCTGGTTTCCGACTGGCGCAGTTACGGCGCATGGAACGATGATGGCGCTCTCAACGCCACGCAGCGCGCCAACCGGGTATGGAAGCAATTACTCGAAACCTACGAGCAGCCAGACCTCAACCCCGCTCTGCTGGAAGAATTGAAAGCCTTCGCAGCGCGAAGGGAACGCGAGATCAAACTGGGAGTGCGCAATGAGTGACCGCGTAAGGCTGTTCCGCAAGGACGAAGCGCAATTCAAGCCCGGCCCGAACGGCATCGCCGCCCACGGCCTGATCAATGCCGGCTTCAGCAAGCAGATGGGAGCAGGAGTCGGCGTCTTTGAGAGGTGCAGCGTCGAGTGGACACTAGACTACGATGAAGTTCTCTTCATTATTGATGGCAAGTTGCGCCTGCATGTGGCTGAAAAGATTTACGAAGCTGGAAGGGGCGACGTCCTCTGGATTCCGGCGGGAACGGCCATCGTCTACGAGGCCAAGGTTCGCACACCCTTCTTCTACGCTGTCTTTCCAGTACAAAACTCAATCTCGACGAGCGAGCCACGAAATTTCACCGAAAGCCCACCTCGTATGGTCTGAGAGACAATTGCAACCATTTTTGATATTCATCGAAAATGGCGCAAAAGCAGCCGAAGCTTGAAGCCCGGCATTATATCCTCCTGCAAGCTATCCACCGGCTGGGTAGCATGTCGGCCGCTGCCGATCAGCTCGGCGTCACACCGTCCGCGGTCACCCACCGCATCCGGGAGGCGGAGCGGCGTCTTGGCATTTCGCTCACCACGCGGCTTGGATCGCAATTGCAATTGAGCCTCTCGGGCAAGCGGTTGGCGCAATCGGCGGAGCGCGCCCTTGATGAATTGTTCCGCGCCGAAATCGACGCCCTGCGTATCGGCAGGGGAGCCACGGGCTCGATCGTGCGTCTCGGCATGGAGACCTATAATTTCTTCCACTGGCTCCCGGCGTTCCTGAAACATCTTGCGTCCGTCGATTCTACACTTCAGGTCGAGATTCTGGGTGAAGCCACCCGCGAACCCCTGCGCCTGCTGCATGACAACTCGCTCGACGTGGTGCTCATTCCCGGTCCGCTGCGCGAGGAAAAGCGCGTGGCATTCCATCGCTTCAAGCGTGACGAGCTCATTTGCATCACCGCTTCCTCACACCGGCTGGCGAAGCGGCGTTTCATCGAGGCGGAGGATTTAACCGCCGAAACCTTCCACACCTACAGCGCGGTGGTCACACAGGGCTTCGAATACGAGCGATTCTTCCGCCCTGCGGGCCGTTATCCAGTGAGACTCGTGCCATTGTCTGTGCCTGAGGCGGTGCAGGAACTGGTAGCCGCCGATCTTGGCGTTTCGATCCTGTCGAAATGGGCCGCACAACCGCGCCTCGATCGCGGCGAAATCGCCGGGATAAGACTGGGCAGGAAGGGCATGAATCTCGAGTGGCACGCCGCCATCAGGGAGAGCGATGCTCGCAACAGTCCAGCCGCAATTTGCGCAAGGGCTCTCGCCAGCTGGCGATCCTAAATCGCCGCAAGACGGTTCAGCGTTTCGGTGATATCGGTTTCAGTGGTTGTTGGATTAATGGTGCACAGCCTGAGCACGCTGCGCCCGCCGATGACGGTGGAAGAGAGTGTCGCATAGCGCGATTCCGTAATCGCGTTCACCATGGCGGCATGTTCGCCCTCCCTGGCGCCCCGCTTGGCGAAGGTCACGATGCCGATTTGCGCCGGCGTCACCAGTTCCCAGGTCGCGGAATTGTTCTGGATCAGGGATTGCGCGATCTCTGCCAGCTCGATGCCACGCTCGATGGCCGTTGCGATGCGGGTGATGCCATGGGTCTTGAACGTCATCCACATCTTGAGCGCGCGGGTCTTGCGCGTGAGTTCAAGGCTGCGGTTGAAAAAATCTACATGCTCGTCCTGCCCCATCACATCCTTCAGATATTCGGGGTTCATGGTAAAGGCCCTTTCAAGCGCTCCGGCGTGGCGCACCAGAACGCAGCCGCAGTCATAGGGCTGGAACAGCCATTTGTGCGGATCAAGAACGAGTGAATCGGCGAGACTCATGCCAGTAAGATGGGCGCGGCCCTTGGAAGTCAGTGCCGCAGGTGCGCCGTAGGCGCCGTCCACATGCATCCACAGGCTGTTGGCCTTGCACAGGGCCGCGACTTCCGGCAACGGATCGCACGTTCCTGTGTTGGTCGTTCCAGCGCTGGCCACGATCATCACGGGCTTGCGGCCAAGGGCGCGATCATCGGCGATCGTACGCGCAAGTTCACTCATATCGAATTTGAGATCTTTGCCGGTCGCGAGCACCTTCACATCTTCCGGCGGCACGCCCAATGCCGCGAAATTGCGCTTGAGCGAGGCATGGGTCTGGTCGTTGAGATAGACGACGCCGCGACCCTTGACCGCAAAGCACGCGGCAAAGGCGGTGAAATTCGCCATGGAGCCGCCGCTCACGACAATGCCCTGCGTTCCTTCCGGCATGTCCAGCAATTGCCGCAGCCAGTCGATCACGATCAGTTCGACGGTGGCCGGGCCGCTGCCGCCCACCCAGGTCGCCGCCATTGCGTTGAAACCGGTCGCGAGCCAGTCGCCGAGGATCGCGGCGAAGGAGGAGGGCCCCGGCACCCGCGCGAAATAGCGCGGATGATCGCCATGCTGCATGTAAGGCAGAACGAGATCGCGCAAGGCCACAAGAGCGGCCGCAGGGTCGGAAGGCTCTTGCGGTATCGCCCCACCTACGTTCGCTTCCAGCGATTTCCGCGCGGCGACAGCGACGGCGGGCTCATCGCTGCGGCCCGCCAGATGCTTCACCACCATATCCACCACCTGATAACCGAGCTTGCGCATCTGCTCTTCGCTCAAGCCCAGCGTGTCGGCTGGCGGTCGATTGGCCGTCATAACCGCTCCTCAACAAGATGCGCCGCCTGCGCGCCAAGCTCGTAATAGGCTTCTTTCACATTACGGAACGCGGCATTTTCCGGAGCGGTCACGGGCAACGGCAGCTCGTCTTCAGACATCCGGCCAAGGATATGGTCCGCCAGCACCCGGCCGAATAGCGTTCCCGGTGCAATGCCCCTGCCATTGTAGCCGCAGACGCCCACGGCATTGTGCGCAAAGCGGTGAAATTTCGGCAGATGATTATCGGTCATGCCGATCATGCCATACCACTCCGCTTCGAATTCAACATCGCTGAGTTGCGGAAAAATGCGGTTGATCGCCCGTTTCGCCCAGGCGCGATGGATGGCCGTGCCGGTGCCGCGCAAGGCTCCGACACTTCCGAAGATCAGGCGGCCTTCGCCATCGAGGCGGAAAGAGCTCAGCACCTGCCGCGTATCCCACGCCCCTTCGCGGTTGGGCAAAATGGATTGCCTAACATTGGCGCTGAGCGGTTTGGTCGCCATGTTGAAATAGGGCAGGTGCACCTGCTCGCGGCGGATTGCGGGCCATGGCGTATCCCTATTGGTGTAGGCGTCGGTCGCGACGACGACCCAGTCTGCTTCAACGGAACCTGCGGGCGTGCGCACGACCCATTTGCCTTGCGCCTGCTCCGCGCCGATGACGGGGCTCCCCGTGTAAATTTTTGCGCCAGCGGCTAAGGCGGCGTGCGCCAGGCCCCTGACATAGGCCAGCGGCTGAATGGTGCCGGCGCGCAGGTCGAGAAGCGATCCCGAATAGGCTTCGCTGCCAACCCGCGTTGCCGTTTCCGCGGCGTCGAGAAGTTTCACGGGCGCGCCCCGCGCCGTCCACTGGCGCGCGCGCTCCTTGATTTCGGCAAAGCCTGTTCTGCCCACGGCGCAATGTAACGTTCCGTTTTTCACGGGCTGACAATCGATGCCCTGCTTCTCAATCAGATTCCACACCGCCGCCGGTCCGTTGCCCAGCAGGTTGAGAAGCCGCTCGCCATGGGTGGCGCCCAAGACATGGGGCAGGTCTTCTGGCCTCACCCACATGCCGGCATTCACCAAACCGAAATTGCGCCCCGATGCGCCGAAACCGATTTCAACAGCCTCGAGAACCGCGACCTCGGCGCCGCCTTCCGCCAGATGCAGTGCCGTTGAAAGGCCGGTGAAACCACCGCCTACGATGGCCACATCCGCCTTGATGCACCCCGAAAGCCGCCCTGTTTCAGGAGCGGGAGGCGCTGTCATTTCCCACAGGCCGTGGGAGTGGGGGTCATTCTGCATGGGGCACAGGTTTCGCGTGTGATGGCTGCAAAGCCAACCCACGTTTGCTCAAGGGAGCATGCAAATAAGGAATGACGCCTTCCTTCCGCATTATCCTTGCGCCAGCAGACGTTCGATTTCGTCGCGTGTTGGCATGGCAGCGGCGGCGCCGGGGCGCGTCACCGAAATACCCGCCGCAGCCGAAGCAAAGCGCGCGGCGTCCAGCGGATCAAGGTCCCGCGCGAGGCCTGCGGCGAAAGCGCCGACAAAAGCATCGCCGGCCCCTACGGTGTCAAGCACGCGGCCTGCAAAGAAAGCCGCGAAGAAAACCGAGCGCTCACGCGTGTGAAAAATCGCGCCTTTGTCACCGAGGGTAATCAGGGCAGCGCCTGCACCCTTTTTCAAAAGGATGTCGCCAGCGCGGCGCGCATCGCCGGCAGAGGAAATGTTTACTCCGGTAAGGCTCGAAGCCTCGCTTTCATTGGGTATCACATAGTCGCACAGGGAATAGATATCCTCCTGCATGGGAGCCGCCGGGGCTGGATTGAGCATGGTGATGACGCCCGCGGCACGGGCAATTTCGAGCCCGCGCCGCGCCGGGCCGGCGGGCTGTTCCAGTTGGGTGACAAACACCTTTGATGCAGCAATGGCATCTGCGGCGACGCCGATGTCCGCGGGGCTGATGGATGATGCCGCGCCCGGCACGACAATGATGGCGTTTTCGGCACTCACTTCGTTGACGAAAATACAAGCAGCACCGGTGGGCTCGCTGGATGAACGAACGACGTGCGGAATAATGCCTTCCATCTTCCACGTCGCGAGCGCCATGTCGCCGAAAGGGTCCTGGCCGATCTTCGAGATGAAAGTGACGTGAGCGCCGGCTCGAGCGGCGGCGACCGCCTGGTTCGAGCCCTTGCCGCCCGGACCCATGATATAGCCTGAGCCGATCAGGGTTTCGCCAATGGCAGGCTGACGGCTGGCGCGGAACACCAGGTCGGTGACGTAAATGCCAAGCACGGCGACATCATTCCGCATCGGCGCCAAATACCTCCTGGATTTGTGCCGCCAACAAATCGGTCGCCGGCTGCCTGGGCTCACGCGCTTTCAGCATCAGAAAACTGGTGCCGGGCAGTCCGGGCAAGCCCTCGCCGGCGCGCACCGGCCGCAAGCCCTCGGGCAATCCACTCGTGACCATGGATGGTATCACCGCCAATCCGGCCAGTACGGCGGCCAACTGTCCAGCCGTGGTCACCGATGTCGAAACCACCCGGTGGTTCCGCCCGCTCTGTTCCAGCGCCCGCATTGCTATGGCGCGTCCGAGACATTCCTCGACCCAGGAAGGCATCTGGAGCGAGACCGCCGATTGCGAGCGTCCAACCCGCTTTGCGGCTTGCGTGAAACTCCATTCTTCGGCGATGACAACGAAGCTGCGCAACAAATCGAGATCAAGACCGGCGGGAAATCCCATGGTTATGAGGATTGCTTATCGGAGGGATGAGCGCAACTCGTTTCAGTTTTAGAAGGAAGGGCGATAGCCTGTTGCGCTCAAGGAGAACACACCGAGCGCAGATACATCATCGAAAGGTCGCTTCCCGGCGTTGGCGGCCTGACGGCCGATCGGGCCTACAAGGCCTCCGGCCGTTCTGCTATAGCAGCCGAGTGAGCCTGACAGATGAGAACATCATGAGCACCGCTGAAGCCGCCGCCGATCCCAAAAATCAGTATGTCGATTTCTGGAACACTGTTCTTGTGCCCAAATTCGTTCGCTGGCGTCATATCATCGTCGATGGATTGACCCTCCACAGCGCCAAGGTCTTCCCCTCCCTTATGGTGCGCGAGGGCGACAGGGTCGTCGACGCGGGATGCGGGTTTGGCGATACGGCCATCGAGCTTGCCCGCCTGGTCGGCCCGGCTGGGTCGGTCCTTGCCATCGATTGCTGCGACGGCTTTCTGGAATACGGGCGCCGCGATGCCGAGGCAGCGGACATCAGGAATATCCGCTTCCTCGAGGCGGATGTGCAGGCCTATCCGTTCAAGCCGGTCCACGATTTCTGCTTCTCGCGTTTCGGCACGCAATTCTTCGAGAACCCGGTTGCCGGTTTGCGCAACATGCGCGCCAGTCTCAAGCCTGGCGGCGTCATGACAATGATCGTCTGGCGCGGCATCAAGGACAATCCATGGCTTGGGTCGGCAAAAGACGTCGTATTGCAATATCTGCCGCCGCCCGGCGAGAACGCGCAAACCTGCGGTCCCGGCCCATTCTCAATGGCCGATACCGGCGTGGTGACCAAACAGCTGGAAATCGCCGGCTATAAGGATATTGCGTTCGAACAAGTCGATGCGCAGGTGCTGGTTGGCAAGGATATCGACGATGCCGTGGCCTTCCAGCTTGCGCTGGGTCCCGCAGGGGAGGTCTACCGCGAGGCTGGCCAGATGGCCGAACAGCGCCACGAGGAAATTGTCGCAGCGCTCAAGGTCGAGATCGCCCAATACCAACGCCCTAACGGTGTCATGATGGATTCGAGTTCGTGGAAGGTAACCGCCAAAAATCCAGGTTGAGACGCGAAGCCCGTCTCATCATGTCTTTTCGGGCCGCCGGGGTACCTTCACCAATGCTTCTCCTTCAAGCACCAATATGATCCCAACCATGCAGCGGCAGACCAGTTTCACGCGGCTACCTTTCTCCACAAGCTCGGCGACCTCAACGCTGGCCTCGACAATGTCGCCGATGCGCACCGGCGCTTTGAAGTTTAGCGTTTGCGACAGATAGATCGCACCGGGACCGGGTAATCTGGTGCCAATCACTGCCGAGATCAGGCTTGCCGTGTAAAGTCCATGGGCAATGCGCCCGCCGAAGGGCGTTTTGGCGGCGAAGTGTTCCGACAGATGGATCGGATTGCGGTCGCCGCTGATTTCGGCAAAACCCACAACGTCGGAGGATTTCACCTCCTTGGCATAGGTCTCGGTCATGCCGAGAGACAGGTCTTCAAAATACAGCGTGCGGGTGGCAGGCAGCATGGAATCACTCTTATTGGGCGCGCCCTGTGTGTATGCCCCAGAGATTAAGCAGATGCACCACGGCCAGAAGCCCGATTAACACGCCCACGAGCAGAAGCGGTGTCGTGGGCACGGGGAGAGGATCCAGGCTCTTGCGCGGCCTCCGCTCCAGCCAGGCCATGCCGCCCATGAGCCCAAAGCCTAGGAGCATTATAGAGATGGTGATCCAGAGTTCGGCGGAATTGATGTTTGCAGGCATGGTTTGGCCGATTGATTGACAGGAGCACCGGCCCCACCTATAGACCGGCCTCCGCAAGAAGCGAGGCGGCTTGGGACCAATTCCCATCTGCCTGAAAATACAGGTGAAGTCCATGAAAGTCCGCAATTCGCTGAAGTCGCTGATCAAGCGGCACCGCGACAACAAGGTGGTCCGCCGCAAGGGCCGGGTCTATGTCATTAACAAGACCAACCCGCGCTTTAAGGCGCGCCAGGGCTAGCTCCACGCCATTCATTTTCTTGCCACACGGCATGGTGTAATATGTGGCCATGCGTGGCTGTGCCATCTCGCTCGCCGTCTTCCTGCTGACTGCCCCTGCGCTTGGGCAGGACGTGCGCGCGCCCAGTTCGACAGGGCCGATTCAACGAAAATCCCCTGCCGAGACCCGCGCCGACCGGCTCGACGCGCTGCTGGCCAGGCTGCACCGCGAAACGGGCAGGGGAGATGCGCTATCGGCCGAGCGCGATATCTGGGAACTATGGATGGCTTCCGATTCTCCCACCGCAGAGGTTCTCCTGCAACAGGCCACCAAGGCCATGAACGATGGCGCTCCGGAACCCGCCCTTACGATCCTCAATCGGTTGACCGGGGCCTACCCCGATTTCGCCGAAGCCTGGAACAAGCGCGCCACGCTGCATTTCATGATGGGAAATTTTGAGGCCTCGCTCGCCGATATCGACAAGGTGCTGGACCTTGAGCCCCGCCATTTCGGCGCATTGTCGGGCCGCGGCATGATCCATCAGCGCCAGAAAAACTACGGCGCCGCGATCGACGCCTTCCAGGACGCACTCGCCATCAACCCGAATATGCCGTCGGTGAAGGAGGCTGTGAAGGAACTGGAGAAGATCGAGCGGGGGATTTGATTGGCAAACCCTTCCGCCCGCGCGGGGAGGCGGTGACGCGAAGCGCCGGATGAGGGCTGCGGCGCGAAGCAACGGGTGTGGCGGCATGCACTGCTTGCGCTGTAAAATATGCCGTACTTTTTATATGAGAATTCCTGAAACAACGAAAGGACATGCCCATGAAACACGATGGCGCGAACGGTCAATTCACCCGGCGATCGGCCCTCATGTCCGGCTTCGCGGGCGCTGTGTTTTTGGCCGGTGGTCATGTCACCGCCCAGGCACAGGATGTGGCGGCCGCGGAATTGACCGCTTCGCAACTGGAGGCAAAGCTTGCGCAAAAGGATTTCTTCCTCGTCAACGTCCACATTCCCTACGAAGGCGAAATCGAGAAGACTGACGCCTTCATCCCCTACGACACCATATCCGATAGTCTCGACAAGCTTCCCCAGGACAAGACCGCCAAGATCGTCGTTTACTGCCGCGGCGGTGGCATGAGCGCCACGGCGGCAAAAGACCTCGTTCGTCTCGGTTTTACACAGGTGTCAGACCTGATGGGCGGGATGAATGACTGGGAGAAGAGCGGCTACAAGATCATTGAGAAGTAACGTCATCCCTCAATCCCCCGCCGCCGGACTTGCAATCTGCGTCAAACAGATAAATGCCCTGCGGGTGACAAAGCGGGAGTGGGCAAGCTCCGCCAATATGGACTCTATCCATGGCTGCGGCCGGACAACACGCCCTAGTTTGGCGTGATGGAAATTCCGCCCCAGCCGCCGGAAGATTTGTCGATCCAGACCGCCACCGTCGGTAGCGTACGGTTCGTTCCATCCCAGCCGAGGGACGCGCAGTGCTTGAGGGCCTCGAGCGCGTCGTCGTCCGTATTCTGTATCTGCTGAACCGAACCGCAGAAATTTGCCATCTGCGTCCGCAATCCTTGAAGCTCGGCTGACAACTGATCGAATGCTTTCTTGTTGGCTTCCCAGTCGGCGAACACGGATTTCACAAGCTGGGCATAGTTGTCCAATGTGGCGGTGAGCGCGGCAACCTTCTGGTTCAATTCCGCACTGCGGCTGTTCAGCGCGGAGTTCCGGTTGTTCAGATCGGAGAACCTCGCGGCAATCCCTGACTGCTCGGCGCTCAGGTTTCCATATTCGCCCAGGCAGGCGTTATAGCTCGCATCGTCGGGCGGCTGGGTGCAGCGGGATTCATAATCCGCCAGTCTTGCCTTGTAGCTGTTATTGTCGGCCTCATATGCGGCCAGATCCGCATCGTAGGCGGCGAGATCGCGCTTGTAGTCCGCCAGTGGCCCATCATAGCCGCGCAGTTCTTCGAATGTCTTGTCATAGGATTGCTTGGTCTGCTCATTTTGAGCAACCTGCTCGTCCATTTTCTTTTTGAGATTGGCGGCCTGGGGGGCTTTTGCCTGAATTACCTCGCTGGCTTTCTTGGCAAGCTCCGCATATCCGACATCGACAGGTTGAGTTTGAGCTTGCACCGGGTCCGGGAACCACACACAACCGATTGTTGCCGCGCTCAACAGGGCAATGAGCCAGTGGCCGGCTTTTCCACGGGAGCGGCTGGAATTTGCCGCGAGTGAACCCAATGCGCTCATTTTCCCGCCCTCCTGCCCAGCTGGCAATCAGGCTAATGCAATCCCATGGAAAGATCAAATTCGCCGGGATAACCGGCGCATGAGGATGAGGGGAAGGCGGGCCTTACTTCCCCGCAGATCCATCCTTGCCGACATAGGCGATGCGCAGCATGTTGGTGGCGCCGGGGGTGCCGAGCGGCATGCCGGCGGTGATGATGATGCGCTGGCCCGCTTCCGCAAAGCCCTCGGTGAAAGCGATGCGGGCCGCTCTTGCCACCATATCGTCGAGATCGCTGGCGTCGTCAGTCAGAACACAGTGCAGGCCCCAACCGATGGCGAGCCGGCGCGCGGTAGCGACAATGGGTGTCAGCGCGATCACCGGCGTGTCGGGGCGTTCGCGCGCCACGCGCAAACCGGTGGAGCCCGTCGCCGTGTAACAGACGATCGCCGCGAGATTTAACGTTTCGGAAATGGTCCGTGCCGCAGCCGAGATGGCGTCAGCGCTGGTGGGTTGCGGATCGTTCCGCTGGGCGGTGATAATGCCGCGATAGAAGCCGTCGCGTTCCACGGACTGGGCGATGCGATCCATCGTCGCCACGGCTTTTTCCGGCCAGGCGCCGACAGCACTTTCCGCCGACAGCATGATGGCGTCGGCGCCTTCATAAACCGCCGTGGCGACGTCGGAGACTTCGGCCCTGGTCGGCACAGGTTCGATGACCATCGACTCGAGCATCTGGGTGGCCACCACCACGGGCTTTCCGGCCTTGCGGGCCGCGCGAGTGATCTGCTTCTGGCGGGCGGGCACGGTTTCGAGCGGCAATTCGACGCCGAGGTCGCCCCTCGCCACCATGATGGCGTCGGCGATTTCGAGTATGCCCTCAAGGCTGTTGAGCGCCGCAGGTTTTTCGATCTTGGCCATGACTCCGGCGCGGCCGCGGATCAGCTTGCGGGCTTCGGCGACATCGTCGGGCCGCTGGACGAAGGAGAGTGCGATCCAGTCGACGCCCATCTCGGCTGCGGCTTCGAGATCCGCGCGGTCTTTCTCGGTCAAGGCGGCGATCGGAATGATCGTATCGGGAAGATTGACACCCTTACGGTCGGAGAGCACGCCGCCGAAGACGACGCGCGTACCGAGACGGCTGGGACTCGCCTTGACGATCTCAACCCGCAGGCGGCCATCGTTCAGCAGCAGATTGTCACTGAGCTTGGCGGCGGCGAAGATTTCGGGATGTGGCAGATGCACACGCTTGGCGTCGCCCGGCGCGGGGTCGGCATCGAAGACGAAACTGTCGCCCTCGGCTAGCGTCGTTTGCTTATCGCGAAACGTGCCAATACGGAT
>Ga0187892_10004366_pt1 | contig 23850 bp, 17 predicted proteins | sample MA1701073metaG_FD_139345 | JGI IMG/M metagenome (GOLD analysis project Ga0187892, IMG submission 139345) | Bio-ooze microbial communities from a basaltic lava cave in the Kipuka Kanohina Cave System on the Island of Hawaii, USA - MA170107-3 metaG ... | reverse complement strand
CTCGCACGGCATACAGCGCGTCGTGCAATACCTCGACTGGATGCAGCGCGGCTGGATCAATCCGCGCGGGAAGCTCAAGGTCGTGCGCGAGACACCGAGCCTGTTGCTCGTCGAAGGCGATTATCAGTTCGGTCAGGTGATCGGCCGGCAGGCCACCGTGCGCGCGATCCGCAAGGCGAAACGCGCGGGCGTCTGCGTCCTGTGCATCCGCCGCTCGGCGCATCTGGGACGCATGGGCGAATTCGCCGAGATGGCCGCCGACGCGGGTCTCGTTTTCTTCTCCTTCACGAACACCCACGGAGGCGGCCTCTGCGTCGCTCCGCACGGCGGACGCGAACGGCGGTTGTCGGCCAACCCGCTGGCCGCGGGCGCGCCGGTGCCGGGCGGTGAGTCAATCATCATGGACATGGCCACCGCCGCGATTGCCGACGGCAAAGTGACCGTGGCCAAAGCCAAAGGCGAACGCTTGCCGCCCGGCTGCGTGGTGAACGCTCGCGGCGAATTGACCACCGACCCGAACGAGTATTACGGCCCGCCGCTCGGCGCGCTCTTGCCGTTCGGCGGCCACAAGGGATTTGCGTTGTCGGTGTTCTGCGACGTGCTCGCCGGTGGGTTATCCGGCGCAGGTTGCAGCAAGCTCGGCGTGGATCGGATCGCCAACGCAATGTTGGCCGTGTTGTTCGATCCGCGCGCGTTTGCGGGCCGGGCGCGCTACGAGCGGGAACTCAAAGCGTATGTCCGACACGTGAACTCGTGTCCGCGGCGCAAAGGCGTGGCGGAGATTTTTCTGCCGGGCGAGCCGGAAGCGCGGGAATCCGCGCGGCGCAAACGACACGGGATTCCGATTCCGGATACGACTTGGGCTACGCTCGTCGAGGCCGCGCGCGAAAAGGGAATCGCTGTGCCGAAATAGAATCATGCGCTTCGGCATCAACTGCCGGTGTAGCCGCGCTTCTGTGAAGCGCGATGGGCTGATGCAAGTTGCGACGATTCGCGCTTCACAGAAGCGCGGCTACACCGCTCATAAAAGGGAAATTCGCCATGCGTGAAATCATCGACCTGAGTCGTCCCCTCGAAACCAACACACCGGTCTTCGTCGGCTATCCGGCGTTCGAGTTCGCAACGCTTGATCGCGCGGCCAACTCCACCCCCGCCCAACGCCATCTCAACAGCAGCCGCATCGGGTTCGGCCTGCACTGCGGCACGCACATGGATGCGCCGCTGCATTTCTTTGACAACGTCCAGTCCATCGCCGACGTGCCGCCGGAGCGTTGTCTAGGCCCGTGCGTGCTGATTGACGTGGCCGGCACGACACCCGATGGCACAATCCAGCCGTCGCATTTCAAACCGCACGCGGACGCCCTTCGCGAGACCGGCAAGGTCATTGTCCGCACTGGTTTCGAAGTACGGTGGGGACGACCCGAGTATTTCACCTCGCACCCGGCGATGACAAAGGAGAGCGCAGAATATCTCGTCTCCCTGGGCGTGCAACTGGTCGGCGTGGACACGCCGTCGGTGGATCTGCCGCCCTGGCCCGCGCACATCGTGTTGCTGGGCGCGGGCGTGTTGATCGTCGAGAACCTCGCGAACCTCGGTCAACTCCAGGCCGCGCGGTTCGACCTCATCGCGTTGCCGCTGAAGATCGTCCGCGGCGAAGCGTCGCCGGTGCGGGCGGTGGCGATCCGCGTAACCGGCAAGCCGTGACGCAGGTCCATCTCATCCTCGACGAACACTCGGTCGCCGAATCGCGCGGCGTCACGTTTCATCTGAATCCGGCCACGAAGCATCCCGAAAATCCGGTGCTGCTGCCGGGCGAGCCGCACGAATGGGACAGTTTGCAGGTGAGTTGGCCGGGCACGGTGCTCTACAGTCCGCGCGACCGGAAATTCGGCTGTTGGTATCTCGGCCTCGATGTGGTCCAGACTCCCGAGCGATTTTGGAAATGTGGCTACGCCGAAAGCGACGACGGCGTGCATTGGACCAAACCCAAGCTGAAACACGCGACATTTCTGGACCGACCGACGAACATGATCCTGCCCGGCTGGCCGCGCCCCAGCGATCCGCGTCTGCCGTGGTGGTCGCCGCATTTCCTCAACCTCGTGTTTGAGAACCCGGACCCAAACGCCCCGCCCGAACAACGATTCGGGAGTTATTGGAGCAACGGCCTGATCGGCGCGGACGGGAAGTTTACGGAAAGACGCGTGCTCGCATGGTCGCCCGACGGCATCGAGTGGCACGAAGGGGGCACAGCCTACCAGATTCATCCCTACGACCGCTTTCGCTGGCACGACATCAACCAGGTCCTGCATGACCCAGATGACCCTGACCCCGAGTTTCGCGTCAAAGCCTACTCGCAGTATTTCCGCGCGCGCGCCTACGATGGCCGGGAGAAGGTCCGTCACATCGGGATGCTGCACGGTCGCGGCGTCGAACACGTCGAGTCATTGCCCGATCCGGTCATCTTCGGCCCGGAGCCTGGGATCGACGAGGAGATTCACTACGCGTCGGTGAAGAAAATCGGCGCGCAATACCTGATGCTGTTCGAATCCGACCGGTTCAACCGCAGCCAGCCCCACGGCGATCTACGTTTGGCGGTGAGTGCAACTGGGCGTCCATTCCGCCGCATCCACCCCCACACGCCGCTGGTTGCCACCGGCGCGAAAGGCATGTGGGATGAAAACCTCATCGTCACGTCCAACGGCGGAATCCAGGAAGTCGGCGACGAATTCTACCTCTTCTATTTTGGTTGTCCCGGAACGTACCGGGCATGGCCCGCCCAGTATGAGGTGATGAAAGGGCGCGGCGGTTTCATGTTTGCCCCGGTCTCACTTGGCCTGGCCACGCTCCCGCGCGATCGCTTCGCCCACGCCACCGGCGATGGATCGTTGACCACACACCCGCTCGAACTAACGGCGGAAGGAGTGTGGCTGAATGCGGACGGCGACCCGCAAGTTGCCGCGTTTGTCGAGCCAGGAAAACTGACGGCGCGGGGCAAACTCACAAATCGACGACTGCAAGGCGTCTATCGCAAAGTCGGTTGGGCTGGGCTCGCGCCGATGGGGAAGAATCGGCTTGAGATAATGCTCACTTCGCAGGACAACCTGTTCAGTATTGCGTGCTGAACCCTCGGGAGCTCCAAAACTATCTATGAAACCAGTTAAACCAGTTCTCACAGCTATCGTCGCGTGTGGAATCCTGGGCGTGACCGCCCTCGCGCAGACTTCAGCGCCACCCGCGGGCGTCGTGATCGAGGCCGAGGACTTCAAGCCGAAGGGCGCGGGGTGGAAAGTTGTGATGAACGGTCAGGGCAACTACATGGTGGACATCATCGGCTTCAATCACATCTCGGGCGAACGCGTGTTGTCGGGAGATGCGAAAGCGAAAGACGCGAAGGCTATCGCCACGGTGCAAATTCCCGAAGCAGGCGATTACCGGGTCTGGTCGCGTTGCGAAGCGCCCACCGGAACCGAGGAACGATTTCGCGTTGAGATTCGGCAAGCCGGGAAGCTCGTCGGTTCGGCGGTCATGGGTGAAAAGGATGCGCCGAAGTATTGGTTCGGCAGCGACAAACCGGTAGGGCAGTTCGACATTTCCTACGGTTCGGAGGGGTTGGTCGAGCAATCATTCGACGTGAAAGGGTTGCAGGCCGGTCCTGCCGAGATCACGCTCATGGCGATCGAGCAACCCGAACTGGCGGCAAATCGCAACGTGGATTTCATCTTCCTCACGCGCGACCCGAGCGAATCGTTGCACGCGCCCGGGCGCCACGACCTCTATCCGATTCTCGACGCCGCGCTGCCGCACATTCCGACGCGCTACTTCGTCCGGCTCACGTCGCCTGATGCGGGATCGTACGATCTAACCTACCAGTACAACCGCGGTCCGTGGTACGTGGGTGAGACAAACCTCACCTTGGAAGCGAACAAGCCGAGCGCGTGGATTCCGCTGAAGAAACAGGATGTGTGTCATTTCACCGGGCTGGAGGTGCGGCGTGCTCAGCCGTCGTTGGATGTTCGCATCGAGTTTGCCGGCTCGAGTTCAGGAACGCCGATCTTCCGATCTCTTGAGTGGAAAGACCCGCGGTCCGGCTCGGTTTCGATCAGTCTCCCGCCCTACCCGAACAAGTACAAAGGCGAAAGCATTCAAACGGCCGAGGAACAATACCGCGACATCCTTGCCTGGCTGAAAGCGCATCCGAGCAAAGTGGGCCGCGAACCGAGAATATCTCTGGGAGTCGGAGGTTGGATGCCGATCTGGCAGCGTGGCCGCATCGCCGACGCGGCGGCGGATGTGTGGTTCGAACTCGGCATGCGCGGATTCCCCGGTGGATCGGCGGAACAACTGGCCATCGGGCGAGAGCGGTTCAAGCAACGCGGCCTGGAAATCGGTCGGACTATTGTCTTGGGAGAATACCGTTGCATGCCCACGCCCGAGAACATCGCCCTCAAGAAAAAGCAGGCCGAGGATCTGGGCGTGTTGCCGCTCGTACATCGCTTTGATTATGGCGACGAGATCGCGTTCTCGGAATGGCTGGCGTTGCTCAAGCCGGAGGAATTGAAAACGAAGTTCGCCGAGTGGCAGCAGAAGAAGCACGGCAAGATGAACTTCGACACGCCCGATTCAAGCGCCGCAGCGGCCAAGTCGAACCCGCAGCTCTACGTGGACTCGCGCGAATTCTACGAGGAGGCCGCGATCGCCAAGGTCGCGGAACTGGCACAGGAGATTCCGAAACAGTTGGGCGCGGACGTGTTGCACGGCGGCAACGTCCACATGCACCCGTGGTACTACCCGGAGATCGCGAAGGACGTGAAATGGTTCCGGGGCAAGGCCGCCAGTTTCGGCCGGCACAGCGAATACTTCTGGCAAGTCGGCCAGCCGGGGCCGCTCATCAACGGCTATGTGGCAGATCATTACCGCTCCGGCATGCGCGACAATCCCAAGGCCGTTCATTTCCAGTACACCATGCCGCACTCACCCGGCAATTCCGACGCCAGCTTCCGCCGCACCGCGTTCACGCATCTCGCTCACGGCGCGCGCGGGCTCGACTATTTCGCCATCGGAATCAATTCTTCATGGACCGAGAACTACGTCGATTTCCGCGACCCCGAACGCTACGCCGCCATGCGCGACATCAACCGTGCGATGGCAACCATCGAGGACATCCTGCCGGAATCGCGCGTTGTACCGTCGGAGGTAGCGATGATTCTTTCCGACAGCACCGAGCGTTGGGATTTTGCGGGCATCGCCACCGATAAGGCCGGGCTGTCCGTGTTCGGCGCCAACTACAAGGAGACGCGTCTCTGTTACCACATGGATCGCGTCGGCATGTACTACGCGCTCGTCCACGGTAGCCGTTCACCCGATCTCTTGCTCGAAGAAGATGTGGCGCACGGCGATCTCAAGAACTACAAGGTCGCGTACTGGGTCGGTGACTGCGTTCACCCGAAGGCGCTGAAGGCGCTCGAAGAATGGGTGAAGAATGGCGGACAACTGTTCGCCACGGCGGGCGCATTCCATTTTGACCAATACCGGAAACCGTTCGCGGACGGACTCGCGTTCCTCGGATTGAAGTCCGCCCAGCTCGACGAGAAGGTGATCTTCTTCCGTCCGCAGATCGAACTGCCTCGCCTCGCGCCGCTCGATCAGCTCGGCGACATGCCGGTGTTCGCCGTCGTGGATCGTGTCGAGGCTAGTCCCGACGCAAAGGTCGTCGCCAAATTCAAAAGCGGCTCACCGGCAGTGATCGAACGCACGCTCGGCAAAGGCAAGATCACTTATGTCGCCGCGTTGCCCGGCCCGACGTATCTCTGGAGCGCCTACCAACCGCCGCCGGTGCCGTCGCGCGGGCCATCGAGCCACGTGACCCTGACGAATTTCAACGCTGACGCCCGCGCTTGGATCCTTGGCCCGGCTAAAGCGGCGACTTCGAGCGTGGAAGCCGAGGGTGGGTTGATCGATGCGCGTCTTCTGAAATCCCCCAAAGGCCACGCCGTCGCGCTCGCCAACTATTCTGTTGACGTGAACAAGCCGGTGACGCTGACGATTCGCGGCGTCGAAGGCATCCGCAAAATCACCAGCGCCAACCGCGGCGAGTTGAAACTGCAGCGGGAGAAAGATGGCTCGGTACGGTTGACTTACCCGCCGGGGTTGGGCGACATCCTGCGAATCGAAACAAAACCCTGACATGAACCAGCGACCCGACCTGACCCAAGCTCAACTGTTCCTCGACGACTCGTGGATCGAAGAAGCGATGTTCGTCAGCCGCCAGTGGCATCAGCCGCGCAAATTTCCCGATCCCGTCCTGAGGCCGGAGCATCCCTGGGAGCGCTGGTGTCCTGCGGCCTACGGCACTGTCCTGCACTGGCGCGGGAAATTCCGAATGTGGTACACGTGCTGGACGCGGGACGCCAAGCCGCGCACGGCTTATGCCGAGAGCGCCGACGGTGTGGCGTGGGAGAAACCGCGGCTCGGCGTGTGCGAGTTCGATGGCAACAAGGAGAACAACATCGTCCTGCAAGCGACCACCCCGGAGCGTTACATCGACGACCTCACGGTGATCGACGATGCCGGCGATGCCGAGTGGCCGCTCAAGGCGTTCTTCTGGGAAGCTGCCACGCACGACTGGACCAGGAAGGATTGGGGCGTCTACCTCGCGCGCTCGAAGGACGGCATTCACTGGGACCGCTTGCCGCGGCCGGTGTTGCCGCAGTGGATCGACCGATTCAACGCGGTCTCGACGAGACTGGCCGGCAAGTATGTCGTGTACGGGCGCACGGCGGATTTGCAGCGCGGCATGGCGCGGAACGGACGAAGCGTGTGGCGCACGGAGAGCGTGGACCTGGTCCATTGGAGCAAACCGAAGCTCGTGCTCGAACGCGACGCCGAAGACCCGGTCAACATGGAGTATTACTCCGCATCGGTGTTCCCGTACGAAGGCCTCGTCCTCGCCGGCCTCGAACGGATGCACATGTCGCCCGACCGGCTCGACACGGAACTGGTCTGGAGCCACGACGGCGGCTGGACGTGGCGGCGCGCGCCAAAGCGGCCGGCATTTCTCTCCCCTTCTCTCGGGGAACGGCGCTGGGACGACACGTGGACGAGCCTGCCGACGAACGCGCCGATCCGACATCAAAACCGGCTCTGGTTCTACTACTCCGGCCGCAGCGGCGCGCACGCGGCGCAGGTCCCATCCAACCACGGCGCGATTGGATTGGCCTTGCTGCGCATCGACGGCTTTGCGTCGCTGATGGCGGGAGAACGGAAAGGGATTGTCGTGACAAAACCGATGCGCTGGCCGAAGGCCGACCTGCACGTCAACGTCGATCCGCGCCGCGATCTCACCTCGCATCCCGGCTTCTGTTCGGGCGAACTCCGCGTCGAGCTTCGCGATGCCGCCAACAAGCCGATCCGAGGGTTTGCCTGGGACGATTGCACGCCGTTCACGGGAAACACGGTCGCCGGGGAACATTCGGCCTGTCCGGTCGTGTGGAAAAAGAAATCGATCCGGGCGCTGGCCGGCCGCTCGATTCGCCTTGCCTTCCGTTTTCACGATTCCCACCTGTACAGCTTCCGGGCGAATCCCTGACGAATGCAATGCGGCGGCGCGGTTTGACACCCGCCAGGGCCCTCGCTAGTGTAGCCACGTGGCCGATCCCTCGCTGAACAACTCGGACAGTTTCACCGACCAGGAACCATGGCGGATTTTCCGTATCATGGCGGAGTTTGTGGACTCCTTCGAATTGATGTCCAAAATCGGCCCCGCCGTGACCGTCTTCGGTTCCGCTCGGATACGGCCGAAGAACCGACACTACCGGCTCGCCGTGCAACTCGGGCGATTACTCGCCAAGAGCGGTTATGCCGTCATCACAGGCGGAGGCCCGGGAATCATGGAAGCCGCGAGCAAAGGCGCCTACGAAGCGAAGGGCATCACGGTGGGACTGAACATCGACCTGCCGTCCGAGCAACAGACCAACCGCTACGTCAACCGCCCGTTCGAGTTCCGGTATTTCTTCATTCGCAAGGTCTGCTTCGTCAAATACGCCAGCGCATTCGTCATGTTCCCGGGAGGCTACGGCACGCTCGACGAACTGTTCGAGGCGCTGACGCTCGTGCAGACGGATCGGATCGACAAAATACCGGTCATTCTCATCGGTCGCAGGCACTACGAAGGGCTGATTCAATGGATGCGAAAGCGATTGGTCGCAAGCAGGCTCATCGCGCGGGACGACATCGAGTTGTTTCACCTGACCGACTCACCGAGCGAGGCCGTGCGCATCATCCAGCAGTTCCACGGCAACCGCGTTCCCTCGCCGCGCGAGGCTTCCACCTCGACATTCGTCAACACTCGCTCGCTCTGACAAACCATGACATCGCCAACACGTAAAATTCCGATTGTGAGAACGAGGACGACGACGAGGACGATTGTCTCGAGTCGATGGAGCGGCAGTCTCGCATGAACTACCTCATCAGCCGACTCGAAAACGGCGTCACCGTCGCCACGGCGGCCATGCCGCACATGGAATCGGTCACCGTCGGCATCTGGGTTGGCGTCGGCGGAAGGCACGAGCCGGAGTCGCTGTGCGGGATCTCGCATTTCATCGAGCACATGGTGTTCAAGGGAACGCGACGGCGCACGGCGGCGGAAATTTCCCAGGCGGTCGAAGGCATCGGCGGCTATCTGAACGCGTTCACGAGCGAGGAGAACACCTGCTATTTTGCGAAGGCCAGCCACGATCACTTCGACGACGTGCTCGACGTGCTCGCGGACATGTACGTGGAGCCGTTGTTTGCCGCCGGCGACGTCGAAAAGGAACGCAGCGTGATCAAGGAGGAGCTGGCGATGTACCTCGACCAGCCGCAGCACCACGTCCAGGAATTGTTGAGCGCGACGCTGTGGCCCAATCAGCCGCTCGGTCGTTCCCTGACCGGCACGCTGCAGAGTCTCGACGCCATCCGCCGCCAGCACATCGTCGAATACAAGCGCCGGAAGTACATCGCGCGCAACACGATCATCGCCGCCGCGGGGCGTTGCGAGCACGCGCGCGTCGTGGCTTCGGTCGAACGGCTTCTGCGCGCAATCCGTTCCGGCCCTGCCCCGCGGTTTCAGCCGGCGCGCAACGGCCATTCCGGGCCGCGGATCACGTTGCACAAACGGGAGACCGAGCAAACACACCTGGCGATGGGGTTCCACTCGTGCTCGCGGGTCAGCCCGCACCGGTTCAAACTCAAGCTGCTCAGCGTCGTGCTCGGCGAAAACATGAGTTCCCGGCTGTTTCAGGTCATCCGGGAACGTCACGGCCTCGCCTATTCCGTCCAGACATCGACGTCGTACTTTGCCGACTCGGGGGCGTTCATCGTCTCCGCGGGATTGGACCGGAAGCAACTGAGCAAGACGCTGCGGTTGGTCCTTTCGGAGCTGGGAAAGATCGCGCGGAAGCCGCCGAGCGAGTCGGAGTTGCGGCGCGCGAAAGATTACGCGGTGGGTCAAATGAAGTTGAGTCTCGAAAGCACGACCAACCAGATGATGTGGGTCGGCGAACACCTGCTCGGCTACGGGGAAATCCACGACCCGAACGACATCATTCGCCAGGTGGAGGCTGTGACGGCGGAAGACCTCAGCCGGGAGGCCCGCGCGTTGTTTCAGGAACGCGATTTGAGCTTTGCGTTGGTTGGCCCAATTGAGGAGCGCAAGACCGTCGAATCGTTACTTCGTATCCCATGAACGCTGTCATCGAGCCGCTCCAGATCGATGCCTCGCCGGAGCAAGTCTTTCTCTCGTTCAAGGACCGGCCCGGCTGCATCTGGCTGGACAGCGCGCGCCCCGATGAACGATTCGGGCGGTATTCGTTCCTCACTGCGGAGCCGTTTCTGGTTTTCTCGTCGCGGGGCGATCGATGGACCGTTCGCGGCCATGAAAGCGCAGCCGGTACGGGCAACCCGTTCGCGAAACTGGCGGAGCTTCTCGCTCGGCACACCAGCGTCCATCGGGCCGACACACCGTTTCCGCTCGGCGGCGCGTTTGGTTATTTCGGCTACGACCTTAAGAACCAGATCGAGCGGTTGCCGGGCCGCGCGCCGGATGATTTATCGCTGCCGGATTGCTGGTTCGGTTTCTACGACTGGCTGATCGTCTTCGATCACATGACGGACCGAGTCTTTCAAGTGGGTCCTCAGCCGGTTCAATTGAACGTGGGAGGCGCCTCCGCGCGCCGATCCGTTGCGAATGTCCAAGCCGGTCGGCGCGCGGAGGCGCCTCCCACGTTCATCGAGAGCAATTTCGAGCGTGTGGATTTCCTTCGCGCCGTGCGGCGAGCCAAGAACTACATCGCGGCGGGCGACATCTATCAGGTGAACCTCTCGCAACGCTTCCACGCGCGGGCGAACGTTCCCGCCGCCGATCTCTACCTCGTGTTGCGCGAAACGAACCCGGCCCCCTTCGCCGCGTACCTCGACATCGGCGAGGCGCAGGTCCTTTCCTCCTCGCCCGAGCGATTCCTGCGTCTGTCGGGACGCCACGTCCAGACGCGCCCCATCAAAGGCACCCGCCCACGCACGGGCGACGAGGCGAATGACCAGGTCGCTGCGCGCGAGTTGATGATGAGCGCGAAGGACCAAGCGGAACTGGTCATGATCACCGACCTCGAACGCAATGACCTGGGTCGCGTGTGCGAGTTCGGGAGCGTCCACGTGCCGGAGTTGGTGCGGCTGGAGGAATACGCCACGGTGTTCCACCTCGTCTCGACCGTGGAAGGCCGGCTTCGCGAGGGTGTTTCCCACGTTGAGGCGCTGCGCGCGTGTTTCCCCGGCGGCAGCATTACCGGCGCGCCGAAGATTCGCGCGATGGAGATCATCGACGAACTGGAACCGCACGCTCGCGGCGTCTATACAGGCGCCATCGGCTATTTCGGATTCAACGGCGAAAGCGACTTCAACATCGCGATCCGAACCATGATCCAGAAGGGCAACGACGTCTATTTCCATGCGGGCGCCGGCATCGTCGCCGATTCCGATCCCGGCGCCGAGTACGAGGAGACGCTCGCCAAGGCGCGTGGGATGATCGCGGCGCTGCACTCAAACACTCACGCATTCAGGCACTCCGGCACCCCGCACTGATCATGCATCGCTTCGCCATCGTCAACGGCCAATTCGTTCCCGAGGACCAAGCCGTGGTCTCGATCTTCGACCGGGGGTTCCTGTACGGCGACGGGCTCTTCGAGACCGTCCGCATCTACGGCGGCAAGGTGTACCGGCTGAATCGCCATCTCGAACGGCTTTGGGCCGGGATGAACACGTTGCGGTTCACCATTTCCACCACCCCCGTCTCGCTCGCGCGCCTCGTCAACCACCTGGCGCAACGCAACGAAGTCCGTGAAGGGTTTTGTCGCATCATCGTCACGCGCGGCATCAGCGATTTTGGCCTTGGCACCACGAGCGCTCACGACCCCAACGTCGTCCTCTACGCGCAGTCGCGCGAGCCGTTCAGCGCCGACCGGTATGCCCGGGGGTTCCGCGTCATCGTCGCCAGGGAACGCGCCAACGCGCAGGCGACGATGGAAGTCACCAAGACCATCAGCCGCGTCCATCACGTCATCGCCAAGATGGAAGCCGAGCGGGCGGGCGTGGACGACGCGATCATGCTGAACACGGACGGCCATCTCGCCGAAGGCACGTCGAGCAACCTGTTCCTCGTGAAAGGAGGCGCGTTGTTGACCGCGCCAATCGAAGCGGGGCTGTTGCCGGGCATCACGCGGGAGATCATCCAGACGCTCGCCACGGAAGAGAAGGTCCCCATCCAGGAACACAAGTGCAACGCCCAGGACCTGTACGGCGCGGACGAAGCGTTCCTGAGCAGCACGCTGATGGAATTGATGGCGGTGGTCGAAGTCGATGGACGGAAGATCGGCGACGGAAAGCCCGGGCCGGTTACGCAGAAGTTGCACGGCGCGTATCGGAAACTGGTGGCCCAGGAGTTAGGGCATCTGGCATGACGGGCATCGCGCTTTCCGTCGAAGTTCCTCGGGACGTGACGGCAGGCTAAGCACGACGCGCAAGCACTCGAGACCATAACTGCGAAATGGCGTACGAAGTGAACGGCCAATCTCTCGTCGCGACTTCGGTCGCCGACCGTGTTCGTGCGAAGATGAAGCCATGGCTGACCGACCACCGATTCGTGCTCGCGTGCGCATTTCTCCTGCATGTGGACCTCGTGTTTCCTGTTTTCTTCCCCAGCTTGAGTGAGATCGGCCCCTGGGATGAGTCGGTCTATATCAACCTGGGGAGAACGATGGCCGCCGGTGATCTCCCGGAGTATGCACAGAAACCCGTTGTAGCGCTGTTCTACGTGCTGACCTACCTGCCCGTTCAGCATTCGCCTCACTGGCTGGTCCACAGTTGCAGCCTCGGGCGGATCGCTTTCTTCGGACTGCTCTGGGTGGGCAGCTATCTGGTTGCCAGGAGACTGTCGAATGTCACCTCGCCATGGATCATGGTGGGACTGCTGGTGACGTCGCCGGTGCTCCCGCGCGTGCTGAATAACGGCAGCATCGCGATGTTCGCCGTGCTGTCCACGTTTGCCTTGTGGCAGTTCCTGTCCTTTTGCCAAACCCGGCAAACGAAACATCTGTGGCTGATTTCCCTGTTGTTGGGCTTGGGCGCTCTGTCGAGAAACGAAGGGCCGCTGTTGTTCGTCGTGTTTCTTGGGCTTACCGTCGTTCTCGCGTGTCCGATGAAACGCCTGGGCGCCTGTTTCGTCGCCTGCGCGGTGCCGTTCGCGGTCGTGACCGGAGGATACATCGTGCTGCATGGCCTGGTTACGGGAGACTTTGCGCTTGGGACCGCGCGCCGATCCTACAACGCCTTCGAGCAAGGACACGGATGGGCCAACCGGGGTTTCTATCGAGGACGCCAGGAATACGTCGAGGGCCAGGTGGAGGCTCGCCGGCTATTCGGCACGCCCGAGGAAAATCAACGGTCCGTTCTGACGGCGATTTCGAGGAACCCGCGCGCCTATTTCGAGCGCATCCCGAAACTCGCGAACCTGGCACGATGGTATGCGGTGGACCAGTACGGACGCGGTTTGGGATTGATCTGTTTCCTGCTCGCGTTTCGCGGAATGATCGAGTTGGCGAGGCAAAAGTCCTATCTGCTCCTGTCCACCCTGCTCCTATGGTCGGGGTATGCCGTGATGTTCATTCTCATTGTGTTTGCGCCCAGTTATCTGTTGATGCCCTTCATCGTCGTCTTCGCTCTCGCCTCCGTTGGGATTACCGCGACCCTGTCCAACCTCGATCAGCGCGTGGAACGCTGTCTTTGGTCCGTCGTACTGCTCGCCCTGGCCGTGGTCGGGTTTGCGAAGGCCACGGCGGTGGACCTGGCGGTGGCCTGCATGGTCTGGGGGCTTGGCTTGTGGCTCGCTTGGTCCGCCTTGAAGCAATACCGCGTCGCCCAGGGGACTGCGTGCATCGGCTGTCTGCTGCTCTTGAGCGTGGCTTTGACCGTCGAACACTTTCTGCCCGCGCCGCGGTTCCGGCATCTCGGTGACGGGCCGGAGGAGAAGGCAGCGGCGTTTCTGGCAGCCCATGTCAAATCGGGCGCGCCCGTGGGGGCCTGGGGACCCAAGATGGCTTGGGCGGCGAAGTTGACTCACGTGCGAATGAACCTCCGGCTACGGCACATGAAATCCGGTCAGGATGTGTTGGACTGGATCGCCCACAATCGAGTCGAAGCGATCTACGCCGATCCGGACCTCCGCAAATTTGAGCCCGAAGTCTGGAAACTAATCGAAGCGGAGATCGGCAAGAGCCTGGAGGTGATATTCCGTGTTGACGGCGGGAAACTGCAGGTCCTCCGTCCCGTGGGCGACCTGGGCGCCGGCAATCTCTCACAGCCAGAAGAAGCAGCGAGCCGGGAAGATGAAAGCGTGCCCTGAGACCCCAGGCAGGGACGCCCCACGGCATTAAGTCTCCCGCTCCCGATCATTCACAAGCAATGCCTTCAACTGCTCGGGTGTGTATCGCTGCCGGAGCTTGGCGATCTCGGCCACGGCAAGTTGATCGCAGCGTTCGTTATCGTGGTTGCCGGCATGGCCCTTGACCCAATGCCACGCGACCGCGTGCTTGCTCGCGACCTCGTCCAACTGCCGCCAGAGGTCTTCGTTCTTGACCGGCTTCCTCTCGCTCGTACGCCAGCGGCGTTTCTTCCAGCCGGCAACCCAACTGGAGATGCCGTCGCGGAGATATTTGGAATCGGTGTAGAACGCGACGTTGCATGGTTCCTTCAGCGCCCGCAACGCCTCGATCGCGGCCTGCAATTCCATCCGGTTATTCGTCGTCGCCGGCACGCCGCCGCTGATCTCGCGCGAGTGCTTGCCGTAACGCAAGACGGCCGCCCAGCCGCCCGGGCCGGGGTTTCCATCGCACGCGCCGTCGGAATGGATGGTGACGCTCTTCACCGCCGACCGTAACGGGCGCGACGTTCCCGGGCCATCTCGGGGAAAAGCTCCGGCTCCTTCGGCTTCTTGATCGCGTGCCCGCGCAGCCACTCGGACAGATCGACTGCATCGCCGAGCGCGGAGTCGTCGATTGGCGCCGAGCCTTTTTCCAGCAGCGCGCCGTTGCCATCGGGAACGCCGTCGCCCGTGCGCACGAACAGCGGGCACCAGCCCGCCTTGAGCGCCTCGACCGCGCCGGCCCACGTGCCGCCCTTGTTCCGATCGCTGCTGACGACGACCGCGTACTCAGCCAGCCCGTAGATCACCTTGTTGCGTCCCATCGCGGCGCCGACGGAAAAACCGGCATCGGGCGCGTAAGGAGTGAGCAGAACGAGCCGATTGTCGTGGAGGAATCCGTGCACATCCTCCTGCCGGATCGTCCGCTCCACGCTATCGGCCAACACGCCGAACGCCGTGCCGCCTGCTTCGAGCGCGCCTTCCATCGCCAGCCGGTCCGTCCCGCGCGCGCCCCCGGAGACGACGGGAACACCCGCCGCCGCGCACCGGCATCCGACCCGCCGCGCGAATGTCGTGCCCGCTTCGTCGATATGGCGCGACCCGACGACCGCGACGCCCGGACGTTTCAGCAACCCGATCTCGCCCGCGCCGAATAGAACGCTCGGCGCCTGATGCTTCAACGTCTCGCGCAACTTCGCCGGGTACTGCGGGTCCGCGCGCGTCACCGCCCAGATGCCGTTCGCGTGAAGCCTCTCCAGTTCCGACGCGATTCGCTCGGCGCGACCCAACAGGCGCTGGATCCGTCCGGCTTCGTCCGCAGCAATGCCGAGCGAGGCAGCCAGTTCCGCCGGCGAACGGTCCGCGAGCGCAGCGGGACGCTTGAGTTCGCTGCCGTGAATCTTCCCGGCGAGCTCGTTCCATTCCGACAACGTGTACGGCGCGGCGTCACCATCCTCGACGCCGAACGACGAACAGAGCAGCAGCACCGCGCGGCCATCCTCGGTCAGGAGATCACGGAAGTCCATCAACTGCCTCCCGGGGTGGCTTTCGCGAGCGCAAACGGATAGACGGGACCGCTGCCATGTTGCCGCAATAATACCGCCAGCACCGTCATCGTCCATCCCGAATCGATCATGTCGTCCACCAGCAACAGCGGGCCGTCGGGCGGTTTCCCTGTGACGGTGAACGCGCCGAGCAGGTTGCGCACTTGCCGGACGCTGTTCTGCATTTCCTTTTGCGGCTCGGTGTCGCGCGGTTTTTGCAGCAAGGGCACGAACGGCAGACCCAATCGCGCGGCGAGCCGGTTTGCGAAGTCGTCCACCAACTCGGGCCGACGCCTCGATGGCACCGTGGCAACCCATCGCGGCGCGGGCTCGGGCTTCCACTTTTCCCGAACCAGCCGCGCGGCGGCATCCACGAGCGCGTCGCTGAACTGACCGGTCTCATATTTTCCCTTTGCCACGTCACGGCCCCAGCCGGCGTCGCCCCACACGCACAGCGCCCGGCCTTCCTGCGCGCGCAACGCCTCCGGGATCGTGACCGATGGCTCGCCGAGCTTCGTCTTGCTGACGGCCGCCGGCAGGACGCGCTGCACGTCGCGCACCACCGGCATCGGCCAACGCGTGCGCGGCTCGATCACGACGGTGTCGCCGCGCAGAAACTCGATCGCCTCGCGCACCAACTCGGCGGACAGCGGGCGCCGCTTCGTCTGGCCCGCGCAATTCATGCACTTGCCGCAGCGCGCCGGGGACGGGTCATCGAGCGCCCGGGCGAGAAACTCCATCAGGCAGCCATCGTGCTCGACGTAGCGTCGCATCTGCTCGACCTCGGCCCGGCGCAACGACGTGACTTGTTCGGCGCGCAGCACGTCGGGCGTCCACGGCTTCTTCGTGCGGAAATACGCGGCGTTCTCGTGGCGCACGGCCTCGTCCACTTCGAGGAGCTTGAGCGCTTTTTCGATCACGTTGCGGCGCTGGTTCAACTCGGCGGCGATCGCGTCCATCGACATCCCGCCGCCCTTTTCGAGCACGCGCAGCACGGCCAACATCACCTCGGCGGGCGGGAACGCGCTGCGAATGAAATAATCCACGATCTCGTCGTCTTCGCGTCCGTTGAGCAGGATGCCGAATGCTTTCTCCACCGCGCGACCGGCGCGTCCGACCTGCTGGTAGTACGCGACGACCGAGCCGGGCCGTTGGAAGTGCACGACGAAACCGAGGTCGGGTTTGTCGAACCCCATGCCGAGCGCGACCGTGGCGACGAGCGCCTTGACTTCGTTGCCGATCAACGTCTCCTCGCCGCGAATGCGTTCTTCCGCGTCGAGGTCGGCGTGATAGGCGCGGGCGGCGATGCCTTTCACTTGCAGCCAAGCCGAGACGCGTCGCGCATCGGCGATGGTCAGGCAATAGACGATGCCACTGCCGGGCAGTTGCGGGAGAAAATGCGCGAGCCACGCCAGCCGCTCCGCCTGGTCGTCGAGCCGGATATTGAACAGCCGCAGGGACGGACGGATCAGCGGCCCGCGCAACGCGTGCAAGCCGGGCACTTGCCGCAGCACGTCCTCGACGACGCGGTTGTTGGCCGTCGCGGTGGTGCAGAGCACGGGGACGTTGGCCGGCAGCAGGTTCAGCACGCGGACGATGCGCCGGTAATCGGGTCGAAAATCATGGCCCCAGTCGGAGATGCAATGCGCTTCGTCCACGACGAACAATCCCGTGCGTTGCTTCATCATCGGCAGCAGTTCGTTTGTAAAGGCGGTGCTCCCCAGCCGTTCGGGCGAAATCAACAGCACGTCGCAACGGTCGCGGCGCAGATCGTCGCGGACGCGCGGCCATTCCTCTTCGTTCTGGCTGTGGATCGTTTCCGCGCGGATGCCGAGCCGTCCCGCCATCGCGATCTGGTTGCGCATCAGCGCGAGCAACGGACTGACGAGCAGCGTCGGTCCCGCGCCGGCATCGCGCAGAATTTTGGTCGCCAGAAAATAGACGACGCTCTTGCCCCAGCCCGTGCGTTGGACGACGAGCGCGCGGCGGCGCTGGTTGGCGACCAGATCTATGGCGTCCCATTGTCCGTCGCGGAAGCTCGCCTCCGGACCGAGCATCCGTTGCAGCAAGACATCCGCCTCGGTCCGCGTCATCGGGCGTTCTCCAGCCCCCAGTGTTCCGTCGGCCACTGGCGTTGCTTGCCGACTTTGCGCAGGCGCGGCTCGGGATTGACGAGGACGGGGTTGCCGACCATCGCCAGCATGGGCAGGTCGTAGATGTGATCGGAGTAGGCGAAGCTCGATGGCATGTGGATCTCGCGGAAGACCGGCAGCGCGCGGAGGCGATTGATTTTCTCTTCCTTGATGCAATTGGGCGTGGCCAGCCGTCCGGTGTAGGCGCCGTTCTGCTGTTCGAGCACGGTGCCGACCACGATGTCGGCCCCGAGTTCGTTCCCGAATGCTTCGAGGTAGGCCGTGACGGATGCGGAGGCGATGATGACGAGATGCTTTTGCACGCGGTGCCTTTCGATGCGCTCGCGCGCCTGCGGATAGACGAGCGGCTTGAGGACCGTCTCAGAAAATTCCCGGCACAACGATTCGATCTCCGCCGCCGAATGCCCCGCGAACTGCCGGGCGAACACCTGTTTCACGTCGTCGTTGGTGTGGACGCGCGCGTGATGGAGCAACAACGACCAGGCAAGTTGAAGCTTATGGGAGAGCTTCGGGATGCCGCGACGAAAGAGAAACTTGGTGAAGGGAACGATCGAGTCGCCCCGCACGATCGTGCTGTCAAAATCGAAGAACGCGGCGACTCGCGGCGTGCCGTCGCCGTCTGCCCGTCTCGCCGTCTCGCCCATTCGCAGCCGTTACTCCGCTCCCGCGAATTCCTCGTCGGTCGTAATCTTGCGGCCCATGAGGACGTAGTCGTGCGAGAGCGCCTGCATGTCCTTGACGTAGCCTTCGAGGATGACAAGGTCGTTGAACCCGAGCACGGCGCACACGTGCCGGGCGGCCTTTTGTTCGCCGATGAATTCCGCCTCCAGCCTCTCGAGTCCGAGATGCTGGGAGATGTGGATCAGCTCCTGGACCAGGATTCGCGCCAGCCCTTTGCCGCGCGATTGCGGGTGCACGACGACGCTCAGCCGCCCGACGTGGCGTTTCCAACCGCCCTGTTGCTGATGCAACGTCGCGTCGGCGATCACCTTCTGGCCCTGCACGGCGAGCAGCGGCAGGTTGCGCAGGTAATCGATCGCCCGGCACCAGGAACGAATCACGTCGAGATCGGTCACGCGCTGCTTCATGAACAGGCGTTCGTTTTCGGGGATGGCTAGGAAAAACTCGTGGAGCGGTTTCACGTCGTTGTGTTCAAGCGGCCGCAAGACCGCCTTCGAACCGTCCTTGAGCGTGATGGTTTTGGGGTACGATTCCAACAGATGGTCGATGTCCATGGGCGCCCTCTCTGGGGAGACTGATAGAACTTCACGGCGACCGGCGCAAGCTTTTTGGCGGGGTAAGTCCCGGTGAGGGGAAGCCGGGACAATCCTTACCCGATCCGCGAACCACCGCGGTTTGTAGTAGCGCAATTCATTGCGCGGTTCGATTGCCAGATCGCGCAATGAATTGCGCTACTACCAACAGGGCATCACCAACGCCCCTCGACCCAGTACACATGGATCGAATGACCGATTACCGCGACGGGTTTGCGGGCGCGCAGAGACTTGAAGTAGTCCCGTCCGGCGCGCCCGAGATAGACTCCTTGAAGGTTCGTCGCGCTCACCGCAACATAACCGGGCAAGCGCGGCTGGGCCTGGAGATGCTGTTTGAACACAGGGCTGCCGGCCAAGTACGTGCAGTCGATCCCGTAGTACGCAGGATCGGCGCTGCCGAAGTAACTCAGGTTGATGTGCTCGACACGGTTCTCGTCCATCCAGCGTTTCAGACCTTTCAAGTCCTGGCCCCAATCGAGGTTCGAGTCCACAAGGTACCTGTGCCCCTGGCTCGAACCGCCGACCAGTTGGTTGAAGTAGGCGAGGTAATCTGGGAAAGCGCGCACGGATTCGAGCGCCTGGAAAGCGACGAACGCCCATGCCACGACCACGACCCACTTTCGCGCCATCCGCATCGAATCCGCGACGGCCCTGCCGGCCAACAGCAACGCCAGCGGAATAACCGGCAGCACGTAGCGGACGCCGACGTCCGTTTTCGCGGTCATCGCCACGCCCAGATAGACGGCCAACGGCAACATGACGAACAGTCCGTTACGCATCCGGTCGTCGCGCCGCGCGAGAGTGAGGACGGCGCCCGCCCCCGCGAGCAACAGCAGCGGCAACGGCGTCTTGATGAGGAGCGCGAAGGGGAAGTAGTGCCACCAGCCGGTCTCGCTGTGGCGCCCGGCCAGGAACGCCGGTTGGCCGGACATCTCCGCGAACTTGAGGGCAAACCCCTGCGCATAGGCATTGGGTAGGAGACGATGCCCGTCCATCCAACTCATGAACTGCGACACCAGCGGAGCGCGTTCCGCCACGAAGCCGGCTTGCGTGAATTCGAGCCGGACGTCTCCCGAAGCGATTGGCGCGTGACGGAAGCCGTACAATGCCCAGATGCCGAGGTACGAAATCACGATCAGTCCGATGCAGATGCCGGCCACGACCAGCATTCTCGCCCTGACGCAACGCAGCGGCCCGAGAGCACTCGGCCATGCGTCCGCCCGATACGCGCGCGTGGCGAGGAGCGCGAGCACGACGACCCACAACACGACCCCGGAGTGCTTGCTCAACAACGCCAGGCTGAACGCCGCCATCAAGCCCAAGGCGTTGAGCCAGTCGCAGACGCGCGTCGTTCGCCACGCAAAGTAGAGCGTCACCGTGAAGAACAAAGTGAACGCCATGTCGCTCGTGACCACTCCTGAATGCGCGAGTAGGTTCGGCTCCGTCGCGTACAGGGCGAGCACGGCGACCGCCGGCCAGCAGCCGAACATCTCGCGCGCCCACGCGAACAACACCGCGCCGAGCGCGAGGCCGAGCAGGATCGTCATGCATCGCGCGGGACGCAGCAATCGATCTGCGTCGTTTTGCAGATGGAGAAATCGATGCGCGAACCGCCACGACCGGTCGCTCTCCTGAATCCGGTCCTCGCCGTCGAGCCGCACGTCGTTCCTCGCGAGCAAGGGCAACGCGCACCATAACCGGGCGAGCATCTCGTTCTGGGGCGTGATGCAGTGGTTCCCGTGCCGCCACGCGACGTAGCCGCCGGTAAGGTTCATCGGTTCATCGACCGTGGCGGACTTCTGCCAGAAGCTGCCGACCGTCAGTCCGACGAACACGATGGCAAACCCACCCAAGGCCACAGCCGTGACGATCCCACGCGCCAACTTCACAACGATGGCCCCTCGCGGTAGGCAGCCGGGCCCGTTCCGAACATCTGTTTGAAGGCCCGGCTGAACGAATGCACCGTCGCGTAGCCGGTCCGCTCGGCGATTTCCTTGATCGGCGCGGGCGGTTCGGCGGATAAGGACACGGCGGCAGCTCGCATCCGGGCCTCGAACAGGTAGCTCTGTGGCGATTGCTTGAGGATGCGTCGAAACTGCCGGGAAAAATGGTCCGCGGAAAGATGACATTCGCGCGCCATCGCCACGACAGTCCAGCCGGTCGCCCGGCTGGATTCGATCCGTTCGAGCAGCGGCCAGAGTTTACGGAGCATCGGCTCGTTGCCGGCGGCGCCGCGTTCCGTGAGGGTCCCGTCGCGGATCGTTTCGCCCAGACAGAGGGTGAGCAACGCCACGAACTGTTGGCCGGCGAAGGGGTCGCGTTCGGAGCAGCACGCGCCCGTGGACCGCAGGCACTCGATCAGGGCGGACGAGAGCCGCACCTTGCTCGCCGTTCGACCGAAGAGTGGCCACACGCGCGGAGCGAGGTGGAACTTGAAGGACGCCTGCTGGTAGCCCCGCCGGATACGATAGCCGTGCCGCACGAGCGGCGGGATCAACAGACCTTCTCCCGCCCGCAAGCGCAGGGTTTTTCTTGCTTCCAGGAGGACCTCGACTTCGTTCCCGAGGATCGCGTCGAACTGAAAGTACGGATGGAGGTGTACGCCGCAGACATAACCGGCAGGTGGCGCGCTGAAATGGGCTTTGATCAACTGCGTGACCAGCGCGGGCTCCATGCCGGCAGAGCATGGGCGATTCCGAACCGAGTGCAAGCTTTCTACGTTGACTCGGAATACGCTTGCAGCCATGTTGCTGCAACGTGATCAAGTTCCGGTGTCCATCCTGCCGACAGAAGGTCAAGGCGGACGGCGAACTCGCGGGCAGCACGGGCCGATGTCCCCACTGCGCAGAGCGGTTGACCATCCCGGCTGAGACCGATGTCGAGTTCCGAATCCTCGATGACAGCCGGTTGAAGGAGTTGGAACGCATGCTCCGCGAGGCGCAGGACCGGATCCAGTTCCTGGAGCGGCTCAACGAAAAAGTCGAACAGGAGCGAAGGCAGATCGAGCAGATCCTGAAGAAAAACCTGGTGCCGCAGTTCGCCGGCTTCCTCGAAGACAAGATGATGAAGAAACTCCGCGAGGACAACCAGCAGTTGTCGTCCACGCATCACGCCGCGAACTACAAGGTCGAAGACCTCGAAGCCCGCTTGAACGCCGCGCAGGAGAAGATGCTGCAGAAGCTGCGCTCCTACGAAACGCGCATCGCCGAGCTTGAAGCGGAACTGAAACGAGCGCGCCATCCGGCATTCCCCCCGAAGCCGGTTTCGGTCTGAGGCCCGGATTTGAGAAAGGCTGAGTAGGACGGGCGTTCCTGCCCGTCCCCATTGATCCGTCCGTGGGATTGAGACGGCCAGGAATGGCCGTCCTACTTCTTCCGGAAGGCCAGCTTCTCCGGGGCCTTCTTGTCCACGTCCGCCACGATTGCGTCGCCTTCCTTGAATTCGCCGTCGAGGATCTTCAACGAAAGCGCGTCGAGGATTTCGCGCTGGATGACGCGTTTGAGCGGACGCGCGCCGTATTGCGGATCGTAACCGGATTTGCCGAGCAACGCCTTCGCGGCAGGCGTCAACGTGAGCGTGATCCGCTGATCGGCGAGGCGTCTGTCGAGCCGGCGTAGCTGGATATCGACGATGGCGTGCAATTGCTCGGGCTTGAGACTGTGGAAGATAATGATCTCGTCCACGCGGTTGAGAAACTCGGGGCGGAAATGCGCGCGCATCACCTCCATCACCCGGCGCGGCAATTCCTCGGAGTCGCCGGCGTGCTCGGCGTAGAGATGGCTGCCGATGTTGCTGGTCATGATGGCGACCACGTTGCGGAAATCGACCGTGCGCCCCTGGCCGTCGGTCAGCCGGCCGTCGTCGAGGACTTGGAGCATCACGTTGAACACGGCGTGGTGCGCCTTCTCGATCTCGTCGAACAACACCACCGCATAGGGACGGCGGCGCACGGCCTCCGTGAGCTGACCGCCTTCCTCGTAGCCGACGTAGCCCGGGGGCGCGCCGATCAACCGCGCGACGGTGTGTTTCTCCATGTACTCGCTCATGTCGATGCGGACCATGGCGTTCTCGTCGTCGAACAGGAACTCGGCCAGCGCGCGGGCCAACTCCGTTTTGCCGACGCCGGTCGGTCCGAGGAAAATGAACGATCCGATGGGGCGATTCGGATCCTGCAACCCCGAGCGCGCCCGGCGCACCGCATTCGAGACGGCTACGATGGCTTCGTCTTGTCCGACGACACGCTGGCGGAGGCGTTCTTCCATGCGGACGAGCTTCTGCTTTTCGCCTTCGAGCATGCGAGAGACCGGGATGCCCGTCCAGGACGAGACGACCTCGGCGATGTCCTCCTCGTCCACTTCCTCCTTGAGCATCTTCTGGCTCTTCTGCAACTCGGCGAGGTTCTTGTTGGCCACCTCGATTTTCTTCTGCAACTCGGGGAGCTTCCCGTAACGCAACTCGGCGGCCTTGTTCAGATCGCCGACGCGCTGGGCGCGTTCTTCCTCAGCCTTGGCTTCCTCCATCTGCTGGTTGAGGCTGCCGATCTCGTCGATGATCTTCTTTTCGTTCTGCCACTGCGCCTTGAGTTCGTTGCTTTGCTCCTTGAGATTGGCGAGTTCTTTCGTCAGGTGTTCGAGCCGCTCCTGCGAACCGGCGTCCTTTTCCTTCTTCAACGCCTGCTGCTCGATCTCGATCTGCATGATGCGTCGCTCGATCTGGTCGATCTCCGTGGGCATCGAATCGAGTTCGATCCGCAGCCGGGAAGCCGCTTCGTCCACGAGATCGACCGCTTTGTCCGGCAGGAACCGGCCGCTGATGTACCGGTGCGACAACGTCGCCGCAGCCACGAGCGCGCTGTCCTGGATGCGCACGCCGTGATGCACCTCGTAGCGTTCCTTGAGGCCGCGCAGGATGGCGATGGTGTCCTCGACGCTCGG
>Ga0187892_10004364_pt1 | contig 23858 bp, 20 predicted proteins | sample MA1701073metaG_FD_139345 | JGI IMG/M metagenome (GOLD analysis project Ga0187892, IMG submission 139345) | Bio-ooze microbial communities from a basaltic lava cave in the Kipuka Kanohina Cave System on the Island of Hawaii, USA - MA170107-3 metaG ... | reverse complement strand
GTAACTATCTCTCTGTGGCCGGGAAGAACACCGGAGAAGAAGGAAGAACTCGCAAAAGCAATCACTGACACAATAGTCAAGGTGCTGGGCTCAAAACGCGAGCACGTGATTATAGTATATCAGGACACACCAAAAGAGAACTGGTACGTGGCAGGAAACCTGCTAACGTAATTTTTATTTTTTGATAAATGGCATACATTTTTAAATTGATTTGTATAGAAAGCTTGCTGCATGGTTGCAAAGATTGGCACAAAGGCACCGAACCTCAAGGTTTCCAAATGGGTGCAAGGCTTACCAACAAACATAGACAATGAAAAAGACAACTTGGTACTTGTAGAAGTCTTTCAGGTTAACTGCCCTGGATGTTTCCTGTACGGAATCCCTGAGGCAATTGACATTCATAAAAAATATGGTAAGGATGGCGTAACTGTAATGGGCCTGGCTACAGCTTTTGAGGATTACGACAAAAATACACTAGAAAATCTTGAGCTGCTGCTCAAAACAGGCGAGGTGATCGGAGAAACAAAAAATGTGCTTGGCCAATACGGCAAGCTTGAAGATAACAAGCTTCCATACAAGATTCCGTTTCGGGTAGCAATGGATTCTCTAAAGAAAGAATCTGCCGATCTAAGCCAGAGTAAAGTGATGGATTTCATAGAATCACAGTTTCCAGATTTCAGAACGTACAGCGAACAGTACAGAACGGAATTCGTTGAACGCGTAAAACAGTATCTGAGGAGCAAGCAGTACACTGCAGAAACCTTCGAAGAATATGCACTGAGAGGAACTCCTTCTTCAATACTCATAGACAAGAAAGGCATTCTGCGTCATGTAGGGTTCGGGCAGAACGGATTTCTTGAAAACGCAATACAAACATTGTTGAAGGAATAGACTATCACTATTCAAGTTCACTTAACGCTTGATTATGGTACTGAATCGATGTTACCATAAGCTGATCAAACTCTGCACGCTTCAACTCCTGCGTTTCCGGATCTCCTGCTTCAACGTACTCCTTCAGTTTCAGAAATGCGTCTTTCTGTATATCTAGCGACTCTATGGAGAGGCTCTTGTACCTGTCATACTTCTGAGGCAAGCTTAAAGATCGAAACTCCTCGCGCAAAACATCTGTGTCCATTATGGACTGCTCGATTAGCCTGATGAACTCTTCCGTACTGACCATACCTTGCTGCCACGCTACCGACGCGCTATCGATGAAATCCAGCTTCTCCTTCCTCTTGTTCTCTATATCTGAAATCTTGTTGTTATCAGTGGGAAGACTTATTGCACCAACTATGGATGTTAGCATGATTACACCTAAAGCAATTCCAACTATGGCTTTCTTCTTCACGACAATTGCTATAAGATAATCATATTAATAACTGAGTGTCAATCAAGTTTTAGACCAAAAGGTTCGCTCTCAAAATTGATCTTGATATTAACGAGTTGCTTTGCCGCTTGTAATACGGCCTCATAATTTTTTGTCCTCAATCCAAACCACATCATGTCGAGCAGCGAATTGGTAACCTCCTTGTATTCTTGGCTGCAGTACTGCTGTGTTTTCTTAACATTGTTCTCGATCTTGTCGAGAGTTTCTCCTATATGCTCCGTTGATACGGCAGAACCGACTGAATCCCATAACCATTGAGAAGGTGCGGAGTACACCAACTCTCTTAGGTCTTTAGATATCAGTTTAATCTCGTCTATAATAGCAACAAAACTGTCGTAATTACTGCTCATCGGCATTGATAGGTATAACTGCAATAAAAGTTAGCTTGGTTTGTTCATAGTGAATAGGAACATCGACATTTTATTATTAATTACAAAACCATGAATATCATGTGTATTTCTTGCAAGACTTTTATCTTGATTCACATATGACTTTGGCATGAGCAGAGTAGCGGTAGTACAGCTAAGGGCGTCTGAACATAAAGACGAAAATCTGAAGATCTCCATAGAATATACCAAGCAAGCGAAAAGCAAGAATGCCGATATGGTAACGTTTCCAGAGTTTCTTATGGCATATTCCCCAACAAATCAATCTGCGGAAGAATTATCGAAAATAGCTGAAAGTACTGATGGAGAATTCGTGTCAGCGTTAAGACATGCTGCAAAAACAAATAGCATAAGTGTAGTAGCAACGATCTATGAGAAGAGCAAATTACAGAATAGAGTTTATGACACCGCATTGCTGATAGATGGTAAAGGGAACCTGTCTGCTGCATACAGGAAACTGCACCTCTACGATGCTCTGGGTTTCAAAGAGTCAGACAAACTTGTTGCTGGCAACGACCTGATTAAACCCGTAAAAACAAACGCTGGCAGTTTGGGCATGATGATTTGCTATGACATTCGTTTTCCTGAAATGTCTAGGTTACTGGCTTTGATGGGTGCCGATACTCTTGTCTTGCCTTCTGCATGGGTGCAAGGTGATATGAAAGTTGAGCACTGGCAAACCATGCTAAAGGCTAGAGCAATAGAAAACGGGTGTTATGTAGTTGCACCCGATCAGGTTGGCAATATCTACATCGGGCACAGCATGGTCGTTGATCCGTTTGGGAAGGTAATTCTTGATATGGTAGAAAGAGAAGGTCTTGAAATTGTTGACTTGAATGCTGAACTTGTCAAGAGCGTGAGAGACAAGTTGCCTCTGCTTAACAACAGAAGAGATGACGTGTACTCAAAATATAACCAACTCACTTGAACTTTTCTACGCCATATGGAACATCGACCACGCATATGGCATCCTCAAGTTCTAGACGATAATTCCTCTCGTACGTTTCTTCTGTAAGAGATTTCAAATTCCTACAAGCGCAGCGTATCCTTTTACCACGTATAGTTGCTCCCTTGTACTCAAACACGTTTACCAATTTGATCCTCACCGACCTCCTTGATCTTGTGCTCCTTCTCAAGCTCCATAATAGCTTCAATCAAAGTCTCTAAACAGATATTTAGATCATCTTGAATCGTACTCAACCACCGTGAACCATTTTTCTTTAGATAATTGTACACTAGAATTTTGGCTCTCTTTTTTGCAATCAGTTGCGCCCGCTTTTGCATATGTAATAATATACAACACCTCATTAATAACTATTGTAGTTACAAATTGTACTATACTTTTTCTACTTGATTGTTTTTAGTTAATTGTTTGTACTTGATTGTTTCTACTTTATTCTTCTTAGTAGGACAATTAATGTTTATGCAAAGTTGCCAAGAAAACTTTCTGTTCTTAAATCGTACAAAGACTATGGGCCACTTGCATACCTTGCAAACCTTCTTTGTTTTTTTAACTATGCCTTTCTGTGGTAAAGGCATTGATCCCTTGCATCCCTTTCCAAAGTTGGAACAACCTACAAACCTCTTGCCGCTCTGCTTTGACCTTATTATTCGTAATTTACCATCTTTGCACAAGGGGCAGGTGCCGACAACATTCTGCGTCATGGCTGTTGTTACTATTGCTGCATTCATTCCCTTACCGACTTCTACCTCTTTCGATTTGAAGACAGAAAGGGTATTGATCAACTTTTCAACGGCACGATCGATAACCTGATCACTTGGTAGCTTGCTTCCTTCAACGTCGTCAAGCTGCTTCTCCATCTCTCTCGTTAATTCCGTGGAGACAATATCAGGCATGTAACTACGCATGGATTCTATTACAGCAAATCCCAGATCTGTAGCTTCAATGCTTTCAGAAGTTATGTAACCTCTGTCGATCAGTGTTTTTATTATTTCCGCTCTCGTTGCTTTAGTACCAATCTGCTCCTTCTCCATCATATCTAGCAAGCTTGCCTGGTTGAATCTCATAGGCGGTTGCGTGAACTTTTCTGTGCTCTTTATTCCCTTGTTTGCAAGAATGTCACCAACATCCAGCTGTGGAAGCTCAACATCATGCATGTTAGCATACGGTTTATAGTATTTAGTCCAGCCTGCATATTTTGTTATTCTACCGTTTGCTTTGAACTTGTATCCATTGATATCGACCAACACTACAATTCTTTCAATCGTCGCAGGATCTCCAAAAGTCGCAAAGAACCTCTTCACTATCAAATCATAAAGTTTCCATTCCATGCCTTCAAGCCTGCGTTTCGGCAATTCACCGGTTGGATGTATAGCTGGATGTGCCGGATCGTCCTTGATACCTTCATTTGGGATCAGCCTGCCTTTTAGAAGATCGTTCGCAAGAAAAGAATATACGTTGATACCAGCAAGGTTCTTGATTATCCTCTTGTAGTTTATTGATCGTGGAAGTTTCTGGCTTGCTGTTCTTGGATAGGATATCAGCGCGTTAAGGTAAAGCTTCTCTGCAATCGACAGCGTGAAACTCGGAGAAAACTGAAAAAGCTTGTAGGCTTCTTGCTGCAGATCTCCAAGATTGAACGGATGTGGAGGTCTAAGTCTTACTGTTGTGCTGCTGATATCATCGACCCTTCCATCCTTGCCCTTGCAGGCAAGCAGGATCTCTTCTGCTTCTGCAAGTCTGTTGATCCTTTCCTTCTCGTACTGGGCGTCGAATACCTGATTATCTTTTGCGAACTTTGCTGTCACAGCCCAGAACGGAACTGGCAGATGTGATCTTATCTCTGTCTCCCTATCTACTACAAATGACAGCGTCGGACCCTGTACCCTTCCAATGGTCAGGTTTCGAAATCGTTTATTGAACTGGTAGGCGGATTCCGAGAGAGCCCTTGACAGATTCACGCCGTAAATAAAATCCAGCATGTGCCTTGCCCTCCCTGCGTCGGCAAGACCTTTTCCAGTCCCTTGCTCCATATGCTGAAAAGCAGATCTCAGCTCATCATCTGTGAGAGTGGAAAACTTTGCCCTGAACGCACCGTCATGCTTGTTCTTGCAAGCGTACTTCAGAATATTGTAACCTATCACCTCGCCCTCCTGATCATAATCACAAGAATTTACAAAATGAGAAGCGTCTTTAGCGAGTTTGCTTATGACACTTAGTATTCTGTAAATTCGTTCACCTTTTTCTGATAATGGAATCCATTCAACATCGAAGACTGGATAGATTCGTCTTTTAGATGTTGGATCTTCCAAAGTGTATAGATGTCCTATAGCTGAACATACGACATATGTCTTCTTGGCATCTTTTGATACGTATACTTCGACACCATCGATTCTTGTTTCTTTGAATTCATCTGTACCTATTGCCCTAGCTATTCTTCTGGCAGCATCTGGTTTTTCACATATAGCTAAAACATAATTTTTTACACCTAACGACACATCAACCTTATTGCAGCCAAAGTTAAAAGATTTTCACAATTCCTCTCTACATTTTTATATGGCTCGAGCGATCGCGTTTATGTGAACAAGGTTTGTGTTATTGGTGCAGGCAGCACCAAGTATGGAAAGTTGAAGGAAAGTCTTGTCGAGCTTGCGGTTAACGCTGCTAAAGATGCCATAGTAAGCGCAAAGATAGAACCTAAAGATGTTCAATATGGTTTCATTTCAAATGTTTTTGGTGTTGCAGATAATCAGGTACACCTTGCTCCAGTGGTCATGAGCAACTTGGGAATACCATACGTTCCAGGCCATTCGATCGAATCAGCGTGTGGTAGTGGCTCTATAGCATTTAGGGAGGCGTATGCCAATGTAGCAGCAGGATTTTATGATGCTGTTCTGGCTGTTGGTGTTGAGAAGGTAACTCAAACCGGGACAGGAAGATCAACCACGCTCTTCTCGTATTGTTCCGACTTTTTCTACGAGGGAGGGAATGGAGCATCATTTCCAGGGCTCTTTGCATCTATGGCAAGGGCATATTTGACTAAGTATAAAGCTACAGAAGAAGACCTTGCTATGATAGCAGTAAAGAATCACGAGCATGGGATACTAAATCCTAAAGCACATGTACAGAAGAAGATAACTGTTGAGGATGTTCTCAACTCTCCGGTTGTAGCAAGTCCGTTAAAGTTCTTGGATTGCTGCCCATTTTCAGACGGAGCGAGTGCTGTCATACTGGCTTCGGAGGAGTTTGCCAAGAAACATGGTGCGGATTACATCGAAGTTGTTGGTTCTGGCAGAGGAGCTTCACCTGCCGCGGTGCAGGGAAGAGAAGATCCTACTACAATTCCCAGCATAAAAGCTGCTGCGGAACAGGCATACAAGCAGGCGAATCTAACTCCAAAAGACATTGACTTTGCTGAAGTGCATGACTGTTTTACCATTGCAGAATTGATCGATATGGAAGATCTTGGCTTCTTCGAAAAAGGAATGGGAGCACAGGCAGTAAGAGAAGGTTTGACCAAGCTGAACAATGGCCCCATTACAATAAATCCATCTGGAGGATTGAAGTCGAAAGGTCATCCTATCGGTGCGACCGGCATCGGACAGGTTGTTGAAGTTTATGATCAATTACTTGGAAGGGTAGGTGCAAGGCAGGTAAAGAATGCAGAAACTGGGCTAACGCAGAACTTTGGCGCAACTGGTGCCAGCTGTGCTGTGCATATATTCCGAAAAGTGTGAATTTTCCGAGACTTTATTCGCGTTCTGCTTTCTTGACAAAGACATAGTTCATGATAAGACCGCCAATTATTCCGCCTATTATTGGACCGACCCAGTATATCCAGTGGAACTCCCAAAATCCGGAAACTATTGCTGGTCCTAATGTTCGCGCCGGATTCATACTCGCACCCGTCAACGGAACGCCTACCAAGTGAAGCAGAAATATCATACCGCCGATCGATAAACCTGCAACTCCCGCTGCTGCTTTCTTGTGAACGGCAGTCATGAATATCACTGTTAACAGAAAGAACGAAAGAATAATTTCTACGCCAAGGCCAGCAGCAGGGCTACCTTCCAGAAGAGCGCTTGGCCCTCCTTGCACTCCAAAGTTTACTTTTGCTCCTTGAGGAAGAATTAGTTTATGCGCAAATGCGCCAGCTATACCTCCAATAAGCTGAAAAGCTATGTATCCAGCTCCGTCAGCTATACCTATTCTTCTTGTAATCATCATAGGTATTGTGACAGCCGGATTTATGTGAGCACCGGAAACATGACCAAATGAATACACCATCAAACCGATTATTGCTCCATGTCCTAGAGAGATCATTATTATCGCTTCAATCGATAGACCAGTTCCAAAGATAGCTGCTGCAAGCGCTACCGATAAAGTTCCAAAGAATACCAGACCGAAAGTTGCGATTGCTTCAGCAAACCATGCCCTTGGATTTATCATGTCCATCTAACCTAGCTAAGTTTCATATAAACATTCTAATCTTTTGTATTCAAGCAATGCTTAATTAGTTCTCATTGCAGATCTCTGGAGATCTTCATGTCAGATGATAAAATGAATGTAGTTGGCATAAACATACTAAAGCAAAATGGTGTCAATGTAGATGAACTCGTAAAACAATTGGTAATGAATGCTTCAGTAGAATTTACGGCATATTATTATTTTACAAACCTGCGAGCACACTGCACTGGTGCAGATGGAGAAGCTATCAAAGGCGTAATTGAGGACGCAAGACTGGAAGATCTTAGTCATTTTGAATCGTGTCTGTCTAGGATTTACGAACTCGGAGGAAGTTTGCCTAACGATGCGACGGAATTCATCAGGATGTCAGGTTGTGAATTCCTTCAATTACCTCCAAACAAGACAGACCTTAAAGAGATACTGAAGAAATGTTTGGTAGCTGAGCAAGGAGCAATCGTAAACTGGAACAAGGTGTGCGCTATGACCTATGCGAAGGATTTTGCAACCTACGATGTTGCAAAAGATATCTTAAGAGAGGAGATCGAACACGAAGCTTGGTTCCTTGAGTTGCTTTATGGAAGGCCTTCAGGGCACATGCGAAGAAAACAATCCGGTGAAAGACCACACACAAGAAAACATTCCAGAGCGCTTGATCTTGGATAGATTCTGCCCAAGCTATATTAATGCGGAATATGGCGTCGTAATCAATTATGATGGAAGTGTATAGTAGTTGATCAGCAGGGAAGAGTTCGTCACAAAAGCAAAGGAAGGCAAGATTCTGGCACACAAGTGCAAGAAGTGTGGCAATCTTCAGCTTTCCACAATTGTCTTTTGTGGCAAGTGTTATTCACAGGAGTTTGAAGTAGTTGAGGTTGAAGGAAAAGGTAAAGTTGCTACGTATACAATTCAGAATGTGGCACCGCAAGAGTACGAAAAATATGCACCCTATGCATGGGTGGTTGTGAGACTAGACGCTGGTTTCAACGTTTCGGGATTCTTACCTAACGTAAATTCTCCCAAAAACCTGCCGATCAATGCCAGGATAAAGGTAGTAGGATACGACGAAAAAGGCCTACTTTTGGAAATGGATGGGTGAATCAGAATTACCAGTTTAGTTAGAACATTACTGTTTAATTAAATAACGACTAATCGTTACACAGGCTGAAAATAATCCATGATAAATCCCCTGCATGTTATGCTTTGGACATATAGGCGGAACGAAAGCGATGTAAGGCATCTATACAACACCTTCAGAGATTTCATGAAGTTAGCAACGGGAGGAGAAATGCTAAATTTTGGGTATTGGAATAACGGATGCAAAGATCCGTTGCAAGCACAGATCCAACTTTGTCATCTAATGCGGGATTTCGTGGATTTAGAATCAAATCAGATTGTGTTGGATGTAGGCAGTGGCGATAACGGTCCAGCCATGTTGTGGCATAGCTTGATGAATCCTATCGGGATCGTTTGTCTAGACATAAGCAGAAGAAACCGTTACCATCTAGGTTCAACGAGGAACCTGAATCTCTTGGAGGCCTCTGCTGCTAGTTTACCGCTAAAAGATAATTGCGTTGACAGAATAGTAGCCTTGGAATGTATGCAACATTTCAGATCAATAAGAGAATTCCTTGCTAATGCGTTCAGGATTATAAAAAAAGGAGGCAAGCTAGGCCTTGCCGTTCCTGGAATAAAGGAGGATCGACTGGGCTGGGCTGATAAGAGAGATCTTGGTTTGTTAAACATGACGTGGCCTTCAGAGCGTCATAACCTTTTTGCTCTACCGCCTTTATTGAAATCGATCGGCTTTCGCGATATAGAAGTGCGATTTATTGGCAAGAATGTATACGTACCTTTGGCAGATTATTACTCCTCCCATAGAGAAGATATTAGAGCATTGGTAATTCCTCGATATTCTCGTTTCGTAGAATATGTGATCTTCAGGTCGATTTTAACAATGAAAAAAATCGCAGAGAATGATATTATAGACTACGCATTAATTAAGGCAGTTGTTTGAAAGAGCTTTAGCTGAATGCCAATTGCTATTTGTAGATCTAACTGTATCGATGACGTTAGTTCCAATGACATAGGTGAACTCCAAATTGACAGTTTAATTTAAAAAAATTCAAATCTAACCTTTTATAACCTCGCAATATAGTGAAAGCGTGTCAGTAGAGGTAACATGTGGCAAATGCGGTTCCGTTATCTACACAATGCGCATACTTAAACCCGTAAAAGACGTTGTAAAGACAAATAACAAGTGTCCCTCGTGCGGACAGACGTTATCCTCATCTGATTTTGTTATTTCTGTTAGTAAAACCTAGGTTCACTGCGATAAACGTGGTTTATCTCATGAAACTAACACAAGATAAGCTGCATTACAGTATGTTGTAGATGCCAGTAGACTATCTGCTTTACCTTCCCATTGATCAATGAAGCGTAGATGCAGAAACAAGAGCAGTTCATGTATGACATGGACAAGGCTGGTGCTACACTGCAAACGGAGCTCTTGAAACTCTTTCCTATGCAAGCGAAAATTGCAGGCCTAGAGAAGAGGGTGCGGGAGCAGATAGTAATTGATGTTTTCAGAGGGGAAAAGATGCATGCGGATATGCTCGCAAACGAACTTATGGTTATAAGACGAGTAGCAAGACTTGTTTCTGACCTAAGGATAATTTATGAGACCTTGATCATTAGGATTGGCACCATAAGCGACCACGACGAACTCCTGAAGGCTGTAAGACCAGCAGTAGCAAGCCTAAAGGAAGTAAAAAGAGATATTGACGTGATAGTGCCAGCAGCCAGGGCGGCATTTACAAAAATGTCTGACATGTTTTCGGGTACGCTTGTGATGCTGAATCTTGTAAACGAACACGGCACTTTCAGGGCAACCGATGATGCCCTGGAGATACTTGAAGAGGCCAGCGGCGTGGTCGAGGAGGAGCTGAAGCGAAAGTTCCCCACGCTGCCGCAGATCACCGTAGAGGACAAAGTTACAGTCGAAGCGTAATGCGTCGATAGACATCTAGGCGTGTAGCCTTCCTAGTTCATACTGTATCTTACACTAAATTACTATACCAATTGAGCAAACATATTTTACAAAGTTCTTTTAATCAAACAAAATGAGTAGAGAGGTCAAATGGAATTGAGTCATGATTATGTAGAAGCCAAGAAGGGGGGTGTTCTCGAATCAGCCTCAAGACGAGTTCGAATGATCTTTTCCGTTATGGCAAGCCCGAACAGGATAGATATTCTGCGAATATTGAACTCAAAGGGTCCGTTGACCTATTCTGAATTAAAAGCTCTGGCAGGGTTCAAGTCAAAGAAAGAGAGTGGGAAGTTTGCCTACCATCTTAGAAAGCTGTTAAGACAGTCGTTAGTTGCTCTTAACAAGGCAGAGAGAAGGTACACAATTACTAATTTGGGCAAGCTTGTTCTGAGCCTTGCTAGACAGATTGAAGAACGTTCTATAATTGAAAGCGGAAAGATGTATGTCAGAACTTCGAATCAAACTATCGAAGAGTTCAACTCACACAAGATAATTCAAGCACTTGTCAGGGAAGGCAATGTGCCGTTGGAACTTGCGCAAAAAATTACGGAAGAGGTTGAAAACAAGATCTACAAGTTTCAGACCGCATATCTTACATCTCCACTGATAAGAGAGATGGTAAACTCTGTTTTGATAGAACATGGTCACGAAGAGTATAGAAACAAACTTGCGAGAATGGGTATGCCTGTATTCGATATTGTTCAGATGATTAATAATGTTGACCAGATCGAGAATGGCATAGAAAACGTACTTGCAAGAACTGCGCAGCAGGTACTTGGAGAATACTTTGTGTTCAATACTCTCCCGAAAGATATTGCAGATTCACACCTTGCTGGCGATATACATATATCGAATCCAGGAATGTGGGGACTGGTACCAGATACAGTATTCATTGATATCAACGAACTTGCCGAGGAAGGTGTAAATCTTAAAGGCAAGTTTCTCAGTGTTTCAAGGCTGGGCTCAATAAAGAACATTGATGATCTAGGCTCTTCGCTTGCAATGCTGAACCTGCTGCTGAGTAGGGAAGCTTCAAAGGAAGTGTTCATTGACGGTGTGATGCCTCTTATCCAGAAATGTGGAAGCGATACTTCGATGGCAAATAAGATCGCCAAAGCTTTGATCATAGGCTCCGGCGCACCTTCGTACGCGCAAACATCGCCGTTTACATCGCTTAACATAAGTTTGGATGGTTTTGACAAGAAGCAGATAGACGGGGTTCTGAAGGGGTATGAAACTTATGTGAATGCGACTCCTGTGCCTAGAATCGGACTTGTTCTAACTTATAGTAACGGTGCTGTGAATGACTATGCAGATAAGGTTTCGAGCATTATACGTGCAGGCGGTTCAGTAGCGCTTTCAGGCAATCCAGAGCAGATTAAGAGTGGCATAGGCATATCAAAGAAACTAAATGGCCAGAGCGCCAGCACTGTGATGTCGCTGGAGTCACTAGCCATAAACTTGCCTAGGCTGGCTTATGAATCGAACAAAGATGAAGTGTACTTTAGGGCTAGGCTTGCGTTGCTGATAAAACCAGCAGTCACTGCGCTTTCTACTAGGAAGAAGACTTTGACAGATCTGACAAGGAAGGGACTTCTACCAACGCTTGCCAATAGCACCCAGTTCATGCAAAAAGGAAATGTAAATCTGGTTGTAAATCTGGTTGATTTACACGGATCCGTTGCAAACATACTTGGTTATACAGATAATAACAGCTGCCTAGAAGTCATACAGAAGGTTATTAAAACATCAGTCGAAGTTGCTGCGGAAAAAGGAAAGCAGAGCGGCGATGAAGTTGGTATTGCAATGATAATAGACGACAGTGCTGCAAGGTTTACTACACTGGATTCAGAAAAGTATGGCAAAACTCTCCAGCAAACGGGAAACATGAGCGCATATTCGCAAGGAATAATCATTCCAGCAACTGACATGGTAGAGATGAAGAAAGATGCCCTTGTAGTAAAGGAATGTAATGCTATGGAGAAACTTCTGACTGGTGGACTTTCTGTAACGCTTGATGTAAACAATGCTATGAGCAATGCCGATGTGAAGACAGCAATCGAAAATGCCGCAGACATGCTGACGTTCTTCAGACCTAGAATGAAAGTTTACGTTTGCGGCAACTGCGGTCACAAGAGCACGGAAGCTGTAGACAAATGCAGCGCTTGCAAGTCTCCACACATTGTGCACACAAATTAATTTTTAATTTTTTCTTTATAGAACATCGACAAACATTTTTTGACTGTTAGGAGTTCATCAGATCTACGCAATACTTAATTATACGATCGGTTCTATGGATGAGGGGATGGCGGGAACAGCAGATACTTTTAGCTCAGACTTGTCTACCGTAATAAGTAGAATTAAGAAGAGAGATGGTAGGATTGTAAACTTCCAAGCATCTAAGATCTCCAGTGCCATTTACAAGGCCTTGGTAGCTACAAAGAGAGCTGACTATCCTTTGGCTGAAAGGCTTGCAACGAAGGTAGTGCAGAGATTGGCCCAGCAGGGTTACGAAGAAACAAACGTGCCGAGCGTAGAGGACGTTCAGGATATAGTAGAATCTGTTCTGATCGAAGAAGGTCTAGCTGAAACGGCCAAGGCTTACATCCTCTACAGACACGAAAGAAGGAAGATCAGGGAGGACAAGATGAAGATTCTTGAAAGAACAACCTTTGATGATGTTGACAAGGTTTTTGATGTAAACTCGTTACGTGTTCTGGCATCTAGGTACCTGCTCAGGGATGAAAACGGCAGGATAGTAGAAAGCCCGAAGCAGCTGTTTGAACGCGTTGCAATCTTGGTAACACTTCCAGATATTATGAGGGATCAGAGGATTTTTGGTTTAAGGGCAGGTGTGAAGCAGAGCACAGAAGAACTTAGTGATTATTTGGGCAGACTGGATGAATTTGATAAAAAATACAAGATAGGGCCATATGCCCTGAACAAATGGCATTTTGAATCCCTGCTGATGATCTACAAGGATCTATCAGGGCAAGGCCAGATGAAAGTAACCGTGGGTGAACTGTTAAGAATGTTTGAGGAAGGACAGTTCGATGATTATGCTAAGAGAGTGGAAGAATACGCGACCCTGATGGTCGAGAGAGACTTTCTACCGAATTCACCGACAATGATGAATGCTGGGGCAAGGCTTGGACAACTGTCTGCGTGCTTCGTGCTTGATATGAAAGATGATATGTACAGCATAATGAAGACATCTACTGATGCTGCGCTGATCTTCAAATCTGGAGGAGGCGTTGGCATCAACTATTCAGATCTGAGACCTGAAGGTGACATGGTCGCATCGACATCTGGCGTTGCTTCTGGACCAACATCGTTCATCAGAATCATAGATACCGTAACAGATGTTGTGAAGCAAGGAGGCAAGAGGAGGGGAGCCAACATGGGCATAATGGAAGCGTGGCATCCGGATATCGAAAAGTTTGTCACGGCAAAAACAAAACCAGGTGTTTTTGAAAACTTCAATGTTAGTGTTGGAATTTGGGAAGACTTTTGGGATGCAATGAAGAACAGAAGCAAGTATCCATTAAAGAACCCAAGAAGCGGACAGATCGTGAAACATATCGATGCGAACCAGTTGGTCGATCTGATTGCATTAAGTGCATGGCAGAGTGCAGAACCTGGAGTTCTGTTCTTTGACAACATGAACAAGTATAACGTAATGAAGAGGGTGCAGGGATTTATCAGGGCAACTAATCCATGCGGAGAGCAAAGTCTGTATCCATATGAATCATGTAACTTGGGATCTATTAACTTGGCAAACATTGTCAAGCGAAGGGCTGACGGAGAATTCGAATTTGACTGGCAGAGATATGAGCAAGTGATAAGACTTACAACAAGATTCCTTGACAATGTGATTGACTCGAACAAGTATCCGGTTGCAGAGATCGACGTTGCAAGCAAGTTAACAAGAAGGATTGGTTTGGGCATAATGGGACTGGCAGATCTGTTTTACTTGATGAAGATACCTTACAATTCAAAACAAGGATACGAGTTCATGTCAAAACTTGCAGAAGCGTTATCTTACTACAGCATGGACGAGAGCGTACAGATAGCTAGAAACAAAGGTGCATTTCCGTTGTTCAACGAATCTGATTATGTCTATGGAAAGATACCTATTGCTGCTTATTATGAAATTCCAAAAGCACAACATTCATGCGATTGGGATTCATTGATAGACAAGATCATGCGTTTTGGAATAAGAAACTCGCAGACAACTACAGTTGCTCCAACAGGAACTCTGTCGATGATAGCTGACACATCTAACGGAGTGGAACCATTGTTCGGACTTGTATACGAAAAGAGAGTAACTGTTGGAAGGTTCTTCTATACTGACAAGGTGTTTGAGTCAGTGTTGAAAGAGTATGGATTGTATAGCGATGAATTGTTGGAGAACATCTCGCAGAACTACGGTTCGATAAGAGGACTTGACGGTATGCCAGAATGGATGCAGAAAGTGTTTGTTACTGCAATAGATGTTCACTGGGCGGATCATTTGATGGCCCAAGCTGTATGGCAAAGATGGATCAGCAATGCTATTGCTAAGACGATAAACATGCCAAATGATGTTACGGCCGAAGATGTAAAATGCTCATACTTGCTGTCGCATGAACTAGGTCTGAAGGGTGTTACAGTATACAGAGACGGCTCTAGGCACCAGCAGGTGTTGCACATAACGAGCGACTCTAAGGAGAAGAGGTTCGAGGTTGTGCCTAGCGACTATGTTGTTGATTACATAAGCAATAACATCAAGGACGAGTTTGTGCATAAGGAGGTTCAAAAGGTGATCAAAACAGGCGAGAAGCAGGAATACGTACGAAAAGCATTGCTGCCTCATGCGGAGACAAGTGAAGAACCATGTCCAGTTTGCAACGGAAGGATTGCGTACATAGAGGGATGCAACTGCTGTATAGAATGTGGCTGGAGCAGCTGCGTGTCAGGTTAATCAAGAGAAATTAGTTCTGCTATTATTTCTGATCATAACGTGGCTTTCACTTCAATCTGTAGACAGGAGTATTATTGTTTTTTAATGGAGATCGCGACATCTAATTCTTGCAACAAATCTTGAATTAGCACTCACAAACATGAATATTCAAAGCTATCATATCATTTTTCCTACAGCTCGAATTCTTCCTCTCCATCACCTATTGCATCAACAAATCTATACCATGCGACCTTAGGAATTTCTTCTAATGGTACATCAGCAACAACGAATGAAAGAGCTTGGCCTTTGTAAACATCTTTTGCCCCATGATTGTTTATTAAAGCACATTCCAGCATATCTTTCTTCTGCTTAACGTCGCCAATATCCGCCACCCATATAATTATCGAATAATGTCTTGTCTCACCAGCTTTGAGCAGATCCCTAATCTTTTCATATAAACCAGAATCGAATTTCGAAGAAGTGTTATCTTCACTAAGTCTTTTTCCCAAAGGTTGATCAAAGCATCCAACGAATTCCAGCCGTAGCCAACCTTCCAATGTTGGTTTGAATCTATCATCAAATATTTCCCCTCTAATTGTCTGAATCCTCACATATGAGTACCCATCAGCCAGCTTCATTCCCTGCACAACACCTAGCATTATGACATTATGACTAATCGCTCCTTCATCGTTCAGGTCAAGACGTAACCTGCGATCTGTTAGGTTAACATTGCCATTACCATTTACCACATCAATTTGCAATTCATTTTCTTCAATTGCAACTGTTCCCTTTAGCTCTACTGTTCCGGTAATGTTTTTGAGTAATAGCAACTTTCCAGTTGTGCTGACGTTGCCTGTTACATTGACCCTAATATCTTGCCTGTTACCATTATCATACTCAAGAATTCCAGTCAAGTAGAGCTGGAACGTGCCCTTTGGATCTATGTTGCCACGGCTGAAGTATATGTCTGGTTTCTTTCCGGGACTCGGACTCTGCCATACAATATACACCTTGTTTCCAGATGCATCTATGCTAGAAGAACCTCCGCTTCCAACACCGCTGCTTAAATTAGTTACAGGGCCGAAACTCTCGCCGTTGTTATCGCTCGCCCTAAGGAAGACCTGATACGCTCTACTCGTACGCTCAAAAGCACCCCACAGTAAATACACATTTGCTCCAGATGCGTGTATCTCGTGACTTGCCAAAAGAAATTTTTCCTTCCGTAGAATAATCGAGTCACTAAAAGTGATACCACCATCATTACTGCTCCTATAACGGATGTTAACCTTCTCATCACTCTCGTCAAACCATACAACATGGACATTATTTCCTGATACGGCAATTCGTGGGGATTCCAAATTTGAGTATTCCGTGCTTAGATTAATTGCGTCCTGAAAAATATTCCCATTGTCATTGCTTGCTCTGAAGAATGTGCCGAAGGTTGAACCCCAAACTAAATACACATTGTTTCCGGATGCCGCTATCATGAATTTATCAGTGTCCACAGAAGGGTCACTCAAGGTCATGGTGGAATCGAAGCTTCCACCATTATCGTTGCTTGCTCTGAATCGTACCTGGTAACTGTTTTCATCCCCCTCTACCCATGCTACATAAACATTGTTTCTAGACGCAGCTATCTGACTATTTTCGGAGACGGTGGGGCTATCACTCAAGTTAATTTTCTCTCCGAACGTGATCCCCGCGTCATTGCTTGCAATGAAGTATATTTCGCCGTTTCCAGAACGTTCCTGCCACACAACGTACACATTATTTCCCGTAGCAGCTAGCAAAGGATAAACTGATATCCCGTTGTCACTGCTTAAGTTAATCGCTTTACTGAAGCTTCTTCCTCTATCATTACTTGCGCTGAAGAATATATCTGACACGGTTCCATTAATAACTTGCCACACTGCATAAACATTGTTTCCATCTGCTACTAGCCGAGGATTGTATGATACTTTGTTATCCTTGCTAAGATTAATCTTGCTGTCAAATGAAAGACCGTTGTTATGACTTGCTCTGAAAATTATGTTCCCGTTGGCACCTCTTACGTCTGCCCAAACCACATAAACGTCATTACCGGAAACGGCTATTTGTGGAAGAACCGATGAAGCGTTATTCTTGCTTAGATTAATTGCTTTCTGAAAGCTAACGTGCTGATCGCTAACATCCTGATTAAGCGCAAATTCCGTCGAGTCATCTGCAGCGAATACCGAAGTCGTTGTAATACCTAAAATTCCAATCTGAAGGATAAGAATGGATGCTAGAACTACGGATCCGTACCTTTGAATTGTCACTTCTACACTATAATCGCAAAATTATGTTAATATACAACTATGGAATAGGATAACCACTTTTTCTATATCTTGCAGACAGTAATGACCATTACATTCGCGAAACATGCACAAAGTTCATGAATCGGCTAATAATAACAGCTGATCCAATTGCCACAACCGCTATCAATATACTGATTGGAAATTCTGGAACATAAGTGTAACCTGCGTACGTCGCCTTTACTGTGTAACTACCATTTGTTGCGAGTTCACCATTTAGATGCAAGACAGTTGAAAAGGAACCATCTATGGTGGGTGTCACTGACATTGTTCGGTATAGTTTTCCTTCTGGGTTCAGTATTTCAAGAACAACTTCCTCATCATGCGATCCCAACGAAGTGCAGCCTGCAATTGTAATAATTTGTCCGGTACTATAGTTACCGCTGCCAGTGGAGACATGAACAGGAGGTACCGTGGTTGGCAATGCTTCCGGTATTCCTCCACCAACAATATATATTTCCTCATCTCCTATGTGAAACGGTATTGAAATCGTACGGAAACAGTTGGTGGTCGCAACCTCATCGTACTCGGCATCCTTTTCGTCAACAAGCACCATGAACACGTCGTCCTCGCCGGCTAATATAGAATCAACCAACTGCCTAGGCATTGTGATATCGATCATTCCTTCCCTTGTATCACTCAGATGTATGATCATATCTGAACCGCCACCTCCAACAGTTATCTCCAATACGTCGCCATTGACGATCTTGTAAGGTATTCTGTATTCTTCGCCTCGGGAACTTAGGTCATAAATCTTCCATTCAGATTCCGACGTTGCATGATGAGTAATGGTTGGAAATAAAATTGCAAGTAGTATAAATGAAACGGATATATGAGAACGCATAGAAGTCATTATGACTGCTCCTTAATTTGCTTTTGTATGTCAGAAAACGTTTGTATGGACCACGCTAGGTAATCACGAAACAAATTACGCTAAAAAAATCCGACATTATTACCATCATCAAGTACTAGGTACGTTCTCGAATGTGCACTCGACACTACCGTCTTGTACGAAATTGATTGTGACACTCGTACCCTGAATGGTGAACGAGCTGGTTCCACCTTCTTCCACATAGCAGCTAATTTCTGCAACTCCCCATCCCGGAGGCTGGATCTCCGTTATGGTATGGCTGCCCACTTCCGCTTGGAATAATATTCTATCCAGTGTGGCCGAAGGAATAGGCAGTTCATCATCATTGTCCAAAGTGAAATTGCCCAATGTTGGACTCGTGAAGCTGAAATCCTGTACGTCATCTGGCTCAGCGTTCTTAATTATCCAAATGTCGGAGGGGCCCAGCGATTGAACACCAGTAGGCCGTATTATTTTTGCTTTTGGACCCAATGTCAACGTACCTCCATTACCGACTTGAGATTTCTTGTAGTCAATTACGATATTAGCAGGGTTTATGTTTTCTCCATTCAAATATGGGGCCGGATTAGCATCAGGTCCATGATATTTCAGCAAATACTCTGTAGGATTATTTGTAACCGAATACAACACGTATGGGTAGGCAGTTGGGCCTGATGTTGCGTCTCTTAGGTATAGTTTCTTATTATTCGTATATGACTTCTCAGTTGCAATGGGAGTACCCGTTGGATTACCTCTAGCCCTATCATTAACGTCATTGACTTGATAATCTGAATATTGCACTACTTCGTATGTGTTGGACGCTAGAGAATCAAGGAAGGAAACCTGCATATAGGCCAACTTGTTGGTCATACCGAAGTATAATTGCACCCTTTCATTGCCAATCTTGTATGTCACAAACGCACTTGCGTTCTGAGTTCTTATATCAACTCTAGGCCCCGCAAAAAGGTTCGAGTCCGTCAAAAACTTTGTCACGCCATTAATCTTTATTGACGGCACAGATAACTTCGCGAATATCAGGCCAGGAGAAGAAGTTGAATTCTGCCTGAAATAACCGTTATTTGCTGAAATTCCTCCAGATAACGTCGAGCTAGTTGGTTCTTTAAGAAAGTTGAACTGTACAAGATTATTTGTAGCTGGCAGCGTCGCTGTATTCCTGCTTCTGGCAACATAAGTGGCTATGTCAAAACCATATGCCCATGTACTCATATCGGATTCGGAAAGAGAACTAAAAGATAGAGCGCCGGCTACATCCAACACGCCTGCGCCTCTCTTATCCGGATCTGTAATAAGCGGATTCTGTATATTCGGAAAGTTAATCAACGCGTTATTTGCAGCCTTTTTGAGAGCAGCCTTGATCTGCGCTGGAGTCCAGCAAGTGGGGCTACTAGGTCCAGCAGCACCGCAAGATTTTTCCAGCAATAATGCTGCCGCGCCAGCTACAAAAGGAGCCGCAAAACTTGTGCCAGTGTTGTTACCTACTGGCGTAATTTGACAATCGTCGATCGCATTATTCCAATAGTCTTTGTCGTCGTAGTTGGTACCATTAGGTGTGCACTGAACGGTAGAATAAATGAGTACACTAGGAGCTACTAGATCCGGTTTTTTCCTGCCATCGAATGTCGGCCCGAAACTACTTGAGTCATACATTTCAGTATTGCCTTTGTTAGGGCTATTCATATCATTTACACCCCCCACGGCTATGACGTTAAATGCACAAGCAAAACGAGTAACATAATTAGAACCAGTATTGCCTACTGCGGCAACAACAACTACTCCGTTCTCTACAGCTTCATCTATAGCTCGCTCATGAGATATAAGATTCTTGGCATTAATGCAATCTCCAAAGTCTTTCGACAGGCTGATAACTTTAGCTCCATTTGCTACTGCCCAATCAACAGCTGCTGGAAAACTCCCAGATGAGCTTTTTGCGTTCATAATCAGCGCTGCTGGTGCAATGCCTTTATAGACACCAGCCGAAGGATTGGCAGCAATAATACCTGCGATAACCGTACCATGGTTGACACCTCCTGTACCATAGTATCCATCATCGACACACTGATTGGAAAAACAATGAGTTTGCGCCACTATTTTGCTACCTACTGGCAAGTCTGGATGGTTTTGCCTAATGCCATCATCTATTACAGCAACTTTGATGCCACTACCATCACATGTGGATCCATCAGCACAATTAGGTATACCTGTTGCTGCATTTGCGATGCCTCTCGCAATGTTCATATTCACTTCTATCGGAAGCTGCTTGCTTATTCTGTTATTATTGTCGTTAACAAGATCTATTTTTCCATCTTTCAGACTTGTTGGTTCTCCTTCCCTCTCGCCATCACCTACTAAATCAATATAGTAATAGTCTCCCAACTTCAAGATCTCCGTAAGTGGTAATCTGGCCGCCACAAATGACAAAACCTTAGCCTTGTTTGCCATTGACGCTTTGTGATCTTCTAGAAGAACCTTCTCTATCTTGTCTTTTATCTGATTTTTGTTGCTGAAATTATCAGGATTTTCCTCCATTCTTTCAGGTTCTTGGACCCACAAATACACTCCGTATTCTTTTGGTTTAAAATCTACACCCTCTTTCTTCTGTCTCTTCTTTTCTTCCTCGTCCATGATCTTTAGTTTTTCATAGAAATCCGATTCGAACTTAGCTTCGTTGTCCCTCTTGGGTGTTTTATCTTCTTGAATCTTGTCAGAGCTATTACTCTGAGCACCACTGAACTGTATTACCGATATCAAGAGAATTGCCCATAATAGAATTCCCATTGTATTTTTAGCATTCAATTTGCCCTTTTTTATATCCCCCAATGATCATACCCCTCGTTGTTTGGATCCTTTTAAAGGAACTACTTAAGGTTATGTATAGTTCACTAGCAAATATATGATAATTATTTCCTAGATGAGAATTCTGATATCAAAATCGCTATAAATGGTTAGTTTTGATTGCAACATACATTTAATCCTATCTTATCTGCTTCCGGATTTGTTCGTCATCTATATTCCTTGATTTTCTTTATTGCCTCTCATATGTACAAGGCTTCCAAGTTCTATCTGAACTCGCTCCATTGTCTATCAGTTCTGCATACTGATGTATCCCCACGGCAAAAACATCATTATTCAGATTCGCATACCCAAAAGCAATATTCTTCTTCCTGTCAAGTTTGGCAATCAGCCAGTAGAATCCTATTTCAGGAATCTCCCACATCTGATAAACAACCTTCTTCTCAAGCGGAACATCTGCAATATGATTATGTCGATCAGTAAAATTCTGCATTATATCTTTATGACCACACCTTTCACGCCATCCTGCTTTGCTGCAAAACATGCAAGTGCCAGTGCATATCCTAGATCATCATACGTGCCATTTCTCTTGTAAAACTTGAAACCTCCTGTTCGAGTTCGCTCAAATTCTATTGAATTTATGGAATTATGCAGCTCAATATCATGCGGCAAAACTAGTTTCCTATCCTCCATCAGTATCCTGAGATTGCTAAGCAACTCTTCCTTCTTTCTATATGTTAGTGTTAAACCTTCAACATCCATGCCCAGCTCCCTTACATGCTCGACTATTGGATTGCCAAGGCCTGTCTGATCAACCATGAGTTTGAAAGGATGTTCCTTGTTTAGATCTGCAATCTCTGCATCAAACTCAGTATAGGATTTGCCCTTCTCAGCCTTCTTATGCACAACATAGAGTTTATCATCAATCCTTCGCACAACAACAAGACCAGCATAGCTGTCCTTCCCTCCAGGATCATAGCCAGCAAACAACTCTCCCTCTAATGCATGTGTATCATCGCTAGCACACTGCCTTATCAAGGAAACAGGAAAGTAGGATCTGCTGTCGTCTATGAATTCAGCCAAATATTCCATTGCAAACCTCTCCTCACCGATAAGCTCGCGCTGCTCCTCAAGAAACTCCTTATCGATCAAAGGATTGACATTGCTGGGCAGGTGATACCTGCTCCATCTGGCATCATTGAATATTTTATAGAAAACATGGTTCCTGTCCCACGGCGTGCTGAGCATCCAGCAATGTCCTTTCGTGGTCGCGATCATTGGCATCAATACATTCATTATAACATCTTCGGGCATGAACGAGGCCTCATCAATTATCAACACATCAGCCGTATAACCACGCAAAGTCCCTCCATCATTGCCGCAGGGTAATGCAATTATGCTAGATCCATTCGCTAACACAACTTTTGTCCTCGTTCTGTATTCCAAAGCGCCCAGCAGCTCTCCGGAATTGATGAACCTGTTGATCTTATCAAACATAAGCATTGACTGTCTCAGAGTCGCAGATACGATCAGTATGGTCCTGTTCCTTCCCGTAGATGCAAAGTGTAATGCCTTGGCAGCTATGGTGCTTGACTTGCCAGTCTGCCTGCCCATGCATGCGCATATTCTTTTGGAAGTATCATGAAGCAATTTTTGCTGGTAATCGAACGCCATAAAATCAAGAACATCCCTTGCAAACATAACTGGATCTTCCTTAAGCTGATACTGGCGCACGACCTTGCTACCATCCTTAATGACTTCTTCCGCATGCTTGATAGCTCGCCTGTATAGACCCAGTCCGGCTTTTCTAAATATCTTGACCGTTGTCATTTCGCAAGCTCGGGTTCAAGTTTCTGCTTTATGCTAGCATGGTAAGCGCATTGGCAGTTCTCTACCTTACAATCAATGTCTGGGAGGTTGCTTAGCAAGTTAACTAGGTCTTCGGACTTTTTCACTCCTAGAGATACAAGCGCATGCAGCATTTTTACCTGAATGCTCCTGTAATCCTTGAGCGTAGCAGCGTAGCTTGTTGTACTCTTGCGATCCTTTGTCCTTGATGAGCTGAAGAACTTGCCGCGAATGATCTCAAGTTCTTCGTTGACCCGAAGGTACTCTCTAATGACCTCCTTGACGGGTTCGATTTCACGTTGTTCTGATGTTGTAATGTTAATCACCTCTTGCTAAACTAAAATGGTAAAGGATCACAATCAATGCGCAACGTAGTCCAGTTTTTCCTCAAGTAATATTATGCTGAGATCACTTATAACATTTTTGGAGAAAAAAGTATGTTACAAAACCTTACATAATAGAAGATAATGATTATTTTTCATATAACCTTTTTAAAGCAAACCATGTCCAGTCCAAATACATATCCTAAATCTCACAGTACGAAAGCTTACATAATGCTGAATATCCCAAATGAAAACTGTGTTCATATAAGGATTTCCTAAAACTATACTGCAATTTTGCAGATCGGACGTTAATATATTTTCTTTATATATCCCCCCTTCAACTTTTTCAAGCAGGGGAAAAGTTTCTAACACCATCTTAACTTAGAGCCTATCCTAAAATCCTATCCTAACACTACAGTCTCTGTATAATGGAATGGGTGAGTATCAAACAATGTTACTGCACAGAATCATGTTCTGTTTTTGTTAGCAATTTTATGAATTTTG
>Ga0187892_10004363_pt1 | contig 23861 bp, 19 predicted proteins | sample MA1701073metaG_FD_139345 | JGI IMG/M metagenome (GOLD analysis project Ga0187892, IMG submission 139345) | Bio-ooze microbial communities from a basaltic lava cave in the Kipuka Kanohina Cave System on the Island of Hawaii, USA - MA170107-3 metaG ... | reverse complement strand
GAACGGCCGCAATGTGTGCCGGGCTGGCGCCGCAGCAGGCGCCGACGATCGACGCCCCGGTTTCGCGCCATTGGCGTGCCTGCTTCGCGTACTGATCGGGCGGACATTCTTCCGGATCAACAAACTGGGGAAAAAACTCGAACTTCCAGCTCGGCGGCGAGAAGCGGCCAACATGCGCGAATCCCCCGAAAGGCCGGGAGGTACTTTTCGCAAGGGTTCCCACGGCCTTGGATAGGTCCGCCGGTGGCCCACAATTCACGAGCACCGCCTCGGCCCCCCCCGTTTCCGCCTCCCCAGCAGCCATCTTCAACGGCTCTCGACTCAAAAGATCACCTTCGGGCCCAATGAGAAAGCTTACCCAAACGGGCAAACCGACGCTTCGCGCGGCCGCCAAAGCGGCCTTCATTTCGCCAATTGTGTTCATGCTCTCCAACAGCAGAAGATCCACTTTTTCTTCGGCAAAGACTCTCGCTTGCTCTTCGTGTTCGCGACGGGCATCGCCGGGGTCGGGGGCCAGGTCCGGCCGGAAGCAGTGCTCAAGCGGAGCAAGTACGCCCGCGATCGCGACGCCTTTTTCTTTCCCGGCCTTGACGCGAGCTTGCCGCGCCAGTTGGACGCTCGTGCGCAGAAGGCTCGGCGTGAGATCTTCCAGCCCCGGCGCGCCGATGTGCCGCATATGCTCGCGGTTGCGAAAGACATTAAGGTAGATGCGCGGGTTGAGCTGAAAGGTGTTGGTTCGCAGGACATCCGCGCCTGCCGCCAAGTATTCGTCATGGAGTTTCGACACCTTGTCGGCGTCGGTGAGCAGGCCGTGCTTGCGCCAGCGCACTCCGCGGCGGACCAGCTCGCTGCCCATCGGACCGTCGAGAATGACCACTTCGCCCTTATCCAGGCGCGCTCGAATCGGCTCGTACATCGTGCTTCCCCTAAAACAGCGGAGGATAAGCGGGATTCCTGCCCGATGCAACTATTGGCCGCAGGCTAGGGAATTGAGAAGTGAAAATGCGCCCGGCAGGATTCGAACCTGCGACCCCCGGTTTAGGAAACCGGTGCTCTATCCTGCTGAGCTACGAGCGCCCCGGGCGCCGCAACCGCGACTGGAAGTTAGCTATCGACCGTTCGGCTCGGACGGTTGGCCCGCATTCGACATTCGCCGATGTTTTATCCCCCACTCTTCTTTCGACCTGCCGCCAGCGGATCCTCACGTCTGTGTTCAAGCGCGACACCGCATCGTGGGCATCGTAGTTCCTCCGCGGCGGGCAGCCAATCCCGGCCGGCCAGCCGTACGAACCCCGGCTTAAAAACTGTTCCCTCCTGCACGAATCGTACAGCCACCTCGAAACTACCATGTGATGGGCAAACATAGTTCGTGATATTGAACGCCTCCTGGCCGCAGTAGATGCAGGTCCGCGATCCCGTCTGCCCGGCGGCTGGGAACGTATGCCCGCCGGTGCAACGCCAGGTAAGCTCGACATCAGACAGGCTTCGCTGCCGGGGTTCAAGCGGGACGTCCGTTCGCCAGGCGCGCCAAACCAGAAACAACGCCAGGGCCGCGGCTCCTACGATCAACAGACTAACGATAGCGGCGCGGCGCGCGCCGGTGGGTTGCAGGATGCGCACGGTCCGGCGAGGGGCCGACGCAGCCCGATCTCGACGCCGATCAGCGGTTGGCATTATTCAGTGGGCACCGGCCCGGTCCACCAGTAGAGACGATCCGCGGCGAACGAATAGTGGTAGAGCGGGAGCGCACGGCAAAATGTGCATCCGCCGTTAGCGCAGCTCGAATAGTACCTTTGGATCACGGACTGACTGGCCTGATCGGTTCGCGCCTCGCGCACCCCCCAACCCGTCGTTAGCATGTTAATCCCTCTGCCGTGCCGCTGGGTGAGCCAGGATGGCACGGGGTCGCCGTGATGCGGATCATAGCCGTCATCCAAAGCCAGCAGGCTTCCGTTGCGCGCCCGCCCGCCCTGCATGAGGCTCGGCCGCGATTCCATGCCAGAGTCCGGCCCAAGATCGGCTACAAGGATCGTATCCAACGGTCGCGTCGATCGATAGCGATCGAAGTTGGCGAGGAAACCGCCGCCGGCGGTCATGATGAAACTGTTGATTCCATAGCTGGCGAATTGCGCAACGGACGGATCCTCCAACCGATCCCGACCGTTCACTAGGCGGAACCGGAACGGATCCTCCGGACAGGTTAGCACACTCGGATCGGGCAGATACGTCGGATAGAGTTTTAAGAACCAAACCTCAGCATCGCTGGAGCGCGGCTGGGGTGGTGCAACCGGAAGCCAACCGTTGTTCTCCACGCGATAAAGGTTGAGGCTGTCGCCGATCTGACGCAGGTTGTGCATGCAGACCGTCGAAGCGGCCATGGTCATCGATTTGTGCAGTGAGGGGATCAGCGTTGCGATCAACAAGACAATGATCGCAATGACGACGATCAACTCGACGAGGCTGAAACCCCTACGCCTCGCCATCAATCGCGCCGAATCGGAGGGACAATCTTTGCGCGACGCACACATGGCTAACACACGATACTACACGTTCATGCATTTTTATGCAATACCTTCTCGGACGTAAATTTTCCCATCGTGGTCCCATCAGAAGTTTAGTCGTCCACTCCGCCTGGAGGGTTCTTCTAAAAATAGAAAACTGTGGTATAGTCACGCCTCAGGATGACGCTGCATAGGGGCCCGTAGCACTTATGGTGCAATTGCACTAGAAGCGAGGGTGCAGTCGTGAAAGCTTTGCGAGAAAAGGTCAGTTCGGACCTCCTTCCGTTCGTAGATCATCCGGGGCAGTACGTCGGCGGCGAGATCAATCAGCTCGTCGAAAACGGCGACTGGGAGCGGGCTGACATTCGCGTGGCCGTCGCTTTCCCGGATGCCTATACCATCGGGATGAGCCACTTGGGATGCCAGATTCTGTATTGGCTCATCAACCACACACCCGGATGTTGCGCGGAACGAGTCTACTGCCCGTGGGGCGACGCCGAACAGATCATGCGGCGCAAGCAGATTGAGTTATTCACCTGGGACACAAGGCAACCAATCGCTTCCGCCGACATTCTGGCGATTTCGCTGCAGTACGAGATGTCGTTTAGTAGCGTTTTGCAGCTCATGGACTTGGCCGGCATTCCCCTCCGTTCCGCCGATCGGGACGACAACCATCCCCTGGTGATTGCCGGCGGGCCTCAGGCGGACAACCCGGAGCCGATGGCGCCATTTCTTGATCTAGTCGTGCTTGGCGATGGCGAAGCCTCCATGGCGGCCATCCTCGAAGCGTACCGGGAAATGAAGGCCGGCGGCGTTCGCCGGCGCGACATGATCACGGCCATGGCCCGGCGATTCGAGTGGATCTACGCCCCGAGCCTTTACGACGTAACGTATCTTTCCGATGGGACGGTTCGCTCGGTGCAACCCATCGATCCGCGCATTCCTTCGCGCATTGAACGATGCCAAACCGAAGATTTCGACGCCGCGCCGTTCCCGGTTCGCCCGCTGGTTCCCTATGTCGAAGTGGTTCACGATCGGTTCGCCATTGAGATCATGCGTGGATGTCCGCAGCGATGCCGTTTCTGCCACGCCGGCTACACCAAGCGCCCTCTGCGCGTCCGCAGCGTAGACCGGATTCTCGAAATGGCCGAGGAAATGTATCGCTCAACCGGGCTGGATGAGTTCGGTTTGCTGTCCCTTTCCACCGCGGACTATCCGCACCTGCGCGAATTGGCCGAGCGGGCAAATGAGCGGTTCGCGCCGCGGCGGGTCAACATCTCCGTCCCCTCGCTCCGCGTCGACAAGATGTTGCAGAACATTCCGTGGATGGTGAACTCGGTTCGCAAGGGCGGGCTGACCCTGGCCGTCGAGGCCGCCAACGACGACATGCGCGCCGCCATTCGAAAGCTGGTGACCGACGGGAATCTGCTGGACGGCGTGCGCGAAGCGTACAAGGCCGGCTGGCGGTCGGTGAAACTCTATTACATGTTGGGCTTCCCCGGCGAGCGAACCGAGGACATCGACGGCATCGTGAGCTTGAGCCGAAAAGTCAGCGACGCCCGGCGGGATCTCGGCAAGGCGCCCGGCCGCGTGAATGCCTCCGTCGGCTGGCTCGTGCCGAAACCGTATACGCCGCTGCAATGGGCGGCCCAGCCGCAGGCCGACTACTTCCACGACGCTCGCCGGCGAATGGCCGGCCTGCTGGGCAGGAAGAAGACCGGCCCGGTGAAGATCAAAACCCACTCCGTCGAACGATCCATTCTCGAGGCCGTCTTCGCACGGGGGGATCGCAAACTCGCCGACACCGTGGAACATGCCTTTCGGGCCGGCGCTCGGTTTGATGGTTGGGATGAGTGCTTCGATGCGGCCTTGTGGCGGCGATCCTTCGATGCCACCGGCGTCGATCCGGCCTGGTATGCCCATCGAGAGCGAGCGCCGGACGAGGTCTTCCCCTGGACGCACCTGCACGGAGGCGCGCCGGACGAATACCTGCTTCGCCAGTACGACGACATGTTCACGCAGATCGGCGTCACCAAACCCGCTCTGGCACTATCCGTCGGCTAGAGGCCCACCCCATTCACTCCCACGTCCGCTCAAGGAGAGGGTTGGGGATACGGGCGCCGTGCCCGTGCCTCGCCGTCCATCGGCGGGGTGGCCAGCCTCTTTTGGGGGTGGGGGGAGCGATGATCGGCGATCCATTTGCAAAGGCGAAGTTCCTCGATTCCTGGCGGCTCCGCGAAAGCTCTCGTCGCCCGTCTCCGCATCGCCAGAAACACAGTCAACGCGCGGGGCCCTTCGCGGCTTTTGCCTCGCTTGCCGACGGCGGGATAGAATCAGCCTCGGATGGAAGTCTTGATCCGCATCAAGCGTTTGGTTCTTCAGGGAGCGATCCGTTACACGCTTAAAGCGCTTGATGAGATGGCGAGCGATGGACTCAAGCCGGCCAACGTGGTAGAATCCATTCTGAACGCTCAGACCGTCGCCAAGACCTTACGCTCACGCGCCCTGCAACGGCACGGTCGAGGAGAACGATTGTATGTCATCAAGAGCTACGACTATCGTGGCACGTTCATCTAAACGAAGGGAAGGATCGATCGCGAAGCGGGCCAAGAGTACTTCTACGTTTTCATCTCGGCCAAGATCGCCGCGTAGCGACCTCAAGCGGAAGGTGCTGACGCGCTGTGTGATGTGCGGCTCCAGGCAGATTCGGGTCGGACGCGTTACGGTCCGCCTTAGTGACGGCCGTGGGGTCAAGAACGTGCGGGCCGAGATCTGCATGGCCTGCGGCGAGCGCTACTTCGATCCCGTCGCAGCGGACAAGGTTTTTTCCACGTCGGTATCGAAGCAGGCCCGTTAAGTTGCGACTTCTCTTGCGAGGATGCGACGAGTTGACCACTCCCACGCCAATCAATCGTTCCTGGGCCGCGACCGGCGAGCCTTGATTCAGGGATCGGACGAGTCCGTCGACATCGACGAACCCATCGATCTGTACCTGGCCGAGGTCATACTTTGGGCCAGAGGCGGAACGGCTCATGCACACACCTGACGACTACAGTGGAGGAACGCCGGCGGCCGTTCGGATTCAAGAGCACGCCGTCGGCGTTGGATCTCCTGTTTTTATCGTGGCCGAGGCCCGGGTCAATCATAACGGTTGCGAGATAACCGCTTTGCGTCTCGTCGACGTCGGCGCCGACCTGCCAGCGACGTAAAGCCCTCTGCCGGCGCGTTCGAAATCCATGAGCACGCTCCGCTATATCCGAGCACGATTCGTCCCAGCGCGAAGGGGGACGAATCGTCCCCCTGGCTCCCAAGTATAGCAGGTCTCCAGGTGTCCACCCACGGAGGGATATTCTGACCGGGTGGATGCATCCTTGGTGCGATGGGTCGTAATCGCAAGTAGTTTTGCGGGCCCCAGTAGGTTTCGTTAACCTACCAGGATGCGACATCGGTTTGTGTCTCGCCTGACGGCCCTCTCCGTGCTGTCGGTGCATCTTGCGGCCTTTTCGACGGCGGCGCCGCCGGCGGAGACGTCGCCTGCGCGGAAGGACTCGCCCGATTCGACTGTTCGGCGTCTTATGGAGAAGGCCGATCCTCTCGACGACGACTGGCAGACCGAGCGATGGTTTTCCATCTGCAACAAACTGCTTAAGGATTTGGCCGGCATTCTGACGGAAGAGCGCGACCAAGACTCGCTGAGTGCCATTGTCGACCCGGCCGCGCTGTCGACGCCGCTGCGACCGGTCCAAGCGGAGCACCTTTCGATCGCGGGTGACTTCCTCGTGGAGCGCTTGGCCCGCGATCGCGAGCCCGCGCAACGTACGCTGGAAGTCCACGCGGCGCTTCGGGCATTCCTCCAGCCGCTGAGGTCGGCCGGGGTGCGGCCGCGGCTCGTGTTCAAGGTCGTCGGCGTCGCCGCCGGGGAGGAGGGCCGCTGGGCGACGGAAGTCCGCGCCGAAGCGTGGGGCCGAAGCAGCGACGGATTCCGCGAGGTTACCGCCGCATGGTCGATGGGGTGGGATCCGCGCACGAACCCGGACCATCCGCTTGTCACCGCGATCGATTTGCTTTCGTACGAACAGGTCATCGCCAAAGCCCCTATCTTTGAGGAGCGCACCGGCGACATCATGGGAGACGGAGAAGACTGGCCCCGGCAGCTTCGCTGGGGCGCTGAATATTGGTATGGAAAGATCGACGCCGTCGGCGAAATCAACTTCATGGGTCACAACGGCATCGCGATAGGAGACCTCAACAACGACGGCCTGGAGGATCTTTACGTCGCCCAGGGAACCGGGCTGCCCAACAAGCTGCTGCTGCGAAATCAGGACGGCACCGTGCGGGACGTCGCCCATGAGGCCGGCGTAGCCTGGTTGGATGATACGAAGGGCGTGCTCTTTGCCGACATGGACAACGACGGCGACCAGGACCTGATCTGTGCGATCGGACCGACGATCGTGTTGTGCAAGAACAACGGCAAGCCCGCCGGCCGGGGCGACGTTGTATTCGATCGCTTCATCAGCATGAAGGCGCCGACGCCGGCGGCGTTCTACTCGCTGGCGGCAGCGGACTATGACCTCGACGGCGACCTGGACATCTACGGGACTCGTTACGTCAAGGTAAGTTACGGCGTCAGCGTCCCCCTGCCCTTCCACGACGCCAACAACGGACCCACCAATCATCTCATGCGCAACGACGGCGACGACCGTTTCAGCGACGTGACCCACGAGGTCGGTCTGGATGTCAACAACACGCGTTTCAGCACGGCCTGCGGGTGGGCGGACTACGATGGCGACGGCGACAGCGACCTGTATGTGAGCAATGACTTTGGGCGCAGCAACCTGTACCGCAATGACGGCGGCCGGTTCGCGGAAGTCGCGGCGCAGGCGCACGCGGAGAATCAAGGCGCCGGCATGGGGGTGTCCTGGTCGGATTTCGACCTCGACGGCGACCTGGACCTGCACGTCAGCAACATGTTTTCATCAGCCGGCAAGCGCATCACCGTCCAACCACGGTTCCAACCGGACTCCGGCGAAGCGGTCCGCAAGCAGATCAAACAACTCAGCGTCGGGAACACACTGCTAGTCAACCAGGGCAACGGCACGTTCGAGGATGCCAGTGAACGGGCCGGCGTGCGTATGGGTCGGTGGGCCTGGGGGGCCAAGTTCGTTGATTTCAATAACGACGGCTATGACGACCTCATCGTGCCCAACGGCTTCCTCACCAACGACCGAAAGGACGATCTCTGAAGTTTCTTCTGGCGGCGCGTCGCGTCGCAGACACCCCGCGGCGGTTCGCCAACGGATGAGATGGCCTATTTATCCGCGTGGGCGGCCACTACGGAGTTGATGCACGCCGGGTATTCATGGAGCGGACATGAGCGGAAGACGGCCTATCTCAACTTGACCGACGGCACGTTCGTACATGCGTCGGCCGTTAGCGGGGCCGATTTCGACGACGACGGGCGAGCCGTGGCCATCACCGATTGGGACGGCGACGGCGACCTCGATATGTGGTTGAAAAACCGAAGCGGCCCACAATTGCGTTACATGGAAAACCAATCGCCGCCCGGCCGCCATTACCTCGAACTGGCTATGCGCGGCACGACGGGCAATCGCGACGCCGTCGGAACGGTCGTCGAGGTCCATGCCGGGGATCGTAAGTGGATGCGGTTCGTGGCCGCCGGCGATGGCTACCTCTCGCAGTCCAGCAAACGACTGCACTTCGGGTTGGGCGGCGTGGATCGCATCGATCATTTATTGATCCGCTGGCCCGGTGGGGAAACGGAGACCGTGACGGGCCTGACGGTGGATCGGCGCTACGCTTACGTCCAGGGCAGCGGCCAGGCGGAAGAGCTTCCCAAGCTGCTGGTGCGAGAATCCCGCCCGCCCTTGACGCCTTCAGGTGTTAAGGGTCTTTCACCCCCTCCGCGGAACATGGCCGCCGACCCTGAGCCGCCGAGCGGTCAGGCAGTTGTCTTACGGACCGCCTTGCCCCTGCCTCCCAGTATTCTCGCATTCGTCGGCGTCGGCCGTGACGAAGCGACTTCTGGGAAAGAGCGGGCAAGCCGGGCGGCCGGTGAGCCGGCAAGGTTGATCTGCTTCTGGGCTTCGTGGTGTGTTCCCTGCGCGGCCGAGTTATCCAATCTGGCCAAGGATTCGGCGCGGCTCCGCGAAACGGGCCTTCAGATTCTGGCAGTTAACATCGACAAGCCTGAGGACCGGCCCAAGGCTGCCGCGATTTGGCAACAAGTCGTGACTGCCGGCGGAGCGGACACGAATATCAAGACGCTTGAAGCGAGCGAAGGATTTCAAGCGACAGTCGATGCGTTGCACGTGCATGTGCTTGACCGGGCGGGCTGGCCGCTGCCGATGAGTTGGCTGACCGACCGCGATGGGAACCTGCAGATCGTATACGTTGGTCCGGTGAACGTAGCAAGTTTGTCTAAAGACCTGGGCAGGCTCGCAGGAGAAACGGCGAAGTCAACTGTGCGTTCCCAATTTCCGGGTCGCTGGTATTTTCGCATTGGACGCGATTTCAACGAACTAGCCGGTGATCTGGCGGACCGCGGACGGGCGGAGGACGCGGCCTACTACCGTGCACTGCACACGCAGAGCCGAACCGAGTAAAGCATCAATCCCCGGACCGCCCTGCTTGACTTTAGCTGTGATTCCTGTTAGACGTGTCCATTTGCCACATGCGGAACGCTCCCCGGCCGTGAGCCGGCGTAGGCGCCGTGGCTCTGGTCGACATTTTGCGGAGTGCTTCTGATGCGCGGTTCAGTACGTTGTTTTCGCCTAACTCTTTCCGCCGCTTTGCTCGCCCTGATCGGAGCGGGCACGGGTGCCCACGCCCAATGGGTCGAGTTTGCAGACGAGACGGCCCTACGGCTCAATGCGGCGCTCAGCGTCGGCGCCAACAACCCCGACGAGAAGGACTATGCCTTCGGGGACGTGGACCAGGATGGGGACACCGACCTCGTCGCCGTTTACAAGCAGGGATGGACCACGACCGGGCGGCGGCGCAACGTCCTATTCATGAATGAGGGCACGGCCGAGGGTCACGCCGTCGATGGCGTCCTTGTGGATCGAACTGCGGCGTTAATTCCCAGCTTTCTTGACCTGACCAACGACCGGGACGTCGTCGTGGTGGATGTCAACGGCGACAAGTGGCTCGACATCGTCACCGCTACGACGCTCAGCGGCAGCCAACCGAAGTCCATCTCCCACCCGCGCGTCTACATCAACCTTGGACTGGTCGGCGGCGTTTGGGCGGGCTACGTGTTTGATGACGTGGACCGCATTCCGACGATGCCGGTGGAGCCGAGGTTCTGCGCCGTGGCCGCGGGCGACGTGGATGACGACGGCGACCAGGATTTGTATTTCGCGGACTACGACCAGGGTCCGTACGCCCGTCCGGCCGATCTCAACGACCGGCTGCTCCTCAATGACGGCGCCGGCTACTTCACCAATGCCACGGCGACGCATATGACCCAGGAGATGGTGCTGTCGGCGTTCGGCATGGCGGCGGCGATTGCCGACATGAACGGCGACGGTACGCTGGACATCATCAAGGACACGGCCTTGGTCTTCCCCCAGCGGGTATCGATCAGCTACAACGATGCTGACAATGAGGGGTTCTTCGACTTCTTTGACGTTGTGTACGACAATGCCCCCTATCACATTAGCGTGGGCGAGTTGAACAACGACAACCGCCTGGACATCGTAGTCACCGATGACGGCTCGGACCGCTACCTTTTGAACCAAGGCAATGACGCCGGCGGGCATGCCACGTTCATCGAGCGCACCTTCAACGGCAGTCAACCCGAATTCGGCGGAGATTCCTATACCGCCGACCTTAACAACGACGGCTTCAACGACGTCTTCATCACCGACGTAGACGTGGATAGCCCCGGTTGTGGCCGCCAATCGAAGATCTACCGCAACCTGGGCAACGTCCCCAGCGTCACCTTGCAGCACTTCGACAACGCCGGCATCAGCACGGACGACATCACCGGCGTGCACGACGTGGCCATTTTCGACATCGACCAAAACGGCTGGCTCGATTTGGTGCTGGGCAAGTGCAATGGAACGCGCGTGTACATGAACCAACCGCCGTCGGGATTGCTCTTCACCTACCCGCAGGGCATCCCCTTCTTCGTCCGCCCGGATACCGGGACGTCGTTCCAGGTTCAGGTAAGCCCCAACGGGGGCGCCATTCCGTTGCCCAACTCGGGGAGACAGTATGTGTCGGTCAATGGCGGCCCGTTCACGCAGTCGCTTATGCCTCACCTGGGCGGCAACCTGTACATGGCCACGCTGCCGGCCGGCAACTGCACCGACCGCCTGCGCTTCTACTTCAGCGCCCAGCGAACCAGCGGAGCGGTCCTTTTTGACCCGCCAACCGCGCCGACGTCGAACTACTCGGCGGTCCTGGCTGTCAACACGAGGATAACGCTGCGCGACGAAATCGAGGGCGACGTGTCGAGCTGGACGATCATCAATGACGCATCGTTGGTTGCAGGCGGGTGGGAGCAGGCCGATCCCAATGGCACCGTGTTCGGCACCGACCAGGCGGCGCCCGAGGACGACGCGACCCAGGCGGCCAACAAGGTCAAGGCGTTCGTGACCGGTAACGGCCCGCCGGGCGGTGCGGCTATCGACAGCGACGTCGACGGCGGTCCCACCCGGCTCGTGTCCCCGGTCATTGACTTACAGGGCACCGACGCCACGATTTCCTACTCCCGTTGGTTCTTCTGCGACAACGAAGGCGCCGCGGGCGCCGATGGCATGGTCGTCGAGGTCTCGAACAACGCCGGCGCAAGCTGGACCGTGGTAGCGACGGTCACGGGCACGGACGGTGAATGGCGATCGGCCTCCTTCCTGGTCGGCGATTATGTAACGCCCACCGCCAGTGTGCGCGTCCGATTCAGCGTTTCAGACTCGCCCAATGACTCCGTTACCGAAGGCGGCATCGACAACTTCCAGGTCGAGCAACTCGTATGTTCGTTCTGCTCGTCTACAGCACAGTGCGAAGACAACGACCCCTGCACGGACCAAGTCTGCAACCACGGGGTTTGCGAATACAGCGACAATTCGGCATTCTGCAATGACAACAACCCATGTACGTCGAATGACATTTGCAACATCGGCAACTGCATCGGGACGCCCATTCCCGGCTGTGTGCTCTGCGGTGAACCGGACGATTGCGACGATGCCAACGTGTGCACCGATGATACATGCTCTGGCTTTGTTTGTTCCCACACCGCCAACTCAAATAGTTGCGACGACAACAGCATCTGCACGCTCAACGACGTATGTTTCAACGGTGCCTGTGTAGGTGATCTGGTGGCCGGCTGCCGGCCATGTTCGGTCAACAGCGACTGCGACGACGGCCGCTTCTGCAACGGGGCCGAAACGTGCAATGGCACCACCTGCGACGTGGGGCAACCGCCGTGCGACCAAGGGCAGCCATGCGATGAATTGACCGACACGTGTACTTTGGTTCTTCAGGCGCGAATGGGCGACCCCGTGATAGGATTGACCGCCGCGGAGCTTGCCCGCTTCGAAATCGGAAAAGCCCAGTTCAGCCGCGTCTTCAATCCCGGGCAAGGCCTTGGACCCGTCTTCAACCATAACAGTTGCGCGCAGTGCCACAACGACGGCGCGTCAGGCGGCGCCGGCTCGACGGCGGTCATCCGCTTTGGGACGCTCGACAAGGGCGGGTTCGACCCACTGGAGACCTTGGGCGGCTCGCTCTTGCAATCACAAGCAATCAGCCCCGAGTGTGTAGAGGTGGTCCCGCCCGAGGCCAACATCACCGCGCTGCGTATTACTCCGCCGGTCTTCGGCGCGGGATTGGTCGAGGCCGTCTCCGACGCCGCGATCCTCGATGGATTCACCAACCCGCCGCTGGGAGTACAAGGTTTTGCCCACATGGTTGGCGCCCTCGAGGATCCACAAGGCAGCCCGCTGCGCGTCGGACGGTTCGGATGGAAAGCGCAAGTCGCCACAGTCTTGACGTTTTCAGCGGACGCCACGCTCAACGAGATGGGCATCACCAACCGGTTCCTTACGCAGGATAACGCGCCCAATGGCGATAGCGGGCTGCTTACCCTATGCGACTCGGTCGCTGATCCAGAGGATGGTCCCGATGGGCAGGGCGTTCATTTCATCGATCGCGTGACGGATTTCCAGCGATTCCTTGCCCCTCCGCCCCAGACGCCGAAGTCCGGGATGACCGGGGAAAGCCTGCTGAGCGGCATTGGCTGCACCTCCTGCCACCGGCCGCAATTCGTCACCGGCCAGGCGCCCCAAACAGCGTTGACGAATCGAACCATCCAGCCATATTCGGATTTCCTGTTGCACAACATGGGCACGCTGTCGGACGGCATCGGGCAAGGTGACGCGCCCGGTACGCACATGCGCACCGCGCCGTTGTGGGGCCTGCGCGTCCGTGATCCACTTCTGCATGACGGGAGCGTGGCCGGCGGAACCTTCGCCGAACGCATCCATCAGGTCGTAATGGCTCACAACGCGCCTGGGAGTTCCGCGGGTAGCGCGGCTGCCGGCTTTGCGGCACTCACCGTAGCAGAGCAGAATGCGCTCATCAGCTTCCTTGACTCGCTTGGCCGAGCGGAGTTCGACTCAGACGGCGATGACATCGTCGATATCAGCGACTTCGTGGCTTTCCGTGCCTGCTTCGCGGGACCGAACGGCTACACGCCGGACAACGCGTGCGCCGTTTCCGATATCGAGCAGGACGGTGATGTCGATCTTGCTGATTTCGATATGTTTTTGTTGGCTTTCGACGGCACGCTCGCCGACTGCGACGACAATAGTGTGCCTGACCTGCGCCAGATTCTCCTTGGCGGTCCGGACTGCAATCAAAACTTCATTCCCGATGGCTGCGAGGAAGATTGCGATCAAAACGCCATTCCCGACGAGTGTGACAGGGCGTCCTTCGGCGACATCGACGACTCGGGCGTTGTGGATCTTATGGACATTCTCTGCGTTCTCGATGGCTTCGGGGTACCTGCCGATTGCACGGCCGCCGACCTGGTCCCCTGCGGCGGCGATGGCGCGATCGATATCAACGACATCCTGGCCATTCTGGATGCTTTCGGAGGCGTCGCCCACTGCCCGGAGCCTTGCTAGTCTAGAGCCTATCCCAAAAAACGGGGCGAGCCGCGGACTTCAAGTCCGCGCGGACGTGCGAGTACCGGGGCGACGCGACTGAATCCAATTCCGCGCCGACGCCGGACGGCGTTTGGGATAGGTTCTGTCCCAATTGACTGCGGCGACATGGCATGTTTGAGGTCTGGGCGCAAGCCAGAGCGTGGTCGTCGATAGCCTCCCCGCCCGTGAATGCTGAAATCAAGCCTTGTGAATCCACGGTCTCGCCTGCGGGCGAAACCGTGCCACCCGACGTGCTTGCGACTTACGCCGGCGGCGCCGCCGCATCGTCGCCGAGCTGGGCCTGAAGAAGCTTGGCGGCCACGTCTAGAAAGTCCCGCTCCGTCACCACGCCGACCAGACGCCCGTCTTGAACCACCGGCAAACAAGCGACCTTCGACTGCCGCATGAGTTCGATCGCCTCCAGAGTCGGCGTATCCGGGCTGATGGTGATCAGGTTGCGGGTCATGATGGTGCTGACCGGTACGGGGTTGCCCCGGCCATGAGGGAGGTCGCGAGCCAAAAACCTCAAAAGTGAGCGATACGAAACCAGGCCGACCAACCGATGCTCGTCGTCCTCGACCGGCACGTGCCGGATGCGCCGCCAGTCCATCAAGTTCGCCACCAAATCGATGACTTCGTCCTCGTGCACGGTGTACAGGTCGGTGGTCATGTATTGCTCGACGCGTAGGAAGCTGTGACGCCAACTTCCGGCGTCTTCGATGCGAGCGGGCACCCACGCATGGACCGGTCGGTCCTCCCGCTGTTGACGGGCGGTGGAGGCCGTCAGGGCGCAGAGCCGCTCGGCCGAGCTGCCATGGCTCCTCATTCCGGCCAGGGAGTCCAGCAGCCACTGCGCGCCGGTCCGACCAGTAGCGACGCGCTGCTCAATCACGCCAAGATAGCGCCGAATGTCTTCCGATACGATTCCGGCCTTGGCAAGACCAGCCTCTGCCAGCGGTAATAGTTGATCGCGGATCAGCTCCCCCGCAGGGGCCGTAACGCCATCGATCCAGCGGAATTGAGCGGTCAGACCCAGGCGCGCCGCGGCCACGAAGTTGCTCTTGGCCGTGTCGAAATCCATGGCCTTGGCAACGTCGCCATATTTGGCGGTAAGGCCGTTCATCAGCCCCAACCAGAAGCCGGCGTTGGCCATTTCGTCCAGTACGGTCGGCCCGGCGGGGAGTACGCGGTTTTCGATGCGCAGATGGGGCCGGCCCTGAAACAAGCCGTAACAGGGGCGGTTCCACCGATAGATCGTGCTGTTATGGAGCTGCAGCGCGGCCAGTCGCGGCGGCCGGCCCAAACGCATCGCTTCAAAAGGGTCTTCCTCGACCTCACCGGCCAGGACCACGCGGAACCGGGCGACGTCGTCGCGGAAGATTTCCAGGACCGATTGCCTGAGCCAGCCCGTTCCGAAGCTGACGCGGGCGCTGCGATCGTCAAGCTGGTGGCCGGGTTTGCGCGTGTCGACGGCTTGTTGAAACAGGGCGATTCGTGTCTCCTTCCACAGACGGCGTCCAAACAGCAACGGTGAGTTGACCGCGGCCGCGAGCACCGGCGCGGCGATGGCCTGGGCGACGTTGTAGAGCGAGGCGAATTCGCCGGGCCCGACCTGAAGGTGGACCTGGCAGCTTGTGTTGCACGCTTCGAGCATGACCGAGTCGTGCCGGAGAATGAGCTCGTCCGTCCCGGTGATCTGAAACTCGAAGGCGCCGCCGCGCAGACGGCTGATCGCGTTGTTGAGCGCAAAGTAGCGCGGCAGCGGCGTCATGTTCTCCAGGCCTAAGTCCGACTTGCGGAGCGTCGGAAGGATGCCGGTGATGACCACTTCCGTGTTGAATCGTTCGGCGACGGCGCGAAGTTGGTCCAGCCGATCGTTCATCTGGCGCTCCGTCCGGCGCAGGCAGTCGCCCGTGAACTCCAACGGATCGACGTTGAACTCGAGGTTGAACAGGCCCAGTTCGGTCTTGAATTGATCGTCCTTCAGTTCCGCGAGTATCTGAGCGCCGGTCGACGTGGGCTTGAACGCACGATCGGTCAGGAAGACCTCCTGTTCGGCCCCGATTCGCCGGACGCCGGATTCGATCCGCCCCTCGGCGATCATTTGCTCGAGCGCGCGAAGGTCGTTGAGCAACCCCTTCATGAAGAGGCGGCGCCGGTGCGGATCGGCATAGTCTTCCTTTGGAGGCTCAAGCATTTCCATTTGTCCGGCGGCTCGCGGCATCCGCCAATGTCATCGCGCACTACGTGGCAAGTCCTATTACATGGTATCGTAGTGGTTGCCCCTGCGACAGTTGCATTGGTTCCATGGAGCCGGTATTGATGGCATCCATGAAATGGACGCGCTTCTTTCTGCCCACGACGAAGGAGTCGCCCGCTGACGCCGTCGTGGCCTCGCATCGCCTGATGATCCGGGCGGGTCTCATCCGGCAGGTGGTGGCCGGGGCGTATACCTATCTACCTCTGGGACACCGGGTCCTGCGGAAGATCGAGGCCATCGTCCGCGAGGAGATGAACGCCGCCGGGGCCATTGAACTCAACATGCCCGCGATGCACCCCATCGATTGGTGGGAGCAGACGGGCCGAGTAGCGGCGATGGGCGATGTGCTGCTTCGGCTGGCCGGCCGCGGTGAAGACTGGCGCTCGCGCACCGTGCTTGGCCCGACGCACGAGGAGGTGATCACCGAGATCGCCCGCGCGTACCTCAACAGCTACAAGCAGCTTCCGATCAATCTGTATCAGATTCAGACGAAGTTCCGCGGCGAAGCCCGGCCCAAGAGCGGCGTGTTGCGCACGCGCGAATTCCTGATGAAAGATGCCTATTCGTTCCATGCCGCGAAGGAAGGACCCGGCGGGTTGGATGAGACCTATCAGCGGATGTACGAAGCCTATTGCGCGATCTTTTCGCGCTGCGGATTGCCGTACATCGCGGTCGAGGCGGACTCCGGCCCCATCGGCGGCGACGCCTCGCATGAGTTCATGGTGCCCACCGACGCCGGCGAGGATTTTCTCGCTGCCACCGACGACGGTTCCTACGCAGCCAATCTGGAACGGGCCGAAGTCGCTCCCATCGCCGATCGGGCCGATGGGACCAACGCTCCGCTAAGAGAAGTGCATACGCCGGGCCTGTCCACGATCGAGGATGTGTCCAAGTTTCTACGGTGCCAGCCGCGGCAGATGATCAAGACGATTATTTATGAGGCCGAGGGCGCGCCTTTGGCGGCGCTCGTCCGAGGCGATCATGAGGTCAACGAGGCCAAGCTCGCCCGTGCCGCGAAAGTCAAATCGGTAACGCAGGCAGGCCCCGAACTGATTCGAAAAACCACCGGCGCAGAAGTCGGCTTCGCCGGGCCGGTCGGACTTGCCGCCCGCGTCATTGTCGATCAGGCCGTCGCCGTCCTGCACGACGGCGTCACCGGGGCCAACAAGACGGACTACCATTTGACCGGCGTGAATCCCGGCCGGGACTTTCCCACGACGCAATCGGCGGACATTCGCATCGCCGTCGAGGGCGACTTGGCCCGCAACGGCCGCCCGCTCACCTTCCGTAAGTGCATCGAAGTCGGCCATGTGTTCAAACTGGGTACGAAGTATTCGGTGGCGATGGGCGCAACCTTCCTCGACGAGAACGGCAAGGCCCAGCCGCTCATTATGGGTTGCTACGGGATCGGCTTGAATCGCATCATGGCCGCGGCGATCGAAGCCTGCCACGACGAAAATGGCATTCGCTGGCCGATGTCGATCGCCCCGTATCAGGTCGTGATCTGCGCCTTGGACATGCGCGTCGAGGAGGTCACGTCGCTCGCCGATTCGCTCCATGACCAGTTGCAGGCGGCGGGGATCGATACGCTTCTGGACGACCGCGACGCACGTCCGGGCTTCAAGTTCCACGACGCGGACTTGATCGGTTTTCCCATTCGCGTCACCGTCGGCAAGCGCGGCCTGTCGGAAGGCGTCGTCGAAATCCAGTCGCGCCGCACCGGCGAGCTAAGAAAAGTCGCGCCGGACGCCGTGGTCCGCACCGTACAGACACTCGTCCAGGCCGAAATGATGCCTGCGCAACCCGTAGGGATCCCGACGGGGTGAAGCGAGACCTCTCCCAACAGGTGACAGGTCGCCAAACCTCTTCGGTGTAGAGCCGGTGGAGCCGTTTTGGAAAGGAACGCGCCGGAGCGCCTTCACGTCTTGGCGGCTGCTCGAGGGATAAGGACCTCGATTTCGTTGAAGGCGGCGAAGTCCGCGGCGTTGAAGGTGTGGATTCGCGTGACCCCGTTGCCCAGCATTGTGGCCACGAGATAGGCGTCGAAGGTGTGTTGTGCGACGATAACATGGCGTTGAAGTAGGTCGATGAAACGCTTGGCGACGTCCACGGGAACGGCGAGCAGGGCAAGTCCGGGCAGGCTCAACAAGTCCGTTATCGCGTGGACGGTCTCGGTCGGCGACCGGGGGCTTCGCACACGCCGCCGATCACTCAAGACGGCGTAAAACTCGGCAAGATTTTGAGGTGTGACACAGAGTCCGGCGCCCGGATCTCGGGCTTGAACGAGAAGAGCGCGTGACACCGCGTGCTGCTTAGCCTCCGTATCGACAGCGTAAACGAGGACATTGGTGTCAACTAGGGCGAGCGTTGAGCTTTCGGGCGAGATGGTCATCGTAGATCTCGTCACGACCTAGGGTTCCGGCGCTGCCCAGGGGCCATGCGGGCAAACGAGGGCCCAAATGATCCCCGATCTTGCTGAACTGCTCGCGAAGGGCCTGAACTGTTTCCGCAACGGCTTTGGCCACCGCCTCTGGAAGGTCGTGAACGTCGATCGTGTTCATGCGGTTTCTCGACATCAATCCTCATCAGGCGTCTGCGGTCAAGTGTAGCAGGCCGAGCGGCTCCGGGTCAAACGCGGGGTTTTTCGGACGAGGAGAGAAACGGTCACGGGGGACCGCACAGCGCCCTGGGGCATTCACCGGACCATAGATGTGTAGAACGACTTGCGCACAAGCCCCCGGATGATGGGTTGCCAACATACGCATCAACCCCTGAAAGGGCGAAGAAAGAATGCGACTGGTGCTGCGCTACTCCGCCCGGCCGTTGCTTTCGATCTGCTCGCGAAGCTGCTGAACCTCCTGCTCCAGAGAGCGGATGCGTTTGACCCAGTCCGGCAGTTTCGCGAACACGGCCAGCGCCCGCTTGGTGTCATGGATGGGCATGGCCGGGGAGCCGAGCACCGTGGCCTTGGCCTCCACGTCGGCCAGGACGCCGGCCTGTGCGCCCACTACCACCTCATCGCCGATGCTCAGATGACCGGCCACGCCCACCTGACCAGCCACGGTCACATGCCGGCCGATGGTGACTGAACCCGCCACGCCGACCAAACCCACGAACATACAATCCGAGCCGACCTTCGTGCCATGTCCGATGACCACGACGTTGCCGAACTTGGTGCCCGCGCCGATTTCGGTTTGACCGAGCGTAGCTCGGTCGATGGTGCAATTCGCCCCGATCTCCACGTCATCGCCAAGGACCGCCCGGCCGATTTGCGGAATCTTCACCCACCGGTCCTGGTGCGGCGCATAGCCCAGCCCGTCCTCGCCGATCACCGAACCGGCATGAATCGTCACGCGGTCGCCCAGGACGCAGTGATCGTAAATCACGACGTTGGGAAAGAGCGTGCAGTCGCACCCGACACGCACACCCTCCGCCAAATAACAACCGGGGTAGATCGTGCAGTTGTCACCGAGGACGACCTCCGCCGCAATGGTCACCCCCGGTGCGATGTTGGCGCTGCGTCCGATTTGGGAGGAGGGATCGATGGTCGCTGCCGGACTCACGCCCCACTGCGGATGCCGCCGGTGGCCGTGGATGGTAATAATCGCCGCGGTGATCGCCGCATATGGGTCAGAGCAGCGGATCGCCGAAACGTGCGATGCAATGTCTATTCCATTCTTCAAAACGACCGCGGAGGCTTTGGTCCCGCTGACCGCCGACAGGTATTTCGGGTTCGACAAGAAGGTGATCTGGCCTGGCCCGGCCTCTTCGAGCGTGTTCACGGAATGCACGAGCACGTCCGGCCCATCGAGCCGCGCCGCAAGGCCGGCCCTCGCGATGACCTGGCACAACTCGCTTAGTCGAACCGACGCCATGGAATCCGTGCAACCTCAATCTTCAAAGCAACCGGACGGATCTTTGCGGCCGATTCTATGATCAGTTGGTTGACGGCGTCAACGTGCGGGCGAATGGCGAGACCGCGAGCGCATCGGTGAGCCAGCCGGCCCACGGCCTTCACGGGTCGCCCGTTTTGTCGGAGGGCGGCGCCGCTTTCTCACCCAAAACAACGCTCCGCCCACGAAGATCGCGCCTCCACCCGCAAGATGCGCCGTTCTACCAAATTGGGTAAGCAACCCCGCTGCGACGAGAATTCCTAGAACCGGAAGCAGGGGCAGCCGTCCAACCGCAATCGGCATTCGAAAGGGTCGCGCAAGCCGCGGCTCCCGAAACCGAAGCACAATCAGTGCTGCATGCACCGCTGTAAAAGCCAACAGCGAGGCGAGCGACGAAAGACTCGCAACCGCTTCTACTCTACCCATTGGAAGGAGCGCGGCCGCCCCGGCCAGAAGAACAAGGGCCGCGACCCACGGCGTCTTTCGCGGCGGCAGGATGGCCGCGAGGACCGCAGGCATTTGCCCGTCTCGCGCCATGCCGAACAGTAGCCGAGTGGCGACGACCAGGGTAACGAGCGCCGTATTGGCGGTCGAAAACAGCGCGATCGCACCGATCAGCTTCGCCACGATTGCCTTCTTTTCCGCGTGCCCGCGCAGCGCGACCCGCCGCCCTACCGGCATAACGTTTGCCGCGGACGACGGAGCATACTGGAAAACCTCGGGTTGGGTCGAAATGCTATGTGCTTTGGGGCGGGGGATGCGTCGCTTTGTCAACAGCAGGGTGCGCAGGGGGTTGGGATGGCGTTACGGTCAGCGGATGTGCTTGGGCTCGCACGTCGGCGCTGCTTCGTTGTGGCCGCCGCTACCCGACAGATCGAAAGCCGCGCCAATCAGGTATCCTCGAATTCCCGCGGAGCAGTGCCGAACCCTCGCTGGCAGCCAGATCTTCGGCTTGTCATCCGGGAATTCGCGCACCAGCATTCGGGAGCCCTCTTTGACGGGTTTCTTCGACCAACAGGCGAATCCGGAAATCGAGATGTTGTGCATCTTCACAAACCACGCGGTCGATTCACTCGCGGGCTCGGTGCGGGCCTCGAACGGCATCCCTGCCCTATACCGCGTACGCTGCCGTTTGCCGGCGTATATGTCGGCGGAACCCTGCTCCTTGGCAATACCGACTAGACGCGCGATCTCCTGTTTGACTTGCGCGTTCACGACATTGCTGGTGGGGATCACCAATGGCTTCACCTCTTAACGACGCGGCCGGTCGACCGTCGGAAACGATCAAGAGCTGACCGATAACCCGCGGCGACAGCGACCCATTCATCAATACGTCGGTTACGGTTCGTGGGGCAGTCGAGAAAATCCACGGCTCCAGGTGTAACAATTTCCAGTTCTTCGCAAGTCCGTTCCGGCAGCGGAGCTATCGGACGAACGGCACGCCCTGGATCACCGCCGAGCCGGCGCCTACAGTAGGGCATAATCAACGTTGGCCGCCAAACTGCCCTGAAAGAAGCCGGTGATGGCGTCATGAAGACACTTATCCACGTCCATACCGATTACTCCTTCGACAGCAACCTGTCGGTAGACGCGCTGGCCTGGTATGCCCAGGCCGAAGGAATCGGGTGCGTCGCCGTCACCGATCACGACACAATCGAGGGGGCGATGCAACTGGCGCGTCGAACAGATATCAAAGTCATTATCGGCGAGGAAATCAGCACCAGCGACGGCCACCTGATCGGACTATTCCTCAAGGAGCGCATCCCACCGAAGATGTCCGCAAGAGCTACAGCCATCGCGATTCGCGAGCAGGGCGGCCTCGTGCTTTTGCCCCACCCCTTTGCGCCCGCAATGCTGGGCGGCCTGGGAACAATCGCCTGGCAAATCGCCAACCTGATTGACGCCGTGGAAGTCAACAACGCTCAAAACCTGTGGCGCCGGCCGGATCGAACGGCGGATCGGTTCGCCGAGAACATGCAACTTCTCAAGTTCGTCGGCGCTGATTCCCATTCCGTCGAAAGCATAGCGCCGTGTCATCAGGAGATGGCCGACTTTAACGGACCCCACGAGTTTCTCGCATCCCTCCGGCTGGCCAGGCTGGCCCGCGGTCGCCATCCGTTCTCGTATTTTGTCCGCGCCGCCGCTCGTGTCGCCATGTCGCTGGTTGGACTGCCCCTTCCCGCCGGATTCGGGGCCAATGTAATCCCGAAAACGGCTGGAGAGACGGGGAGACGAATAGGCGGGCGGAGGAACGACGATCCGATTCACACTGGCTGTCTATCGTAGAAACGATCGCAGAACCACCAGCGCGAAAGCGAACAGCGTGCCGATCGCGACCCAACCGAGCCAGCGCCGAGCCGTCGGCCCCACTCCCCGAAACGGCTTGTCCAGCAACTCCAGAAGATAGGCTCCGCAAGAGAAGACTGCGTTGGGCAAGCCGCCGTTTTTTGGCCGTACGGCGTCCACGGGGCCCTGATTCTCCGCCTGGCCCGCCGGAGCGACCGCTGCGCGATGGGCCGAGCGCGGCGAGGATTCGGCCGTCGCGGCCGAAGAGCTCGCCTGGAACGCGCCGCGCGGGGCGGCATCGATTTCAGCGGGCGCGACGGACTTGGTAAAGTCGTCGAGGAATGCCGGCACTTCATACGCAGGCGCTGGTCGCCCGACCGGCGGAGACTCGGATGGGCTCGTATCTTCCGGCGCGTCCGGTGGTGTGCGGCGCGGCAAAGTTGCGACCTTCGCCATGAAGTCCGGCGGGCCGCTCAGGCCGGAAGAGGTCGACCCGACCCCGGCCGAAACCCCGACATCGCTCGTCGCCGCCTCCATGAGGCGCTGCACGTCATTGAGCTGATTCTCAACGTCGATACCTTCCTCCCCTTGGTTAGCACGGTTTACCGTCGCCTTCGATAACGCCGCATCGGCAACCGGAACGAGCTCATCGGAGATCTGTGAGGCCAGCAACGCTGCCCGATCAAGGGCCACGTCCACGTCCTGCTCGGACATGGCATCCCAGCTCTGCGCCGTATGCGGATTGCGCTTCGGATTGTTCGATCCGTGTTCGTCGCTCATAGAGTCCTCATCGGTCGGACGCGCTGAGTTGGCATGGCATTCGCTTCACGTCCATAATTCTACCATATATGTCCAACTGCCGCCTGTTCTGTCCGATCATCGCCGAAGGTTCGATAACTCTCTCGGCCGAAGAATCCCACCACGCCATCAGCTCACTTCGTGCGAGGCCCGGCCAGGAAGTAGTGTTGTTTGACGGCGCCGGCGGAGAAGCCACGGCTGTGATCCGCCAAATCGCACGTCGCCGCCTGGTTGTTGACGTCGTCCGAAGGGTGCATCGTCCGTTTGACCTTTCCTTCAGGCTCACCTTGGCCGTCGCCCTGCCCAGGGCGCACCGACAGGGCTATCTCATCGAAAAATGCACGGAACTCGGAGTAGCCGCGATCTGGCCCATCACGTCGGATCGAAGCGTTACCCGTCCCGACGCCGCGGCGGTCGAAAAATGGTCACGGCGCGCGATCGAAGCGGCCAAACAGTCACACCTTTGTTGGGTTCCCCTCATCGCGGCGCCGCGAACCTTCACCGAATCGCTCAAGTACATCGGTGACTTCGCCCGTTGCGCGATCACAGATGTCGATTCATTCCGGGCGGATACGCCGGCGAAGTCCGTTCCATTTTCGATCTTTCTAGCGGGCTCGCCGGCCGGCGCGTCCATCCTGGCGGCAGTCGGACCCGAAGGCGGCTGGACGGACGATGAAGTGGCGCTCGCAGTCCACGCCGGCGCGGTGCGAACGACGCTAGCTCCCACGATTCTGCGCACCGAAACCGCCGCCGTCGCCGTCTGCGCCGCAGTGGCCCTGGCCGACCGTTGTTCCAGCTAAGGCGGGCATTCGAGTTGTTACAGCCAAGTCGATGCGCCGGCCCCGGCGGGATAGCCCGCTTTCAGAGGAACCAGGAACGCCGCGCCACACTTCTTGCACTTGCCGGGTCGACCCCGAGCGGATTCCGGCAACAGGTTCAGCCCCTCGCACTT
>Ga0187892_10004361_pt1 | contig 23874 bp, 18 predicted proteins | sample MA1701073metaG_FD_139345 | JGI IMG/M metagenome (GOLD analysis project Ga0187892, IMG submission 139345) | Bio-ooze microbial communities from a basaltic lava cave in the Kipuka Kanohina Cave System on the Island of Hawaii, USA - MA170107-3 metaG ... | reverse complement strand
GTCCCTCCGCAGCCCAAATGATGAACACGGTGTGCCACTCGAGTCCCTTGGCGGAGTGGACTGTCGACAGCGTCAGGAGTCCCTCGTCAGGGTCGACTGCGAGGACGTCACCAACACTGTCGTTCGGAGGCTCCAGCGCGAGGTCCGCAAGCATCGTCTCGAGATCACGGAAGCGCGCGGTCATGGCGCTGAATTGCTCGAGATCTTTCCGACGCTTTGGGTAGTCTTCGCGGTGCACGCGGCGAAGAATGGGCTCGTAGTAGCGCAAGACGACGTCGATCTGCTCTTCTGGGAGAGTACAGCCTTGCAATTGGCTGTACAGATTGGCCAGGGACTGGAGCTCGGTAGCCACAGACTGCCGCGGAAAGCTTTGGAGACGCCCAACCGGATCGGCACCCGCAAAGACCCAGCGCATGATTTCATCGCTCAGGCGCGGCCCGACGCCTTCGAGCAGCATGAGAACCCGATGCCACGATACCGCATCGCGTAGATTGGCGAGGATCCGCAAATGCGCCACCACGTCCTTGATGTGTGCCGTCTCGATGAACTTGAATCCGCCGCGTTTCACGAACGGGATATCGTGACGGGCCAGCTCGAGCTCCAGGTCGAACGAATGGAAGCTCGAGCGAAACAGCACCGCCATGTCACTGAGCGGCACGCCTTCCTCGCGCAACTCCAGGACGCGTTGGGACACGAAGCGTGACTGGTACTGTTCGCTCTCCGCGGCAACTAGTAGTGGTGCGGCCGTCGACCGCCGGTTGGTGAAGAGGGTCTTGGTGTAGCGCTCGCGCGCCTGCTCGATGATGCTGTTCGTGAGGTCGAGGATCGATTGTGTGCTGCGATAGTTCTCTTCGAGGGCGATGACCCGCGTGCCGGGAAAGAGCTGCGGAAAATCCATGATGTTGCGAAAGTTGGCGCCGCGGAAGGAGTAGATACTCTGTGCGTCGTCGCCGACGGCGAGCACGTTGTTGTGGTCGGCCGCAAGCAATCGAACCACTTCGGCCTGCAGCGCGTTCGTGTCCTGGTATTCGTCCACCATGATGTAGCGGTGCGTGCGGGACAGGCGCTGACGGATGTCCGCATGGCCCGACAAAAGGTCGCGCAGCTTGACGAGCAGATCATCGTAGTCGACGAGTTGCCGCTCCTGCTTGTAGGCGATGTAGCGCGCCGCGAGCTCCAGCAACTCGGGAGTGTAGTCGAGCAGGTGACTGTACTGGTCATCGATGAGATCCTGCAGCCGCACAGACTTGTTGACGGCCATGCTGTAGATCTCGGCGATGGCCTGTTTGCGCGGGAAGCGCTTCTCTTTCTTGTCCAATCCCATCTCGGCGCGGAGCAGATTGATCGCATCCTCGGAGTCCGACCGGTCGAGAATCGTGAAGTTCGGCTCGAGCCCGAGCGCGCGGCCGTTGCGCCGCAGAGTGAGGTTGGCAAAAGAATGGAACGTTCCGCCGGCGACGCGATCGCAGCGCCCGTCCAGCAACAGACTCGCACGCCGCAGCATTTCGCTGGCCGCTTTGCGTGTGAACGTCATGAGGAGAATGTTGCTGGGATCGACGCCGCTCTCCACCAGCCGCGCGACGCGAAACACCAAGGTACGGGTCTTCCCCGTGCCGGCACCGGCAACTACCAACACTGGACCGTTGCTCGTCACCACAGCCTCGTACTGGGCGGGATTGAGCTCCCGCTCATAGTCGATGCGAAACTGTTCGGAACGGCGCGGCGCCAGATCCCGGCGCAGCACGTACTTGTCCGACTCGGGCGGTGTCACTGGTCTACCTGTGTCGGCAGCATGGATTTGCTACGATAGCTGTGCCCAGCGCGGTTACGCGGGTGGTGCGATGTCATGAATCACACAAACTATAGCAATCCCGCATCAGGCGACAAAGACCACCTCGCTGAGCGTCGGGCTTATGACTGAGCGTCTAGACCTGCGCGGTGTCCCGTGTCCTCTGAGCTGGGCCCGCACCAAGGTCCATCTCGAGGTGCTGCCGCGCGGCGCAACATTGGAAGTCCTTCTGGACGATCCACGGGGCGCACGTGATCTGCCACGCGCTGCAGAAGCCGAAGGCTATGACGTGCCGGAGGTCGTGCAACACGGCGCCGCGTGGCGTATCGTCATCTGTAAGTGACCCCTTCAGACACCGGCTCGCACACTAGCCGGCGGGACAGGAACGCAACCGCGGGTCTAGGCAGGTTGGGTACGAATCAACTGCGAGGCCGTCGTCGCCGGCGTCGATGGCGACGCCGGTCGCGTATACGTGATGCGATCGGTCTGACTTCCCGCTGTAATCAGCAACCATCCCTCAATTGGGCACGCGGCGCTGGGAGGCGATGGAATGCCCCCGCATTTGGCGTGGCAATGGGTGTGCCAAATCGCGGCGTGCTATCGTTGCTGGTACGAGAGTCCCGAAGCAAATGCGCGCGTCACCCAGGTAGAGGCCGGATTTCCATTCTTGCGGACAAATTTGCCGGTGACGGCACTCGAGGTCAGGCCGGTGCCCATTGTCTCACGAAGCGGAGCAGTGTAAGGTCAGGGGGCTCCTGGAGGGAGCACAACAAAAGGAGGTCATTTGGCGTTTCGCGGTAGAGGTCCCCGTTTCATCCCCCCACCCCCAGATGCACATCGCATCAATCGTTACATTCGTGCCCCCCAGGTTCGGTTGATCGGTGCCGACGGTACCCAGTACGGCGTCGTTGCCATCGAAGACGCGTTACGGCGAGCCGAAGAATCGCAGCTCGATCTGGTCGAGGTCGCGCCCACGGCGCAACCACCGGTCTGCCGCATTCTCGACTACGGCAAGTTCAAGTATCAGCAGCACAAGAAGGAGGCCGAGGCGCGGCGCAAGCAGTCGACGACGCAGGTTAAAGAGCTGCGGTTGGGATACCGCACCGACGTCGGTGATATGGAGCGTCAGATTCAGAAGGCCCGCGAGTTCTTGGCTGCTGGTGATCGAGTGAAGTTCGCGTTGCGATTCCGCGGACGTGAGATGGCGTATCAAGACCTCGGACGGGCCAAGCTCATGCGGGTTTGTGAGGCGCTGAGTGATGTGGCGACCGTCGAGGGCAACCCTCGGATGGAAGGACGCCTCATGGGCGTAGTTCTTGCCCCGGGCGTCAAGAAGAAATCTGCGAAGGCGGTGGTCCGCAAAGACGCACCAAAGGCGGAACCGGCATCCGCCGGCTGAAGCGCCGCTCGCAGTTTCCGAGGGGCCTGTCTACCCGCGAGCAGTCGGCTCTTGCCGGTGCCGGGCCGCTACCTTGACATAGCGTCAGGTTGCGTAGACATGAAACAGTATGCCTCTCGACACGTTCGGCCGCGAGATCGACTACCTGCGGATCTCCGTCATCGATCACTGTAACCTGCGGTGTGTCTATTGCATGCCACTGAGTGGCCTGCAGTTCGCGCGTCCAACGGACTTGCTGACCCCGGTGGAGATCGAGCGTGTCGCGCGGGCTGCGATCGCCGTCGGATTCCGCAAAATCCGCCTGACCGGAGGTGAGCCGACGTTACGGCCGGATCTGCTGGAGATCATCGAGCGCCTGGCACAGCTGACGCCGTTGCGCGACCTGGCCATGACGACCAATGGGATCTTGTTGCCGCGCTTGGCCCAACGGCTTGCCGCAGCGGGACTGCGACGGATCAACGTGCATATCGACTCGCTGCATCCGGGACGTCTGCAGCGGCTCATGCGCTTTGGCACATTGGAAGAAATCTGGGCGGGGATTGAAGCCGCAGAGGCGGCCGGCCTCCGCCCGATCAAGCTCAATGTCGTGGTCACACGCGGCTACAACGAAGAGGACGTGGTCGATTTGGCTCGACTCAGCATCGAGCGCGACTGGCACGTCCGTTTCATCGAGCTGATGCCGCTGGGCGGCGGCGAGTGTGCGCGGCTGGCCGTTTCGCACTACGTGTCGAACGAGGACACGCGTCGGCGAATCGAAGCGGAGCTTGGACCGCTCGCGTTACTTCCCGACCAGCATCCTGCCGACGAGTCGCAGAACTTCCGGTTAGCCATTGGCCGTGGCGTCGTCGGATTGATCAGCCCTGTGAGCCGCCCCTATTGCGGCAATTGCAATCGCATGCGGTTGACCGCCGACGGCAAGTTCCATCTCTGCCTGCTGAACGACGACGAGATCGATCTGCGGTCGGCACTGCGCAATGGCGCGACCGACGACCTCATCGGAAGTCTCCTGCTACGAGCCGTGGCTGCGAAACCCACCGGCCATCACCTTGAACGTGGCGTGTCGACGGAGGAACGTAGCATGTATCAGCTCGGCGGCTGAGCTGCCGGGGACATTCCCTTGAGTACGAGTTTCGCTTTGTTATAGTCCGCCGATGCCGCCGACCCTGAACCTCACTGACGCACGAGCTGTTCTTCGTGCCGACGTTCTCGGTCCCGACGAGATTCGTGCCGCGCTCGGATCGTCGGCGGGCGAGGTGCCTCCGATTCCATTCTCGCGAGAAGAGTTGGACACGGCCATGCGCCTCGGAGAGATGCTGATTCTCCGGGTCGCAGCGTCGAGCGATGGGGTGCCATTGACGATCCTCAACATGTGCGAGCGGTTTCCCGTGGCGTTCGACCAGAAACTCCTGCGCCAGGTTGGCTACCAGCTCAAGGAAGAATGGGGCATCGCGATCGAGCCACTGGCAAAGACCGAGACATGCAAGCTGGCGTGGGCGCTGGTGCGGAAGGAAGTGCTCGAGGACAGCCGCAACCTCTCCTTCGACGAGCAGCAAACGTGCCTGCAGCAATACGCGGCGAAACTGGGTCGAGCCGGCGCAACGTTGCGACGTCGTACTGCGGTCGAGGCCGTATACGACACTCTCCTGTACTTCAGGGCCCGTCAGGCTCGCCTCCTCGCAACCACGTGGGACTGGTGCGCGTCTCGTACGGTCGATGGCGGCCTGCTGAACGTGGGAGGATTTGGTCCCGGTGGGATGCAAATTCTCAGTTTCTCACGTGGCATTCGCCACGGGGGCCTTGGCGTGTGTCCGACACGCTCCGGGGCCTAGGAGCGTACATGTACTTCGTCACGATGAAGCGTGAAGGCTATGTGCTCTTCTGCCTGACGCCCAGTGAGCGAGCCGCGATCGGTGTGACGGAGAAGCAAGTGGTACACCTGCTGGCCCACCCGGACGACGGTGGTGATTGGCAAGTACTGCGCGAATGGAACGGTGCGAGCTACTCGCATACCGATTTCATGGCCGCGCTGCACCACATTGATGAGCCGACCGATCCCCGCGATCTGCTACGCTACCTGCCCAAGGTAGTGTCGGAGCCCGCGTTGTAGGTAGTGCCCGGACTTCGGGCGAATTCCCTCGCGCCGTGGCCGGAAGCGACTACGGGTAGAACCGTAAGCAGGCGCGCGGCGTTCCGTCGCGATCGTTGCCGGTAGCCTTGTCGACGGCGTCACGCACACAGACGTCGTCGCGCGCGGTCTGATAGGCGTTCTGATTGACCTCGAAAATGTCGTCCCCCTGCGCAGTAAACGTCGCGTTGTCGACGATATCGAGCAAGCTGACCAGCTCTGCGGTCGTGAAATCGCACAACTGCGCGGGGGGACCTTGGGTGAGACGGTTGAGGACAATCCGTACTGTTGTCTCACTCGCGACGTCGACATCGGTGACCGACGCGACTACGAAGGCACGCGTCAGCAGCTCACCGCCACCGACGGCAACCATGAGGCGACATACGTCGATCTCTCTGATGTCGGGGTCAGCGATTCGATATTGTCCGTCGACATTGGTGATACCCTGTGCGATGAGGCGCGGGCTGTCGATCCTGCCATCGAGCGCGTCTATTTCGTCGACGGCGCTCAATGCGACCAGCGCCTCGGGTCCCACGGGAACCACGTTGGGATTGAGCGCTGCGTAGGCTTTCGACATCTCAAAAAAGGTCAGCCAGTTCCACCCTCGATCATTGGTTGCAATCTGGCCGTTTGGAGCGAAGACGGTACCGGTGACCACCCCTACAATCGTAGGCTCACCTCGCTGTTCCTGGACGGAGATGGTGCCATCGTTGCCGCAACCTGCCGCAGTCATCGCGAGTAGGAGGCCACCAATTATCGTGGGGGCGTGACCGAGCACACGCAGAAACCCCTCGCGTTGGACCGAACTCATCATCTCCGCTCCTTCGAGAAACGAACCCGTACTATCTACTTACCTGACCACCGAGCCCCGCCAATTGTCAAGCAAATTGCCGGGAGACTGCGGCATGGGGCCGCACCAAACGCCCCGGGCGGATCCGGTTGCGGTGCACTACCAAGCAGCCCAATAGGCGTGTGAGGAGGTGGAAACACTCGAGCATTTCGTGGTACTCGCTCCGCCCACGGTTAACGGCTCATGGCTGACCAAGCATTGGCGGGTCTCCGCGTCCTCGAATACGGCCACCTGGCATCGGCGGCCTACGCCACCAAGCTCATGGCCGACCTCGGCGCAGAAGTCATCAAGATCGAACCGCCGGACGGAGGCGACCGGGCGCGGACACGCGGGCCGTTTCCGGGTGGCGTGCCGCATCCGGAGAAGAGTGGGTTGTTTCTTTACCTCAATACGAACAAGCGCGGCATTACCCTTGACTTGCGGCAACCAAGAGGTCACGAGATCCTCGGTGCGTTGGCGGCCCAAGCTGACCTCTTCGTGCACAACGTGCCGCCCGCGGAAATGTCGCAGCACGGTTTGGATTTCGACCGTTTGGCCGAGCGTAGCCCGAGGATGACGATGGTCTCGATTGTACCCTTCGGGATGGTTGGTGCGCATCGCGACTATCAAGCCACCGATCTCACGCTATGGAACGCCGGCGGTATCGCGTATCTCAACGGCGGGGGCGCTGACGCGGGTGATCTTCCGCCGCTGAAGGCGTTCGGGCTCCAGTCCGAATTTCAGGGGGGATTGAATGCGGCCGTCGCCGGACTCGGAGCCGCGTTCGTTCAAGGAGAGAGAGACCCGGGCCAGCACGTAACGGTTTCGATCCAGGAAAGCCTCGCTGCGATTCTCGAGCTGACGTTCGAGTACTGGCCGTACATGGGGTTGGTGGCGTCGCGACTAGGGCGTAAGCCGATCGAACCGCTGGACTTCTTCGAATGCCGCGATGGCTGGATCTTCGTCTGCTGCGTCGAAGAACACCAATGGCAGACGCTCGTCGACGTGATTGGAAACCCCGAGTGGGCCGGTCTCGAACTGTTCGAGAACCGCCTGACCCGTGCCGCCAACTACGATGCGCTCAAGCTCTTTTTGCAGGAAGCCTTGAGCGAATGGAGCGTCGACGAGCTGTACCGAGCGGGGCAGGCGCGGCGCGTGCCATTGGCTCCCGTGTCGACGATGGCAGATCTCTTTACGTCCGAGCACCTCAAAGCCCGGGGCTTCTTTGCCGTATTGGATCATCCAGTCGCCGGCACGTTCACTTATCCGGGCGCACCGTACCGATTCTCGGTCACGCCTTGGGAGATCCGCCGGCCAGCACCGCTCTTGGGTCAACACAATGAACAGGTGTACGTGCAGGAGCTCGGATTCTCGACCTCCGAGATGCAGGCTTTGACCCAAGCGAGTGTCGTCTGACGATGAGCAAGCTGCCACTTGAAGGCGTCCGCGTTGCTGATTTCACCTGGGTGTGGGCAGGGCCATTCTGTACGCTCCAACTTGCCCACCTGGGCGCAGAGGTCATCCGTGTCGAGACCAGCACGCGGCCGTGTGTCACGCGGATGCTACCACCGTGGGCAAACGGTGAATTCGGCGTGAATCGCTCCGGCTACTTCAACCAATACAACCAAGGGAAGCTCAGCCTGGCACTCGACCTCAAGAACCCTCGCGCTGTGGCGATTGCACGGGAGCTGGTGAGCCGCAGTGATGTGGTATGCGAGAACTTTGCGGCTGGAGTCATGGACCGGCTCGGTCTGGGTTACGAGGAGCTGCGTAAGGTGAAGCCGGACATCATCATGATCGCCATGTCGGGCTATGGCGCTACCGGTCCCGAACGGGAGTTCGTGTCGTACGGCCCCGCCCAAGTCCCATTGTCGGGGATGTCGTCACTCACTGGGTACGCGGGCTGGCGACCAATGCACATCGGCATTTCGTACGGCGATCCGACCGGCGGGCTGCACGGAGCCTTCGCCGTGCTGGCGGCGCTGCTCTACCGTCGTCGCACCGGTCGTGGCCAGTACATCGATCTGTCCCAGCAGGAAACGACCATTGCCGTACTCCCCGAAGGGGTCATGGAATACGCCATGAATGGAGAGCAACCTGCACGCCAAGGCAACCGCGACCCGCACATGTCGCCGCACGGCGTGTTCCGCTGCGCTGGCGAGCAGCAGTGGGTTGCAATCGCGATTCGCCACGATCGGGAATGGGAGCGTTTCGCACATCTGATCGGCAGGGGTGACCTGGCGATCGATGCGGACTATGCGACGCTCGCCGCGCGCAAGGTTCACGAAGATGACCTCGAGGCGATCGTTTCCGACTGGACGAGATCACGCTCGCCCAGCGAGGTGACGCGCGTTCTACAAGCCGCCGGTCTTGCGGCCTTCCCCTCATATAGCAACCAAGACCTGGCCGAGGACGCTCACTTGAACGAGTCGGGTTTGTTTGCCGTCCTTGAGCACCCCGAGGTCGGGAAGCGGCAGCACATCGGCATGCCATGGCGCATATCGCGCACGTCGTGTGAGGTACGTCGTCCAGCGCCGTGTCTAGGTGAGCATACCGACTACGTAATGTCCCACATCTTGGGCTACCCGCCCGAGCAGATCGAGCAACTCAAGTCCGAGAAGGTACTTGCCTGAGACGCGCGCGCCACTTTTGTCTTGAATAAGCGCGGAGCGTCTCCGATTCTGAAAGCTCCGAGTTGTCATGTCTCGCGAGCGGCGGCGCGTTTACAATCTATTCAAGCTGAACCTTGCCTTGCAGGCGTTCGACGGAGTCGCTACGTACTGCGGGCTACGCGTCGGCTTTCAGGAAGCCAATCCCATCTTGGTGATGGCGTTTCATTACATCGGTGTCGGGCCGGCATTATTGCTCTTCAAGATGAAGGCGTGCGGGCTGCTGTTTCTGCTGCATCGTCACGCTGATCACGAGCTCGTGCCGCCGGCCCTGCACCTGCTGGCGGCCGTCTATACCGTGATGTCGTTGGGACCTTGGCTCCTGAACTATCTCACGCTGCTGAGCCGCGTGATCTAAGCTGGAGGGGGCGGGGACAAAAAAGGGGACCGGCCCGCATTGAGCCGATCCCCTTTTCCGTCACTGCTATCGAAGCGTCGTCTTAAGCCGCGACCTTAGCGACCTTGGCCGTCTTGTTGCGGCGACGTGGTACGAACGGGAGAATCTTGTGCCGCCGCGCCGCGCGCAAGCGTACACGCGCAACCTTCGCACGCGTCTCGGCCGGCTGTGAGAGCTGACGCTCCTTCCACCGACGCAGGTTGTTGCGGAAGTACTCGGGATGAATCCCGAGAACGGTGCACACCGAGTCGAAGGAGAAGATCCAGTTCCCATCCTCATCGAAGAACCAGTCTTCAGCTTCCTGGAAGAGGCGCCGACTGCGGGGACGCGTCGCGCCGGCATACTTCTGGAAGCATGAAACCGCATCCTCCAAGACCGCCAGCATCAATCGTCGCTCACCCTCGAGGATGCTCCGACCGCCGAATCGATCGAAGAGTTGCGAGGGAAGTAAGATCTCTGGTTCGATCAGCCTTGGTAGAATGCCGTCGAAGCTCGTGCCGTCGTACTCCTTCGACCACGTCAACCCAGACGCTAGGCCTTCCATGCCGAGTCCCTTCCCTTCTGATGATGTGATAGCCAGAAGGGGAGCAGTTTGCGTGCCAAAACAGGCAATTTCCAGCTCTGAAGATTCCTTCAGGAATACAGAGTGTCACGCTGCATCGGCCAACATGCAGGAGGAGCACGCCCGTCCATGCGGTGATGAAACGAGACTACACCCTGTAACAAAAGAGGACAGCAGCGGCAGCGATGAAAGAAAACGGGGACGTCCTCGCGCGTCCTAGTTGTTTCCGAGGATAATTACGCAGGATACCGCACCTGGGCCCCCGACGTTGTGCGCCAGGCCCAGCTTCGGATTCTTGATCTGCCGCTCTCCGCATCGCCCTTGCAGTTGTTGGACACACTCATAGATCATTCTGACGCCGCTGGCGCCGATCGGGTGACCAAAGGACTTCAGCCCGCCACTAGGGTTGATCGGAATGTCGCCCGCCAGTGAGGTGCGCCCCTCGGCCGCGACGTGGCCACCTTCGCCCTTTTTGCAGAACCCCAGGTCTTCAGTGTTGGAGATCTCTGTCCAGGTGAAGCAGTCGTGCACCTCTGCAAAGCTAATGTCTTGCGCAGTTACTCCCGCCATCTTGTACGCCTGCTGCGCGGCCATCTGGGTGGAACGGAAGCCAAGATAGTCAAAGGTGGGATCAAAGTATGGTCGACCGCTGGTAACAGCCAGGCCGAAGCCTTTGACCAGGACATAGTCTTGTCGAAATTTCTTGGCGAGATCCGCTCGGCAGATGATTGCCGCGGCGCCGCCGTCGGTTGTTGGGCAGCAATCGAACAGGCCAAACGGCCAGGCGATGATCGGGGCTTTGAGGACTTTTTCCTCGGTTACCTCCATACGGAGATGTGCCTTTGCATTGCGTGCGCCGTTGTAATGGTTCTTTACGGCGACTTTGGCGAGCGTCTCCCGACCGATGCCGAAGGTATGCATGTAGCGATTGGCGGCAAGCGCGAACAATCCGGGGGCCGAGTTGCCCTTTGCTAGTAGAGGATGTCCGATGCGCGGCAGCCCCCGACCGCCGCGGTCCTTCAACTTCTCGGCACCAAGGACGAGCACGATGTCATACACTCCAGAGGCGATCGCCAGACACCCGTTGCGAAATGCGTCCGTGCCGGTCGCGCAGTAGTTCTCGACCCGAGTAATGGGTCGATCGTACAGGCGGAGCGCGTCGCCGAGGGAAACAGCCGCCTTGCCACCTGATGGACCCGGCAGGTAGGTGCCAAGGTACGCCGCTTCGATCTGTTCCGGGTCGATGCCGGCGTCGGCGTACGCCTCGAAAGCAGCTTCGCAGATCAGCTCCTCGTAGCTCGTCTCAAAAAGGTCGCCGAACTTGGTGCAGCCCACCCCGATCACCGCGACTTCGTCTTTCATCGCTCGTGCCTCCTAGCGTGGCGGCCGCGCCTTCCAGAAGTAATTGTGGTTGCCGCCACCATCGTGCAACCGACGAAACGTCAGAGTGACCGGTAATCCAACCGCCACCTCAGAGTCCGTAAAGTCGGTCACCTGCAGGTAGAGACGTCCGCCCCCGTTGAGATCCACCACCGCCATCGGGAGGGGATGCTCGGTGTTGGCAATCAAATGATCGATGGTGAACGTGAAGACAGTCCCGTCTTTGCTGAGCTTGTGCTCCACGAGACCTTCTCGAGTCTTGCATTTGATGCACACGCGCGCGATCGGGAATTGCACCGTTCCACAGGCGGTACATTGCGTACCGTACAGCCGAATGTCCTGCTTCAGCTCTTTGAACTCGAGCACGTTGTTGATTGCTTCACCCGGCTCCTCAATGTCGATTATACGTCGGAATTTCAGATACTTCTGGTAGGACGCCAACGGTTGCCGACCTTCCAACCACTGCTTCCATGAAAGCCGTGCGCGCCGTTTCGGCAAGCGATCCGTCGCCCGCAACAGCACAACATCCGCGCCCTCTCCATACGCGCCTACGACGATCAGATCCCCTGGGGCTGCCTCATCGAGTGCGGCACCCAGGGCGACTAGGGCATCGGCGGCACCGGCGCTGCCGATCGTCGCCACGGGCGGCGAAACCAACTGCTGGCGGACGTCGAACCCGAGCTCCTTGGCCAGATCCGCGGCGGCGCGTGCATCTGGTGAGTACAACGCCAACTTGGCGATGTTCTTGGGCTCCAGAGCGTGAGCGGTAAGGAGCGCGCGCAACGCTTCGCCGAGATCACGATTGAAGCCATACGTATTGGAGAATTTGCCGAGGAACGCCTGGACGAAACGCTCATCGGCTGTGCGCCATAAGTGTGTGAACTCTTCGGATACCGAGACGGAATCGACGATCTCCGCGATGACGTCCTCTGTCCCAATGCGGATGGCTGCCGCAGCGTCTCCGAGGAGGCCTTCCATCTCTGACTCGGGGGCGGCGACACGGCAGTCAGAGGCTGCGAGCAGTACATCCGCGAGCGAATCGGCACGCACAGCGTTGACGCCGGCCAAGAGCGCGCTCATTCCGGCGCGTGCTGACCCACAGAAGTCAATACTCTGCGTGCGTCGGGGCAGATCGCAGGCGGTTGCGATCACGCTGGCAACTTGTTTCTCACGATACGGCGCGCTCGTGCTGGCGAAATAGAGTCCCTGGGGTGCTTTCGCGTCTAACGGGAGGCACTGCAGCGCCGCTTCCGTGGCGAGCGTCAGTGCATCCTCGTCGTAGTTCGCGACGGCGATTTCACCAGCCGACTGGCCAGTGCCCCAGGCCTGCACGATCAGCTTCCGATCCAAGCGGAGGCGCGGCACGTACATGCCGTAGTGTGTGATACCGATCATACCACTCCTAGTTAGCGCCGTTGGCGGCGGCGGAGCAACCAGGCAGCGGCGGGCAGAATGAGCCATTGAGCGCCCATCGGCTGCGTAGCGGCGCGCCCGACGTCACACGACTCCCCTTGGATGCAGACTCCGCCGGCCAGGCACTGCGGCGACGGGGTGGGGGTGATGGTACCGGTGCGGGTCATGGACGGCGTGGCCGTTGGTGTTGCGGCCGCAGTTGGACTCGCGGTCGGCAAGAGCGCCCTCGTTGCAGTCGGTGTTGGTACCGGCGTTGGGGTGTGCGTGACGCACTGTCCGAGGATGCACGTCGCGTCCAATACGAGAGGACAGGAGTCCGCGCACTGACCACTGACCGGCTGGCCACACGTATCGTTGTTGCACTGGCAGCAGTCATTCGGTCCCACCGTACCTGTGGCCGTTGGGGTCGGCGTTGGCGTAGGTGTCCTCATCGCGAGGGTCGGCGTCCAAGTCGGTGTCGCTGTTGGGGTGGACGCTGGCGTCGGAGTCGGCGGCCGCGTGTGCTGGACGCACTGTCCCGAGGACATGCAGCTCGCATCGATAATGAGGACGCAGCCATTCGCACAACCGGGCGGTTCACCACTGGGCAATCCACAGCTGTTCTGGGCGCTGCACTGACAGCAGTTCTCTGGCGCTAAGGTCGAGGTTGCTGTCGCTGTCGCGGTGCCAGAGGGTGTCGACGTCGGTGTCACGCTGGGAATGCCGCATCCGCACGCGACTGCGCATACAGTGGCGGCATCATTGACACACATGTCATCCCACTGGTCGGCGCAGCATGGCGGGTCGACACCACAGACACAGGACGCGCATGCTGGGTTGTTGCAGCTCGTTCCAGCGTGGCTGCTGCAGCAGTCTCCCGGGGTGGGCGAGGGGGTTACCGTCGCACTGAGTGTCGGAGAGCTCGTATTGGTGGACCCAGGCGTTGGGCTTGGCAACGGCATTGGTTGCTTGGTCAACACAAGGGTTAGGGATTGGCCAGTCTGATTCGTGACGATGACATCGCTCAGGCCGTCGCCATCCAGATCCGCGAGGACGACGCCCTGTGCACCACCACCGGAGAAGCACGTATTGAATGGAACCTCACACGTGGCGTGGCGCAGGGTCCAGCCTCCATCTTGCATTTCGCTGATGAAGAAATTCAGGAGGGCGCTGTCCTCGTTCGCTACGACCACGTACGAAGGGAAGTTCACATTTAACGTATTGATCGCCAGAGACGAAGGGTTCGAAGCGGTGGATCCTGTAAAGGTCGGTGTCGGGTCGAACGGCGGACTGCCTGGAAGTAGGTTCTGGAACACTTTCAACATTCCCGTTTCACCGCCTCCGGTGATGGCAACGTCCAAGTTGCCGTCTCGGGTGAAGTCTCCTAGTTCAATGGCGGTCGGGAGCAGACCCACCGCAAGCGCGAATGAGGTCGGAAACGTGCGCGGCGCGAGAGGATTCTGCAGGAAGACTTGTAGCTCGCGGGCTTCTGTCGTTGCTCCAAGATCGACGAAACTGTCCTTGTTCAAGTCTTGCGCAACGATTCCTGTCACCGGGCCGTTGACTTCTATTGTCGTTGCCTGGAGAAACTGCCCGTTCGATCTCTGATAGAGAACACTCAACTCATTGGACCCACCACCGCTGCCAATGACCAGATCGGGAAACCCATCGCCATCAACATCAGTGATCAAGACTGCCTTCGGCACACCGGGTGTATCTATGTGCTGAGGATCGTCGAAGGTTCCATCGCCCCTGCCCCGTAGCACGTCGATACCGGTCTGGACGGCGACGGCCAGATCGAAGGTGTCATTGCGCTCAAAGTCTCCGGACGCAATATCTTGTGGATCGGTGCCCACCGCGAGGTCGGGACCCTGACTCAATGCTGCTAGGCAATCGCCAAACATGAGGGGCATGCGATCCGTCAATCGAACGAGCACTCTGTTTGCGGTGGTGTCGACAAATGCGAGATCTGGAGCACCGTCCCGGTTGAAATCATCAGTGGTGATGGCACCCGGGGAGACGGGGGCCAAACCCACTTCGCAGCGAGATTCGAAGGGTATGAAGGTCTGCGCCGGGCTTCTCCGGGCCGATGTCGGTATGACCGCGATTGCCACCAAGGGAAGCCAGAGCCAACGTTGAAAAGAAGTGAGACGCGCACGTCCCAAACGAGGTTGAAGCAAATGGGACGCCTCCGCGCCCCGCAACCTACGCCTTCGTGACCGCAATACAGCGAAGGTAAGCGCAACGCACAGCAGAGGCCACGCTCGATCCGATCGAGGCTCGAGCGGCTCTCCAATTGCGCACGAGCTGAGGTTGAACGCACCCGGCTTGGGGGTCTGTGTTGGAAGCGGGCTCGGAACACGGGTTTGCGTCGGCGTAGAAGTAGGCGTCGGAGACGCCGTTATCGTCGGTGAGAGTGTGATGGTAGGTGTTGGTGTCGGGGTTCCCGAAGCGGTCTGCGTGGCAGTCGCCGTTGGTGAGTTGGTGGTTGTTGGCGTCGGAGTTGCCGGTTGAATTCTGCTCAGGAAGAAGCTCACGCTGCCGTTTCCCGCGTTGGCGATCACGAGATCGGGCTTCCCATCACCGTCGATGTCCGGATTCTTGGCAACCGCTAGTGCCACAGGATTGGCCGGCGTAGGCTTCGGAGTGGAGTCGATACGCAGCGGAATCAAGCTTGTCGTGAATCCTCCGTTTGAACCGGCGAGGAAAATCACCAACGTGCTGTTTCGACTATCCGCCAGTATCAAGTCGTTTAGACCATCGTCATTGACGTCGCCCGAGCCAATGGCCGACAGCTGGGAAGGCTTCGGGGTTTCTCCTGGAAGGGGCGTGGGCCCGGGTACGACGAGTGACGCGTTCAGCTGATAAGCAATCATCGTTCCGATCGAACGGCCAAAAAATACGTTCACACGCCCACCGGTGCCCGGAGTGGGCGATGGCCGAGACAGCGCCACCGCGATGTCGGGCACCCGGTCCATGAACTCGAAGATGTCGACGACCATGGAACGCGGCGGCAGCGGCAGGTTCTCCGAACCGATCCCGGTAAATGCTGTCGAGAGGTCGCACCTACGGGTGGGCGTGGAAGTCGGCAGACCGATGATTGCAATCTGAGTCGGGGTCACGGTGACTCTCGGGGTTGCAGTAAAGGTTGGATTCTTCTGCAAGAACGGCGACAGCTGGACGGTCTCCTCGCTCGCTATCGCGAAGTCGGCGCGGCCGTCCCGGTTCAGGTCTTGTGATACGACCACGTTGCTTGTCCGGGAAGCGTTGACAGGACACGGAACATCGAACGTCCCGTGGTCATTCCCAAGGAAGAGCAATAGATCACTACTGGCATTGTCGGCTACGATGACATCTGGCAAGCCATCACGGTTGTAGTCGGCTGAGCTCAGGGAGGAGGGGTGTGTTCCTGCCGGCAGGGGGGCAAGCCGTGTAAACCCGCCAGCACCGTCGCCGGTTAGAAGATACAGCCCTCCCTCACCAACGACGGCCAGATCAGTTTTGCCGTTGCGATCGACGTCGAGCGGGACGTTGTTGCCGTTCGGATCGACAGTTTGCGAGATGAGAGCGACCGGCCCCGTCACGTCGAGAATAGGTGTGGGGGTTTCAAGGCCGAGTAGATCGCAAGGTTCAGAAGCTGGGGTATTGATGTTTGCAATGCGGATGTCGATCCGATTGAGACTGTTGTTGGCTATGGCGACGAATGGTCTCTCATCCACAAGGCGACCCACCGCAACTCCGACCGGATTGCCACCAATAGGAACGTTGCACGGTGGCCCATACGGGACAGTCGGGATGGGCGTCGGCGTCAGGGTTGGTGTGAAGGTATTCGTTACCGACGGTGTACTGCTTATCGTGGGAGTCGCGGTGACAGTGGGGGTCGGGCTGGGACTCCCGGGCGTCGCGGTTACGGTTCCGACGGTTGGAGGGGTAGTCGGCCCCGGCGTCTGATTGCTGGTGTTGATGAGCACACCAATCAAGGGCGCTCCCTCCTCGTCTTCAGCGAGGGCTATCAGATCGGGAAAACCATCGCCGTTGAGAGATCCCGCTTGAATGGCAAAAGCCAACGCATCGAACCCCAGCGACGTTCCGGGAACGGTTGACAGGAAGGTAAAGCCGTTGTCCCCCTCGTTGGGAGTGTTCTGAAGAACGGCAATTTGAAACGACTCGCCGGTGTTCGTAACGGCAAGATCCCTCAGCCCGTCGAGGTTGAAATCAGCGGAAGTGATCGCCGTCGAATCCACTCCCGCTGTTGTTGTTGAGAAATCGAAGGTCCCATCACCGTTCCCGAGCAATAGTGAGACGTTCTCGTCACCAAGACTATCGGCCTGCACGACCGCAATGTCGCGCAAATTCGATTGAATGAGCTCACTCACGACTAAGGCACCTGGCCCGTCGCCAGCGTTGTTCAACATGGCAGAGTTGAACGTTCCGTTGCCGTTGCCGAGGAGTACGGATACCTGACCGTCTGCATTGCACGCAATCGCCAAATCCTGATTCGTGTTGTCGTCGAAGAGCCCGGCCGCGATCGCGACGCCGTCATTGCAAAACGTCCGGATACTCGCGGGTATGAAATTTGAGAAAGTGCCGTCGTCATTGCTCTGCAAGAGGTGCACCGTGGTGGCACTGAGGACCGCCAGATCGGGAATAAGATTGTTGTTGAGGTCTACAGCCACGAGCGCGACTGGACCCGGGTCTACTGGGAAGTCTCTTGGACTGTTGAAGTTTCCGGTCCCGTCACCGAGTTGTACGGTGATCTCACCTTCGACGTCATTGGCTGTGGCGACATCCAAGAATCCGTCGGTATTGAAGTCCGCGGTGACCACGGCGACGGGTCCGAAGCCGGTTCCAAATGTGCTAGTGGGTGAGCCCGGAAATCCACCGGTGCCGTTGTTGAGATAAACGGCGATCTGATCGGCTTCGTTATCGACGACGACGATGTCGTCGCGCATGTCACCGGTCAGGTCCGCAAGCGCGATTGTCTGGGGAGTCGCGAAGCTTGTGTCGACCGGAACGTTGCGGACGAAGGTCCGCGAGAACGAGAACTGCGCTGCGGTTGGTGACGTCCAAAGTGCTGCGATAGTGAGGGAAACGGCCGCAAGCCGAAGCCAGGTGAGACGCATCAGTGCAGTCGGTTGTTCCTTGCGGGAACAGGTTTGTCAATCTCGCGGCGGCGCGCGAAAAAGAAAAGGCCCGGTCTCGCAACCGAGACCGGGCCTTTAAGGTCATCGAAAGCCCTAGCGATCTTACATCATGTCGCCCATGCCACCTGGGGGCATGGCCGGGGCTTTCTTGTCTTCGGGCTTCTCGGCGACCATCGCCTCCGTGGTGAGCAGGAGACCGGCCACCGAGGCGGCATTTTGTAGCGCCGTACGCACCACCTTGGTCGGATCCACGATGCCCGCTTTCATCAGATCCTCGAACTCTTCGGTCGCCGCGTTGAAACCGAAGGCGCCCTTACCGTTCTTGATGCGATCGAGGACGATCGAGCCTTCCCAGCCAGCGTTGTTGGCGATCCATCGGGCGGGATCCTCGATGGCCCGGCGGACGATATTCACGCCTACGCGCTCCTCGTCGCTCAGCTTCAGGTTGTCGAGTGCTGCGGAGGCGCGAATCAGAGCCACCCCACCGCCTGGCACAATGCCCTCTTCGACTGCGGCACGGGTGGCGTGCAACGCGTCTTCCACGCGGGCCTTCTTTTCCTTCATCTCGACCTCGGTGGCCGCTCCGACACGCACGACAGCAACGCCACCGACCAGTTTCGCGAGGCGTTCCTGCAGCTTCTCGCGGTCGTAGTCCGAGGTCGTCTCCTCGATTTGGGCACGAATCTGCTTGATACGTCCCTCGATGTCTGCCTTCTTACCAGCGCCATCGACGATAGTGGTGTTGTCCTTGTCCACCACGAGACGCTTGGCGCGTCCCAAGTCGTTGAGGGTGACGTTCTCGAGCTTGATGCCGAGCTCTTCAGCGATGACCCGTCCGCCGGTCAGGATGGCGATGTCTTCGAGCATTGCCTTGCGGCGGTCCCCGAAGCCAGGCGCTTTGACGGCGACGCACTGCAGGGTGCCGCGGATCTTGTTGACCACCAGAGTGGCGAGCGCTTCGCCTTCGATATCCTCAGCGATAATGATGAACGGTTTGCCGGTGCGGGCAATGGCTTCGAGTACCGGCAGGAGATCCTTCATGGCGCTGATCTTCTTCTCATTGATCAGCAGGAAGGCATCCTCGAGACGGCACTCCATCTTGTCTGGATCGGTCACGAAGTACGGAGAGAGGTAGCCGCGGTCAAACTGCATGCCTTCGACCACTTCAAGAGTGGTCTCGAGACCCTTCGCCTCTTCCACCGTAATGACGCCCTCTTTGCCCACCTTCTCCATCGCTTCGGCAATAATTTCGCCGATGGTGGAGTCATTGTTGGCAGAGATCGTCCCGACCTGGGCGATCTCTTTCTGTTCTTTGGTTGCTTTGGAGACTTTCTTGAGCTCGTCGATCAGCACGCCGACGGCCCGATCGACGCCGCGCTTGAGGCTCATCGGATCATGTCCGGCGGCCACCATCTTGGCACCTTCGCTGAAAATCGAGCGTGCCAGCACGGTCGCGGTCGTGGTGCCGTCACCCGCGACATCAGAGGTCTTGCTTGCGACCTCCTTGACCATCTGTGCACCCATGTTTTCAAACTTATCTTCGAGCTGGATCTCCTTGGCAACCGTCACGCCATCCTTGGTAATGGTCGGCGCGCCGAAGGACTTCTCGAGCACCACATTGCGACCCTTGGGGCCGAGGGTGACGGTGACGGCATCCGCAAGAACCTTTACACCGGCCAGAATTTTGTTTCTGGCCTCTTCGCTAAACTTGACGATCTTTGCAGCCATGATTGAGAGTCCTCCTTAGGCTTCAACGATGCCGAGGATATCGTCCTCGCGCATGATCAGATACTCGTTACCGTTCAACTTCACTTCCGAGCCAGCGTACTTGGTGAAGAGGATCTTGTCGCCAGCCTTGACGCTCAGGGGAATCACTTTGCCATCGTCACTGAGCTTGCCCTTACCGACGGCGATCACTTTACCTTCTTGTGGCTTCTCCTTTGCGGTGTCCGGGATGATGATCCCGCCTGCGGTCTTCTCTTCCTCGTCGATGCGTTCGACGATGACACGGTCTTGTAAGGGCCGAATCTTCATGTCTTTCTCCTCCGTCGGTTGTGTGTGGTCTAGCCCGAACGAGCCAAGACCTGCCGAAACCTAACCACGTCGCCGATCCAGTCAAGGGGCCGCTGATGAAAAGTCTGGCCCCAGGTAAGAAAGGGGGCTACTCTAGCGCGCCGACCCCAGTCGCAATCGGCCCTCTAGGCTCCTGAGCAAGGTATTGGTCGCAGGGTCCTGTGCCCGTTTGGCCTCCAACCGGTCCACGGCGTACATGACGGTCGAATGGTCCCGGTTTCCGAACTTTTCGGCGATAGCCGCATACGACGCATCGGCCAGCACGCGGCTGAGGTACATGGCGACCTGCCTCGGGAAGGTTATTGAGCGCGTCCGACGATGCGATTTCAAGTCCGCGACGGATACCCGAAACTGTTGGCTTACAACGTCTTGCACCGCATCGATGCTGACGATGCCCCGGGGGCGAGTGACGGGAGCCAGCACGCTTTCCGCCAACGCTTCATTGAGAGGAAGGCCCCGGAGCAACGCGGAGGCGATCACGCGGGTGAGCGCCCCTTCGAGCTCACGGACGCTCGACCCACTGCGTTCCGCGACGGTCTGAGCGACCGCAAGTGGTAACTCGATGCCTTGCATCGACGCCTTTTTGACGGCGATGGCTACGCGCATCGCGGGTGTGGGAGGGTGGATGTCGACGATCAGGCCGCCCTCGAAACGGCTGCGAAGCCCATGCTCGAGGTCGGAGATCGCGTGCGGAGGCTTATCAGACGTCAGGACGATCTGGCGTCCCATCTCGTGTAGGGCGTTGAAGGTGTGAAAGAACTCTTCCTGGGTACGCTCCTTGCCGGCGAGGAACTGCACGTCGTCGAGGATGAGCACGTCGAGGTCACGGAACCGTTCTCGGAAGCCGACCATCTGGTCCTGGCGCAGTGCTCCCACCATCGTGTTGATGAAGGTTTCCGACGACAAGCATCCAAGCCGGCGCGGTTGTGCCCCGCCCAGTACATCGTGCGCAAGCGCATTGATGAGGTGCGTCTTGCCCAAACCCACGCCGCCCCACAGGAAGAACGGATTGAACCGCTGTCCGGGAGTTTCGGCGACTGACCGCGCTGCCTGATACGCGACCTCGTTGGCATCCCCAACCACAAACGACTCGAAGGTATAGTCGGGAACCAGACGGCCGATTCGCGGTTGGCGCGACACCGGACGTGGCGTCGTGCTGGGGCGCGCCGACACCGGCGGCCGGCGTGGGGGTGTGAGCGGCTGGGGCTCGGCAGCGACCGTCACCCGCACCGGCAGGGCGGCGCTACCGCCCTCTGCGAGGGCGCGCTGAATCGCCGACATGAAGTGGCGAGTCACCCACTCTTGGAAAAACCGGCTCGGTGTTTCGAGGCACAGTCCCTTTTCATCTTTGGAGCAACGAATCGGCTCGATCCAGGTCGCAAAGTTTCGCTCGCCCATGTGCTGTCGCAGTCGCGGCAGCGCTTCCAACCACTCGGCCACCATGCGTACCCGCCCCCTCCCAATTCCATCGAACAGCCCTGTCGGCGGCGCGCGCTAGTTATCCACACCTTGGGGACAACCCGCTAACTGTCCGCCGTCCCGTCACTTCCATCCTTCCTCCACATCCACCGTGCACAAACCACACACTCCCGCCGTCCTTCCCATTGCAGGAAGGTAACGCGCACCGCCGACAAGCTTCATTTGCGATTCAAACGTACGGAGCCAGCATCGAAAGAGGGCTGCTTTCTAGTCCCTGATGTTCTGCGTGTCAACGTTTTTTTCGCGTCTCAGTGCTTTTGTGTTGCGATGACGCGGATGTGCGTCCGATGCACATATCGTATAACGATATCTGTGTGAGACGCCACGAATGCGCGCGTGCCGCTAGGGGTGCGAGCGGTAACAAGAATCGCTTTGTCCTTTGGCTGCATCGCTAACGCAGTGTGGGGTCCCGTGCCAGCACCAACGCGTCGGCTAGCTGATCGGGATCGAGTGCGCCCTTGATCATCCGGCCGTTGATGAACACCGTAGGAGTCGAATCGATACCCAATTCGGCACCCAGACGGGCATCGCGCTCGACGCGCGCACGGGTTTCGTTGCTCCCCAAGCAGGTGGCGAAGCGCTGACCGTCGAGTCCCAATCGCTCGGCGTAGGCGATCAGGAACTCCCGGCCGAGCTCTTGCTGGTTGTCGAAGAGCACGTTGTGGTACTCCCAAAACTTTCCCTGCTCGGCGGCACACTCGGCGGCATCGGCCGCGAGGCACGCTTGTTGATGCACACGGGACGGTACTTTCGGGTTGCAGCTCGCATCGAGGGGAAAATGACGGAACACAACCCGGACGTCGTCTCCACTCCCGCGCATGACTCGTTCCACGGCTTCGTGAAACTTGAGACAGTGAGCGCACTCAAAGTCAGAGAACTCGACCACCGTCACCCGTGCCTGTGTATCGCCGAATGAGTTGGCGCCGTCCGCTGGAAGCGTCAGCACCGGCTGCTTGAGGAACCACTGATAGAACTCCGGACGAAGGCGCGCGATGTCCGCGGCGTTGGAAGCCCGCTGATAGCTACCCCCGAGTGCCTCCCACCCGCCGATCACGACGAGCAAAGCGATTGCGACGGCAGCGCCAAGGAGCACCAAACGGTCGACGCGGGCTGTGTTCTGACGCTGCCGGCGGCCAACGACGCGTACCCCGGAACGCAGCCACCACGCCGCTACGAATAGACCGATGCCGATCAAATACAAGGCACCACACATCAGGCACACGGTCTGCAGGACCGCGACCGCAATGTAGGCGAGATAGGCCGAGAACAAGACGCCCCAGATTTGCTGCACAACCAGGAGATTGCTCAGCGCAGTGCGGGCCGTGGCACTACTGGTGCGCATGACTGCACCGGCCAGGGCGATGCTTGCTGCGTAAAAGAGGATGGCCCAGCGCGACACGGGCACACCAAATAGGAGGGCGTACCGACTCCCGAGAACCACATCGCAATTCACCGAGCTATTGACGTTGCAGAAGCTGGTGTAGGAATGGTCGAGCGCCAACCGGTCGTGGATGCGGTCAATTGCCACACTCACGCCAATCCCCAGCACAGCTAGGGCAATGACGAGTAGTGATCGTCTCAAATGATCGCGCATCGCGTGGATCGCCCCTCAGAAGCCCGCACCTTCTTGCCAGCCCACTCAGATGTCCGCAAGCTGCGCGTTACGCCTCATGGGTTCGTCATTTCGTTGCGGTCGAGTCGGCAAAGACCCGAGCGAATTGCCAGCGGCCTGATTCGTGCATCACGATCACGGCGGTGAGCGCTCCACTCGGGCTGACGAGCTTCACGGCCTCACCGCAGCGGCCCGGGGCGATGTGGGCGAGCAAGGGCTCGTAGCCCTGGCGTGCTCGACGCTCCATCGAGGGTGCCAACTCGATCTCTTTCAAATGGACGAGGCACTCGCGCAAGGGGATGATACGGGCAGATCCGGGATCGATGACTTCGAGGCATTGCGCTGCGTCGATGCCAAAACGATCGAAACGTGTGCGCTGTAGCATGACAAGATGGCCAACGGTGCCTAACGCCTGCGCAATGTGCTCGGCAAGGACACGGACGTACGTTCCTTTCGAGCACGACACTGTCACTCGTACGCGGTCCGCGCCCACCAAAGCGAGGGCCAACGCATGAATGCGAATGGGCCGTGGTTCCCGATCTACATCAATGCCCTTGCGTGCCAACTTGTACAGCCGGGTCCCAGCTCGCTTCACCGCCGAGTACATCGGAGGGACCTGCAGCGCATCCCCCAGGAAGCGGTGCGCAATCACTCCCAGGTCCAGCGACTCGAGCGGGGGGACCGGCGCGGTATGCACGGGCGTGCCAGTGTGGTCACCGGTGTCGGTGGCCATACCCAACTGGATCACGCCAGCGTAATCTTTGTCGGACGTGTTCAGAAACTGAGCGATCTTGGTTCCTTCACCAATACACAGCGGCAATACACCGCTGGCAAATGGATCGAGAGTCCCCAGATGGCCGGTTTTGCGATGTAGGCGGTGCTTGACGGTCGCGACCACCTGCGCCGACGTCATTCCTGCTGGCTTGTCGATGATGAGGAGGCCGTCCATGGCACGATGCATGCTGGGTTACTCATCGGCACTGTCTGTGGTGCGAAGCAGGTGCGAGACGCGCTCGGCACCTTC
>Ga0187892_10004360_pt1 | contig 23879 bp, 27 predicted proteins | sample MA1701073metaG_FD_139345 | JGI IMG/M metagenome (GOLD analysis project Ga0187892, IMG submission 139345) | Bio-ooze microbial communities from a basaltic lava cave in the Kipuka Kanohina Cave System on the Island of Hawaii, USA - MA170107-3 metaG ... | reverse complement strand
GGGGATGGCTGGCAGCGGTCGCGATCGGCGCGATCGTCGCCATCGCCGGTGGCCTGTGGTGGTGGCCCCGCCGCCGGCGCGAGTTTGTCGCTGAGGACCTGCCGCCGGACGCCCTCTCCTAGGGGTTCCGCTTCTCGCCGTCGGCGGGTGGGGGCCCGTCCCGGCGCTGGCGGTGCCAGGCGTCGATTAGCTGCGAGCGCCAGACGAGGGCGGAGACGAGGGACGCGGCACCCGCCGCGACCGCCGCCAGGATGAGCCATTCGACGTCGGTGAGCAGCCCGGCGACGAGGAGCACGGCCCCCAGGGCACCGAGGCGCACCGACCAGTCCAGCGCGGGCGGGCGCCGCGGGCGGTCGTTCACCGTCCCCGGCACCGCAGCCTCAGCGGCTCTGCGCTGCATTTCGCGTAGCGCTCGCCGTGAGGCTTGTCGGCGGCGTACGAGTGCAGCGCGTAGAGGATGTGCCGGTCGTTGGACTCTGTCCGGTTCAAGCGGAACCCGGGCTCGTCGGCCGGCCGGTTGACGAGGAACGACAGCGCCGTCGTCTGCTTGGTGTAGCGGGCGTTGTAGGCGTTGACCTTGATGTACTGGTTCGGGTACGCCTCACGGCACTTGTTCACCTCCAGCAGGACGGCGGACGCGTCGTGAACGTCGGACATGGGCAGGCCCCACATCTCCCACAGGGTGTTGCGGGGGTGCGGGTCATCGGTGAGCTCGACCGAGATGGGCCAGCCGTCGTCGAGCGCGTACTGGACCTGCATCCTGATCTCGTCGTCGGTCAGGTCGGGCAGGTGCGAGAACGTGCCCTGACGGTTACGGATCCCCATGGCTGCCTCCTCAGACGGGCGTCGGCGTCGGGGTGACGTCGGGCGTGTCGGTGGACTCGTAGTTGAAGCTGATCTCGCCCCAGACATCGAGGGCGGCCTGTAGTGACGGAAAGCGCTTGGCCTCCTTGCGAAGGATGTCGTCGCCTTCCCTGAGGTGGTCGCGACCCTCGTTGCGGGCCTTGATCATGGCCTCGACCGCGACCCGGTTGCATTTCGGCGCCGGCCGCGATGCCCATGGGGTGGCCGATGGAGCCACCTCCGAACTGCAGCACGACGTCTTCGCCCAGGTAGAGCAGCAACTGGTGGGTCTGGCCGGCGTGGATGCCGCCGGACGCCACCGGCATGACGCCGGGCATGGACCCCCAGTCCTGGTCGAAGTAGATGCCGGTCTGGCGGTTCTCGGGCACGTGGTCGAGCGTGAGGGTGTCGTAGTAGCCCCTGATGATGTTGGGGTCGCCCTCCAGCTTGCCGACGACCGTTCCCGAGTGGATGTGGTCGACACCGAGCATGCGGCACCACTTGGACAGCACCCGGAAGTTGACGCCGTGGTTCTTCTGGCGGGCGTACGTCGCGTACCCGGCCCGGTGCAGGTGCAGGATCAGGCCGTTCTGGCGGGCCCACTTCGACATCGACGTCATGGCCGTGAAGCCGACGGTGAGGTCGATCATGACGATGACCGAGCCGATGTCCTTGGCGAGCTCGGCCCGCTCGTACATGTCCTCCATGGTGGCGGCCGTGACGTTCATGTAGTGGCCCCTTGATCTCACCCGTCTGCTCCATGGCCCGGTTGACGGCCTCGATGGAGAACAGGAACCGGTCGCGCCAGCGCATGAAGGGCTGGCTGTTGATGTTCTCGTCGTCCTTGGTGAAGTCGAGGCCACCCTTGAGCGCCTCGTAGACGACACGGCCGTAGTTGCGGGCGGACGGCCCCAGCTTGGGCTTGACGGTGGCGCCCAGCAACGGGCGGCCGTACTTGTTGAGGTACTCCCGCTCCATGACGATGCCGTGGGGTGGCCCCTGGAACGTCTTGATGTAGTGGGTGGGGATGCGGAGGTCCTCGAGACGAAGGGCCTTCAGGGCCTTGAAGCCGAAGACGTTGCCGATGATGGACGACGTCATGTTGGCGATCGAACCCTCCTCGAACAGGTCGCGGTTGTACGCGATGTAGGCCATGTACTGGTTGTCCTGGCCCGGGACCGGCTCGACCCTGTAGCACTTCGCCCGGTAGTTCTCGAAGGCCGTCAGGCGATCGGTCCACACCACCGTCCAGGTCGCGGTGGATGACTCACCGGCGACGGCGGCACCAGCTTCCTCGGGTGGCACTCCCTGCTGGGGCGTGATCCGGAAGGCGGCCAGGATGTCGGTCTCGAGGACGGCAGCCTCGTCGGGTGGCACTGCGGGCCGCTGCCCGAGCCGCGCGCCTGGCACCTCGTGGCCCGTTCCGGCGAGCCCCTCCACCCGACCGCGGCGCTCTTCCTCGACCACGCGACCCAGGCCGGCGACGCCGGCTTCGTCGTCGCCGCCCGGTAGGACCTGCACGAGATCTCCACGGAAGCGCGCGGGACTCCTGCACAGCGCTTCCTTATCCTTCAGCAGGTGCCCCAACGGACCGTGGTCGTCATCGAGGACGAGACCTCGATCGCGTCGGCCATCGCCGCCCGCCTCCGCACGGAGGGATTCCGGGTCGAGGTCACGGCGGACGGGTTGGACGGCGTCGATCTCTGCCGGCGCGTCCAACCCGACCTCGTCGTGCTCGACCTCATGCTGCCCGGCCTCGACGGGCTCGAGGTCTGCCGGCGGGTGCAACAGGAGCGCCCCGTGCCCGTCCTCATGCTCACGGCGCGTGACTCGGAAGCCGACGTCCTCGTAGGCCTCGCTCTCGGTGCCGACGACTACCTGACCAAGCCGTTCAGCCCCCGTGAGCTGGTGGCGCGCATCCACGCCATCCTGCGGCGCATCGAGCGGACGCTCGTCTTCCCGGGCCCGATGATGACGGTCGGCGACGTCGAAGTGGAGCCGGCCAGCCGCCGGGTCCGGCGAGCCGGTCGCGACGTGCACCTCACGCCGACGGAGTTCGACCTGCTGTCGTGGCTGGCGTCCCACATGGGCACGGTCTGCACCCGCGAGCAGCTCCTCGCCCAGGTGTGGGGCTACCGCGACGGCTCCGGTGCCCGCACGGTCGACTCCCACGTCCGCTCCCTGCGACGCAAGCTCGGTTCCGACATCGTCCGCACGGTCCACGGCGTCGGCTACGCCCTCGACGACAGCCGGGCTTGTTGAGCGACACAGACCGGCGTGGGGCAGGGGCCCCACGCCAAGGGAGGAGGGCGGGGTGGGGCCCCGCCCGGGCAAGCGACATCCGCCCGCTCGACCCGCTCTCGTCCATCAAGATGAAGCTCGGCGCGGTGATCGTGGCCGCCGTGGCCCTGACGGTCATCGTGGTGTCGTTGAGCGTCGGCGCCGGCGTCTCGCCCGTGGTCAGCGCCCTCGGAGCCGGCCTCCTGGCTCTCGCCCTCGTGCAGCTCCTCGCCCGAGGGATGACGTCGCCGCTGCGGGAGATGGCCGCCGCGGCCAAGGCCATGGCCCGAGGCGAGTACGGCCGGCGCGTGACGGCCAGCTCGCGCGACGAGGTGGGGGCGCTGGCCACGGCCTTCAACGCCATGGCCGCCGAGCTGGGCGAGATCGACCGAGTGCGACGCGACCTCGTGGCCAACGTGTCCCACGAGCTGCGCACGCCGATCAGCGCGCTGCAGGCCGTGCTGGAGAACCTCGTCGACGGCGTGGAGGAGCCCGAGCCCGAGGTGCTGCGCACCATGCTGCGCCAGGTCGAGCGGCTCGGCGCGCTGGTCTCCCAGCTCCTCGACCTCTCCCGGCTGGAGTCCGGCACCGTCCCGCTCGTGAAGCGGCCCTTCGCCCTCGGGCCGCTCCTCGAGGAGGCGGCCCAGGAGGTGCGGTTGTCCGCCCGGGCCCAGGTGACGGTGACGATCCAGCCGCCGGGCGCGGCCGCCGACGGTGACGCCCAGCGGATCCACCAGGTTGTGGCCAACCTGCTCGACAACGCCGTGCGCTACACGCCCGCCGGCGGCACGGTCGAGCTGCGGGCCAGCGCCGGGCGGGGCCGGGTGACCATCGAGGTCTGCGACGAGGGCCCGGGCATCAGTGAGGAGGAGACGGCCCGGGTGTTCGAGCGCTTCTACCGGGCCGATGCCGCTCGCTCGGGAGGTGGCGCCGGCCTGGGCCTGTCCATCGCCCGCTGGATCGTCGACCTCCACGGCGGCGAGATCCGTGCCGAGCACCGCCAGCCGCACGGCTGCCGGATGGTGGTGGTGCTCCCGGCCGCCGCCCGGCCGGCCTGAGGTCCCCGTGCGGGTCAAGATGGTGCTGCCGGCCCTGACGGAAGCCACCAGTCCGCTCTTCCGCCCGATCAAGTACTCGCTCTTCCCCCCGCTCGGCCTGGCCACGCTGGCGGCCTACCTCGATCCCGACGACGAGGTCACCATCGAGGACGAGCACGTCGAGCGGGTCCGCCTCGACGACGATCCCGACCTCGTCGTGATCCAGGCGTACATCACGTCGGCGCGCCGGTCCTACGAGCTGGCCGACCACTACCGGGCTCGCGGTGTGCGGGTGGTGCTGGGCGGGCTGCACCCGACGTCGCTGCCCGACGAGGCCGCTCGCCACGCCGACACGGTGTTCCTCGGCCCCGGCGAGGACACCTGGCCGCAGTTCCTCGCCGACCTGCGGGCCGGATCGCCCAAGGACCGCTACCAGTCGCAGGTGCGGACCCTCACGGGCGTACCGCCTCTCCGCCGCGACCTCATCAAGCGCCACCTCTACCTCGTGCCGAACTCGATCGTCGTGTCGCGGGGCTGCCCCCATGTGTGCGACTTCTGTTACAAGGAGGCCTTCTTCGAGGGCGGGCGCGGTTTCTACACCCAGGAGGTCGACGCCGCCCTGGCCGAGATCGACCGGCTGCCCGGGCGGCACCTGTACTTCCTCGACGACCACCTCTTCGGCAACCGCCGGTTCGCCTCGTCGCTGTTCGCGGGCATGCGGGGCATGGGCCGGCTGTGGCAGGCGGCCGGGACGGTCAAGTCGGTGCTCGAGCCGGGCCTACTCGAGCAGGCCGTCGACGCCGGCCTGCGCAGCCTGTTCGTCGGCTTCGAGACGGTCGACGAGAGGAGCCTCAAGGCCCAGCGCAAGTACCAGAACCTCAACCGGGACTACGGGGAGGTCGTGCGCCGCCTCCACGATTCGGGCGTGATGGTCAACGCCAGCTTCGTGTTCGGCATGGACGAGGACGACGCCTCGGTGTTCGACCGCACGGTGGCGTGGGCGGTCGAGCACGGCGTCGAGACGGCCACCTTCCACATCCTCACGCCGTATCCGAGCACCCGCCTCTACGAGCGTACGGCCGCCGAGGGCCGGCTGCTGACCGGCGACTGGGATCTCTACGACACCCGCCACGCCGTCTTCCAGCCGGCGCGCATGACGCCCGCCGAGCTCGAGGACGGCTACTGGCGGGCCTACCGCGACTTCTACCGATGGGGCTCGATCCTGCAGTCGGCGTCGTCGAAGGAGGGGGTCGTGCGGCGGCTGCGCCACGTCGGGTACGCGGCCGGATGGAAGAAGTTCGAGCCGCTGTGGGACCTGGTCATCCGAGCCAAGCGCGTCACCGCCGCCCTTCCCGTCCTCGAGGCGATCCTCAGCGGCTTCGGCACGTTGGGCGCCCCGCGCCAACCGTCCGAACCGCGGTCGGAGCGGGTGCCGGTGGACGCCCCGCGGTGGGATCCGGTGGCCGCACCCGTCCTGGTCGGCGCCTCGCTCCCTGGTCCGGTCGGAAGGTCCACGACTAACGTCTGAGGACTCGAACGACCGCGCGCCCGCAGGGCGAACGCCCCGACCAGGAGGACCGCCACATGACCGATCTCGCCGCCGTAGCCAACGCCATGGTGGCCCCGGGCCGAGGGGTTCTGGCCGCCGACGAGAGCAACGCCACGTGCTCGAAGCGCTTCGAGGCACTGGGGATCGAGTCGACCTTCGAGGCCCGCCGGGCCTACCGCGACACCCTGCTGTCCACGCCCGGGATCGAGGAGCACATCAGCGGCGTCATCCTGTTCGACGAGACCATCCGCCAGACGTCCGCCGACGGCACACCGTTCCCGAAGCTGCTCGCGGAGAAGGGCATCCTGCCGGGCATCAAGGTCGACACCGGTGCCAAGCAGCTGGCGGGTGCGCCGGGCGAGCTGGTCACCGAGGGCCTCGACGGGCTGCGCGAGCGCATCGCCGAGTACGTGTCGCTGGGCGCCAAGTTCGCCAAGTGGCGGGCCGTCATCACCATCGGCCACGGGATCCCGAGCGACTACTGCATCGCCGCCAACGCCCACGCCCTGGCCCGCTACGCGGCGCTCTGCCAGGAGGGCGGCCTGGTGCCGATCGTGGAGCCCGAGGTGCTCATGGACGCCGACAACGACATCGACACCTGCTTCGACGTCACCGTCAAGACGCAGCACCGGGTGTTCGCCGAGCTGGCGCGGCACCGGGTCGACTACCGGGGCATGGTCCTCAAGCCGAACATGGTGATCTCCGGCAAGAGGTGCCCGACGCAGGCCTCGCCCCAGGAGGTCGCCGACCGCACGCTCGACTGCCTCTACAACACCGTTCCCGCCGCCGTGCCCGGCATCGCCTTCCTCTCCGGCGGCCAGTCGGCGGCGTTGGCCACCGAACACCTCGACCTGATGAACAAGACCGGTCCCCACCCGTGGCACCTGACGTTCTCCTACGGCCGGGCGCTGCAGGACGAGGCCCTGCGCACCTGGCTGGGCAAGCCCGACAACGTGGGCGAGGCCCAGAAGGTGTTCACCCACCGCACCAAGCTCACCGGCGCGGCCGTGCACGGCACCTACAGCCGTGAGATGGAGACCGCCGGGGTCTGATCAGCCGGAGCGGAAGGGCACCACGACCTCGAGCGTGGTGCCCTTCCCCGGCCGTGACACCACGCTGAGGCGGGCACCGATCAGCTCGGCCCGCTCGCGGATCCCACCCATCCCGTACGAGTAGCGCCCGTCGGATCCACCGGGCCCGTCGCGCTCGACCGCCGCGAACCCACGGCCGTCGTCGCGCACGGTGAGACGCACGCACTCGTCCTCGAGGCCGAGCTCCAGGCGCACGGATGTGGCGCCGGCGTGCTTCACGACGTTCTGGACCGCCTCCTGCGCGATCCGGTACAGCGCCACCTCGACATGGGGAGCCAGCTCGACGTGCGTCACCTTGACGTCCACCTCGGCCACCGGCAACGAGCGGGCCAGGCTCTCGAGGCTCGGTCCGAGGCCGAGGTCGTCGAGCACCGATGGGCGGAGGCCGCTGATGGCGCTGCGGGCGTCGCCCAGGGCGTCGGTGGCGAGCTCCTTGGCCACGGACAGCTCGCGCGCCAGCAGCTCCGGACGGTCGGCGGCGTCCTCCGCCGCCAGCAGGTGATACCAGAGGCTGATCAACCGTTGGCTGATGCCGTCGTGGATCTCGCCCGCCAGGCGGTGCCGCTCGTGCTCCTGGGCGTCGATGATGCGGGTGGCGAACTCCTCCAGTGCCTCCTCCCGCTCGGCCAGGCGCCGGTAGAGCGAGGCGTTGTCGACGGTGCGGGCGAGGAGGTCGGCGACCCGCGTGAGCAGCGCCACCTCACGCTCGCCGTAGGCCCGCGCCGCCTTGGAGTGGACGTTGAGGACGCCGACCACGCGCCGGCCCCTCACGAGGAGCGGCACCGACACCATCGATGTGTAGTCCTCGCCGCGCAGGGCGGGGATGTAGCGGTAGCGCGGATCGGCCCACTTGTCGGGGACGACCGCCGGCTCGGCATTCTCGGCCACCCACCCGGCCACACCTTCGCCCAGAGCCAGCTCGACGGTGCCGGCCAGCTCGTCGAACGGCGGCGTGCCACCCGCGAGCACGACCTTGGCCCGGTCCTCCTCCACGAGGTGCACGAAGCACACGTCCGAGCCGGTGGCCTCGGTCACGAGCGACGCCACCCGCTGGCTGACCTCTCGCACGTCGGGATCGCCCGACGTCACCTCGATGATCCGCCGCAACAGCCGGTTCTCCGCCGCCAGATCCTCCGCCAGACTCCCCGCGCCCTCGCTCACCGCGTCCGGTCCCCTGCGGTGGGGTTGGGCTCCCCGCCGCCCGTGGCGGGCGTGGTCCGAAGGACCGGGGTGCCCGCCACGCGGTTAATGGAAGACCCCCTCTCGCAGAGCGGTGGCGATCGCCTGGGCCCGGTCGGCCACTTCGAGCTTGCGGTAGATCCCGCGGGCATGCGTCTTGACGGTGTCCTCGCCGATCGTGAGCTTCGTGCCGATGGCGCGGTTCGACAGGCCTCGCACCATCAGCTCCAGCACCTCGCTCTCGCGTTGGGTGAGGCCGAGGCGGGCGCCGGGCCAGAACTCGCCACTCGACAGGCGGGCCGCGGTCATGGCCACCCGTCCGGCCAGGGCCGGGTCGATGGCGACGTCGCCGTCCATCGCCCGGTCGAGGTGGTCGGCCAGCTCGGGACCGGTCGTGGTCTTGAGCAGGAACCCGGCGGCGCCGACGCGCAGTGCCTGGAAGAGGTACTGCTCGTCGTCGTAGACGGTGAGGAAGACCACCTTGAGCCCGGGCCGGCGGGCCACCAGCTGCTCGCAGAGATCGAGCCCGCTCACCCCGCCGAGGCGCACGTCGAGCAGCACCACGTCGGGGTCGAGCTGGGCGGCCAGGGCCAGAGCTTCCTCGCCGTCGCTCGTCGACCCGACGATCTGGACCCGGGCCGCCTGGGACGCGAGCATCGACGTCAAACCCTCGATGACGAGCCGGTGGTCGTCGACCACCAGCACTCGAAGGGGCGTTGGGGTGCTCACGTGCCGTGCCTCCACCCTCGAATCCCCCCTAGGGGGGAGGCGCCGGCGACGCGTGCCCCATAGGTTGTGCTCCCTTGAAGGTGGCGTTCGGCATCCATGAACGCGTCCACGAAGAGGATCCTGCCATGAGCGAGCTCCCTACCAGCCCCGTCTCCATCGTCCCGTCGGTTCTGCCGGCCGACTGGGCGCGGCTGGGCGACGAGGTGGCCGCTCTCGAGCAGGCCGGCGTCGACCGCATCCAATGGGACGTGATGGACGGGGTGTTCGTGCCGAACCTCACCGTGGGACCGGATGTGATCGCCGCGGCCCGCAAGCACACCTCGGTGCCGTTCGAGGCCCACCTCATGGTCGTCAACCCCGACCAGCTCATGCACCGCTACATCGAAGCCGGCTGCGAGCTGGTCATCGTGCACGCCGAGGCCTGTACCCACCTCCACCGCACGCTGGGCGCCATCGCCGACGCGGGGGGCAAGGCCGGCGTGGCCCTCAACCCCCACACCCCCCTCGACACCGTCCGCCACGTGCTCGACCTGCTCGACCTGCTCCTCGTCATGACCGTCAACCCGGGCTTCGGCGGGCAGGCGTACATCGCGACGATGGAGCCGAAGATCGCGGAGGCGGCGGCCATGATCCGCACGTCCGGTCACGACATCGAGCTCGAGGTCGACGGCGGCATCGGCCCCGAGACGGTGGCCGGCGCGGCGGCCGCCGGCGCAAGGGTGTTCATCGCCGGCAGCGCCCTGTACCGCCATCCCGACGGGCTGGCCGCCGCGGTGAGCAGCATCCGGTCGAAGGCCGAAGAGGCCATCGCCCGGACCAACCAGGCGGCCCCGGCCGCCCCAACCAACTCCGACGGGGGGTAGTGCGATGGGTAGTCGGTCCGTGAGCATCCAGCGGGCGTGGCGCGGTAACGGAGAGTCCGAGGGCCCGCACCGCCCCATCATGCTGGCCATCGCGGGCGACAGCGCGGCAGGCAAGACGACGATCACTCGAGGCCTCGTCGACGCTCTGGGGTCCGACCGGATCACCTCGATCTGCGTCGACGACTACCACCGCTACGACCGCGAAGAGCGCAAGACCAAGACGTTCACCCCGCTGCACCCCGACTGCAACTACGTCGAGATCATGGAGCAGCACCTGCAGCTGCTCGCCCTTGGCCACCCGATCCTCAAGCCGGTCTACAACCACAAGGACGGCACACTCGGACGACCGCTGCTCGTCGAACCCCGAGAGTTCGTGATCATCGAGGGCCTCCTGCCCCTGCACTCGAAGCTGGCGCGGGCTTGCTTCGACGCGACCGTCTACCTCGACCCACCCGAACCGATCCGCTACGAGTGGAAGATCAAGCGCGACACCACCAAGCGCGGCTACGACCCGGAAACGGTCAAGGAGGAGCTCGCCCGGCGGGAGCCGGAGTCGGCCGCCTTCATCCGGCCCCAGCGCTCGCAAGCCGACATCGTCATGCGCTTCGACCGCCCCGACGGCAACACCGATCCCGACGCCACCCTCTCGGCCACGCTGCTGCTGCGACCCACGATCGCCCATCCCGACCTGGCCAACATCCTCACCGACGACCACCACCCGGCGATGCACCTCAAGCTGTCGCGCGACGAGGACGGAAAGCCGGTGGACGCCCTCCACATCCACGCCGACGCCGAGCGGGAGATCACCCGCGACGTGGAGCAGGCCATCTGGAAGGAGCTGGGCGTCGACGAGAACGTGCCCGAGTCCCTCGGCACCATCGACCCCACCACTCGCAGCGAGCCCCTCGCCATCTCCCAGCTGATCCTGCTGTATCACCTCTTCCAAGCACGAATGGGCTGATTTCGCCCTCGGAACCAGAGGTTCCTCGGCGAGCTGATCGAACGGCCCGGCGTAAACCAGCAGTACCGCGACTCAGGGCGTTGGCGTGCGGGGGACGCGGCCGGTTCGGAGGAACTTCGCTCTCACTGCCGCGTCGGCCAGGCCGAAGCGGTGCCAGAACCACGCGAGGACGGCGGCACCGACCAGCTCTTGGAGCACGAGCAGCGGCAGGCCGCGGCTGAGGGCCGGAAGGGCGTCGCCGAACGAGGTACCGAACAGGGGCCACCAGAAGGTGGCTGTACGCGTCCATGCGCCGTCGAACACCAGGTGGGCGAAGGTGCCGATCGGCAGGGCGAGCCACCGGCGGCGGCCTGCCCGGTGGGCGCGGGTGACGAGCATGACGACCGCCAGCAACACGGCGCTGGCCGCGAGCGTGTGCAGCACCCGCGCCCCACCGAACGGGCCGTCGACCAGGTCGGGCAGCAGTGCGCCCAGGATCACGACCCGGTGGTCCAGGGCCGGGTCCCGGAAGACGGACCAGACGAGCGCCAGCGCCATCCCCGCCGGCCACAGGATCATGCGGACCGGTCAGCGCCGCACGAGGATGCGCCCGCAGTGGTCGCAGTGCGCGAGCTCGTCGGGCGGGAGGCGCCGGAGCCGCTCCACCTCGACGGCCGGCAGGCCGAGATGGCACCCGTTGCAGCGGCCTCCGGCCAGGACGGCCACGCCCACGCCTCCCTTGGCGCCGCGCACCTTCTCGTAGTGCGCCAGCAGCTGGGCGTCGACACCGCTCGCCGCTGCGGCTCGTTGCGATCGCGCACCGGCCAGGTCCTCGTCGATGGCGAGCTGCACCTCGGCCACGGCGGCCCGCAGCCGAGTGCCCTCGGCGTCGAGGCCGTCCCGCTCCTCGAGCAGCTGGTGCTCGGTCGTGTCGAAGGGCTCGAGCTCGGTGAGCAGGCCGATCACCGCCTCCTCGAGCACCTCACGACGCCGCCGTAGGCCCTCGATCTCCTCGGCCAGGGCCTGGAGCTCCCGGGCCACCGTGACGGTGCCGGCGTAGAGGCGGGCCTCCTCCGCCGAGATCCGAGATTCGATCGCCTCCAGCTCACCCTCGGCGACCTGCAGCCGGCGCGACACGGCGCCACGGCCGGCGGCGTTGTCCTCCCGGCGCCGTTCGAGGGCGACCACGCGCCGCTCCACGTCGGCCAGCTCGGCGGCCTCGGGGAGGCTGCCGCGCCGGTGCACGAGCTGGTCGGTCGCGGTGTCGTGCTCCTGCACGTCCAGCAGGGGCCCGAAGCGGTCGGGCGCCCCCTCAGCCGCTGTCATTGCCGAGCGCGGCGCCGGCGGGGTCCACCGTGGACCGGGACTTCTTCTTCTTGGCCTTGGGCTCGTCCTTCTGACCGGGATCGCCGGCGTTCCCCGGCAGCGGCAGGCCGGGCGGGAACCTGAAGCCGTCGGGCAGGCCCGGGAACACCAGCTGGCCGCCGGGGTCGAAGTAGGACGGATCGAGCAGGTCCTCGGGGATCTCGAAGTCGCCCCCGTCGTAGTAGAGCTCGGACGGCGGTGCGATGAACCGCAGGCGGCGCTCCTCGTCGCGCGCCGGCGACGGGAACCGCTGGGGGGCCTGGCCGCGCAGGGCGCCGGCGGTGTAGGCGGACCAGATCCGGGCCGGGTAGGTCCCGCCGTACACGCGGGGGATGCCGCCCACGTTGAGCATCGGGACCCGTCCCTCGGGGGAACCCATCCAGACGGCCGTGGAAAGGGCCGGCGTGTAGCCGACGAACCACGCGTCGGCATTGTTGTCGGTGGAGCCCGTCTTGCCGGCGGCCGTCCACGACGGCACGGCGGCGGCCCGGCCGGTGCCCCGCTTGACCACCTCGGTGAGCACCTGGGTCACGACGCGGGCGTGCTCGGACGACAGCACCCGCTCCCCCGGCTGGCGCCCCTCGATCAGGACCTTGCCCGAGCCGTCGACGACCCGCTCCACCAGGTAGGGCCGGTGGCGCATGCCGTCGGCCGCCAGCGTGCCGTAGGCCGATGCCATCTGCAGAGCGGTCACGCCCTGGCTCCCGAGCGTGATCGACAGGTGAGGCTCGAGGGGGTTGGTGATGCCGAGGCGCCGGGCCGCGTCGGCCACCTTGTCGGGACCGACCACGCTGACCACGCGGGCGTACGCGCAGTTGACGGACTGGACCGTGGCGTCGGCCAACGTGAGGATCCCCGCCGACTGGCCCTCGACGTTGCCCGGCATCCACGGATCGGGCTCACCGCCCGGGTTGGCGATGGCGCAGGGCTCGCTGCCGAGGACGAGGTCGTCGGGCGAGTACCCGGCCTCGAGCGCGGCGACCAGCGCGAACGGCTTGAACGACGAGCCGGCCTGGCGCCCGGCACCGTCGGTGGCGAGGTTGAACCGCTCACGCTCGAAGTCGCGACCACCCACCAGGGCGCGCACCGCACCCGTGGCCGGCTCCACGGAGGCCAGAGCGGCGTTGAAGCGGCCGCCGGTGTCCGGGAGGATGTCGGCCACGGCCTTCTCGGCCGCGGCCTGCTGCATCGGATCCAGCGTCGTGTGGATGGTGAGCCCGCCCTTGTACACGGCCTGGTAGCGGTCGGCCTCCGTGGGACCGAGGCGTGGGTCGGCCAGCAGCTGCTCGACCACCTCGTCGAGGAAGTAGTCGACGCCGCGGGTGGGCGGCGGGGCCGGTCGGCTGGGAAGGTCCTCGGCCTTGAGCGTGCCCGCCAGGTCGGCGGGCAACTGGCCGAGCCGAACCATGCGGTCGATGATGGCGTCGCGCCGCTGGCGCGCCGCTGGCGGATTGCCGAAGGGGTCGGCGCCGACGGGGTTGCGGATGAGGCCGGCCAATAGCACGCCCTGACCCTGGGTGAGCTTGTCGACGTCGGTGCCGAAGTAGCGCTCGGCGGCGGCCTGGAGCCCGTAGGCGCCGTTGCCGAAGTACACGGCGTTGAGGTAGCGCTCGAGGATCTGCGACTTCGTCATGCGCTCCTCGAGCCGGATGGCGAGCGCCGCCTCGCGCGTCTTGCGGGCGAGGTCCTGGCTCGAGGTCAGCAGCTCGGTCTTGACCAACTGCTGGGTGATCGTCGACCCGCCTTCGAGGACCTGGCCCTCGGAGACGTCGACGACGAGGGCGCGCGCCATGCCGCGGAAGTCGAGCGCGCCGTGCTCGTAGAAGCGCTCGTCCTCGGCCGCCAGCACGGCCTGGATCACGTGCGCCGGCACCCGGTCGATGGTGATGGGGACCCGGTTCTCCTCGGCGTGCACCAGCTGCAGCACCGAGCCGTCGCGGGCGTGCACCACCGAGCGGGTGGCGAGGTCGCCGAAGCGGAGACGTTCGAGGTCGCCGGGGCCGACGGTGCCCGCCGTGAAGAAGGTGCGGACCTGGCCCGAGAGCGCCAGGAGGCCCACCGCCAACGCGGCCCCGCCCAGGACGAGGGCCGCAGCCCAGCCCAGCAGCCGTGCCGGGCCGGAGCGGGAGGTCAGCCCCACTCCTCCCCGAGCATCGCCTCCAAACGTTCCTTGCGCCTGGGCTTCTCGGTCTTCGGCGTCAGCTTGGCGCGGCAACGCCCCGAGAGCCCGTGCAACCACAAGGTGGTCTTGTCATCGTCGCCGGGCTCGACGACCACCCGGGCGTAGCACTCAGGACAACGGAAGCTCGTCGGCATCGTGGCCTTGCTCAGGCACAGGTGGTCAGGTCCTCGAGGAAGGGGCTGACGGGGGCCACCCGTGCTGTGGTCGCTCATAGGATATCCGGGAGCGGAGGACTCCGGGGCGCCACGTCCGCCACGGAGGGTGACCGGGATCAGACCACCAGTCGCAGGGAGGCCGTCGTGAACAAGCTGCAGGAGATCATCTCGCGAGGGAGCTGCGCCCTCTGCGGCAAGGGCGTCTTCCTCGACGAGTCGATCGGCCGGATCGCCTGCGACGGCTGCCAGCAGGTCACCGAGGAGTGCACCTGCGCCTCCGGCGAGCAGTAGGGGGCTCGCCGTGAACCCCCTCACCGGCCGCCTCGTGTCGAGGCTCGGCCCGCGGCTTGGAACCGGGGCAGTGATCATCGCCCTCGCCCAGTTGGCGATGGCATCGCCGGCACAGGCCGTCCTCATCACGAACGAACTCGACTGCACGGCGTCGGCCCGGGTGACGGGCCCCGAGGGCACCGCCGATCTCGACGTCCACGACGAGGCTGCGAACCTTCCGCGTGAGGGTACGGCGACCTGGTCCGCCGGCATGGCGAACCCCACGGCCGACGGACGGGGCCGGCTCGTGATCGAGGTGGGCCCGGCGGAGCTCGAGATCGCGTCGTGGGACCACGTCACCGACCACGAGGGTTCCGGCGCCTTTGCGCTACCGGAGCTCCTGGCGTCGGTCCCGCCCGGCACCTACGTGCTGAGCGGCTACCACCAAGGCACCGAAGGCCGCTGCGAGGGCCGGGTGGATGTGACGATCGGCGGGCAGGAATCGATCGCCAGCACCGCAGCTGGCCAGCTCGGCGTGGTCGGCACGGTGCTGTTCGCCGCCCTCCTCGGCTACGCCGCCCGGCCGCGCCGCCGTTCCGACTGAGAGCGCGCTCGTGACCGGAAGCCGACGGCGGCCCCGAGGTCGCCCGGTGCTCGGGTGTGTCGCCGGCGGGTTCCTGGGGCTCTTCGTCGCCTTCGATCTCTTCGTTCTCGGCGTGATCGCCTCCGACAGTGGCCTGTGGGTGCTGCTGCCTGCCGCGCTCGCACTGGCCGGCACAGGGCTCGGGGTCTGGGCACCCCTGCGCTGGCCGCGTCGCTCCTAGGTTTCGGAGGTCGGCCTTTAGGACCCGACCTCGACGACGGCATCCTTTCCGAGGACGACCACCCCGCGGTCGGAGACCGTGAACCGGCGCCGGTCCGCCTCCGGATCGACACCGACCCGCGCACCCGGCGGCACCACCACGTTCTTGTCGAGGATGGCGTTGCGCACCACCGCCCCCGGGCCCACCCTGACCCCGTGCATCAGCACGGCGCCCTCCACGAGGGCCTGGGACTCGACCAGGACACCGGGCGAGAGCACCGACCGCCGTACCGTCCCCCCCGACACGATGGCGCCGGCACACACCATCGAGTTGACCGCCTGGCCGGTGCCACCCGGCCCGTCGAGCACGAACTTGGCGGGGGGCAGCGGCGGCAGCGACGTGTAGATCGGCCACTCGTCGTTGTACAGGTTGAACACCGGATGGACCGAGACCATGTCGAGGTGGGCCTCGTGGTACGAGTCGAGTGTGCCCACGTCGCGCCAGTAGGCACGGTCACGGTCGCTCGCCCCCGGCACCTGGTTGTCGGCGAAGTCGTAGACGTAGGCCTCCCCCTTGTCCACGAGCATCGGGATGATGCTGGTGCCGACGTCATGGATCGACGACGGGTCCGAGGCGTCGGCCGTGACGGCGCCCGTCAACGCCGAGGTGCTGAAGACGTAGTTGCCCATCGAGGCAAGGATCTCGCCGCTCGACGATGCGAGCGACGACGCGTCGGCCGGCTTCTCGCGGAAGCGGGTGATGCGACCCCCCTCGGCCGTCTCGATGATCCCGAACTTGCTCCCCTGGTCGGCCGGCACACGGATGGCGGCGACCGTGACGCCGGCACGCGACTCGAGGTGCGCCTCGAGCATCTGGCGAGGGTCCATGCGGTAGATGTGGTCGGCGCCGAACACGAGGATGTGCTCCGGCCGCTCGTCGCGCACGAGGTTGAGGTTCTGGTAGATGGCATCGGCGGAGCCGGCGAACCAGTGCGGCCCGCGCCGCATCTGGGCCGGCACGGGCGTCACGTAGTCGCTGAGCAACGTCGACAGCCGCCAGGTCCGGGTGATGTGCAGGTCGAGGCTGTGGCTCTTGTACTGCGTGAGCACGACGATCCGGAGGAAGCCGCCGTTGGCCAGGTTGGACAGGGCGAAGTCGATCAGCCGGTAGTGGCCGCCGAAGGGCACGGCCGGCTTGGCCCGGTCGGCGGTCAGGGGGAAGAGACGCTTGCCCTCCCCGCCGGCGAGGACCATCGACAGCACACGGCCATCACTGACCGAGGCCAGCCTCACGAGCGGGCCCGGGTCACAACAAGGAGAAGTCGGTGACCGGCCAGATCCTCACGAAGGCCCTGCCGATCACGAGCGACTCGTCGATCGGCGAGAAGTAGCGGCTGTCGCGGGAGTTGCCCCGGTTGTCGCCCATCACGAAGTACTCGCCGGGCCCCACGATCCATCGGCTCGTCGACGTGAGCGGTTCGCTCTGCACGCCCGGTTGGAGGTAGGGCTCGGACAGGACGCGTCCGTTGAGCACCATGTGCCCGTCGCGGACCTCGACCACGTCGCCCGGCAGCCCGATCACGCGCTTGATGAGATCCTTCGAGCTCTCGTTGCGGGGCGCCCGGAACACGACCACGTCACCGCGCTCGACCTCGCCGAAGCGGTAGCTGAGCTTGTTGACGAGCACGCGGTCGTTGACGTGCAACGTGGGCGACATCGACAGCGAGGGGATGTAGAACGCCTGGACGAGGAACGTCTTGACGAGGAAGGCGATGAGCAGCGCGCCGCCGACGACGAGAATCCACTCGACGACCCCCCGGAGGCTCGACTGCCGGGGCACTGCGATGCGCGAGCGCGGGAACGGGCGCTCGCTCATGTCGGCCCGAGGCTACTGGACGGCCCTCGATACCTTGCGAGCACCCGCCGGGCGGCTTCGGCGGCGAGGCTGGCGTCGCCCTGGACGACCCTGGCCGCCGGGCCGAGTCGCAGCAGCAGCCGCTCGAGCCAGGCGCGGGAGCTGACGGCCAGCGTGGCCCGTACCCTTCCGCCGGCTCCCTCCTCGACGCGCTCGACGGGGTACTGCTCGATCACCCAGTGGGCCTCCGGGTCGAGCTCGAGCACGACCCGCGGATCGTCGGGTCGGGCCCGGTACGCGCTCAGCTCCGGTCCGTCGGCGGGACGCTCGAAGCTGGCGTCCAGCTGCACGGCCGAGCGGACGCGGTCCATCCGGAACACCCGCTCCTCGCCCGCCTGGTGGCAGTGGCCCGACAGGTACCACTGGCCACCGGTCGAGAACACGGCGTAGGGATCGACCGTGCGCCGGCCCCACGCGTCCCGGCCCATGCTGAAGTACTCGATCTCGAGCTGGCGGGACCGGGCCGCGGCCTCGGTCACCACCGCCATCACCTCGCCCGCCGCGTCGCCGAGGGCGACGTCGAAACCGTCGCCCACGTCGATGTCGAGCACCGCGGCGAGCTTCGCCAGCCCCCGGCCCAAGGGCCCGCCCGGGTCGGCGCCCGGGGTGGCGAGCAGCGCGTGGCCGGCCGCCAGCAGCACGAGGCCCTCGGCGGGGGTAAGGCGCAGCGGTCGGGCGAAGTACTCGGCGAATCGGATCCACACCCGCCCGTCGGCGAAGTCGACGTCGATCAGCATGTCCGGCGTGTAGGGGTGCAGCCCGCACAGGAACAACTGCTGGAGATCGGCGACGAGCTCGTCCTCCGTGCAGCCGAAGCGGGCACAGACCTCGGTCACCGGAGGCCCGTCGCGGGCGGCGACCCACGGCACGAGCGCCAGCAGGCGCCCCAGGCGGCGGTCGGCGCTCACGTTGGGCACGGCGCCTCCCCCGGCCCGGCGGCCAGCGCCTCCAGCCACGACACCATCTCGTCGCGGACGTCGGGGGGGCCGAGCACCTCGGCCCGGGTGAGGAACCCGAGGACGAAGCTGCGGAACGCGTCGCGATTCGTGACCGGTACGGCCACGACGACCGAGCCGTCCGGCCGCCGCTCGTCCACGGCGTCGCTGCCCAGGTGACCGAGCGCCCAACCCGCCTGGTCGGCGTCCACGAGCAGCCTCGCCCTGACCTTCTGGCCACCGCCCATGGCCCACGGTACGGGCGGCTCGGCCACCGCCTCGGGTCGTCCGAAGGCCCCCGGGGGCCCGTCGGCGGCGGCCTCGGACTCGAACCGGTCGAGGCGGTACCAGCGGGGCTCGCCGCGGCCGTGATCGTGTCCGAGCAGGTACCAACGCCCGCTGCGGAAGGTCAGCCGGTAGGGATCGATCCGGCGTTCCCGGCCGCGGTAGGCGAACCGGAGCCGCCGGCGTGACGCGACGGCGGCGAAGGTGACGGCGAGCGCGGGAGGCGCGGGCAGCGAGGCGAGGGTGCCGACCGGACCCTCCTCGATCACCTCGCCGCCCAGCTTCCAGAGGGCGGCGATGCCGTCGGCGGCCAGCGCCGGGGCGCCGCCGTCGCCGGCGCCCGCCTCCAGCCGCACGGTGGACGCGGCCAGGTGGAGGGCCGCCAGCTCGTCGGGCTCCAGCTCGGGGTCGCGCAGGTAGTACTCGTCCTTGCGGATCCGGTAGCCGACGATCCCCGGATGGGCCGGGTCCAGGGGCTCGGTGGCGACCGGCACACCGAGCTCGCGCAGCGTCTCCTTGTCACGCTCGAAAGCCCGTCGGAACGCGGTCAGGTCGGCGGCGTAACCGGGCAGGCGGCGCCGGAGCTCCTCGGCACTGAGCGGGCGGTCGGTCTCCAGGAGGGCGGCGACGAGGTTGATGAGCCGCTCCAGCCGATGCATCGCCGGGAAGCCTAGGAGTCGCCGGGCGCCCCGGCCTGCCCTCCCGCCGGCGGCCCGGTGGTGGCTGAGTACCCTCTGACCTGGTGTCCACCCGCCGTCAACTGCTCCTGCTGCTCCGTACGGCACCGGGCAGCACGGTGGCGGAGCTGGCCCCGAGACTCGGCCTCACCGGCATGGGCGTGCGCCGCCACCTCGGGGCGCTCCTGGCCGACGGGCTGGTGGAGACGCTGGCCGCGCCCACCGGCGCTACCGGTCGTCCGCCGAACCGCTGGCGCCTCACCGAGTCCGCTCGCGAGCTGTTCCCCCGCCACTACGACGCCTTGGCCGTGGAGATCATGGAGGACATCGAGGCCCTCGAGCCGGGCGTGGTGGAGGCTGCGCTGCACTGCCGGACGGCCAAGCTGGCCGAGGAGTACCGCGAGGCCCTCGAGAGCTGCGACGACCTCGAGTCGCGAGTGGCGGGCCTGGCCCGCTTGCGCGACAAGGCCGGCTACGTGGCCGAGTGGTCGGCCAACGACGAGGGCGGCTTCGTCCTGAAGGAGCACAACTGTGCCATCCACCGCGTGGCCGAGCGGCTCCCGGTGGTCTGCGCCCAGGAGCTCGCGCTGCTGCGGGCGGTGCTCGGGCCTGACGTGGACGTCACCCGGACGGCCCACACCATGGGCGGCGACACGACCTGCACCTACTGCATCCGGCCGCGCTCGGCCGAAGGCGCCCTGACCGGCGACTGAAGCGTGCCCATCTATCCGGCTGAGCGGCGATGGAGCGGAGCGAAAGTGCGGGTCAGCCGTTCGGTGGCCGTGCCACCGACCGATAGATCAGCACGCTTTTAGCGACACCGTGGTCGTCGCCTCCGGCCCGGTCGTCGAGCGGGCCCGCCGGCTGGCGGCGACAGTGCTGGCCCCCGCGGCCGAGGCCACCGACCAGGCGGCGCGGGTGCCTCCGGGCCACCTGGCCGCCCTCGCCGATGCCGGCCTCTACGGGCTGGTCGGCCCGGCCGACCACGGCGGCCTCGGTGCTCCTGCGGCCGTCGTCCGCACCGTCCAGGAGACCCTCGCCGCCGCCTGCGGTGTGACGTCGTTCACCTGGAACCAGCACCACTCGGCGGTCAAGGCGCTGACCGCGACGTCCAACGTGGCCCTGCGCGACGGGCTCCTCGGGCCGCTGTGCGCCGGGACCACGCGTGCCGGCGTGGCCTTCGCCTACCTCCGCCGCCCGGGCACCCCGGCAGTGGCGGCTCGCCGCGTCGACGGCGGCTGGATCGTCGACGGCGAGGCGCCGTGGGTGACGGCCTGGGGCATGGCCGACGTCTTCCTCACCGCGGCGAGGGCCGGCGACGACGTCGTGTGGTTCCTCCTGCCCGGCGAGGAGGGCGACGGCGTCCGGTCGTCGCCGCCCCTGGCGCTACTGGCCATGTCGGCGTCGCGCACGGTCCGGGTGACGCTGCAGGGCGTGCGGATCGCCGACGACCGGGTGGTCGACGTCGAGCCGTACTCGGCGTGGGCGGCGCGGGACCGGCTGGCCGCGGGCCATATCCTCCCGGCGGCCCTCGGCGCCGCGGCCGCCGCCATCCGGCTGCTCGGGCCCGAGGGGGCGACGCTCGAGGCCGAGCGGGTGCAGGGTCGGGAGGCGGTCTACACCATCGCCGACCGGGCCGTCGTGGCGGCTCGGGACGGGGCCGTCGACGTGGACGACCTGGTGGCTGCGCTCGTGCGGGCACGGGCCTGGACCCTCGACCTCGCCGGACGCGCCGCCACCGCCGCAGTGGTGGCCGCCGGTGGGGCAGCGATGGACCGTGGCCACCCCGCCCAGCGGCTCCTGCGGGAGGTGGCCTTCTACCTCATCCAGGCCCAGACACCGGCGCTGCGGAGAGCGATGCTCGACGGGCTGACCGCCGAGGGCAGCGAGCTGTTGGCGGAACAGGCCGAGGGACGGCGCTGACTGACGATCAGTGCCCCGCATCCGGCGCCGCCGCCAATCGGGCCGCCAGCGTACCGGCGGCGGCCGCCCAGGCGAAGAAGCCGGGGTCCTTCTCGGGGCCGCGGCCCATGGTGGTGACGCCGCCCAGGTCCACGGCGTCGACCTCGACCTCTCGGAGCTCGGCGCCCGGCGGCGGTTCCCCGGGCCACGCCCTCCCAGCCGGGACCGCGACGAGAGAGCGGGCGGCGGCGAGCTCCAGGCAGGTGCGGGTGTGGTGGCTCACGCCACGGTGCTCGGCCCTCGGGTCGGCGTCGGACCAGCGGACGACCACGATCGGCTGCGCCCCCAGGCGCGCCGCGACGTCGACGATCCCAGCCACCTCCAGCCCACCGAACCCGAGCCGGGTCCGCGTCCCGACCACCCCGGGACCCGGGCCGACGACGACCGTTTCGGCGCCGGCGACACGGGAGGCGACGTCGATGCCGGAGGCCACGTTGACGGCCTCCAAGTCCCCTCCGAAGGCCTGGCCGGCGCTGACGGTGGCAGCCAGCACGCCGCGACCGCGCAGCTCGGCGACGACGTCCGACAGCGCCAACGGCAGGGCGGCGGCGTCGGTCATCACATAGACGAGGCGCCGACCGGGTGCCGCCGCGGCGAAGGCGAGGGCCACACAGGCGACCTGGCTGTGGAGGTCGCAGGCCACCACGGGGAGCCCGCCGAGGTCGGTCGCGGGAGCGGGCCCCATCGCCTCCTCGGCCACACCGGTGTCGGCCTGCAGGCTCGTGTAGCGCAGCTTGAGCACGTGTCCCGGACCCCGTTGGTGCCACATCTCGCGGGCCAGGTTCCAGTGCACGACGTGGGCCCCCCCGCTGCCGAGGCCGAGGTCGACGGCCGTGGTGTTGACCACCACCCGGTCGCCGAGGGCCACCGGGCCGAGGAGCTCGGTGAGCACGAAGGCGGCCTCGCCGTCGACCTCGACGCGCTGCAGACCCTTCCGTTCGGAGCGCAGGGCGGTCACGGTCCCGGTGCGGAACCCGGGCACACGATGTCCTTACAGACCGGCGATGAGCTTGTCCACACGCTCGTCGCGGGAACGGAACGGGTCCTTGCACAGCACGGTGCGCTGGGCCTGGTCGTTGAGCTTCAGGTGGACCCAGTCGACGGTGTAGTCACGCTTGGCCTCCTTGGCCCGGCGGATGAACTCGCCACGGAGCCGGGCCCTGGTGGTCTGCGGCGGGGTGGTGACCGCCGCCTCGATGTCGTCGTCGTTGCAGATCCGGTCGACCATGCCCCGGCCCTCGATCAGGTAGTAGAGGCCCCGGTGGCGGTTCACGTCGTGGTACTGAAGGTCGACCAACGCCACACGGGGATGGCCGAGCGGCAGGTCGTGGCGCGCCCGGAAGCCTTCGATCAACCGGTGCTTGATCACCCAGTCAACCTCACGGTCGAGGCTGAGGGGATCGTGCTCCAGCTTGGACAGGCAGTGCTCCCACATCTTCAGCGCCTGCTCCTCGAGCCGGCTCAGGCCGCGGGTCTCGGAGTAGCGCAGCGCCCGGTGGAGGTACTCCGACTGGATCTCGAGGGCGGTCAGCTCGCGGCCGTTCTCGAGGCGCACGCGCCGACGGCAGGTGATGTCGTGGCTGATCTCGCGGATGGCGCGGATGGGATTGTCGAGGGTCATGTCCCGCAACACGACGCCGGGATCCTCCAGCATCCGCAGCAGGATGCTGGTGGCCCCCACCTTGAGGAAGGTGGCGTACTCGCTCATGTTGGAGTCGCCCACGATGACGTGCAGCCGGCGGAACCGCTCGGCATCGGCGTGGGGCTCGTCGCGGGTGTTGATGATCGGGCGGCTGCGGGTCGTGGCCGACGACACTCCCTCCCAGATGTGCTCGGCCCGCTGGCTCAGGCAGAACGTCGCCCCCCGGGCGGTGTTCAGGACCTTCCCCGCGCCCGCGTAGATCTGGCGGCTCACGAAGAACGGGATGAGCACCTCGGCGTAGTGGCCGAAGTCGTCGCGGCGGCTGGTGAGGTAGTTCTCGTGGCAGCCGTAGGAGTTCCCGGCCGAGTCGGTGTTGTTCTTGAACAGGTAGACGACACCGCGGATGCCCTCCTCGCGGAGGCGCTGCTCGGCGCTGGCCAGCAGGCTCTCGAGGATCCGCTCCCCCGCCTTGTCGTGCACGACGAGGTCCTCGATGGAGTCGCACTCCGGGGTGGCGTACTCGGGGTGGCTGCCGACGTCGAGGTAGAGCCGGGCCCCGTTCTCAAGGAAGACGTTGCTGCTCCGGCCCCACGAGACGACCCGGCGGAACAGGTAGCGGGCCACCTCGTCGGGGCTCAGGCGGCGTTGACCCCGCAGGGTGCAGGTGACGCCGTACTCGTTCTCGAGCCCGAAGATCCGGCGCTCCATGCTGCCCAACGCTACCGTCGGCGGACATGGAGCGGACCGTGATGGTGCGCCTGGCGACGGTGGGCACGGCCTTCCACGCAAGGATCATCGCCGCCCGACTGGGCGCCGACGGGATCGTCACGGAGCTCCGCGGGGCCGTGGACGGGCCCTATCCGATGGGTGACGTGCACGTGTACGTGGCCGAGGGCGACGCCGACGAGGCCACCGAGCTCCTGCTCGTCGACGAGGTCGAGTCGGCCTTCGACGTCGACGCCGGTTCCGGCCGTTCCGCCCGCTCCCGGGCCCGGGAGCTGTGGTTCGTGGCGACCAGCCTGCTCACCATCGCCGGCACGCTGGTCTCTCGCGCCCTCTAGGTGAGACGGCAGAAAGTGGCGGTTTCCGGCCCCGGCACGGTGGGCTGGAACGGACGATCAGGCGAGTGCAGCAGGCCCTCTGGTGGCCGATTTCGGGCTTCCGGCGGCGAGTCGCCG
>Ga0187892_10004359_pt1 | contig 23880 bp, 15 predicted proteins | sample MA1701073metaG_FD_139345 | JGI IMG/M metagenome (GOLD analysis project Ga0187892, IMG submission 139345) | Bio-ooze microbial communities from a basaltic lava cave in the Kipuka Kanohina Cave System on the Island of Hawaii, USA - MA170107-3 metaG ... | reverse complement strand
CGCCCGCGACGAGCTCGATCTCGCCGTCCATGGCCGCGGCTTTACGGTGCACGGCGCCGATGAAGGCTCCCGGCCCCCCGCCTACCATCCCGTACCGCACCTTCCTGTCGAGTGGCATCTCGCACTCCTAAGGACTGTTGACGGATCTCTCCGATCCGATTTACCGCCGTCGCCGCGCCGCGGCAATTGCGTTTACCGCGAGCGGAAGCCTAACGAGTGAGAGGCACTGCGCACGTAATGTACGATCGGGCTTGGAGTTGCCCCTCCTGGGGCTCGGGCGCGAAGCGCAAGCGAGCGCGAGACCAGAGGGGAAAATGAAGAACGGCAGGCTGCCAGGCCTGCCGTCTTCATTGCCCCTCCTGGGCTCGAACCAGGACTCTTCTGATCCAGAGGCACAGGGGCGAATTCCAAATCAAACCGTAAAACGCCGTGTTTCCAAGGAGATTCGAGCATCGGCGCCGTAATCTCCCTCGGGCTTTTCAGCAGAATTCAGCGAGAAACTGGCAACAAAAAGGCTAACGCTTTCTCTCGTTTGCCCCTGTGTCGGCGATGCCAATGCGGACTTGTGAAGCGACGCCGTATCTTGAATTGGTTGACGGCTCGTGCAGTTCTGCACAGTACCTGCACCCGCATCCTTCGGCATACAGTGGTTCAGCACGGACAGAGAGAGCGGATTTCAATCGGCACTTGTTGCTTCGGCATCAGCGCGCCCTTAGAAGATTGCAGCCTTATTGCTAGTTAGGCCGACGGCGATTTAGTCATGAACAAGATCAAGTCGAAGCCTGGGTTGCTCGCGTTCTTTGTTGCCTGCCCACAGCCTGTGCGTGCTTACTTCGTTCATGTGCCCCGCCTGATTGAGGAATTTCCGCTCGATGTCGCGTTAGCGTACGTATTCTCTCAACTGGAAATGGCACAGAACATGGCGATCTATTGTGGCGCAACCAAACTGCACCGCTGTGACTCAGCCCTCACCTGGCGAGCGGTTACTTCGCATCGGATGACACGCGCGGATTTTCGTGAGAAGTTTGAGTTGATTTACGGCAAGGCAATTCCTGATGCAATCAGCAAGCTCGTTGTTACAGCGGAAGCGGTGCGCGACAGAGTGATGCATGGGAAGACAACGACCGACGACGATAAGAGAAACGCAATCGCGCATGCGTTGCAGTATGCAACCGATCTCAATGACTTTGTTGCATCCGTTGGCGGCCCACGCCCATTCGCCAATGATCTGCGAGGGTTCAAGGGTTCAGCAAAGAGTTTGCCTCCGAGTACGACTCGCTGGATCCTTAAAGGCATGGGCTTTGGTGTTTGACGCCCGCTCGCGGCCTAACAAGGGTTTGCAGCAGACGCCGCAGACTCGTTAGGATGACCGACGCATTCGCTTCGCGAGCGGCGGCCTTTATGGACTGCGGCACAGCTGAACGCCAGATTCGTTAGGCTGCAACGCCAAACTCAACGTGTCTCGAGCATCACTGAGTCTCATTTCCGACAACCCGCGGCCACTTTGGCTCGTGTCGTTGCCTGATTCTGAAGTAAGCAGCACGTCGAACTATCAGAACGACTCTTTGCTGGCGCAGCTCAGCCTCTTCTATCACCGGTGCGCTTTTCGCGGAGTCGATGCTGCGAAGCTGAGGCGTGTATTAGATCACGGAGTTGATGTTGATCCAACAGACAGCGTGATTTACGTCGACGGCTTCGACAAAGCACTTGAGTACGGGGAATGGCCCAAGTTGGTGATCGCACTGCGATCCGACGCACTAGAGGCCACGTTTCGCGAAGTACCAGTCAATTCAAGGACCGAACACCTAGTAGAACTCGAGCAGCGCTTTCCTACAGCGTTGCGATCCGTCGATGGGCAGTCTCTTTGGATGTCCCGATTGCCGGCGACGGACCCTCGAGTTGGGTCGCCATATGAAGTCGAGTATGCGCGGTGGATTCCGGGTGACGCCAAAGCAGCTCTGGCTGCCGTCTTTATTTTGGTCCGGCCACAGGATGTTCAGGAGATCGGGCCATTCCTCGAAGGGTAGAGCTAACAACCGAAGAAACTTTCAAGGCCCGACCAGCGCGGGCCCGTCGCAGTCCGTTGCCAATTGCTCGTTAGGCTGCGTCACGGCCGGTGGCTGAACCTAGTTGCTGCCTAACGCTGCGAATAAGCTGCGACCTAATCAAGAGCCGGCAGCAACGGATGTCAGCACTTGGAGGTACTTCATTGTGTTCATTCGGCAACCAGGAAGGCCTCACTCAGCGCACCGACTGTGGCGATCAAAGGAGCCTCCGAAGACTGCTCCTCCGGTGCCGTCATGTGCACGGAAAGGAGCCGAATTCTCTGACCGGCCCTAAGTGCGAACGGAGGATTGTCGGCTCGGAGCAGGAGTGAAGCACCTCTCCGCACGGTCGAACAGCACTGAGCCGTGGCATCCCAAGTGGTCGGGCCATGCCGACCGATGATCAGTATCTCGATATCTGCGAACTGGGGATTGCGCGTCTGCGCAGCCATTTGCCGCTGGGCATCCGCGGTCCAGTACTCACTGCACAAATGACGAACAGTGCAGTGGAAGCAAGTGTCGGGGTGGGGACGGGCCTCGGGTATGGGGCGCGACACTGCATCGCGAGCAGCACCCGTGCGAGCGACGATCTCGTGCTCCAACAGATCGAGTTCCGACGCAGCCGGCGCCGGTATCTCAACCACATCATCAGTGTACGTCAGCAGTAGGCGATCGGCGAGCCGGCCTTGAGGATTCAAGTCGATGTCCCGGCTCCACAGTAGCGCGTAGACGCGGATCTGAAACTCGTGACCGTCGCTTTTTGCACCCGTTTTGAAGTCCGTGATTTCGCACATGTCACCTGATAGCACGAGGAGATCGGCCTTTCCTTTCCACGCAATCCGCGACGCCCGGAGTTCGATCTCAGCGAATGTGCCGTTAGGCAATGGGCCCCGCCCGCCAGGGCCAGTACCTTCACGCTCAGTGACACTGCTCACTCGGGGAAGGCGCACACGAGACAGTATCATTTGCGTCTGCGTTCGGAGCTCACCAACCAGATTGCGCAACGAACGGCCCGCGAACTCCTGCATGCGTATTGCCCTTGGGTTGGTGGCAAATCGCTCGAGAACTTGGTCGATGCACTCGTGAAGAACCTCCGTGTAGCCTCCGAGGTGCTTCATGGCCTGAACCGAGGTTGGATCGTGGATCGACACGCTCCCTGCCCTCGCGAGCTCTCTCGTGATGCGCCTGAGCGCAAGGTGGACGACCGTGCCCTCGAGACTGTTGCGCTGAATGCTCTGCGGGTACCCAAGTCCAGGCCATATGTCAGGATAGCTCGCGGCGCCCAGAGCCCAACGGCGCGGACACGTCTCGATCTCAACTAGAGTCGTCACTGTCATGGCCGTTGGCACAATAGGCCATTGTGTCGGGCCCCTGGTCGTCCAAGCGGACGTGTTTTCAGGCACGCTCACTTCTTTGCGTGCCACGATCTAGCCGATTCGTTCTAGCAACATCGCAGTCGCGCTAGGGAGGTTCCGGCGGACAACGAGTTCGTCGAGGAGTATCACCGGAACGGCCGCCGAGAACTCTTTGAGGTCGCGGAGTTCATCGTTCGAAGGCTCATCTGGTGTTAATGGGCCGTGGAGGCCAATGACGAACTGCTTTCCCCTCCCAGTGGATGCCAGAATTGGCGCTACGACGCTGCCGATTCCAGGAATCGCCAATGGCTTATTCCGCTCGAGTCGCAGTCCATCAACGCCGTGACGCTCAAGATCTTGGAAGAGTAGATCGGTAGAGCTTTCGATACGCGTCGCAACCAACGTCGGTGCCAAGCCTCGGAGTGCGAAGCGAAGAAGGCTTGCACCAACGTGGCGATCGAGGAGATCGTGCTCGAACTTGTTCCTGTAGTTGCGGAGGCATCGATAGCAGGACCGATCGCAATTCTCGGGGCAGGTCTCGAGGATCTGAAGCGCGTCCTCGAATACAACTAGCCCTAACCGGCCGACACGCTGTGCGAATCCGGCGCCCCCCGCTAACGTGTCGTAGAGATAGATCTCGGATTCCCTCCCCTCGCGTCCAGCCGCAGTGAGCGCGGGCCTGTATTCGGCTTGAAGTTCGTTGGCTTCGAGCTCGAGTCTCGCGCAGGCAGCCTTCGTCAGGGATTCGCTGATCGTGCGGAGCGCGACGTCGGTAGCTAGCAAGCCAGGCGCCAGCGTTAGTGGCCGCTTCACGCTGATTGACACGAGCAGCACGTCACTAATGAAATCCGTCCCGAGGACGAGCCCCTTGGTCGCCCCACCACCTGGGCAGTTCGGGTCTTTCGGATCGGGATAAGGCTTCCTGTGCGCGGCACCCACGATCCCTTTTGGCAATGCAGTCGGCTCGATGAGACCGCACTTCGTGCAATACGTGTAGCCCTCTTCACGCGGGCCGCGGTTTGTGACCAGTAGGTGTTGCCGAGTGTAGTGCACTCGGATGCAGTCATTGAGTCTCGTCCACCTGGCCTCGTCCGGTGGCGTATGCATCGTGAGCTTTGCCCGCGTAGCGTAGCTCCTGGCGGGTTGGTCATCGGGGGACGTTCCTTCCTCCTTGCTTACTGGGTGTGCAAAGCCAGGAGGGCGTAGCCAATTCCTCGCAGGACCAAAGGTCCCAACGCCGCCACACGCTTCGCAGTCCTCAGTCTCTCCCAGTATCCCTTCCTCGAGGGTAGTGGTTCTGGCGTAATGGCAGAATCGGCACTCGTAGTAGAAGCGGCGACCCAACCATGCGCGATAGCGGTCATTACGCATAGGCGAGTAGATGGCTCCGGATGTCCAGAGCTTGCTTCCTATCCACACCTCCTTACCAGGCGCATACTGTGACAAGGCTACTGGAAGGCCCTGCGACGGCGTGAAACGGAAGAGTGGCCGAAAAGACGTCGAGCGATCCTGATCGAACACGTGAAACGACGCCACGTCCGTTGGGAACGCGTAACGCGGGAGAACGCCCTTATAGAGCAGTCGGTCAAGCAGGTTCTCGGAGGCGGAATCCCGGCCCGGCATCTCCTCCCCCTCCTCCTCGGGTGCCTCGAGGCTCGTTGCAGCGTCCTTATCTCCGCTAACTGATGCCTCGGTCTCTACAGGACTGGCTGCTGCGTCGCGATCGTACTCGATCGCCTCGTCGATCGGCTGCAGAGTGCCTTCGATGAGCGCGTCGAGAAGCTGCTGACGATCGGCAACGGCCATCTCGGTCGGGAGCCACGCTCCAACGTCGCCCTTCAGCTGAGCCTCATTCGCGCGCAACCACTCTTCTAGATCGGCTCGGTTTAGAACCTTCTTCGGATCCTTGAACGCCGAGACAGTTCCGAGGACTGCGAACAGGTGCGGCTGCGCTTCCGGTCTGATGTCCGGCAACTTCGCTTGGTGGTACCGCTGGAGTAGGTACGCCGTGACGTGACGTCGTGCGATTTCAGGGTTATCGAGCGTGAGTGTCGGATCATGGACAGTGCCGCGGATCATCGAGTCCGGGTGCGTGAAGTAGTGCTCGTCGTGGCTGTCTGCGCTGCCGAAGGCAGTTACGGTGGCGAGCGCGTTTCCACGCCGGCCTGCACGGCCGGCACGCTGCTGGTAGTTGGCTCGGGCAGGGGGCATGTTGCGAAGGGAAACGCCCGATAGCGTGCCGATGTCGATGCCGACCTCCATCGTCGTTGTGCACGATAAGACATCGATCGCGGGCCGCTCGCGGCCGGTCTCTTCAGGTCCAAGATCCACATCCTGAAATAGAAGTTCATGCTCCTCGGCCTTCGAAAACACTTCGTCCGCCTGGGCGGTGTTCAGCTGCGCAGTGTGCTCAGCCGCTATCAGAGCCATCGGAGGCGTTGGAGGCGTTCGCAGTACATCAATCGTGCTCGCGCGATAGTAGCCTTTCCGAGCAACAAAGACCTTATCCTCGTCCGGATTGATGGGGACGGCTGTTTCGTGGCCGCAGTTCACGCATGTCGGTCGCCCTGGGAATGGGCGTTGAGCGGTTTTGCAGGTCTGGCAGTAGGCCCAGCCGCCACCCATCTCCATTGAGAGCTCGGCTCCCTTCAACCTGAACTTGCCCGGCGCCGTTTGCTCACAAAAGATCCCAAGGAGCGGACGAATCCACTCTTTATCAAAGAGCGATCTCGCAGGCTTGTCACGGAGGAGCCGATAAACATCCTCAAACTTTCCTGACCTTGGTTGGACGTCTCTCAACCACCAAGCGGGCGGCATCCGACTAAGCCAGAACCCCGGGCGTCTCCAACAGCGGAGCCATGCTCGCGTGAGCGCGATCTTCTCATCCTGAGACTGGGCGTACCCGGGCACGTTAGGCAACGCGTGGATCTTGGGAGCGTGCTCAGGACGCTCAATAAGCGATGCGAGAGCGAGCGACTCGAGGCCGTAGTACCGATCCGTCAGCGATTTGGTGATCGCCCTTAGCAGCGACTCGGGTGGGGCCGAGCCTCGCAGCCTAACGAGCAGCCGGAGCATATCAGTATCTCTGGCCAAGGAGCCGTTTCTCACGGCCTCCTCCACGACATGCTCGTCGTGGAAAGTCTCTCCGACCTTCAGCTCTGGTCGGAGGCGCACACCAAGTTGCTTCGCGGCTATCAAGACGCCGAGGTAAAGGTCCTCAAGCGATAGCAGACTCGCAATTGAGTCCGATTGGGCGAGGCGCGCGTACCCGGAGACAATGAGCGGTCGCAAAGCATCTTGAGTCGAGTACGTCTGCAGGTTCGGCGCGAGTCGCGCCGCCGTCTGCCGGGAGTCCGAGAAGATCAGGACCTTCCTGCCCCGGAGCGGGGCCAGCTCCGTCGCCGGCACGGCATTTGGTGGCTGCACCTGGATTTGCTTCGCGATTAGCGCTTGGAAAGGCTGGTCTCCCTTTGTCTGATGATCTTGAACAGAAGACCGTCCGAAAGCAGCGCTCTCGCCGCATACGGCGCATGGCCGGAACTCGCCGGGCGCTGCATGGGAAGGCTCGTTGTCGCCATCGGGCGGTCCGTTGCGCCCAGCTCGCAGGTAGACTTGGCGATTGCGGGCCCCGAGCCGCTTCGGATTCAGTCTTCCGGTAACGAGATCGTACTCCGCCGGCTCGACTGATTCCAGGAGCACAGGTTTCTCCAAGAGTAGGTCGATGGGCGCCAGTTCGTCGAACTGACCGGATAGAGTGCGGAAGGCTCCCCCTGGCTCCGACCACAGGAAGTTCGGATCGGCGACGTCATTTGTGTACGCGCGACCGTACGCAGTTCCGCAATTACGGCATGTGTAGAGTTCGAGCACGCGCGATCCGCAGCCACACATATCTTGCGGCTGGCTGAACAACTTTCCTGCTGGACCGCTGCGTTGCTCCGGGGGCAAGCACTCACACTGCGGGTCCATACACACCCAGAGCCCCGGAAGCCCGCGGTAGAATGAATGAACCCTGCAAGGGAGTAGACCTGGCTCGGTGGGATCGCGTCTCGCGATGCTGCCGAGCGCGATAATGGTCGTGACGGCCCGAGCCGCCACATCATGAGGAACCCCGGGGAACACAGCGTCACTCAGCCCATCGACCGGTTGGGCTTCGCTCATGGTGACGTTGATCAAATTCGCCATGGGCGCGAACGACACCAAGGCATCATAGAGCGCCCGCTGTAGCTGCCACGGTCGATCGATGTTCCGATATTCCAGAAACGAACCGATCTTTGACAGGCGGGCATCGTCTGTGTCCGACTCGTAAAAGGCTTCCAAGTTGATTGCGTCGAGCGTGGCGGCATCCTCGGCTGTGCCTCTGCCCGCCCCCGATCGCAGAAGGAGATCTCCTTGCACCTTTCTGAAATCGGCAGGGGCTTTCCCGGTGAGCTGCGCGCCGAATCGCACGGCGTAGTCTGGATCAGTGAAGCTGGCGCTCGTGCAAATGACCTGAAGGCGATCGGCCGCGATGCCGAGCCGCATGCGGAGGCGACGAATGAGCAGCGCCACTTCTGCGCCGGCAGCGCCTCGGTAGAGGTGTGCCTCATCGATGACGAGGAGGAACCGCTCGTCCGGGTTTGCGCGAAGCCACTCCCGTGTGTAGTCGAAGATCGGTCGCTCGAGCGGTCGCATCAGCATGTACTCGAGCATCGAATAGTTCGTGATGAGGACGTCGGGCGGTGCTTCCTGAACTTCGTGTCTCGTGACAAGCTCGGGATCCTCCGGAAGCGTCACGCATCTCTTGAAGTCACCGCTTTTCTGGTCCCTCCACCGCGAGCCCTTTTTGCCGTACCAGCTGATGAGGTCTGGCTTTGCCGGCCATTTCCCGCGCTTCTTCAACTCTCCCACAAGCGCGGCGGCGGCTACCTGCTGAGGTGACACGGGGCCGTGAGCGCGTTCCAGGTTTTCTACGTAATAGCGCCCAATCGGCAGCAGGCGGTCCTTGTCCTTTTCTTCGTCGCGAACCCCGGGATAGAGGGTTCGGCTCGTGTAGCGGGCGAACCGCGCGGGTCGCCCGGACCAGCCCATGAACTTCTTGACGATGCGTGGGTCGCCCAGAAGAAGTCGAAGTCGTCCGAGCTGATCGTTCACAAGAGCGTTCATCGGGTACAGGACAAGAGCTCGGACCGCCGGCGTGGACCCAAACCCCAACCGCGCGCGCTGAGCTTCCCGGGCTAACTTCCCGAGGATAGGCAAGAGGAAGCACTCCGTTTTCCCCGAGCCAGTTCCGGTGATCACCACCAGGCTTAATCCCTCCACGAGCGAGAGTTCGATCGACATAGCCTGGTGCTGATATGGCGGATCATGAACCAGCAGCCCGAGTTCGCCTTCCGCCCGCGAGACGGCGGAGAACACATCAAGCGCGGCGGCATCCAGACGAAGATCCCGAAACTGTCTACCGGTCTGGTAACGCGGCGTGCTCTCCAGAAATGGGCGCTGGTGGATCACGCCAGGTTCTTCGAGAAGCCTTCTGCGCTGGGCTACGAGTATCGGGTGACTCAAGTGATACGTGGCCTCGATATAGTCTCGCAGTGCTCCATGGAGCTGCTGGGTGGTTTCTCCCACCGTCAGTGACATGCCGTCATCTCCTCCGGAAGCATCTGGAACAACGTTCGTTGGCCCGAGAGATCACTTCGCTACCGAGCGACTCGCGAACTCAGCGTCAAGTTCGCTCCAGTAAGGGAGATATAGCCGGAGTAGTTCAGTTGGGCGCACGACTCGCAGCCCCAGGTCGTTCAAGGCTTCACGGTGCCTCCAGAATGTTGCTCGGTCTGTAGTGACAACCGCTGGGATATTGGCAATGAGCGCACGCGCAGCAACCAGCCGATCCCCGCGATCCGGCAGGAACGACAGAGGACCACCGGGCGAGTAAACCTCCTCTAGGGACCGAACGCCTAGTCCGCGCAAAAGCAGCGGCGACACGCGACCATTGCGCGAGCTGAACAACAATCCGTGAGCAGTGCCAGGGTAGACGTCAGAACCCCAGTCCTCCTGATGATCTCGGAAGAAGTGGAACAGTGCTCCGAGTCGCTGTGCGTTGGGTCCACGCAAAGCAGCCGCCTCCACTTCCACGTCATGGCACACCAGCCACGGGTATCCTCCGCGGACCTCGAACCCTTTGTACAGCATTCCGAGATCGATTAGGTCGTTCGCTTGATCAGCCCCATACTTGTTGGTGAGGTCGGCGACAGCGGCGGCGTCCCAAGTAATGGAGCCGGCTGATTCTATCTGCCGGTCAATCCAGTCAAGGTTCTGCAGAACAGACGTGTCAAGAAGTTGCGGTTCAGGTGGACGGAGTTCTTCCTCAATCATGTCCAGTCGGCGCGCGGGATTTGGCTCGAGCTTCAGCCTCGCTCCAATCGGTTGTCCTATCATTCGTCGTTCACCGCAGTAGCGTGTCCGTCGTGTCCCTGAGCCACAACGCTTCGCGAGCAAAGCGCAGCTCCTCGTCGAGTTCTGCTTCGGCGAACCGATACGCGAAAAGGAACCCCGATCCGGGGACAGGCTCGCCGACTGCGTCCCACCTGCGCCGTGCCCACATCGGAACCGGCGAAAACAGTTCCATCACTCGCGTGGCTCCAAGGCCAGAACGGATCCTGAACTCCTGGGGCTCTCCGCGGACCCAATCGATGGCCAGCTGGACGTGCCACGCCTCGTCGCAGCCTCGCCATCGACTCCCGGCGACCGGAAGATCGACTATGCGTTCAGGGTTACCATCACGTAGCTGCGCGTAACACCACAGATCCGCGCCGTAAGCTTGGCTCCTGCGCGCGACAAAGCGACCAGACTTAGCACGCGGCTCAGTCCACCGCCCGCGATAGTGGCGGATGGGGCGCTGCGGATCCAACAACGAGAGCCCTGGAACGTCGCGGGAAGGCGGTGCTGCATCCAAAACACTGTTTAAGCGCGACACACGCCGGGCCGGGGTTTCGACCGGAGGCGCCCTCAACCAGCTGTCGTATGAGGTCTCGATCAGGCCGTGCTGCTTGAGGTCACTCCGTAGATCTTCGCCAGGTACAGGGCTCAGGCGTCGCACATTGTTTACGTACTCAGTGCGCAGTTGAAGAGAATCGGGCAGTGCTGAGACTTGGTCGGACGCGACGCCTACTAGGATGACGGCTCCGCTCTTACGCGAGACGAACCCAGGAGGCGCCGCATATAAGAGCGCTGCTCCACGCTCTTGATCCGCTTCGATGTCGCGTTGCTCGAGGAAGTCACCGTGGGCGATCATCGCCTCTAGCGTATCCTCAACGAGGTCCTTGATCGCGGCGAGGTCGTCTACAAGGCCCCGCAGTGGGCCGACCACGCTACGCACCAATGTTGATGCTGTGCAGGGGCACAAAACGCTAGCCGCCCTGCGCAACGCGCCGGCGAGAGCTTCGATCGATCTGAGGTCTACCGCGCTCGGATCAAGCCCTAACTCCGCCACCTTCCGCGCGTGTACCTCTTGGGCGCTAAGTCGTATCACGCACCCACTCCCAGCCTGCGTAGATCTCACCAGGCGCCGTTCGCGACTGAAGATACCGGTCCGTCGCGATTACCAGAAACCTCGCGGCTCGCGCGAACACCGGCACGTCCAAGAGCTCTGCAATTGCTGACCTCAGATGAGAACCTGCCCATGCCGCAACATCTTGGGGGTTACTTGCAAGCCGAAGCGCGAATTCAGAGATCCACAGTGGGCTTTCGACGGACGCCGGGCGAGGCACAGTAAGGTCGACGAGCCCAAAGACGGTTGCTAACTCGGCAAGGCGGCTGACTCGTGCCTCGAGCGCGGCCTTCGCGAGATCAGACACGTTCAGCGCAATGGCTGCAGCGATGCCGATTTGATCTGGTCGGTTCGAGACCGCCCGCTTAAGAGCTAGGAGGTCACCGTCAGGTGTGTCTTCCACCTCCAGTTCCGCAGTTGCCCAGCGCTCGCCGCCCACAATGCGGAGAATGTGGCGCGTGATCGCATGCATAACTTTCCGCCGCTTGCTCCACGACAAGATGTCGCCGGAGGATCTGGCCGAGCCCCAAACGCGCCCACTCTCGATCGCGTCAAGAACTGACTCGGCAGAGCGCGGGCAGGCGTCGATCTGCACGGTCCCACCAAGGTCGGCCAAACTCCGAAGTGGCGGTAACGCAATAATGGCGGCCGCGAAGCCCTGTTGCCGTGCGAGGTAAAGGCCGCCGGGCGCTGCTATGTCGTACTCGGACGCTGGGGCCAGCTGCAGCGTGACGGTTGGCCTGTAGAAGGTGAAGTGTGCGACTGTCGGCAGCGTGGCCTCGCCACTGTCATCGACGAGGCGTGCAACCAAATGTCCTCCTCGCTCACGGAGAACCCAGCGGAGTGGCACGAACTCCCTCTCGCACTGGATGGTAAAGGCGCCTAGCTCTTCTGCTGTAAACTCCAACCGCGCGAGCCGCGCGGTGTCGTAGCCGTTCTGAGCCTTCTTGATTTCGCGAAAGTGCTTCTCGAAATGCGACCTCCAGTACTCAGGCGTTATCGGCAGCGAAAGCGGAGGCAGCTTCTCTACAACCGTCGGGGCAGCATCCTCCCGATGGAACAGCATGACGGTGCATTTAGCGCTGCGGCCCGTCGGGCCACGAACTTCGATATCAGCGTGTCCATCCCAGAGCTGCTCTAACGTAGGTGAAGCGGGGTCTACCTGAACGAGCAGGGGTCCGTGCGGGCTAACTCCAGGTGTCCAGGGCCGTGCCTCTCGGATGCGCATCACGACTTCTAGATCGCCGACGCGATCCACGACTCCCGCCGCTGTAAGCGCCGACACGTGGACCCTGTGGAGGCCGACCGGCAGTCGCGGTAGCTCGACGAATATCGGCTCTCCGGGCTTTATGGGTGAGAGCTCGATTGACGAATCTCCGTCCAAGGTCATCGAGACAAGGAGAGCCGCGATCGGGTAGTCTGAGCGGATCGCCAAGCAGGGGCGCTCCGACGCCAGCCACTCGCCGCTGCCCTCGCCGTCCCAGACAACGGCACCAAGTCCGGCTGGCCAAATCTCAATCGTCTTCGCCTGCCCAAGGCCGAGGTAGTGGAGCGCAACCTCCCAGTCTTTGGTTAGCGCCGTTGGGAGATCTAGAAACGTTGCCAGCACTCCCGCGCACTCGAGTTCAACCGGGCGCGCCTGAGGGCCGCGTACCGCTTGCTCGCTGCTGGTAACCACGATGTACCGTTGGCCCGGGCGGACTCGCAGGCCGCGTGATTCGTACGCCATACCATCAGAGGTGACCCTGAAGAGCCAAACGGGGCCGGGCCGAAGAAGGCACTCCGTCCGCAGCAGGTACTCGAGTTGAGCATCAGTCTGCTCGAACTGGAGCAGCACCTCGTCCTCACGCGGCCACCGAGCCAACATGACCCGCTGAGCACCATGCAAACAGCGGCCGCGCGCGAGCGGTCTGCCAGCTGCACCTGCCACGACGCAGCGAGATCCGGTGAGGATGTCGCGTAGCGCCGGGAATCTGAGGAGCAGCTGCGACAGATCTGGGATCTCTAGCCAGACCTGCCAACGCGATCCGTCCGGAGCCATCGGTCTGAGCACAAAACGCGGCTCGATGCCAAGCGCAGTGACCTCGGCCCGCGCCTCTTCGGGACGACGAAATGGCGTCGAAGTCGCTCCGCGTGGCAGCGCGAGGCCTCGGATCTTGGCGCGCTCCGAAGCGAAACGGCGCGCCCCGCCTAACCATTCGCGCGCCTGTCGCTCGCGTTCCAGATCCTCACCGATCCTATGTAACGCAGCAGGGTGTACCAGGCTGACCGTGCCGACCTGCCCTTGGAGCAGAAGCGCCGCGGCGATCTGGCCTGCTAGGCGCGTGTCCTGGATAAAGTTTTGGAAACGCGAGGTCCCAGTCCAGCTCCTCGCCGCAATGAGCTCGCCCAGTCTCGCAGGCGATTCAAAGAGCTCCGCTGAGAATGAGTGTCTTAGCTCGTAGAGGACGCGGGCCAGTTGCCGCTGCAGGTCGCGCGGAAGAATTGCGTGTGCAATTGGCCAGCAAATAAGGGTAAACCATTCGGCCCAGCGGCCTGCCGGCTCCGCACCGCCGTACTGGTTCTGGAACCAACGGAACTGATCTCGGATCCAGTAACGATTTCCGCGGACCGTCCATCCAGGCGTTTCCTCTTCGAACGTCTGCCAGTACTCGTCGCCGGAATATCGGTAGCCAACCTCAGTGGCGTAGACGACCCAGGCAAGCGCGTGCTCAGTCAGCGGGTAGCTACGTGCGATTTGAATCCGAACAGCCCTAACGAGAGCGTCTCTCTCGCTTGCATCGAGGCCGTGCTCCAAAGCGAAAAGCGGCCGCACGCTCGCCGGTCCGCTGCTCTTCCTAAGGGCGGCGAAATGCTCCGCTAACCTTGAGTGCCACTCAGCAAGGTCCTCGTCCGCTACCATTTAGGGCCAGGACCACCATTCAATAGCGGCTCGATGACACTCTTTCGCGTGGACCGCTTGTATGTCTTGTCCCGCGCGGCCCTAGGAAGAATCCAGCGTTGCAGGCAGTACTGCGCGATGTCAGCTGCAGGGCTGCAAATGGAGCGAACGTTGGTGTGTTCACCGAGAAGAATTTCTCGGTAGTTCGTGGCGAGTGGGACGGCGTACACTTCACGCTCGATCCCGTGTTTCAGTATCGCATTTGCGTCGACGCCAAGGTCCTCCAGAGCCGCCCGCACGACACGGATTCGCCAATTGGGGCCCATGCCAAACCGGTGCCCAGCAGCGTAGGGATGATCGATGTCCGCGAGATGCGTACGAAGTGCATCGAATATCTCGCCAGACAGATGAAAGTGACCGAAGCCTTTGGTCGTTCCAATCCTCAGGAACCGGACGCCAGTCGGAATGACTAGTCGGTTATACAGCGAGGACCGACCTAAGGCCGACGTAGTCGTAATCAGTACGAGTCGCGCGCGGTTCTTGTGTTTGCTTATCACTGCTCGCTTGCCGAGGTACTTCCGCTCATAGGCTCCTTTGACTTCGGCGCTGGTCATTAACGCTGCGATCAGCTTTCCCCCGATTATGTGGGAGTAAGGAGGCAAAGCACCGACGACATACGCATCCATGACATGCACGAGCCGCTCACTACGGTCGCGATGGGTCCAGTCAATCCACCTGTCTCTAGCCGACAGATTGAACACTGGGTCACCCAAGGCGAAGACGCCCATCAGACAACCGTTCTGACGGTCACGAACCAGAAACCGAAGGCGGCGGCCGAATCCTTGCGATACCGGGACAGACCAAAGCAGCGTGGCTAGTCTGAACTGCCGCGATTCGAGTGTTCCTGAGTGCACTTCGATGAGTTCCGGGTCGATACGCGCGGGGTCTACCCGAGACCCCGGAGCAATGCAGGCTGCTAACTCGCCGGCATATGACCTAACGAACTCGCGCTTGCCCGACAGAATGTCATGTCGATGAGAGCCGTGGAGATCGCGTATTCGTTGCTTGGACAGATCCCCGGCCACGAAGTACCCACTGCCGTTCTTTGAAAACCCCAGGTCTAATAGATGCGCGTGAATCGCACCACGAAGCCGTGAGCGAGCGGTTTTCATCATGTGCGCGAGCGCGCTGCTAAGGGCTTGAAGGGGTTTCCCATACGTTGCGCGATCTAACGGCTCCCCGCGCGCTGCGTAAGACTCGGCGAATGCCCAGAGCATGCCTAACGCCCTCGTCCATCCAGACCGCAGTGGAGACCGCGCAGACAGTGCGCGAGAACGACCAACCGCGCGCGTTGGAGAACGCAGCAGCGACAGCGTTGATTGGTCCGACGATGAATCTCATCAATTTGACTCCCACGTCATAAGGTCTTTTGCGTGCGGCATTAACGCTCCTACTCACCGTTCGGCGCCTCAATCACCGCATCGACGAGATGGTCAAGGTGCTCATCGCCACCGCAGCCCCGCGCAGCATTCGACGGAGTGCCGAAGCAAGCAAAGGTGTCACGACACATGGAGGGCGAGCAACACCGAGGGACGAGTCACAGGTGCGATTGCCTGCGCTTGCAGCGAACACGCTGCGGTGCGTCAGTGAACCGCTAAAAATCGGAGACCGCCGAGAAACTCCTCCACGGCTTGGAGTCGATTCACGAGCGCATTGACTCTCGCCTCCAACGCCGCCACTTGTGCTCCGCTAGCATACGCCGGCCGGGCGCGCAGTGTTCTTGTCGCTTTCTCAGCACCGGAGTCCGAGGTCGAACGCCGTCGATTGTCGGCGACGTACGCATCCAGATCGGCAACGTCGCACACAATGGAGCGACCTATGCGACTGAACGGGATGCGATCGCCTATCAATCGCCACTTGGCGAGTGTCTGCGCGGAGATTCCGAGATAGACGGCCGCGTCGCGCGCACGAAGGAATTGGTTCATTTCCTTAGCTCCAATTTTCTTAGGCGGATCCTGCGAAAGCCTCCCTCTGAAGTGAGGGGGTCCATCGGTCAAAGGCACGCCGCAGTCCCACGGCCGGGTCGGTTCGGCAAAGCGGCCCCGACGCCAGATAACTTCCGACGCGACGTTAGGCAGTGGCATGTGACGAGCAGGCGGCGCGTCTTTCCTGCCCGGGAGTAGGCCTTGCTCCACCACCCCCCGGTCATTCACGAAGGGGGGGCACTAACTTCCGCGCCTATTGCCGGCTCGCCCGATTGTGCACGACAGTTTGCGCGTGTCGATCTGCACAGCCGTCAGCGCAGACCCGGGCGAAGCACCTCGGGCACAATTCGGGCACAGCCCCTCGGTCGCATAAGCAGAGAAACGAGTTACACGCCCGCAGAGGATTGAACATCCTCCGCGGGTCGCGCGGTCTCGGAGCTTGGTGCACTGTGAAGGCCTGCGAGTCTGCGCACGCCTTCCGCGAGATCGCGCGACGACACGATGGCGTACCGACGGTAGACGCTCTCAGTCCTGTGCCCCACGAGCTGCATTGCGACTGAGCGAGAGACGCCAGCTCGTTCTAAGTTCCGCACCGCAGTGCGACGGAAGTCGTGCGGGATTCTGCCCTCAACACCGGCGCGCTTGCAAGCGCTCTTCCAGGCCGTGCGGAGGTCCCGAATCGGCTTCCCGCTGCGCGAAAACACGAGTGGGATCTTATCGCCTGTTAGCGACTCGAGCCGTCTTGCAGCATCGTGCTGCCTTTCGACGAGTTGACGGAGCTGAGGCAGCGCGTTCAGTGGAAACTCTCGGCCATCGCCGTTCTTCGTTGATCGATGGTCCAGCCTAACGACGCCGGCGCCAAAGTCTATGTGTGACCACTTGAGCTGGAGAACCTCCGACTGCATGCGCCATCCTGTGAGGTACGCGAACGTAACCGGCCCGTGGAGATCACCTGGAAGTTCAGCCAGGAGGGCTTTGAACTCGTTCGCCTCAAAGAAGCCTGCCCGCGCGTTCTCGATGCGGATCACGGGGAATGCTGGTCGCTTATGCAGAAGACCCACTCGAATCGCGAGGTTGAATCCGCGCCGAAGTGCCGCGAGTTCATTCGCAATGGTCGCACGAGCTGCACCCTCATCGAGTCTCACGCGGACGTACTCAGAGATCTGTTCGGCGGTGATATCGATGGCGCGGCTGCCCCGGAACCGCGAGTGCATGTGCCTGAATGCCTGCTGCAGTCGCAGTATAGAGCGCCTCTCGTTGATGCGATAATCCTCCACTACTAATCGCTCGAGAGCCTCGAACTGCACGCGCTCCGCGTTAGGCGGCCGGTGGCCAGCGGCGATATCCGACAGTCGGACGCGAAGTAGTACCCCGGCCTCGCGCAGACTCGAAGAGTGGCTACTTTCGCGATAAGTGCGGCCGCGGATCGAGTACTTGATCCAGAATACCCGCCCGCGGCGATAGATCGAGCCTTCGCCCCGATGACGTGCTCTCATACCTTGGGTTTCCTCCGGCGGCCGCGCCGCCGTGGGCGAGCAGCGAACTTCGCCTGACGCCTCGATCGTGAAACCGCGCCCGCGCGAAGGGCCACTCGCCACAGACTCCTCGCTGCAGCGTCGGCCCGATCTCGCCACTGATCCAAAGCCTTCGCCAGGCGGCGTGCCACCGTCGGAGTAAGCGTTCTTGTGCCGGCAATCATGCGCGAAAGCAGCGCTGGCGACACGTCAGCCTCACGAGCTAGTGCCCGGATTGTCCCAGGTATGTGCCCCAGCACCCTGCGGAGGTCGGCCACGCGCGGTCACACTGCCTTCAGATCCATCGTGTCAACAATTTGTTGACACCATAGCACTTACGCAATTGTGGCACTTTGTCGACGGCTGCGCTCTAATGAGACGCGCGCGTGTGCGCATTGCACGCTCTCGCAGCCATCTCTGCATTCGGAGCACGCTTTCGACGTCGGCGGATCGCGCATGAGCCACGGGCCTACACCGGCTCTGGAATCAGCCTCTCCTTCTGCGGTCTACTTAGTCCACCATTCCCACGTATTGAGGCAAGTTCTCTCACCCAGTGTTCGCCGTCTCACCCATGCGCTTCGGCCGGGCTTAACACTTTTACTCTTTCTCGCAAGGCCAATTAGACATAGACGAGATGGACGCCCTGGGCAGCTCACCATGGCGAAAGGATTTGCCGTCGTCTATCCGACGCGCACAGCCCAGTCGGCGTAGGCGCCGTTAGGCATTCCCACCCGTCGGGTAAGCCTAGTGGGAACACTAGCGGACTCGGGTGTGTATTCTAAACACCCCTTCGGGAACGCGCCGAGTGTTGGCCGCGTCATTCGCCGTGGGTGGTCTCGCAGAGGAGGTGATACTGTGGAGCGAGAAATCACACTGCCGCAGGCCGCGTTGCGTTTGGGTCTGCCGTGGCACGCGGCACACAAGCTGGCCTTGCGCGGCCTGCTTGGTCCTGTGCGCCAGCTCGCCGGCCGTTGGCTCGTGCCGGAAGTAGGCGTCGAGGCATACGCGAAACGGATGCAGCATCCCGAGTCCAACTCTCGGACTGCCCGCGCCTAACCACAAAACGCGCATTACCGGCAGCACCCGCACTTATTGCGACTGCCACCTGATAGTCAAGCGTCGCGCTGTCTGAGCAAGGCAGCACCCCGCGTCAAGACTGCGCGGATTGCCCTCCGAGTCTGAAAGCGACGCGACTCCGAGATAGGTGACAACCGGAGGCCACAAGCACCGGATCCCGCTCGGCCCCAACACATGCGCAGCAACCCGCGACCAGTCTCGCGGACTGCACAAGCATAAGAGCACACGATCTGCCGACTGCAGGTCCTTCCGACTCGTCAGGCGTTTCCGCACGTCCCTGTGTCGGGCGTGGACGCTGACCGCATCTCGCGCCCGACTGGAGGCGCTTTCTCGCAACGGTCCTCAGCGGACCTAACGCTTTCAAAACAGAACGCGCCGCTTCGGGGCAGCGCGTTGACTCGGGGAGTTTTTATGAGATTGGTTCAGAATGAAAGGCCGGCGCTCGGCATGGATGACAGCTCTAGTCAGGAGATTGTCCAGCCAGCGCACTGTGATAAAGAGTTGTACACCGCTGTCGCGGAAGAGATCGAGAAGGACCCCGGCGGTGTGTTTCGCGCGCTCTTCAATGGGCGCACGTCGTCCTACGGCATTGGCCGTGGCCCTATGGCGGCCACCAGCCGCCGACCGCTACGCGAAGCCGACTATAGCGGGCACCTCAAGACTGATGGTGCTGATCGCGCGACGTCGTTAGGCCTAAATCCACTTCGCGACGACAACACAGTCCTCTTTGCTGCGCTTGACTTCGACGCCAAAGGACTGCCAGACGAGGAGGCTAAGCAGGTACTTGCCAGGGCCGACAGTCTGGGGCTGCCTCTCGTATGGGCGCGCAGTCGTTCGAACGGTCTGCATGGCTTTCTGTTCCTCGCGCAGCCAACTGATCCTGCACGTGTAACCCGGCTTCTGATGGCCTGGGGACTTCAGCTTGGTTGGCATCCGAAGGGCAGTGGCGAATCGAAGGATCGAGGCGATCAGTTTTTTGAGGTGTTCCCGAAGCACGAGCGGCTTGAACCCGGCCAGCACGGGAACTGGATACGGTTGCCGTGGCCCGGTGGCGAACGCGCGGCTAATCGACGGGGCATGTGGCTGTGTGATGGCGCACCTACGTTCTCGCAGTGGCTTGCCCTCGCGCAACGACAACGCGTCACTCCTAACGAGTTGGAGCGCTTGCAGTCGCGTTTTGCAGTGAGCGCGATTGCCACGGCGGCACCCGGATCCCCGGGTGACACCGTGCCGATCGATTCGAAAGGCAAGACGGCTCAGGCTCCTTCAGGATCAGTTCGGAAGAAGCCGGCTTCCCTCGATGACGTCGAGCAGTGGCTCAATGAACTCACAGATGATCGAAGCGACGACTACGACCAGTGGTTAGGCGTGTTGATGGCGCTGCATCACGAATTCGCCGGCACGCCTAACGAGCCAGAAGCGATTGCGCTCGCGAGCCAATGGTCAGCGCAGAGTGGCAAGTACCAAGAGGGAGAAGTCGAGGAGAAGTGGCGCTCGTTCTCAGTCGATGGCAGGCGCCCCGAGATCACCATCCGCTCGTTGCGACGGTGGGCGCAGGAGGATAGCGAGGCCGCGCTCGACGACGCGATCAAAGAGCTCAACACTCAATACGCCCACGTGATGAAGGGCGGCGATGCGATACTGCACACTCCGCAGCGTGGCGAACCGACCTTTCACGATGTTCGTCGCTGGAAGGACTACCTCGGAAACAGAAGCGTGGTAATTGGCGGAAAGCGAAGGTCGCTACCAGATGTGTGGCTCAAGCATCCCGACCGCCGGTCGTTCTACACAGTAGTGTCTGACCCGCTGCGACCGTCGCTTGCAGCGGTCGAGACACGGGATGGCCCGGCCGGACACAAGGACTTCAACATTTGGCCAGGGTTCGCCTTGGAATCATCCACCGAAGGATCGTGCCAATTGTTCCTCGATCACCTTCGTGAGGCAGTGTGCGGTGGAAGCGAGGAAACCTACAAATGGGTGGAGCAGTGGTTCGCCGACATTGTCCAGCGTCCAGCGGATCCCATCGGGACCGCGCTCGTGCTGCGAGGTCCCCAGGGTGCCGGCAAGAGCCTTGTCGGGGAGATCATGGGCCGGGTTCTGGGATCTCGTCTTTACACGAAGGTCTCGCGGCCTGATGAGCTCACAGGCCAGTTCAACGGACACCTCCAGAACCGCCTTCTCATTCAGGTCGAGGAGGCTTTCTGGGCCGGCGACAGATCGGCAGAGAGTCCCCTCAAGCACATGATCACAACACCGATGATTCGGATTGAACGCAAGTACATGGATCCGATCGATACTCCGAACTTTGGTCGGCTGCTCATAACGAGTAATCATTCGTGGGTAGTTCCTGCAGGCTTCGGCGACCGGCGCTTCGCAGTGCTCGATGTTCAGGGTTCGCATGCCGATGACCGTCAGTACTTCAAGGCGCTCCACCAGCAAATGTTCGAACAGGATGGTTGCGCGCGTCTTCGCCACCATTTGGAGTTCGAGGTCGTGGTGGATCGTGACTTCATCCGACGCCCACCCCATACGGCAGCACTGCTCGAGCAGCAACTGGAGAACCTCGACCATGAAGACCGGTGGCTGTTCGACCTTTTGTGGTCTGCGCAGCTGCCAGCGGATGATACGGGCGAGGGTCGCACTCGGCGCGGCACGCTTTTCGACGCGTATAGCAGCGCTCTTCGCAGCGTCGGCCGCGGCGGACGCGCGACTAAAGAAAAACTTGGCCGCCACCTCAGCAAGCGCCTCGGGGCTCTTGTCGAAGATGAGCGTCCGAGCGTGCAAGGTGCGCGGCAATATGTCTATCGTTTCGCGTCTCTCGCCGAGTGCCGCGCACATTTTGCAAAGCAGCTGGCTCTGACGCCGGACTGGCCCGAGCCTAACGAGTGGCGAGGCGCAGAGCCATTGACTCTGGGGTCATTGTTATGACACAGCCGTCGATTGGCAGCACACCGCGGATTGTTCCTTCCGACTTGCCAGTAGTGTGGCGCGCCCAGGCTTCTGAATTGCGGCGCGTGGCCGCCGCTGAGTGTGCGGCGCGTGCCTACGAGGATGCAGCAGCCCAGCTAGAGCGGGCTGCTCGTCAGGCAGACAATACGCTTCTTTCGGTGCGTGACGCCGCGGCGCGAGTCGGGAGACACCGAGACACTATCGGGAACGCCATTCGCGACGGCCGCCTAACGAACCACGGTGCCAAACACCGACCGCGCGTGCGATTAGGGGAACTCCTGGCGGTGTTCCCATCAAAGCCCGTTGCCGGCCCGCGAGAAGAGCCGTATGATCCCGAAGCCGATGCTCGGTCTCTCTTGGAGACACGGCGGGGAGGCAAATAACGATGGCTCCTCGTCAACAGCGCCGTGATCAATGGCGCAAGACCAAGAAAGGCACATGGACCATCTCCCTTGGGCACCGGGGATATCGGGTCCGGCTGTTTGAAAACCGAAAAGGAGGGCTCTTCTATCGCGACGTCCAGCGACCAGACGGCGTGCGGGAACGCAAGTCGATCGGGACGCAAGACAAAGCGGAAGCAGAGAGACGCGCAAGGAGGTTGCTTGCCGCCTTGCTGTCAGGTGGCGAGCTGGCACCTAACGATGTTCGAGAGCCTGGGCGTTCGGAGTCTGCGGTATCACTTGGATATCTCGGCGATCGGTTTGTCGCCGAGTGTCCGATGTTCCTAGACAACGATGCGCACGGTCAAGCCGATGGGCGTACACGCCTAACAATCCTTCGGGCCGCGATTGGCGATAAGAGGGACGTTAGGACGCTGACGCGAAACGACGTGCATCAGTACGAGGCACGACGCAAGCGCGGCGGCATCGCCTACGGCGAGTCGAAGGTGACGGACGCGGTGCGACAGCGATCGGTTCAGGCGGACATCAAGCTGCTAAAGCAGGTGCTCGGCTGGGCGACGACCGTTAGCGGCCCTGACGGCAGTCCAATTCTTAGCACGAATCCGCTCGCGGGTGTTCAGGTAAAGGGCGAACACGACGTGAAACGACCGGTCGCGACGCATGAGCGCTATGACGCGACTCGCGCGGCGATCCAGCAGTTCCAGCGTCGTTATGCAGAGGAAGCGCGACTGGCGGAGAGCAAGGGACAACGAGAGCTGGCTGAATCGCGAGAGCGAAGTTGGATTCGGGCCGAACTCGCGCTTGTGTTGCTCGAAGCGACAGGGCGACGGCGAGGTGCCATCATGGGCCTGCGCTGGAGCGATCTCGATTTCCGGAAGAACCAAATCACATGGCAACCGGAGAGCGACAAGAGACGCAAGACGTGGCTCGTCAGTTATCCTCAGGCGTTGTTCACAACGGTGCGCGAGCTGCAACGGCGCATCGGAGTCGTTGGCGGATACGTCTTCCCGCGGCTCCAGAACCCTAACGAGCCGGCTCCACGGGAACTGCTGTCACAGTGGATTCGCACGGCCGAAGTGAAGGCAGGCTTGCCGAAGTTGAAGGGCGGCACGACGCACCCGTACCGTAGAAAGTGGCGCTCCGAACGATCCGCGCATCCCATCAAGGCGGTCGCACGCGCGGGCGGCTGGACCGATATCCAGACGATGATGCTGTATGACGAACCGGATGACGCCGACGTGCTCGCCGTAACCAGCGAGATACGCAAGCGGCGCGAGCCACAAGCGGCGGTCGCAGCTGTACCCGATGGCTAACAAACTGGCAGCGAAACTGGCACACCTGCTATAAACGCACGAAGCCCGACCGCACATAACGTGTAGTCGGGCTTCACATTGCCCCTCCTGGGCTCGAACCAGGACTCTTCTGATCCAGAGTCAGACGTGTTGCCAGTTACACCAAGGGGCAGCGAACCTCTCAGGTACCAGAGGCGTAGCACAAACTAGCCCCCCCAGAAAACCACTACAACCCTGCGATTATCCTACGGGCGTGCTGCGAAAACCCGTCGTTCTGCTCGCTATCCTCGCATCCACGGGCTGCAAAAGCTCGTTCCTCGGCTTTGGCGCTACTCCGGCCGACGCGGCGCGCCACGCGAGCGAAAGCTTCGAGTCGCACGCCCTGCGCTTCGACGATGTGGTGCGCGACACGAAGTTCAGCGAGGCGCGCATCAAGCTGAGTCGTTACGCGCTCACCCCATCGCGCATTTTCAACGACTCGTCCGTCTGGAATCACATCACCGAGCGCGATTCATCGCGTGAGCTCACACTCGCCGGCGGCTACGACCAGGTGCGCGGCGGCTACACGTTCCGCGCGCACACGAATCCGGAAGTCCCTCACGAGCTCGCCGATGCGCGTCACAGCATGCGTCTCGCGCATCGCCCGGATGACGCGTATACGTGGGATACTTCGGTCGATCATGCCATTGGCACGATGCCGGCAGCCGCGGCCGGACGTGCGCTGGCATTGCTGTTCGCGTCCGCCGAGGGCCAAAGCGCCCGCGATCTGCACGCCGAGAGCGTGCTGGCCTTCCCGCGCAGTGCTCGCACGTTAGGCAGGCTCTTCGCGATGGACTCGGCGCGCTCCACGCCGCTT